>Ga0194125_10002419_pt1 | contig 30885 bp, 21 predicted proteins | sample TA2KigC250mmetaG_FD_148626 | JGI IMG/M metagenome (GOLD analysis project Ga0194125, IMG submission 148626) | Freshwater microbial communities from Lake Tanganyika, Tanzania - TA2015034 Kigoma Deep Cast 250m | ecosystem: Environmental > Aquatic > Freshwater > Lake | place: Tanzania: Lake...
TCATCGCGAACTGGTCCTCGACGCTGGCGGGAGACTCGAACAAACGCTTCCGCGACCTGGGCCTGGGCGTGGTGCGGTCGAACTCGGTGGGTGTGCCGCGCAATGATCAGGCCTACGTCATCGGCAACATGCAGGGCCTGTGGAACAAGATGCCGTGGCTGGTGGACACGCACTTCAGGGGGTCGGTCGAGTTCTCGTATCTGTCGCTGATCCCCTCGGCGGAGTTCTCGTGGAACGTCGATCCGCGGCTGGGCGGGCGAGGGCTGGACCGGGCGCTGCTCGACGAGCGCGCGGGGAGCGTGCTGCGACGCATCGCCCTGCAGCCGTCGCCGTCGGAGGGCCTCGCGCAGACCCCGCTGGGCCTCTCGGCGGCCGCCAACCTGCCCGCAGATGGGTCGGGGGAGCCGCCGATCAACCTCTCCCCTCTGCCCCAGGGCGAGGTGAGCGCCGGCCAGACGCGGTTCGCGCTGCCGGCAGACCGGAAGGTGATCGCGCTCAGCGTGGTCGGGCAGGAGGCGATGGTCCCGCTGAACCGGCCGGCAGCCGAGGTGAGGCTGCTGGTCGCGTGTCACGTGGCCGAGAGCGACGTGGAGGCGTTCGGCAAGCAGTTCCGCAAGCAGGAGTCGATCACGGGCGTCCGCATCGGTACGCTGGCCTTCGAGCTGGCGGACGGCACGGTCAGCGAGCTGCCGCTGCTGTACGCGTACGACGTCCTTCCTTGGAACCGCACCGAGGCCCCGCCGTACCTGATGGGGAGCCTCGGAGCCGTCACTTCGGCGGACGACGCCATCCGCGGGTACGTGGTGCAGTGGGTGAATCCGAAGCCTGATCAGCCCGTGAAGGCGATGCGCTTCACGCGCGGTGAGACAGAGGCGACGCCGGTGGTGGTGGCGGGGACGGTGGTTGCGGCGCAGCCATAGGGATGGGGGATGAGGGATGGGGCCCCTGTCAGGCAGCCTGCTGCTTGGTCAGGTCGGCGATGGCCCGGAGGATGTCCTGGATGACGGGCGTCTGGCGGAGGCGGTCCACAGAGGCACGGTCAGCCGCGAGTCTGCTCAGCATGGCGCCCATAGCGACATTCGCTTCGTCGGAGATCCTGCGAAGAACCTCTCTGGGCACGTACCTGGCCTCTACAAGCTGCTCCGGGGTGGGCTCGCGGCCTAGCCTGGCAAGCTGGCTGATGACCGACGGCTCGTCGATGGCGGGTCGCTGGAAGAAGCACGCGGCCAGGTGCGGGGTGGCCAGGACAAGCTGGCTGCGGCCGTTCCCGCCTGCCACAGCCAAGCCCTCACGGTAGGTGACACGCTGCTCGCTCTTGGACTCTTCGTCGGTCGTCTCAGCGTTGAGCACGAGCACGACGGGCTCGGGATGGACAGCGAGCCATGATGATGCGAGCGACGCCGCGTGGGACTTGCCGTCGGTAGGGATGATGTGGACTCCGTCCCGGGTCGTCTCGTCCGCGAGCAGCCGCTGCAGCAGGCACCCGTAACTGAAGTTCTCGACCACCACGTAGCAGCGCATGGGCTGACCTCCTATGCTGTAGGGAGTGCTCACCGACTGGGCTCAAGGTTCGGCACACGCACTGGGCCACAAAGCCTCCAGTGCAAGCAGTGGAAGCCCCTTCTCCACCGCCATCCTGAACTTGGCGCGTAGGCCTTCGAACAAGCGTTGGTGCCGGAGCGCAAGGTGCATGTCCTTGCCCGTCCACAGGAGCACCGTCTGCGGGAACATGAATGCCGCGAGTCGCTTGGCGGGCTCGGTGAAGTCGTTGAGACTGAAGATGGCCCCAATGGTGGTGGCCGGCCGACGGAGCAGTTGGCTTCTCATCTTCGCGAGCGGCGCGATGGCGACGGGTTCGGACTCCGCCTTGGCCTCGACGAGACACGATAGTCCGTCAAGATGGATGACACCGTCGATCTGCTCAGCCTCCGTGCTTCGGAGAGACGTACCGCTCTCCCCCAAGTCCCCCAACAGCACGCTGAACGGCCAGACGACGTCCGCCGCTACCGGAACCTGACCGGGAGCCTCGAGCGCGAACCCTTGGAGGATGCAGTACTCGAGACCCTTGCCGCGATCCCAGCCCTCCTGGTCCGGCCACTTCGCGGGAGTGCGGCTCGCCCTGATGTCCTCCCACAGGGCCACCAACGCGGGGTGGTCGAGGGTGCACACGAAGTCCCTGTACTCCTCGTCAGTCGCCATGGCCCGGCCGAGATCCCTCGTGTCGTGTTGCGCGCCGATACACCGATTGTACCACGAGGCTGCGCAGACAGCAACCTGGTCGAGAGCACGGAACCGGCTCCAGTCTACCCCGCCTTCACGATGTCCAGATCATCGACGTACGCCTCTACCTGCGCGGCGTTGGCGCTGTGGATCCAGATCTGCAGGTACTTGGTGCCCTCGGGCGCGTCGAAGGGGAAGCTGAAGGGCTTCCAGGCTTTGGTGTCGCCGCCGACGCTGCCGATGCCGGAGATCCAGCCACGCTCGTCGGTAGGGTTGAGTTGCTTGTTGTCGGCGCTCCAGTACTTCACGTAGAGCCCCACGCCGTCGCCCGACACGGGATGGACCCAGCCCTTCAGCTCGTACTTACCCGCTGCGTCGACCGGGATGCGGACTGAGGACACGTTCGAGCCGCCCTCCGTCTCGGGATCGACGATCTTCAGCGAGTGCGTGCCCGTGTGGGCCTGCTCGTCGGAGATGGTGCTCATCTTGTCGCCGATCCGCCACTTGAAGGCGCCGTGTTCGAAGCTGCCGTTCGGCACGAGTGAGCCGCTCTCGGCGGCGAGGTCCAGCGGCGTGATCGTGAAGGTGATGGTCGCGTCGGACACCGGCTGCGTGAGGTTGAGGCCGATGCGAGTGGGGACGCGGCTCGTGTCCTCGTGGATCTCCTCGGCCTGGATCTCGTACTCCCCGGACGCCTCGATGCGCACGCGCAGGGCCTCGTCGAAGTCGTAGACGTTCAGTTCGCCCGGGCTGGCCTCGCGGAAGGAGCCGCAGGTGATCAGCGCGGTAGCGAAGGTCTGTGGTTGGGTGTAGACGACGTGGTCGGTTACCGTCAGCGAGCCGGCGCCCTCGCGGGAGTAGACGAAGGTGCGCTCGAGGGTCTGCAGCTCCGGCACGTCGTAGGCGCTCCTGATGTCCAGCTTCAGCGTGTCGGCGGCGTCGTTGAAGTCGGCCTGCAGCACCTTCGCCTGGGCTTCGCGGCCGGCGCGCTGGAGCTTGCCCGCGATCACAGGGACCGGATGGCCGAAGGAGTTCAGCACGTTGCTCTCATAGCGCTTCGCGCTGAAGGTGCGGGCCGTGTAGCGCTCGGAACCGGGGTCGAGCAGGGGCGCGCGCTGGCCCACGACGACCACATAGGAGCCCACGTCATTGTGGTTGTGGTGCTCCGCGTTGTGGCCGCCCTTCAGCGCGACGCCCAGGCGGCAGGTCGGGGAGGCGCCGGGGCGACTGATCAGAATGCCTGCGCGGTCGAACCAGGAACGGGGCCCAGTGCCCGCAAGGCTGGGAGGCGGGAGCGGCAGCGCGGAGGCGGAGTTCGGCAACGAGCAGAGCATCGCATCGAAGAGGCTGCCGCCGCCCAGCGGCTGCGTGTCATAGCCCCTGAGGCCGAGCGCATACCGCCGGTTCACGAACCACATGGTGTCGTAGTCCGGCTGCGCGCTGATGCCGCAGTCCGCGAAAGCGGGGTAGACGCCGTTGATGATCTCGATGCGCGCGCCGAAGGCCGCCGGGGCCTTCACCTCTTCGCGAACGAAGAGGTCCACGCCGCCCTTCGTGGCCTGGCAGATTGTCTCGGCGAGCAGCACGTAGTGTCCGAAGCCGTAGTTCCAGTAGCCCAGGCCCTCGGAGCAGTAGCCGTCGGCGGTGAAGCCCTGCAGGAAGTTGAGCGAGTACTGCTCGGCTGCGGCGACGAACAGGGCGCGCTCTTCAGGGCTTTCGGCCTGGGCGAGAGCGGCGCCCGTGACCCCCGCTAGGCACACGGCGTTCCAGTTGTTGGTGGTAAGCATCCACCAGTTCGGGCTGCGTTCGCCGCGGACCATTGCGAGATAGGGGTCGAGGGCGCGGCGGCGCACGTTGTCGCGGACCAGCGTCCGCATCTCAGGGCTCAGCCTGTCACCGAGGAGGTAGTCGGCGGTCGCGAGGTTCCAGGCCACCGCTGAGGAGGCGAGGTCGATGTCGATTGTCTTGGCCTCGAAGTTCGCGAGGCTGCCATCGTGCGCGGGCATCACCCAGGTCCGCTCGGCGCAGAGGGCGGCGACCGTCTCCTCCAAGGCCTGGATGAAGCGGCCCTGGTTCTCGACGCACTCAGCGAGGGTCAGCACCGTCACGCGCTCGCGGCGCTGCCCGGCAACACGCTGCCAGCGGTCGCGGTTGCCGGTGCGTGAGAAGTCGAGGAACAGGTCATCGGGCTGGTCAGGGAGCGGCTCGGTCAGCAGCGTCTCGGCCCGGGACACGTAGGACTTGAAGGCGTCCTGCTGCGCCAGGGCGTCCCAAGTGGCGCGGTCCGTGATCGGCTTGCCGACGCCGGCGGGGTGCACGGGGAGCATCGGGGCGATGTCCGCGACGCGCGCGGGGGGAATAGCCTCTTGCGCGGCGGCGCCTGAGGCCAGGACGGGCAGGACGACGAAGAGGTTGGTGGGCATCGAGCACCTCGGGGAGGGCGAAGTAGGCGAACGCGAGGATGGTTCGACGAGGAGGCCCCGGTCCCTGCTGGGCGTGCGGAGCGAGGGACCGACAGCCGAAGAGGCGGGGGATGCCGAGCCGGGGAATGATCTTCGTTCACGCGGCAAGGAGGCTTGGGATGATCGTTGACTGCCATGTCCACGTCAAGGGCGGAGACATCTACAAACGGGAGTTCCGTCCCGCCCAGATCCTGAGGACGATGGATGAGGCCGGCGTGGACCGATCGGTGATCTTCTCGATCTGCCTGGGGAGCCGCGAGTCCAACGAACTCACCCGCGAGTGCTACGAGGCGGCGCCGGACCGCTTCATCCCCTTCGCCCACGTGGTGCCGGATGAACGCCGGGGCGCGCTCGATGAGCTGGACCGAGCCGTCGGGGAATGGGGGTGGCGCGGCCTGAAGGTCCATCGCGGCGAGATGGCCGAACCGGACCTGGGACTGCTCGTGCCCCTGGGCGAGAAGTGCATCGCGTATGACATCCCGATGCTGATCGACGTGGGGGGCGTGCCTGAGCTGTCCTCGGGTCTGGCGACGAGCCTGCCGGAACTCAAGCTCATCATCGCCCACCTCGGTGCGCCCCATGACGAGGCGGGTGTGGACAAGCACGTCGTGATGGCCCGGGAGTTCCCCAACATGCACTTGGACACGTCTTACTGCCACGTGCCGTGGAAGCTGCCCGAGGTCTTCGCCCGCCTACCCACCGAGAAGCTGATCTTCGGCTCGGACGGCCCGCTGGTGCACCCGGCCATTGACCTCAAGAAGATCGAGGTCTGCCACCTGCCCCCCGACGCCTTCCGCAAGGTCACCTGCGACAACATCCTGCGGTTGCTCGGGCCTGAGCGCTGAGGGCTGAGCCCCGGGTCAGCACGCGAAGGGAAGACTCCTGGTCGCCGTGTGGTTCTTGCTGGGGGCCAGGATCGGCGTTCAGCCCCCCACCTCCAACCTCCTACCTCCCTCCACCATCGACGCCTTGACGCTTCCCTTCGCATCCCATCGCACTGCGAACACTCGCGCGTTACTTGTCACATCCGCCAGCCGCACGTCCCCTGTCGCCCCCGGCTTCGCGAACCCCACGATGGCCCTGCTGCCGTCCGCGTAGGTCAGCTCGACGCCCCTGGCCGTCCCCGTCTCCAGTGCCTTGAGGGTCGGTAGGCGCCCCTCCTGTCCCGCCTTCGCGGGCAGCAGCACGGTCAGGAACTGCGCTTCCTGCGCGGGCTCGCGCAGGGCGGCAGTGACGTGCCGGTTGTTCGCGAACTTCGCGTCCGGCGGCCAGGTCGGAGGCGGGTCGAACTGATCCGTCTGCGTGATGGAGAGCCCGGCGGGGTAGAGGAACCGCGTCGTCAGCGTCGCCTTCGGCCGCGCAATGAGCACGCTGCCGGCCGCCTCGTCCACCTGCATCGGGTCGATCGCGTGCAGCCAGTACTCAAAGCGCCTCGGCGTTTCGCTGGCCAGGTCGTCGCGGATCACGAACACCCCCGGCCTCACGTGCACGACCTCGCGGATCGCCCGGGTGAGCTTGCCGCCGTAGGCCGGCGTCGCGTCCCCGGTGATGAGGTCGAAGGCGTCGGTGTGCTGGAACGCAGTGATGTTGCCCTGCGCCTGCCAGCCTCGGTCCTGGCCGACGCCGCCGTCGAAGGTGATCCCGCACTTCGCCTTGGTCTGCCGCGTCCAGAGGTCATGGTGCGGCGAGCCGTAGTAGTTGTAGTACCCCGACGCGATTGCCAGCGGCTCGCCGAAGGCCTCCAACACGAAGCAGTTCTGGTCGTTGTGACCGTGGGAGACCGCGCCATAGGGCGACGAGCGCATGGTGAACGCGACATCGTCCTCGCCGTCCGTAAGACTCGTATGGAGGCACGCCAGGCCCACGCCCTCGAACAGCCTCGCGGTCGGCAGGCTCACGGGCGCTTCGGCCTTCAGCGTGTCGTCCTTCAGCACGATTCCCATGATGTCGCTGCCCGGGCCCTGCTTCAGCGCGTCGGCATACCAGCGGACGTACGGATCGCGCGTAAGCGTGCTGAACCAATACATCAGCGCGCCCTGGCGGCTCGGCTGCCACTGCGTCCCGTCGCCGAAGGGCGACATCTGGCTGTGGGGCGGGGAGAGATACAGCAGGTAGTACGGCGTGTTGTGGAAGAACGGGCGCTGTGAGAGGTCGATCCCCGTCGCCTCGCGCAACGCCAGCACGAAGTGCAGCGCGAAACTCATGTACGCGCTCCAGTAACCCGGCCCCTCATTCCACCCGCCGTCGTCCTTGCCCCAGGCCGGGTAGACGCCCCAGTAGATGCGCGTGATGTAGTCCAGCCACTCGGTGGCCTCGGGCCATTCGTTCAGGAACGCGATGGCCGCTTCCCCCAGGAAGCCGATGATCCGGCCCGCGTGGCTCTCGAAGGGGTTGTTCTCGTACGGCATGCCACGCATCTTCTTGTAGAAGTCGGCGGCGCGCAGGCGCATGGCCGCTTCGACCTTCTCGCGCTCCTCCGGTGTGAAGAGGTCGTACGTCCAGTCGTAGGCGCGCACACCCCGCATCATCACCCACATCGCCGGCTCGTCGTTGTGGAACACGCCCGTCGGCCCGACGGGGTCCCACGCGAAGAAGTGCAGGATCCTGCGCTTCGCCTCCGCGCCGCAGTCGGCATCTCCCGTCAGCAGGTAGGCAAGCGCCGCCTGCTCCATGCGGTCCATGGGCGGCCGCGTCGTCCGGATGATGGTCGTGTAGGTCTGCGCGCGCTCGGCGGCGTCCTTCGGCAGCCAGTCCGGCTCGGGGACGAGATCCTCTCCCGCGTACTTCCACACTGCTGCGACCAGCGCATCCGCCGTGCCCCTCAGGTCGCCCTCGGTCGCTCTGCGCCGGAACTCCGCCAGCCGCGCGGCGGTGACGAACAGCCTCGGTCGCGCCTTCGGAGCCTTCAGGGCCTCACGCCCGGGATAGGGCCAGGGCGTCGCGTCCTCGGGCACTTCGAACCGCCGGGCGGTGCTCCAGATCGTGGCCTCGCCCACGCGATCCACACCGTACCGCCAGTACCACGTGCCCGCCGCCAACGGCTGCGTGAGCATCTCTGCACACCACTGCAGGCCCTCCAGGTCAACCGCCTTCTCGCCTCCGAACCCGGCCTCGCGCGCCACCTGCAGGCGGTAGGTGACGTCCCCTGAAGGGAGCCAGCGGAAGGGCGGCGGGTTCAGCTTGACGGTCTCGCCATCTGCCGGAGAGTACGGGAGGTTGCGCCCATACACGGGCTCGCGATCCACGGCGAGAGCGGGATCGAGTGGTCGCACTTGCACTTCCCCTTTCGCTGCGGGTCGGATCCAGACTTCATCCCAGTGCGTCTCGCCGGGCGTGTACCAGTGAAACAGCTCGATCACGATCGCACGGGTGCCCTTCGGCACCGAGAAGCTCGCCTTCGCCTCCGCCCACTCCTCGCTCGGCGGGAAGTAGACGGTGTCGAGCCGAAGGTGTTCCCACTTGGCCGGATCGGAGTTGAACAGGAACCGGATCGAGGCCCCCTTGCCCTGTCCCGGCGCAACGCCCCGCGTCCGGTACCAGCCGCCCACAGTGACCCCCTCGTCGGTGTCGGACCACAGGATGAGTTGCCGCCAGCAGCTGCGGTGCTTCTCCTCCGTCGCTCGCAGGACGCCGTAGCGCGCGCCCGTCTTCCCGCCGTCCTCGCCGACCGCGAACGCGCCCCCCGTGGCGAAGCTGACGGGCGTCCAGCTTGCCGGGTTTCCTCTGGCGTCCGTCTCCTCGAAGCTCGGGTTCGCGAAGCGGTTCTCTTGCGCCGCAGCGTAGGCGGCCAGCACTCCCGCCATGGCGAGCAGGCCAATGCGCCTCATGGTTCACGCCCTCCGTTCTGTCCCGCATTTCGCGGAGTTCGGCTCGCCTCCCTTGGCTGACGAGGGGCAGATCGCTCGCATCCTGTTCCCGAGGGTGTTGGGCAGGACGAGGAGTCTGTCATTCCGAACGGAATAGCCGTACCCAGCAGGGAGGTGATGGGATGGTCTCGGCCGTGGTCCTGGCCGGTGGGTCGGTGAAGCCGGAGCTTCGAGAGCGCTTCGGGATTCCCAGCAAGGGCATGATCCCGCTGCTGGGGAGGATCGCGGTGGACTTCGTGGTCGATGCCGCGCGGGCGTGCCCGCGAATCGGGAAGGTGGCGCTCGCCGGGCCGGAGGCGTACCGCGAGCTACCCGTAGTCGAGCGCGTGGATGCGTTCGTTCCCGATGCGGGGCGCATTCCGGCCAACCTGCTGAACGCGATGATCGCCTTGGGCGAGCAGGACGGGCAGGGGCTCATGGTGGCGGGTGACTCGCCGCTGCTGACCGGCGAGGCCCTGGAGCGCTTCCTCAGCCAGGTGCCGGAGGAGGCAGATCTCTGCTACCCCGTGGTCAGCAAGCAGGGGATCATGGCGGCCTTCCCTGACCGCGAGTGGACCTTCCTGCGGCTGCGGGAAGCTCAGGTGGTCTGCACGAACGTGCTGTACTTCCGCGGCTCGCTGCTCAAGAGCTTCGAGGCCCTGGCCGACCAGATCGAGGTGGCCCGGCGCAAGCCCTGGAAGCTCGCGGCCCTGTTCGGGGTCGGGCTGGCGCTGAAGTTCCTCTTGCGGCGCCTGTCGATCCCGGACGTGGAGCGCCGCCTGAGCGAGATTCTCGGGGCCGACTGCCGGGGCGTGCTCAGCGATGACGCGCTGCTCGCCATGGACCTGGACGATCTCCGCGACCTGCCGATGGTCGAGGGCTTCCTGCAGAAGCGCGGGTAGCGGTCCGTACGCCGTGCAGACACTCGGAGGACAGGCATTCTTGCCTGTCCTCCGAATGCCTCCGGGCTCCGGGGACGGGGAAGGGGGACGCCATCGTGGATGCGCCTATCAGGACGGCCGTCGTCACCGGCCAACATCCCTATGACGTGCCGGCATTCGTCGAGTGCGTGAATGCGTTGGACGGCGTCGCGGCCTACCCGCAGCACATGGAGGACTTCTGCGCGGATGCGGGGGCCGCCAGGGACACCTACGACGCGGTCGTCTTCTACCACTTCCACCAGGCGACGCCCACGGGCGAGGGCGCATGGTACGAGGCGCCGATGAAGGCGGCACTGGAGCGAATCGGGACGGCCGAGCAAGGCATCGTGGTACTCCACCATGCGATCCTCGCCTTCCCGCAATGGCCCTTCTGGGCGAAGCTGGTGGGGATTGAGGACCGCTCGTTCAGCTACCACGTTGCGCAGACGCTTGAGGTGCAGATCGTGAACGCCGACCACCCGATCACGCGCGGCCTGGAGCCGTGGGCCCAGGCGGACGAGAGCTACCTGATGGCCGACCCCGGCCCGGACAGCGAGGTGCTCCTGACGACCGAGCACCCGAAGAGCATGAGCTGCCTGGCCTGGGCGCGCGAGTTCGGGCAGGCGCGGGTGTTCTGCGTGCAGCTCGGCCACGACCGGTTGGCCTACGAGCACCCGAGCTTCCGCGAGGTGCTAGGAAGAGGCGTGCAGTGGGTGGCGAGGAGGATCTGACCCCTACCTGCCGATTGCGACGTCCGCTACCAGCCCCCCGAAGTTCCACTTTCCGCTGGACGGGTGGCGGCCGATGAAGGCGGGGAACATGTCGAGTTCCGGCGGCGCGTAGTCGCCCAGCTTCTCGGCGGCGAGGTTGCCGTCAACGTACAGCGCGCGGCGCCCGGGCTCCCATTCCATGCGTAGCGTTGTCCACTGGCCTCGCTTCAGAGGGCAGTCGATCACCGCGAAGGGGCCGTAGTCGCCCGGGCCCACCACCTTCGCGATGAGCTTGGGCCCATGCAGCGCGAGGCCGATCTCGTTCGCGCCATCGGGCAGGCCGTTGCCGGAGGTCTTCTGGATGTAGATGAGTGCCACCCAACCCTCCCACGTATCCGCAGAGAGTAGGCTGGGCTCGAAGCCAGGCTTCAGGCTCAGTTCGAGGAAGCCCCTCAGCGGCTGCTTGCCGAGGAGCAGCTCCGCCTCGGGCAGGCGCACGAAGCCGTGTTGGCCGAGGCTCAGGCATGAGCGGCCCTCGTCGGTCACGCGCGTGGCTTCGTGGGCGAGACCGTGGTTCAGGTGGCCGGAGAGATCGACGACGAACGGTCGGTCGCCCGCGAAGTCGTAGCGCAGCACGTCGTCAGCCAGGACGACACGGCACGCCAGCAGCAAGATGGCCGCAAGACACGCCGGGCGGGTCATCCCTTGGTTACCTCCTGCAGCTTCTCGATGGTCTCCCCCATCTCGTCTCTCGCCTTGAGCAGCGCGGCGGGGTCGGCGTTCCACTCGCGCCAGTTGCGCACGACCGAATCCTCGATCGCGAGCAGCCGGTCAGCCTGCTGCACCAGGTCGCGGGCCTGGGGGTTGCCGCGCGCCTTCTGGGCGAGGGCCCGCAAGAGGACGAAGTACTCGTAGTCCTCCGAACCGTCGCGGAGGCACTCCCAGCGCAGCGAGTTGACCGGGCCGCCGTCGTCACCCGGGTACACCAGAGTGCCGTCGCCATTCGCGCCGGGGAAGGTCATGGCGCTCTCCCACGGGTTCGCCTTCCAGTAGTTCGTGATCGACCAGTAGAGCAGCCCATCGAGCTTGTGCTTCCACGTGAGCCAGAAGATGACGCGGTTGTCGAGGGCGGGGTAGTCCACCCAGAAGTCGGGGAACGGATGGCGCGTGCTGAAGGCCGGATACCACCACACGAGCTTGCCCTTGGCCTGCTCTGCCGCCGCGCTGTCGGGATTGAAGGAGTAGACCTCCGGGCACCAGATGTCCACGTACTGCAGCTCCGGCGGGAAGCTGCGGGCGGTGAGCATGTTCCGCAGCTTCGGGGCCCACTGCTTGATCGTGCCCATCACCACGTTAAGTGCCGGGTAGGAGCCGGGCTCAGGCTCATCGGCAACGTAGGTGTAGGCAGAGGAGAGCCAGCCCTTCTGCTCCAGATGATCCTGGTAGGCCTTCGCGATCGGCCCGAGGTGATTCCTGCGCACGAGGTCCTTGGCTTCGGCCTCCGAGATGTCGCGCGGGCAGCCGGGCACCGGGACGAAGATCGCGTTGATGCCCTTGCCGAGGTACTTCTCGATTCGGGCGTCGAACTCCGTGAAGTCCATCGTGAAGGGGATGTCCGAGGGTGTCTGCACGGCGCTGCGCTCGATGTGCGGCCAGGCCTCGATCAGCGGCTCGCCGGGTGCCGGGGCGCCGACCTCGAAGCGCAGGCCATCGTCCGCCTTGCTCACCGCCGCCCATGGCCCGCCGGCGGGCCACCATTCGGGCCGGTCCATCGCGTCGAAGACCTTCCCGTCGAGCTTCATCTCCGAGATCGTCAGCCCGATCGGCCCGGCGTTGCGGTACTCGAAGCGCACGGTCGTGGGCTTCTCCTCCCGGCCGAGTTCGACGGCCGCGTCGCTCCACTCGCCCCGCTTCAGCGGCAGCGGGCCGTAGATTCGCGTGCCGGCCTGACCCTCCGCAGCGCAGATAAGGAACAGCGGGCCGACCTCGACCCCCTCCGCCCCGCCGGCGCGCACGCGGAACGTGAGCGTCTTGCCCGCGAGGCCGAAGCTCGGGAAGACGGGCTTCGCCGCCGCGAACACCGAGCCGGGGAACCCGAGGCTGATGCGATGCTCGAAGGCGTTCTGCACGTACTTGTCCACGTCCATCTTCTCGCCGAACGAGCCCATGCTGTTGAGGCCGAAGGCGGTCGTCAGCGATGACTCCCGCGGCAGGGCAAAGTCCCAGACATGCAGCCTGACCGGCACCTCGCGGGCCGAGGCGTTCTGAGGGCGGAGAGTCACCGTGCCCGCGTAGTCCCCCGGAGCGGCGTCGGGCGGGACGCGAACCGTGAGCCAGACGATCCCGAAGCTGCCCTTCGCCACGTCGAAGGGCGCCGGCGGCAGGAGCGGGTCGGGCCACAGCCCGACGTGCCGCACCTCGTAGGTCGGCTTCTCGGTCTTCACGTAGCCGACGTGGTTCCAGGTGATGCTGTCGCGCGGGATGGTCGCTGCGCCGGGCCCCTTCAGGTCCGCTGCCTCGACCGTCACGCCTGACAGGTCCTGATCGAGAGCGAAGACGAGTACCTGCGCCGCCTCGTATTCGTTCCTTGCAGCCTTCAGCTCGATGGGCGCCTCCAGCACGCCCTCGAAGGGGTCGTCCTTCAGGTACTTCCGAAGCGGATGGTCCGCGCCGACGCCGAAGCTCGGGAGCTTGCCGTCGTTCACGCCGCGCGCGTAGATGGTCGTGCGGGTCAGAAGGCGGTCCGCCCGGGCCGCGAGCTGCGCCGCCTCGCCGATCATCCGGTCCCAATCGGCGCGTGTGGGCTCACCCCTGACAGCCGCCGACAACGCCTCCGTTGCCTGCTCCACGGCGCTCAACTCGCCGTTCACGGCACCCCTCACAGCGTCACCGTCCGCGCCAGCCAGGGGTAGCAGGAGCTTCTCTGCCGCCTGCGTCTTCGCGGAAGCAGCTGCAAGGCTCGGGCTGAGTGGCGGGATGTTGATGAAGGCCGAACGCCCGCCGATCACACGCTTGCTCGCGACGTCCTTCAACACCAAGTTCAGGCGGAGCGGCCCCTCTGTCGCGACCTGCACCCGTAGCTTCAGTGGCAGGGCCTCGCCGGGCGTACCGGTCGCCGCGACCACCGGGCCGCCGCTCCGGGGACCTGCGCCGAGCTGCTCCACGTGTGCCGACACGCGGGTCACGTTGTCGCGCAGCCGGAGGTTCACGGTCATGTCCCACGTGCCCAGCCACAGGCGCCCCCAGTCCACGCTCTCGATCCACGGACGCGCGGGGTCGTACGTCCCCGGCGGGGCGTCGGCGAGGCTGCGCGCGCGAGCCATAGCCGCTACCTCATCGTCGGTCAGCACGTCATCGAAGAGACGGCAGTCCGCGAGGTCGCCTCTCCACGCCCACCGCTTGCTGGACGGGTGCTGGCCGATCATCACCGGGAAGGCGTCGAGCGACACGGGCACATTCGGGCTCTCGTCACGGTCAACCGGTTCCCCGTTCACGTAGAGCACCTTGAGCTTCGGACCCCAGCAGAACGCGAGGTGGGTCCACTCGCCCTTCCGCAAGGGGCTGGGCAACGCGAAGGCTGCCCCGAAACCGGTCGCCGCGTACTTCGCGTAGAGGTTCGGCCCGTGGCACCACAGGCCGATCTCCTGGCTGCCGTCGGGCAGGCCGTTGCCGTCGGTCTGCATGGCGTAGAAGATCATCGAGTAGCCTTCCCACTGCTCGTTGGGAAGCTCCTCGGGCGCGAAGCTCGGCCGCACCCGGATCGACACCGCGCCGCGATCCCCACGCGGACCGAAGACCGCCTCGCCGCTCGGCAGCTCGACAAACCCCTGGCCGCCGCACGCAAGGACGCCGTCGGCGACGACCGCCTCGCCGACGATCTTGCCGTGGTTGTCGAAGCCCGACTTGTCCGCCGCGACCCCGGCGGGATCGCCCGGCGCGAAGTCGTAGCGCCCGATCTCCTGCGCGCCGAACGCGGCGCCGGTGAGGGCAGCGAGAACCGTGATGGCGATGAAGCCCATGCGGACACCTCCGGATGATGGGCCGGCGCTTCGCGGAGTGGTTCGAGGGGCAAGCGGAAGGGTCCTTCGCAAGCGGCTGACGGACGAGGTCCTCACATGACCTGCGATGCGAGGGAAGGCCGTTCTGGCCGGCGGGACGAAGGGAGGCGAGGCGCAAGCTGGGGCCCGGCGGTTCCGTGCCCGGTGCGTGCATGTAGGATTCCGCGTCTCGGCAGCGACAGGGGGTTGGGACGCTGCGGAGTCGATGTAGCCAACTTCCCCTCGTCGCCTCGAGCGAACCGTTTTCCGCGTGTCCCGCGTCTGAGCTATCGTCGGTATCGCGTCAATGGATGACCAGAGGAGGCGAGAGCGATGTCCCCACGGCGTGTCACCGATGGGATGTTCGTTGTCGTCGGGATACTGCTCTGCGGGCTGCTTCTCATCGGGGTCGGCTCTGTGGGGTGCGCCAAGAGGAAGGCGGCGTCCAGGCACACGATTGGGTCCATCAGCCAGGAGGACGGGAAGGAGGCGATGGCCCCCGAGGAGGCCTCGGCTCCCGAGGCGACGGCGAAGGCGATGCCCGGCGGGGCGATGGGCGGCGGGCCGAGGCCGCCCATGGACCGCAATGCGTATGTGACGAACACGTACATGGGCGGACGGGGGGCGCGAGAGCGGATGGCGGACCTGATCGACAAGGGCGTGATGGTCAACGGGAAGGCGGTGAAGCTCGAGGCCTTCAGCGCCGAGTACCGGCAGCCGTTCCCGATGCCGCGCAGCACAGCCCTGGCCGTGACCGCCGCGACGCAACACGGCAGGCTGCTGACGCAGGGAGGGCGCACGTTCCTGCAGGTCGGGATTCAGGGCATCAAGCGCGAGGCGCCGCAGCGCCCGCCGCTCAACATCTGTCTCGTGATCGACCATAGCGGCTCCATGGGCGATGAGAGCAAGCTGGAGCACGCGCGCGACGCGGCGCTCGAGGTCGTGAACCGAATCGCCGCGACCGACACGATCGCAGTGGTGGCCTACGACCAGTCCCAGGAGGTCCTCGTCGCCGCGCGCAAGGCGACCGACAAGGACGCGATTCGCGCGAAGATCCGCGCGCTACAGCCGGGAGGCTCCACGGACATCTACGCGGCCCTCCAAGCCGGTTACGGCGAGGTGCGCAAGAACCTCGATCCGAAGGCGATCAATGAGGTCATCCTGATCTCGGATGGGCAGGTGACCTCCGGCACGAGCGACCTGGCGGCCTTCTCACGGCTCACCGCGGACCACTTCGACAAGGCGATCCAGACGACGACGGTCGGCATGGGGCTGGACTTCGACGAGCAACTCATGATGACGGTCGCGCGGGAAGGCAAGGGCAACTACCACTTCGTCCGCGATGCGCTGAGCATCAAGGACATCTTCAAGGAGGAGCTGGAGGACCTCACGCATGCCGTCGCGAGGGCGCTGCGGCTGCGGGTGCAGCTGGCGCCGGGCGTGGAGGCGGTGCGCGTGCTGGGCTCGGAGCAGATGAGCGAGGCGGAGGTCGCGCGCGTCAAGCAAACCGAGCGGGCGGTCGATCAGCGGGTGTACGACGACCTGGGCATCACCCGCGACCGGCAGCATATCGACGACGAACCGGGCCTGAAGGTGGTCATCCCGCAGTTCTACATGGGCGACAGCCATGTGGTGATGATCGAGGTCAACGTGCCCGCGGGCCGGGAGCGGCGGAAGGTCGCCGATGTCTACCTCAAGTACAAGGACCTCGTTTTCCCCCAGAACCGCGAGGACCATCTGGCGGTGACCGTGAACTACACGACCGAGAAGCAATCGATGGTCGCCTCCATCGACCGCTCCATCCGCAAGAACGTCCTGGGCTTTGAGACCGGAGAGGCCTTGCAGAAGGCGGCGACCTTGCTGCAGTCGGGCCAGTCCGCTCAGGCCGCCAAGGCCGTTGACGAGCAGATGGTGGTTCTCGGGACGGCTGCGCAGGAGTGGAACGACACGGACCTGAACAAGGACGGCGTGCTGCTCGCGGCCTACAGGGACCTGATCGCGCAGACGGCGTCGCCGTCGGCCAACCCCGAGCTGGGCACGTACCTGGCTAAGGCGCTCACGTACTCGGCGTACCAGCGCACCCGGTGAGGCGAACCGCCATGAGCATGAGGCTGCGCACGGTCGTGTTGGGCAGTTGCGCGTTGCTGCCGTCGAGCCTCGTTTGGGCGCAGGGCTCGCTCGAGGGCTTCCGCAAGGTCGCGGAGGCGGCGGTGCCGCTCGATGGGCGCGAGGTTGCGGTGCCGCTGCCCAAGGGCGTGCGAGCGGAGGACCTGCGGGTCGTGCTGCGAGGGCTGGTGGCCTGCAGCTACAGCGGGCAAACGTACGACGGCGCGGACGCCGCGCACATCGGGCGCTCGCCCGAGGGGCTCATCGCGGTGCCGGGCGATTCCAACGCGCATGTCGCCGTGTTCCGCTTGCCGGACGGCCCGCCGCCGCCGTCGGTGTCCGCGTGGATGGACACGGATCGCCTCGTGACCGAACTCATCATCACCCCCTCCGAGGTCCGCAACTCGCTGAGCGGCGATCTGCGGCTGGAAGTGTGGCAGGCCGAAGCGCGGCCCCTCGTGCTGCTCCTGCGGCTGCTGGGCACGGCGGCGATCGTGGGTCTGGCCGTCGCGATCGCCCATGCGTGGCGGAAGCCCCGCATCAGCATAGCCGACGCCAAGCAGTCGCTGCGGCGGATCGATGAGAAGGCGCGACTGGCGACGGCAGCAGTCGATGCGCGAAGGTGGGACGCTGGGGAGCTGAAGTCGCAGGTCGCGCGGATGCGCAATGGCGCGCATGACCTCGGGCGGCAGATCGGAGCGCTGCGCCGCGCGGCGAAGTCCATCGACCGCGAGGACCTCGGGCGGAAGATCGAGGCGAATGAGGCGCGACTCGCCGAGGCAGAGCAGCCCAGGGTTCGCGAGGAGATCGAGGCCACGCTCACCGAGCAGCGGAAGCTGCGCGAGCTCCTCGCCGATGCCGAGGCCGGCGAGGCGCGGCACCTGCTGAGGCTGTCCAAGATCGAGTCGGCCCTCGAAGGCGCGAGGCTGTGGCTCACGACGCAGGAGGGCGAGCTGGCGGATGAGCGCGTGGACGCCCAGGCCATCGAGGCCCTCAACCGCGAACTGAAGTCCCTCGACGAGGCCATCGCCGACCTGCGCGTGGTGCAGCGGGCGTAGGGGGGCGAGGAATCCTGGCCGTTCCCCCGAATGCTCCGGCGCAATGTCCCCCCACTTGGCGAGGAGGCACTCATCTATGCGAGTTCTCGCTCGCGGGGCGAGCGTGGCTGGGATTGGGTTGCTGACGGCGCTGCAGGCGGCGGGTCAGCTGGGCGTCGCCATCCTGGAGGATGACATTCCGGGGCTGGATCATGCGCTGGTGGAGCGTGCGAGGAGTGCGCTGGCGGCGAGAGGCGACGCGGCTACGTGCCTGACGGCAGAGCAGTTGGCGGACGAGCGGGTCTTCGCGCGAGGGACGCAGGACGTGTTGGTGCTGACGAACAGCCCAGCCTTCCCGGGGCGAGCAAGAGGGAATGTGACTCGGTTCCTGGAGGCGGGAGGGCATCTCGTGTTGCTCGGGGGGAAGGCGTACGAGAGGCCGATGTGCCGGGTGCGAGGGCAGTGGCGGGACCGCGGGGGGTTTGAGACGTTGATGCGGGAGACCCCGACAGCGACGATGCTCTTCTCGTTCGACGACGGCGATAGGTCGGGATGGACCAGGAGCACGAACAAGCCGGAGCATCCGTCGCGCGCGGTGAGTGCGCCGGGAGCGCAGGGGCAGTGCCTGCGGCTGGAGCTGAAGGGGCTGGGGCAGTGGCAGTGGGATGTGTTCGTCGCGTCGGTGCCCGCCGCGATTGCGGAAGGCCAGGACCTCCTGTGCCTCCAGGCGCGAGGGCCAGCGGGCACGCCGCAAGTGGCAATCGAGATCGATGAGGCGGATGGATCGCGGTGGGTCAGGGCGCTCGACATCACGAAGGAGTGGCGGCGGTACGTGCTCGAAGCGTGGGGCTTTCGTTTCTTCAAGGATGGCTCGCCGGCGGGCAGAGGTGGGCCGGGCGATTGCCTGCACCTCGAGCGGGCGAGCCGCCTCTCGTTCGGGCTCGCGACGGGGCTGTCGGACCATCCCGACGGAGACCATGTGATCGAGATCGACGAGGTCGGCACGGCGGCGAACGACCTGGGCGCGACGTTCGGGGACTACCTCCCACCGAACACGGTGTGCTTTGACGACTATGAACCGTACGTGCTGCGGAACGCAGTCCGGGCCGGCGGTTGCCCGCAGGACCTGGTGGTTGACCGCGGGGCGTACGAGGGGCGCGTCGAGGGCTTGTCGGCGGTGGGGTTCACGCTGTGGGAGCGGTCAGAACTCGTGCCCTTGCTGCGGGCCGAGGACCGGCTTGGGCGGAACCGAGGTTGGGCGTGCTCGGCGCTCATCCACTACGGCGGGACGTACAACGGCGGGTGTTGGCTGCTGTCGGGAATCACGACGCCGGAGTTCTACCGTTCGGGGGCATTCCTGGGCTGCCTGAGGGGCTTCCTGCAGGCTGTGGCGTCGCAGGACTTGCCCGAGGGGAGCGCGCAGCGCAACGCGCGGCTGCTCGCGAGGTCGGTTCCGCTGCAGACGGCGGCGCCGGGGCCGCTCAGCCGGTCGGACGATGGCAGACAGTTCGCGCTTCCCGATGGGCGACCGCTGTTCCTGATCGGCTGCGACTACATCGGGAGCCTGGACCGCAAGTTCTTCGCGGGGCCGTGGCTGCGGTGGCTGGAGAGCGACTTCCGGCGGGCGCACGAGGCGGGGCTGAACTGCCTGAGGATCTACGGGGCCGGCCCGCTGTGGACCGATCCCGAGAAGCTGGCGGCGCTCAAGGAGTGTGCGCGCAAGTACGGCATCTACCTGCTGATCGTCGTGGTGGACCACACCGATCTGCTGACGCGGAAGGAGCTGGAGGAGCGCTGCCGGCAGTGTGCAGAGGCGTTCCGGGACGAGCCGATGCTGCTCGGCTACGACCTGCAGAACGAGCCGTATGCGTATCAGCTCGCGGCGGTGGAGGATGGCGAGCAGGCCCTCGGGGAGCGGTACCCGCTGTGGAAACGGTGGGGTGAGTACGAGGAGTGGGCGGGCCTGCAGATGGCGGGCAACTTCACCTCGTTCCCCGGCGTGACCGGGCCGCTGCCGCGCAACGACGAGTGGAGCCCGGTGCTGGACGCTACGGACGGCATCTTCGCGGACTGGATTCGGTGGCAGGTGGAGGCGATCCGCGCGGTGGACAAGACGCACGCGATCACGGTGGGGTACAACTCGATCTTCGACTGCCTGCCCGCGAACCGGCAGCTGGACTTCGTGTCACACCACGCATATCAGCCGCCGACGGACTACGAGAGCGTGCTCAGGAACCTGACGACACTCGACCGGCTGCGGAGGGTGTGGCCCGACCGGCCGATCTCGCTGGGGGAGTTCGGCTACTCGAACGGGATGAGGATCGGCGACGGATACCTGGACCTGCACACGAGCGCGCTGGGCGAGTTCCTGCACTACCTGTACGCCTATGCACACGGGTTCTCGGGGTGCATGAAGTGGGCGCTCACCGACCATCCTCTGGACCTGTCGCGGCAGCAGTGCGCGTGGATACCGCCGGAGGAGGTGGCAACGCACATCGAGCAGGGCCGGTACGGGTTGTTCTGGTCCGATGGGACGATGGAGGCGAAGCCCAAGCCGCTCGTGTGGGCGCTGCGGTTCCTGCGAGAGTACGTGGACGCAGGCGGCGACCGAGGCGAGCTGCAGGTGATCGCGGCGCCGACGCAGATCGGGACGGGGTACGTATACCGCGCGCCGGGGGCGCTGTTCGTGGGGAGCCCGAGCTACCGGGGGCCGGATCTGGAGTTCGTGGCAAAGCAGGCGGCGAATGTGCTGCTGCGATGGGATGACCGCTCGCTGCGCATCGTGTCCACGGCTGACGCGGAGGCGAGGGTGAAGGCGAGTGCGCTGCCAGGGAGCGGCGCGAAGCTCAAGGTGACGGGCAAGGTGGGCGCGTCGAGGCAGGACGGAGAGTGGTTGGGGTTGGAGCTGCTGGAGGGGGAGGTCGTGGAGGTGGTGGGGTGAGGGCAGGACACCGGAGGGCCGATGGCATGATGAGGCGCGCAACATGGTGCATGACCGTGGTCGCCGGAACGCTCGGGTCGGCGGCGAGCCCGCAAGGGGTCCCGCCGAGGCCGATCCCCGTGCTGGCGTGGAGCCTGGCGGAACTGGGGCGGGACAAGCCCTGCATGGTCTCGCCCTGGCGGAATGTGACGATGCTCTTCTGGCTGAGCCAGGGGAACGTGGGGAACGTGGCGGAGGTGAAGGCGGCGCTGGATCAGCAACCGGAGGGGCGGCGGGCGATCTTCGACTGGGATGTCTACCGCCCGATGTACGAGCACCCGGAGGATAAGCTGACCACGGCCGGGGGCGAGGCGTTCACCGGGCCGTGGTGGGACCACGGGATCGCGCACGTGGAGCAGGTCTACGACCGGTTCTTCCGCACGTACCGCGACCTGGGCGGGAAGCTAGACTACTTCATCCTCGATACCGAGCACACACCGGGATCGGAGATCACAACGCCGGAGCGTTGGGCGGCGGTGGAGCAGGACCCGCGGTTTGGCGAGATGCTGCAGGAGATGCACCTTGAGTCGGCTGCCGACATCTACAACGACAAGCCGATGTCGCACACGTGGTGGCGGTACTGCGACTACCTGTCCGCCCGGAACTACAACCGGCTGTACGCGGTGGTCAGCAAGTACTACCCGGACGTGAAGTGCGCCGATTACGGTGTGCGATACCATCCGGCGGCCAGCCTGGTCGCCTGGGGTCAGGCGCGCGATCCCGGGGACATCCCGGGCCGGACCGGGGAGCATGTGGGCACCCATCAGGCGCCGTCGCCTTACGGGGTCATCACCTACCTGAGCGGGATTGTCGTGGATGGGAAGCCGTTTGGGCTGGGCCCGTTCCGGTCGGCGCTTTTCGCGACGAATGAGGTCCGCGAGGCTCTGCTCACCAACCCGAAGGTGCCGCTCATGCCGTGGGTCGCGTGGCGCGGGTACGTGTCGGACTGGGAGAAGGAGCCGCCCGGGAAGCGGCCCCCGTACAGCTCCATCGGCAACACGGACTACTGGCAGGAGGTCGTGTTCCACACAGCCCTGTGCGCGCCCGACACGCTGTGTACCTGGAACCCGTACCGCTGGCAGGAGGCGCAGGACCCGGCCGACTACTGCCAGGATGAGGACATGCAGCTGCTGGACGACCTCATGGACCAGATCAACGGCCTCGTGGGCTATAGCGACCGCACGACGCTGGTGGAGGCCGTGACTCCGGCGCACCAACCATTCATCCTGACGGGCTGCCGAGCGGACGGCCGGACCGTCTGGCGGCTCACCCCCGACCCGGAGCAGTCGGCGGTCGAGCTGAGCGAGATCAGGGTCAAGGACGACCCGCTCACTTTCCGCCTGGGCAGTCAGACCCTCACGATGCCGGGTGCGCGCCTCTTCACCCCGGAGAAGCAGCTGTCGGCGGCCGGGCACTGGATCGTCGGGCCGGCGCAACTCAGGCCGGTCTTCGAAGTGCAGTGAGGTCTGCGGGCCGGTGGAGCGATGACGGAGGTGACTCCAGGACGCTGCGGCCAACAGTGGACAGTCCTGACGCCTCACTTCGTGTGTCAGACGTGGAACACGTAGAGGTCGCGGTCGGGTAGGGGGAGGTCGATCCAGCGGCCGCCCTGGCGGTGGCTCTCGGCGACAGCAAGGCAGATCTCGGTTGAGTGGTGCGCGACGCCGACGTTGTTGAGCGAGGGGCGGCCTGTCTCGTGAGCCTCGACGAGGTCCTCGAGACACGCAACGGTTGCGCTGCGCGTGGCGCGGAGGTCGAGGGGCTGCTGGCGGAAGCGCGCCCACTTGGCGGGCGGATCGTCGGGTCGGCGCCACGAGAAGTCCATCCCGTTGTTCATGCACGAGATCATCCCCTGCGTGCCGATGATCTCCACGTCGTAGTTCCCATGCGGCACGTTCCAGGCGCCGGCGCCGGTCTCGAACTCGATCTGGTAGACGGCGGCAGGATCGTGGTCGAGGCGATTGCCCTCGATCACGAGGTCGCGAGGCAGCAGCTCGCCGCGCACGCGGAGGGCTCTCGGATCGCCGAGCATGAACTGGGCGAAGTCCACCGCGTGGATGTGGCTGTGTAGCAGCGAGCCGCCGGACATCTGCACGACGGCCTTGGGCTCCCCGATCGCGCCGTGGGCGATCAGCGCGCGCACGCGCTGGTAGTGATCCCCGAAACGACGCAGGACGCCCGTGTTGAGCACCGTGCGGTGGCGCTCGCAGGCGGCCTTTACGCGGTCGGCTTCGGCCATCGAGCAGGCCATCGCCTTCTCCAGGTAGATCATCGGCACGCCGGCCTCAGCGACAGCCGTCGCGAGTTCCGCATGGTTCTCGGCCTTCGTGCAGATCGCGACGAGGTCCGGCCCCTCCCGCGCGATCATCTGCGCGAAGTCCTCGTACAGCGCCTCGCAGCCCCAACGCTCGCGGAAGGCGTCGCGCTTCTCGGGGAGGAGGTCGCTCCCGCAGGCGAGTTCGAGCCGGTCGCTCGCCGCGCAGGCGCCCGCGATCGAGTAGGGCAGCACGAAGGCTTCGTAGCCGACCACCTCGTCGCAGATCGTGCTGCCCATCCGGCCGAGGCCGATGATTCCGACGCGGTAGGGGTTCATGGGGGGCTCCTTGCTACGGCGGGCCGGATGGCCTGCGGCCATGCGGCCCCTCCAACGGCTACCAATCCTCGACGACGTGCGACCAGGCTTGCTGCCAGCGGTCGAGGGAGAAGCCCGTGACGACCGCGGCCCGCTGACTCTCCCCCATCTCCCGCCAGCGAGGGAGCACGTCGCGGATGGCCTGCGCGAGGCTGTCGGCGGTCGCGTCGCAGTGGACCGCCGGGAGGTCGGGCAGGCCGCCGGCGCGCGTGGTGATGGTGGCGGTTGCGCAGGCCATCGCCTCGAGCGCGGCGAGCGAGGTGCCCTCGCCGCACGTCGAAGGAATGAGGCACAGGCGTGCGCGACCGTAGACCGGCGCCATGGCGTGCCACTCGACCGGACCCACGAACCGAACGCGATCCGTCAGGCCGAGGTCGCGGACCATTGCGCGCAACTCAGCCGCGTAGTCGGCCTGGCCATCGGCGCCGACGACCTCCATCGTGTGGTCCGTGAGGTCGAGCGCCGCAAAGGCCTGGATCGCGAGATGAACGCCCCGGTTGCGATACAGATTGCGGGGCACGACGATCAGCGGCGGCCGATCGGCGAGCGCAGACGGCGCGAACCGCGATGTGTCCACGCAGTTGGGGACGAACCAGCGACCGGGCGCAACCTCCTCGAAGGGGCGCTCGCCGGGCGCGATGTCTACGCCCACTTCACGCAGGAAGAACGTGTCATTCGCGACGAAGCGCGCGCACCGCGTGAAGGCCTCGCGCGCCATCGTCCGCTTCTTCTGCGAGCGCCACGCGCCGGGCTCGTCGTCCCACGTCACCCCATGCGAGAGTCCGATCAGGCGCGGGTGGAAGCAGCCAGCGCGGCAGTAGTTCGGGTAGTGGGCGATCAGCACGTCCATCGCCGCAAGTTCGCGGCGCCGCACACGCAGCCAGTACGGCACCAGCCAGAAGTCGCGCGGGCGGAATCGGGCCTGCCAGCGGGGCGCGGCCCGGACGAACGGGTCGGCGACCTCCGCCGAGCGCTGGTAGACCCACACCTCATGCCCACGCAGGCGCAGCGTGCTGCAGAGAAGGTCCGCATAGGCGTCCGCGCCGCCGATGATGGGCTGGTAGGAGTAGGTGAGTTGGGCGATCTTCACGCGCAGCGCTCACTCAGCGGGTGCAGCGAGAGGTGAGCTTCTGCCGGTCCACCGCGTCTCCCTCCAGGCAGGCGAGGACGTAGGGGCCTTCGGGGATGACCGCGATGGAGGCGTTGGGGCCGTGCTTCCTGAGGGCGCGGTCGATACCCTCTTCGACGGAGGCGATCGGGGTCACGAAGCACTGGGCCTGCAGGTCGCGTGGGATGCCGGCGCTGAGGTTGAGGATCTCGCCAGCGCGGCGCAGGACCTTCACCTGCTCGTGGAGCTGCCACTGGTCGATGCAGAAGACACTCTCCTCCCACGTGCTCGCGATGTAGGCGTGCGGGTCGGTCACGGACAGCATGAGGTCGGTGAACTCCGGGCCGCCGAGGCCCTCGGCGCACTCGTGGGCGATGAGGATGGTGCCGCCGGGCTTGAGGATCGGGACGGCGGCGAGCATCCCTTTGACGCCCTGATAGAAGGTCAGATCGAGCGGGTAGCCGGCGTTCGTCGTCACGACGATGTCCACGGGCTCGGGAAGGGCGACCTTGGACTGGTCAACGGAACGCTGCACGGCGGCGAGGTGACAGGCGACCAGCTCGCCCGCGAAGACGCCGGTCAGCTCGCGCGACTCGTTGAGGGTGACGTTCACGGTGAAGTCGGGGCGGCCGGCGAGGGTCGCGACGGCGAGCGCTTCCTCGTGGACCGAGTTGCCGTCAAGGCGGCCGGCGCACGCTTCGTCGGGGTCCAGCAGGCGGGGCCCGTGGAAGCGGCGGATCGTCTCCATGCCGCAGATTCCGGGGCAGATGGCCTTCCGACCACCGGAGAAGCCCGCCATCAGATGGGGCTCCACGAGCGAGATGGCGACCTTGAGATCGGACTCCACATAGGTCCGGTCCACGTAGACCGGCGTGCCGCGAGGCGTCTCGCCGAGGTAGGCCTGCTGGTCGGCAGCGCGGGCATCATGGTTCACGAGGCGGGCGCCGCTCGCGGCAGCATCGGGGCCGAGCATCTCGCGCAGCTCGTCGGGCGTGTTCGCGCGATGGAGGCCGGTGCCAATGAGGATCGTCACGCGCTCGGGCGGAAGGCCAGCGGTGCGTAGCTCATCGAGAAGCGCGGGGAGGATCGCGGCGTTCGGGACCGGGCGCGTGATGTCGGAGGTAACGACGCAGGCGTCGCGACGGCCGCGGGCCAGCTCGCGCAAGGGTGGGCAGCCGATGGGAGAGCGGAGGGCGTCGGCCAAGGCACACGCGGGCGCCTCGATGGGCGGCAGGGGATGGAAGCGCAGGACATGGCGGACGTTGTCGTAGGGGAGCGTAGCGAGAAGGCCGTCACGGCCGTAGCGGAGGGTGATCTGCATGTGCGGCCGCCTACGAGGGCGACAGCTCCCCGTGGTTCGGCGCGGCCCCTATGTCCGCGATCGGGCGCCCCAGGAGGAGCTTCTGGATCGAGGTATCGGCGATCGTGGATAGCTCCTCGGTGACATCCGCGATTCGCGTGATGGCGTTGCGCATCTGCTCGAGGGACTCCGGGCCGGCGGGCTTCCCCTCCCGGGCGGCGCGCTCGATCACGCCCGCATGGGTGACGAGCACCGCCAGGGGGTTGTTGATCCGGTCGGCGGCCTGGTTCGCGAGGTCGCCAATCGCCGCCACGCGCTCGGAGGCGAGGAGCTGAGACAGGCTATCCTCGCGCGCCACAACGCTGCGTGCCACCGCCACGCAACCACGGCGGTGCCGGCGGACGGTGACACAGCGCAAGGTGATCTCCAGCGGCACCGGCTCGGGCGCGTGCTTCGCCACGAAGGCACACTCGACGACCTGGGTGTCCGACGGGTCGCCCAGGCGAGCCGCCTGCAGGGCGTCCAGGATCCTGGCGTGCGCCTCGGGCGCGACGACCGCGACGACCGGCTCGCCGACGAGCTTCGTCGGCGGAGTGCCGAGGAGGTCGATGGCCCGACGGTTCACGTACACGAACCGGTCACGGTCATCGGTGAGGAAGACGAGGTCGGCGGCCTGATCCACGGCGTCGGACAGCCATGCAGGCCGCAGGTCATCGGGGGGGCGCGCGTCCGGCCCGCCTTCCGACATGGCACCACGCCTCCTTCGTCCGCGCGACGGGCCCTCAGCCGCGCAGCCGCTCGAGCAGCGCCTTGGCGCGCAGGATGTCGCCGATGCGGTCGTCGCCGGCCTCACGCTCGATGGTCAAGGGGCCCTGGTAGCCGATGTCCTTCAGCTTCGCCACGAAGGCGGGGATGTCCACCTGCCCCTCGCCCAGCGGCATCTCGCTGCCCAGCTCGCCCTCGACGGTCGGCCACACGCCGTCCTTGCAGTGGCAGCTGACCACCCAGTCCCTGACCATCTCCAGCGCCTCGATCGGACGGTCCTTCCCGTAGAGAATCAGGTTGGCCGGGTCGAAGTTGATGCCGAGGTTCGGTCGGTCCACCGCGTGGATGAACTCCAGCAGCTCCTCGGCGGTCTCCTGGCCGGTCTCGAGGCTGAGGCCGAGGCCCTGCTCGGCGCAGGCGTCGGCGATCTCCTGGATGACCTCTACGAGGCTCACGTAGATGGGGTCATCGGGATCGATCGGCACGAACCCGACGTGCAGCGCGACCCGCGGCGCACCGAGCCGCGCCGTGAAGTCGATGGCCTGCTGCATGATGGCAACCCGCTCCTCCAGCTTGTCGGGCACCACCAAGCCGACCGTCTCCTTGACCGCCGCCATGCTCGCGTAGCTCTCACCCGGGAAGCCCACGAAGAGCGTCGTGGGCGTGATGCCCAGGTCGGCGAGATGCGCCTTGAGCCGGTCCGCATTCTCGTCGGTGTAGAAGCTGGGCGGCAGGGGGCCGATCTGGGTGTTGTTGATCCCGAGTTCGTGCAGCTTGGTTGCGGACTCGAACGGGTCCTCAATGGCCGTGGAACAGAGGAAGACGCCGACATCGAGGGGTTTCATTGCGGGCACTGCTCCCTTCGGTCACCTGTGAGTCGTCAGCATTCGGGAATGCGCTTTCGCCCGGCTTTGGCCGGCTTCCTCCTCAAGCGGACCGTGATCCTCGTGACACTTCCGGTGTCCGGGACTGCCCGGTGGCAGGGGGCCGGAACGACTCGGTGCGAGGCTTTTTCGGAACAGGGCAGGATTCCGGGAGGCGACGGCCAATTGTCCAACCGCAACCACAGGACGTCAGACGAGGTCTTGCATGGCTGCCCCCAAGGACATGGGGCTTGCCGCCGCGTGCGAGAGCGCGGCGGGCGGGCGATCGTACAACGAGGACCGCTGCTTCGCACAGGTGCTGGACCCGACGCAGAGCCTGTGGGGCTTCCGAACTGTGCTGGTGGTGGCCGATGGAATGGGAGGGCATGAGCGAGGCGACCAGGCGGCTCAACTCGGCCTCGACGCGACGGTTGAGGTGCTAACGGCCCAACTCGCAGACCACTGGGACTACGCCAGCGGCTTCCCGAGTGCGGAGCCCGTGGATGTCGTGCGCGGGGCTTTCGAGCGCGCGAACCAGCGGATCTACGAATGGGCGGTCACTCAGGACCTTTCCGGCGATACGGGCACGACCCTCGCCGTCGTGGTCTGCACGGACGAGGAGGCGATCGTCGGGAATGTCGGCGACTCGCGCGTGTACCTGATCACCTCTGAGGGGGCGCGCAAGCTCACCGAGGATCACTCGTGGGTCGGCGAGCAGGTGCGGCTGGGCCACCTAACCGAGGAGGAGGCGGCCCGCTCCCCGCTGCGCAACCAACTGACGCAGGCCGTCGGCGTCGATGCGGCCGTTGACCCACACGTGGTCAGTTTCCCGCTGGAGGCCGGGGTGGTGTTCCTGGCGTGCACGGACGGCCTGACGGATGTCGTAGGCACGGACGCGCTGGCGGAGGTCGTCCACGCCGGAAGTGAGCCGGAGGACTTCTGCCGGGCACTCGTCGCCCTGGCGGTTGCGGCCGGCACGACGGACAACGTCACTGTGGCGGCGCTCTCCACGGGGCCGGCGCCCGCGGTGGTCGAGGCGTCGCCGCTGGAGCCTCAGCCCGAGGAGCCGGCTGCGGCCGAAGCTGCGGAGGAGCCCGAACCGGAACCGCCTGCCGAGCCCGAGCCGCCGCCCCCGGCACCCGAGCCGGTGGCGGAGGAGGCGGAACCGGAGCCGCCGGTCGAGCCGGAGGCGCCCGCTCCTGCGCCCGAGCCGGAGGAGACCGAAGAGGTCGTCGTCGAGGAGCCTGTGCTTGCGGGGGGTGGTGATATGAGCGTGTCGCGGCAGCGGCAGCAGCGCCTGGGAGTCGTGCTGATCGTGTGCGTCGTGTCGCTGGTGCTGGGGCTACTCGTGGGTCGGGCGACGGTGCCGAAGGAGAGCGGGCCGACAGTCGCGCCGACCACGACGCCATCTGCCAACGCGACCGACACCACGGGCTCGACGGCGGGACCCGAGGGTGGGACGACGAAGGGGACGGAGGGGACGCCTGCCGGAGCGGAGGGGGTCACGATCGAGGCTCGGTTCGAGGGCGAGGAGCTTGTGGTCACTGCGCCGGCGGACGTGACGCTTGATGTCTACCCTCGGGGCCAGTACCGTGACCGCTCGAGCCGGCTGGTTGCGGTGCAAGGGGAGCAGCCGACCGAGTCCCGCTATCGCCTGCCGTCGGCGCCGCCGGAGGCCTGGCGCGACCAGACCATGGTGCTCAAGATCGAGCGCGCGGGCGAGGGCGTTCTGAAGATCACGACCACGCCGGAGGCCGAGGTGTTCATCGATACGAAGCCTCACTCCGGCGACGAGCTGCTGGAGGTGAAGCCGGCGGGCGACCGGACCCGGATCGGCTTCTACCTCCCGCCCGGTGAAGACCCCAAGGCCTATGCCATCGGCATCGTCGGTTTCCCCGTCACTGAGGAGTAAGGCTCTTCGCAGCCAGGCTCTCACGCGCCTCTGGGTCGTACTCGCGTTCGCTCTCCTGAGCTGCGCGGCGGGGAGCGAGATCGTCCCTTCTCCCCCGCAGACTGACGCGGCCGCAGCCTTCCTGGTGCAGGCGCAGTCGGGCGCCGTTCTGTACGAGAAGAACGCCTTCGAGGCGCGTCCCCCCGCCAGCCTCACGAAGATGGTCACCGCGCTCGTAGTCGCCGAGCGCTGCGCCCTGGATGACGTGGCAACGGTCAGCGCGCACGCGGCAGCGACCGGCGGTAGCGGGATCGATCTCGATGAGGGGGAGACCATTGCCGTGGGTGAGCTGCTCAAGGCCCTCCTGCTGCCCTCGGCCAACGACGCGGCCGTGTGCCTCGCCGAGCATGTCGCGGGCTCGGAGGCCGCGTTCGCGGACCTGATGAACGCGAAGGCCGCCGAGCTGGGCGCCGTCAACACCCACTTCGTGAACCCGAGCGGCCTGACGGAGGAGGGCCACTACTCCTGCGCGCGGGACCTCGCCGTGTTCGGGCTCGCGGTGCGCCTGCAGCCTACCCTCGCCGAGATCATCCGGCAGCGCTCGGCCATCGTGCGCCGGGGCGGCGACCGTCGCGAGGCGGTGGCGAACCTCAACCGCCTGCTCGCCCGCTGCGAGGGTTGCGACGGCGTGAAGACGGGCTTCACGACGCCGGCGGGCCGCTGCCTGGCCGCCTCGGCCCAACGGGACGGCTACTCGCTGCTGTGTGTGGTCCTCAAGTCGCCCGATTCGTGGACCGAGGCCGGCGCGCTGCTGAACTGGGGCTTCGCTCAACCGCCGGTCGCCGTCGTCGAGGTGCACAACCCGCTCGCGGTCGAGCCGGTCCGCATTCCCTGCCCGATCGTGCAGAGCCGGCTGCACGTGCCGGTAGGCGACTTCATGCAGGCGCTTGGCTGCACGGTCGAGACGGTCAGAGACTCGGTCATCGCGCACATGGGAGACGCCAAGCTCACGTTCTCCCCCACCGGTGGCCTCACGATCCAGGACGCCGAGAAGCGCTCGGAGTTCGCGGGCGTTGTGTGGCGCGGCAAGACGGCGGTTCCGGCGAGCGACCTTTGTCGCTTGCTTGGGCTAGCCCTGAGCTTCGACAAGCAGACGCTGACGGCGCGCGTCGGTCCGCCGAGCGCGGAGAATGAGACGGAGGCAGCTATAGATGTGCGCCCACCTCTGGGCGCGCATCCATAATTGCCTCCGTCCCGTTTTCCGCTTATAATCCCGCTCTGATGGGCGAACTGCGCGAGCACATCATCGGCATCGACCCGGGCCTGAAGGTCACGGGATATGGTGTCGTTCGGCCCGACGGTGGCGACATCGCGCTGGTTGAGGGCGGGCTGTTGAGGACCGACCCCGGGGCCCCGCTAGAGGAGCGACTGCGACAACTGCACGCGCAGCTCGCCGAAGTCTTGGCCGGCTTCCCACCTCAGGTGGTGGTGGTGGAGGACCTCTACAGCCAGTATGCTCACCCGCGGACCGCGATCCTCATGGGTCATGCACGCGGTGTCGTGTATCTGGCGGCGGCGGAGGCCGGGGCGCAGGTCGTAGCGTATGCGCCGGCGCTGGTGAAGCGCTCCCTGACCGGCAACGGCCGGGCCCCCAAGGAGCAGGTCGGCCGGATGGTGGCGCAGCTCCTGCGGCTGGCAGAGCCTCCGCGACCGGAGGATGTCACCGACGCCCTCGCGCTCGCGCTGTGTCACTGTGTGCCGACCAGGGCCAGGGCCCGCCCGCGCGTCGGCCGGCGGCGCGGCCTGCCCGCCGCGATCGCGGAGCGCGTGCAGGACGCCTCTCGGGGCTAGGAGACGCTCACGGTGATCCGTTACCTCAAGGGCGAACTCATCGACGTGGGCCACGAACGCGCGATCGTGGAGACCGGCGGGATTGGGTATGAGGTGATCGTGCCGGAGCTGGTCGCTGAGCGACTCGCGGCGCGCGGCCCGGGCGCCGAGGTCTCGCT
>Ga0194125_10002420_pt1 | contig 30884 bp, 24 predicted proteins | sample TA2KigC250mmetaG_FD_148626 | JGI IMG/M metagenome (GOLD analysis project Ga0194125, IMG submission 148626) | Freshwater microbial communities from Lake Tanganyika, Tanzania - TA2015034 Kigoma Deep Cast 250m | ecosystem: Environmental > Aquatic > Freshwater > Lake | place: Tanzania: Lake...
AGAAGCTGCCTGTCGTTCTCTTCACCAACCGCCCTCGCTGAACACAGCTTCCTCGTTCCACTTTTGCTCGCTCCAAGAATTCCACTTTTGAAAACTCCCCGGCACGCGCTAGATTGAGCCTTGATTCAGGGAAGGCATCTTGATCAACATAGCCGCCGCCAGGTTCGCGGCCTGCCGCTGCGGCATGTTTGTTCGGAACGAGGAGTCGTGCATAAGAACAGCCATGGGACTGATCTCCGCAGTAGTCGCTGCAGGCGTCTGGGCCCAGGCGTCCATCTCGTCCGCCGACATCATCGCATCGGAGTGGACTTCACGGGCGAAACCACGCTCATGGTCACAACCGGCAAGGCTGCCCGCCCGGCCGGTCGCGTCTGCTGTTCTGAGCATCGGGCCGTTATCCGGTCGACCCACGTGATCTGCGGGTTCAGGCTTCGAACAAAGGGAGGCATTGGATGAGAACCGGCATCTTCACTGCGGCGTGCGTGTTCACGATCGCTGCGGCCTCGTTCGCGGATGACGCCGCACGACTGGACCGCTACTTGCGCGACGGGAGTATCGCTGACGGCATCGCGGCATTCTCGGGCAGTTCCGATAACTCGGAAACATTCTCGCTGGCGCTCCTGCAGACCTTGGACGGACTGCAGAAGTTCAGCGCCGGCTTCAGCAACACGGGAATCAACCCGGACATCACACGCTCTGGAATTCCATTCTTGCGGGCGATATCGCCGCCTTCGTCCATATCTACCGACGCGATCACACCCGAGGCCGCAGCGGCGCTGTTCACGGAGTTCAAACATGCCCTCCTGCGCGCGAATACAACGCTTGCGTCCATGGATGGAGAAGACTTCGGCGTGACGGTGAACCTGTCCAGAGTACGCCTGGACCTGGACGGCAACGGGGTTGTCGCCACGAACGAGTTCCTCGTCAATTCGCTCCGGAGGCCGTTCGGATTCAGCCCTCCTTCACCAGGTGAACAGGACCTTGTTATACGGTTCGACAGTGCCGATGCGGCATGGCTGAAAGGGTACACCCACTTCCTGTCCGGCGTGCTTTCGGTCATCACCGCTTATGACTGGATGCCCGTGTGGAACCAGTGCGCACACGTTGTATTCCGCAACCCGCTGCCGCGGCCCCCGATAGCGCAGGCAAGCCGGCCTCTGGCCACGGGCACGGATCTTACGTCGGCCCTGGACATGATCGCGGCAATCCACGAGATGCGTCTGGAACCGCTCCGCAAGGACGCGCTGGAAACCGCCCGAAACGAGTTCCTGTCTATGGTTGCCTGCAGCCGGCTGTGCTGGCAGCGGGTGCTGGCGGAGTCTGACAACGCCAACGAATGGCTCCCCTCCCCGACCCAGACCGGCCCCGCAGGCGCAAAGGTGACGGCCGAACAGATCGAGGGCTGGCACCGTGTCCTGGACGAACTGGAGCTGGTACTGAAAGGAGAACGCCTCATGCCGCACTGGAGGCTGAAGCCCGGCACCGGAATCAGTATTGCGCGCATGGCCGAAAATCCCCCTGCCTTTGATCTTGTTCTTCTTGTCCAGGGATCGGCCCTGCTGCCGTACGTTGAGGCGGGGCCAGTAAGCGACAGTGCCCGGTGGCGGACACTGATGGAGCCGTTCGGCCGCGGCTTCATGTTCATGCGCTTCGCCATATGGAGCAACTGACCGGATGATCCGCTCGTCCGTTCTTGCTCGTTGCCCCCGAGTGCGTTCTGCATAATCACGTCCGATGGGACTGCTGAGGATACTTCACGCCGACGAGCATGTAGTGGCCATAGACAAGCCCGACGGGCTGCTGGTTCACCGCACCCGCATTTCCTCTGACCACACATTCGCCCTGCAGTTGTTGAGAGACCAACTAGGGAGGCTGGTCTATCCGGTGCACCGGCTCGACCGCCCCACATCCGGTGTTCTCCTGTTCGCTCTTGACCCGGAAACCGCATCGAAGCTTTGTGCTGATTTTGCGGGACGCAAGGTGAAGAAGACGTACCTGGCCGTCGTTCGAGGTTACCTCGACGAGTCCGGCACAGTTGATTACCCGCTGAAGGATTCCGAGGGCGGAGAGGGCATCCAGGCGACGACCCTGTACCGGCGCTCGGACACCGCGGAACTGCCGTTCGCAGACGCGGAACATGCCACGTCAAGGGTGTCTCTGGCCTCCGTAACGCCGCTGACGGGACGCATGCACCAGATCCGCCGGCACTTCAGGCACATCTCGCACCCCGTCATCGGAGACACAAGGTACGGCGACGGCCGCTACAACAGGCTCTTCAGGGAGAAGTACGGAGTGAGGAGGCTTCTCCTCCACGCCTTCTCCGTTGCGTTTACCCACCCGGCCACGGGCGACGTGAAGACGGTCACTGCCCCGCCTCCGGAGGAAGTAACTCGCCTGTTTTCGGCGCTGGGATTGGAAGTTCCGCCGGTCTGACCGGCCCCGGCGCCACCCGTTCCTACTTGGACCCGCGGCCGCTCTTCAGCAGTATCCCGATGGCCTCGACGGCCGCGGTCCGCACCTGTTCTTCCGGGTCATCGCACAGGAAGCGCAGCACCGGTTCGCCGGACTCGGCGCCCAGACGGCCAAGCGCGAGAGCAACCGTTCTACGCACCCTTGGGTCGGTGTCCCTGGCAAGCGGGGCAAGCCACTCAACCGCCCGTGCGTCGCCTGCATCCTCGTCGCAGCCGGCCTGCTACCTCAGCCTCATCCGCCCCCTTTGTCGCACGAGAGACCGGACATTCCCCGTCTCGCCCGATCAGGGCGCGTCTAAGTCATGCTCTTTCAGGGTGTCGATGGCCTTCTTCGTATAGAGGACGATCAGACGCCCGCCAAGCGGCGCGGGCATGGATGCGGATTGCTTTCACCGTCGCGATCTGCCGGCGACGGATTCGAAGACGAACATCATCCTGCCGCCTTCGGCCGACCCGAGTCCGCCGACTATCAGCGGCTTCCCGTCCCGCAGAACAACCCTGGTGCGGATTACCGGGCGGCCGCCTGCGGTCACCTCGATCGCCAGATCATCCTGCGGACCCGAACAGACGACATCGTAGGCGCCGATCCTCCGCTGCGATCCGTCGGCAGGAAGCGGAAGAGTTGCGGACGCAACCACCCTGAAGTTGCCGTAGGCCAGGTTTCTTTCGAGCGCAGGCGCAACGTCTTCAAGTCCTGGGCTGGGCCCGTCCGACTTGCCCTGCCGGGCGCGGACAAGCCGCACGGTCAGCGACTCGCCCGCCGCTACCGCGCCCGCAACAAGTAACAGCAGCACAGAGAGAACAATCTTCTTCACGTGTCGCCTCCAGCGTCTTCGGGCTCCATGCCCATCACCCAGATGATCGTCGCTGCCGGGTCCTTCATCACCAGTATCCCTGAATACGCCGTCTGTACGTCAAGCGATGTCACTTCGGAACCGGCTGCCGGCGAACGCTGGGTCTTGGTCAGCGACACGGCGCCGACAAGCACGACACAGGCTATTCCCGCGGCCACGAGGGAAGCATACCCCAGTCCCCCGGTCCCGATGCGCGGAGACTGACGGGGAAGGCGCTCCGCCCTGTCACGGAACTTGCCCCAGAACTCCGCGGCCGGCATCACGCTGCCGACATGACCGCGTTCCGGTGATACTCCGGACAGAGAAGTCTTCATGGGCGCACCCCCTGTTCCACAAGCCAACGCCGCACCCTGTGTCTGGCGACAAACAGCCTGGACATGACCGTGCCGATCGAGACCCCTGTTGCGGCCGCTATCTCCCTGTAGCTCAAACCGTCGCTGTAGCGCAGCTCCATTGAGAGCCGATGAACGTCGCCCAGCGCCGACATCGCACGTTCGAGCATTTGCGACGTCTCATGCCTCTCGATAATATCCGAGGGCGAAAAGGCAAGCACGTCGGCCCACTGGTCCATCTGCGATCGCGCCGCACCGCGGCCGTCTCCGTCTCCGGCCTCTCCGGTATCCGAAAATCCCCTCTTGCGCCTCCGGAGCATATCCAACGCACAGTTCCGGGCAATCCGGCACAGCCACGTTCTCAAACCGCTGTCCCCGCGAAACCGAGGCAGCGCCTGCCACGCCTTGAGGAACGTTTCCATTGCCACATCCCCCGCATCGTCAGGGCCGACAAGACGCGACGCAAGCCTCGTTATGAAGATTCTGTGCGGCTCGAACCCCTCGCAGAAGGCGCCTATATCCCCGGCTCGTGCCCGCCTGAGGAGATCTGAGCTTCCCTTAACAGGATTGACGGAACAGTGGTCCTGTTTATTCACTGCGCCGAAGCTTACATGCCCTGCCGGCCGCGCGCCAGCATCCACCGGCGCCTGATCACCACCGGGACCGGGAACCGGAAACGGCAGGCCGGTGAATAAATCCGGCGCGCTCCACGTCGATACTAATGAAGGCACGAGAATAGGGAAGGTGCCATGCATGGAGAAAGAGGTGTTACCATGAATGCTGGAACAAGGACGGCGCGTCACCTGTTCTGCGCAGCTTTGGCGTGCTTGTGTCTGTCTGCCGCGCCGGCCGCAAAGGCGTCCAGCCTCTATGTCGGATACGGTGCATACCCGATGTTCTATTCCGACCTGTCGCCGCATGGCCACTGGCTTCATATGGATTCCCTTGGCACCGTCTGGCAACCGACAATCGCCGTTGAGGTGCCCGGATGGCGTCCGTACTGCCACGGCGGGAGATGGTTATGGACCGAATGGGGCTGGTACTGGGACTCGGCATACGCATGGGGAAACATACCGTTCCACTATGGATGGTGGGTTCGCACACCCGTCAGGGGCTGGGTGTGGATTCCCGGCGGATACTGGGCGCCCGCGTGGGTATGCTGGAGATCATCGCCCGGCTATTACGGTTGGGCGCCTCTTCCTCCGCCGCCCTACCCCGGCTCCTACGCCTCTATGGGGCTCTATTCCGGAGGCTTCCACATGGAGATCTCGTTCGGCCTGACACACGAGCACTACGTCTTCACGTCTTCCGCCCATCTCTGCAGCCCAACACCATCGGCGCACGCCGTTGACTCGATCGAGTCGCAGTCCGCCTACGAGAAATCAACCCCCTCCCGTGACTTCAGCGCCTTTCGTGACCGGATCGAGGCCCGCATACCACGCGGCCCCACTTATGAAACCGCGTCGGAAGAAAGGATCAACGCCTCTGCCTCGACAAGACAGAATGAGGCGCCACTCTCCGCGTCTCAAGCCGTCGCGTCGTTCATGGCTTTCAGGGAAGAAAGACGGACGACACCTTACGGACAGGCGATTCCCGAACCCGCCCGGAAACTTCAGACTCCCCGGCCGCCAGCCGTAAACCGCACTCACGTGATCAATTCGAGCCAGCCAACTGGCCCCATGCGCCAAGCGCCGCCCGCCGCCCGGACGGTCCAGAAGAGGGCTGTCAGGGCTGGCGCAGATCCACTCCGCGGCGTAACCATCATGGACAGAACAGCTTCCGCACGCGACGGCATCCGGCAATCCCTGCCACGGCACGCTTTCTGAACGCATGGCAGGAATGTGGCCCCTTCATCATTTACGGATGAGCTTGTTTTCCATCGCCAATCTGCTTAAATGACTTGCCCTCCCAAGGGTGCCGCACCCCCAACCGGCCGGTTTGCTGCCGAAGCGGATGAAGTGCGACGTCGCACCCGACGGGCGGATCAAGGAGCAATGGGCTATGCGCAGATCTGTGAACGCAGGCAAGAAACGTGTGCAGCTCTCGCTGGCGGCACAACCCGGATCTCAAGTCTTCGTGGCTGGAACCTTCAATGACTGGGACCCGCTCAAGAAATCGCTGAAGGATGATGGCTCGGGCATCTTCAAGACGACGATGTTTGTTGCGCCCGGACGCTACGAGTACAAGTTCGTGGTGGACGGTCAGTGGTGTCTCGATCCGGAGTGCTCCGAATGGGCGCCGAACCCGCACGGGTCTCTCAATAGCGTCCTGATCGTCGAGTGATAGAGGCAGCACTCCGCTGCCTTCGAGCAGCCGGAACGGCTTGCTCAACATGGGGAAACTGATGAAGCTTGAACTGTTCAGCGTCCTGCCGTCAATGCCCGCGGGTATCCAGTTCCTTGAGACACTTGCGTCCAACATGTGGTGGTCATGGAACCCGGATGCGATAGAGCTCTTCCGTCGCATAGATCCGCACCTGTGGCGGAGTTCGGGGCACAGCCCTCAGGTCTTCCTGAACAGGGTGCCTCAGAAGCGGCTCGAGGCACTCTCGCTCGAAGAGGGTTTTCTCCGTCACGTGGACGAAGTGAAGGCCAAGTTCGAACAGGAAGTAATCAAGCGCAAGCCCCGTAACGGCGGCGTCTGCGGCGAAAAATGCATCGCATACTTCTCGCTCGAGTACGGCATTCACGAGAGCCTCAGGATATATTCCGGCGGTCTGGGTGTCCTGGCCGGTGACCATCTCAAGGCCGCTTCGGACCTGTCTCTTCCAATGGCCGCCGTCGGACTCCTCTACCGGCAGGGCCACTACCAGCAGCACCTCGACAGGAACGGCTGGCAGCAGGAGCAGTACATGGAGAACGACGTTCACCTCCTGCCGCTCCAGCAGGTGACAGGCTCGAACGGGGAGCCGCTTGTGATTTCCCTGCCTATCCCGGACGGGAATATGCTCGCCGTGATCTGGAGACTGAACGTCGGCAGCGTGCCCCTTTTCCTGCTCGATACGAACATCCCGGACAACAGGCCTGACATTCGCGAGATAACGGCGAAGTTGTACGTTGTAGACAGGCAGACAAGACTCCGTCAGGAAATACTGCTCGGCATCGGCGGATACAAGGCTCTGACAGCCATGGGACTTGAGCCGTCCGTCTGCCACATCAACGAAGGCCATGCCGCTTTCCTCTCCGTCGGACGCCTGTCTCACATGCTGAAGGAGCGTGGATTGGACCTGCCCGCCGCCATTGAAATCGTGCAGAGGACAACGGTCTTCACAACGCACACCCCGGTCCCTGCCGGTAACGAGACCTTCCCTGCGGACCTTGTCATCTCGCACATGAACGCGATGCAGGGCGAACTGGGCATCGATCCCCACACGATAGTGAAATGGGGCCAGCCGGATGATCCGAACGCCGGCTACCACAACGAACTGTCCATGACCATACTCGGACTCAGGATGGCCTTCTACAGCAACGGTGTGAGCAAACTGCACGGCAAGGTCGCGCGCGCCATGTGGAAGCATCTCTGGCCGGGCAAGCCGGAAGACGAGGTGCCCATCGGCCACGTGACAAACGGCATCCATGTTCCATCCTGGCTCTCGCCGGACAACATGGCCCTCTTCCGCCGCTACATGGGGCCGGACTGGTGCACCCACCCGGCATCCCCCGACCTGCTGAACATGGTCAACCAAATCCCGGACGAGGAACTGTGGCACGCCCACGAGCTGCGCCGTTCGCACATGGTCAGATCCGTCCGCGAGTGGATGGAAGACCAGTACAGCGCGCGCAACGCCACGCGGGCGGACGTCGCCCAGGCGAAATCGGTGCTGGACCCCGAATGCCTGACCATCGGTTTCGCGAGACGCTTCGCGTCTTACAAGCGGGCTTCGCTGCTTCTCAGCGACCCTGACCGGTTCAAGGCCATACTCTCGAACAACGAGCGCCCGGTTCAGTTCATATTCGCGGGCAAGGCTCATCCGGCCGACGATCACGGCAAGGCCATCATCCGCCAGATCGTGCAGTTCGCCACCCACTCGGGAGTGCGGCGCCGTCTGGTGTTCCTCGAAAACTACAACATCGAGATAGCGCGCACGCTCATCCAGGGCGTGGATGTATGGATGAACACGCCACGTCGCCCGCACGAGGCCAGCGGCACGTCCGGAATGAAGGCCGCCGTCAACGGCGGACTCCACCTAAGCACTCTGGACGGTTGGTGGTGCGAAGGCTACAGCCGCGATTGCGGATGGGCAATCGGCGACGGCGAGGTGTACGACGACCCGGAGCACCAGGATTCGGTTGAGGCGCAGGCTCTCTACAACCTTCTCGAAAACGACGTCATTCCGAAGTTTTACGACCGTCAGGTCGGCGATCTGCCGGCAACGTGGGTCAAGATGATGAAGGGCTCGATCCGTATGGCGCTGGGGCACTTCACCAGCCATCGCATGGTCGCTGAATACAGGGAACGCTTCTACACGGAAGCCGCACAGCACAACAAGGAATTGAACGCCAACTCGGCCGCGACGGCACGCGCGCTCGTTAAACAACGCGAACGACTCTCCGCGTTCTGGAAGGACGTCCGCGTATCGGCCCCGACCGCGGACCGTCCCGTGTCGCTTCTTCACGTCGGAGACAGTTTCACGGTGCGCACAAGCGCCGTGCTCGGCTCTCTCACGCCGGATGAAGTGGATATCGAGGTGTACCACGGGCCTGTTGATTCCAAGAACCGCATCGTTCAGAGTTCCGTCCAGAAGATGAAGTTGGCGAAAGAAACCGGCGGCGGAACGTACGAATACGAGCACAGGATCGACTGCGAACATACGGGGCGCTACGCTTTCACTTGCCGGGCATCGCCGGCGGGGCGTGACTGGAAATCAATGATGCTGGGTCTTATCACATGGTCAGACGGCGAGTAAGGACATCTGCCGCGGACGCGGCCGGCCAGGGCGAGGTTACGGCCAAGACCACCCACTCGATGTCGGAGGTCTTCGGGAAGAGGGCCAACCCGCGCATACTGGTCGTCACGCCGGAGATAACATACCTGCCTCCCGGCATGGGCAACATGGCCAACCGCCTCACCGCCAAGGCCGGCGGCCTGGCGGACGTCTCGGCATCCCTGGTCTCTGCCCTGTTCGAGATGGGCGCGGATGTGCATGTCGCACTCCCGCACTACCGCAGAATGTTCCACATAGAGGTCGCGAACCTCATCAGCGACGAACTGCGCATCTACCAGAGCAAGCTGCCGCACACCAGGATTCACCTCGCGGAAGACCGCGCCTTCTACTACCGCGACGAGGTGTACAGCAACTACTCGGAGGACAACCCCAAGATCGCCACCGCCTTCCAGCGCGAAGTCCTGAACAACATCATTCCCCGCGTCAATCCAGACCTCATTCACTGCAACGACTGGATGACCGGCCTCATCCCCGCGGCGGCGCGCCGCATGAACATCCCGTGCCTCTTCACTCTCCACAATATACACACCCACGAGCTGCCGCTTGCCGTGATCGAAGACCGCGGCATTGACGCGGCGTCGTTCTGGAAATACCTCTATTTCAAGTACCCCCCGCGCAGTTACGAGGAATCGCGCGCCGGCAATGTGGTGGACCTCCTCGCAAGCGGCATATTCGCATCCCACTTCATCAACACCGTGAGCCCGTCATTCCTGAGAGAGATTGTTGAGGGCCAGCATGATTTCATTCCAGGCCATGTGCGCAACGAGATAGCCAGCAAGGTCCGGGCAGGCTGCGCGGTCGGGATACTCAATTCCCCCGACGCCACCTTTCATCCCCAGACAGACTCCATGATCCATGCACGGTTCTCGAGCAGCGACTTCGTCGCCGGGAAAAGGGCGAACAAGCTGGACTTCCAGGCGAAAACCGGATTGGCGGCCAATCCTGACGCGCCGCTGTTCTTCTGGCCTTCGAGACTTGATCCCATTCAGAAAGGCTGCCAGCTACTCACCCATATCCTCCATGACGTGGTGTCCGCCTACTGGGATGACGGCATCCAGATCGCCATAGTCGCCAACGGCTCATATCAGAAGCATTTCCACGACATAGTGCGGGCCCACGACTTCTACGACCGCGTTTGCGTCTGCGATTTCGACGACCCGCTCTCTCACCTGGGCTACGCGGCTTCCGACTTCACTCTTGTCCCTTCGCGCTTCGAGCCCTGCGGCCTTCCCCAGATGGTCAGTTGCCTGTACGGATCCCTCCCCGTGGTCCACGAAACAGGGGGGCTGAAGGACACGGTCGAGCATATCTCCGTCGAAAACAGCACCGGCAACGGCTTCGTGTTCCGCGTCTTCGACGCCGGCGGACTCCGATGGGCAATTGACCGGGCAATGGATTTCCACCGCCTTCCAGCGCCGGTCCGGGAAGCCCAGACACGGCGCGTCATGATCGAGAGTGCCGGCCGGTTCACTCACCAAGTCACGGCAAGGCGCTATTTCGACATTTACGAAGAGATGCTCAAACGTCCGCTCGTTCGTGAATTCTGAGCGGCCCCGCGAACTCCGGAGGCGGCGCATCCGATGACTGGTCAACGGCGCACCAACGCCAGATTGTCCGACGACCCCTATCTTAGCCCGTTCCTGCCCGTGATCGAACGACGCCATTCCTTCGCGGTAGAGGCGGCGAAACGAATCGGAAACGGCCGTCCGATCGAAGATGCCGCGCTCGGTCACCTGCACTTCGGGTTGCATGGCCGCGGACGCGACCGCGTGCTGCGCGAATGGGCGCCTAACGCAAGCTCCATCCACGTAATCGGCGACTTCTCCGGATGGCGTGAAGTAGAGGAATGCCGCATGCGCCCCGCAGAACGCCCCGGCGAATGGGAACTTGTCCTGCCGCGATCCCTGCTCCCGCACGGGAGTCTCTACCGGCTTCGCGTGCGATGGAACGGAGGCGAAGGCGACCGTATCCCTTCGTATGCAACACGCGTTGTGCAAGACCCGTCCACCCTGATATTCAACGCCCAGGTCTGGGATCCGCCCGCACCCTACGAATGGCGGAATTCCGCCCCCCCCCGCCCCGATGCATTGCTGATCTACGAGTCCCACCCGGGTATGGCACAGGAAAAGGAGGGCGTGGGGTCGTTCGACGAGTTCCGGACGGCCATGCTCCCGCGTATCGCGGAAGTCGGCTACAACACGGTGCAGATGATGGCCGTGATGGAGCACCCGTACTACGGGTCGTTCGGCTACCACGTCTCGAATTTCTTCGCAGTCTCTTCGCGCTTCGGAACCCCGGACGACTTCCGACGCCTGGTTGACGACGCGCACGGCATGGGGTTGCGGGTCATAATCGACCTGATTCACTCACACGCCGCACCAAACGCAGTCGAAGGGCTGGCCCTTTTCGACGGAACACGACACCAGTACTTCCACGCCGAGGGACGCGGCCTGCACCCGGCATGGGGATCCCTGTGTTTCGACTACGCCAGGCCTGAAGTGGTTCATTTCCTCCTGTCGAACTGCCGGTTCTGGCTGGAAGAGTACCGCATTGACGGCTTCCGCTTCGACGGAGTGACAAGCATGCTGTACCTCCATCACGGGTTCGGCCCCGCATTCGATTCGTACGACCGCTACTTCGACGCGTCGGTTGACGAAGACGCTCTCACTTATCTCGCCCTCGCGAACAGACTGATCCATTCCGTCCGCCCGGACGCAGTCACCATTGCCGAGGACGTGAGCGGAATGCCAGGCCTCGCGGCGCCTTGGGAGGACGGGGGCTGCGGGTTCGACTACCGACTCGCAATGGGCATACCTGATATGTGGTTCAAGCTGGCAAGGGACGTCCCGGACGAGAACTGGAATGTCGACCACATCTGGCGTGAACTGACGAACAGGCGCCCCGACGAACAGGTCATATCCTACGTCGAGTCGCACGACCAGGCACTGGTCGGCGGCAAGAGCATGGCTTTCCAACTGATGGACGAGGCGATGTACCGCGCCATGCGCATCACCGACGAGGAACTGCGCATAGACCGCGGAATGGCCCTCCACAAACTTATGCGCCTTGCAACCCTGGCATCGGCTTCTCACGGCTACCTGAACTTCATGGGCAATGAATTCGGGCATCCGGAATGGATAGACTTCCCGCGCGAGGGCAACAATTGGTCGTATCGCCACGCCAGACGCCTCTGGAGTCTTCGATCGGACCCGTCACTCCGGTTCCATTTCCTCGCCGATTTCGATCGCGATCTCCTCAGACTCATCACGGATGCCGGCATTGTCGGATCAGCTCTCCCGCAGCGTCTTCCGGGCATTTCATCCGCCGGTGTGATTGCGTTTGGACGCCGCAACTACTTCTTCATTCTCAATTTCCATCCGTCCGTCTCCTACCCGGATCTGCCTGTCGAATTGCCGCCGGGGTCATACCGCCTCGTGTTTGACACCGATTCCGCCGCCTACGGCGGCCACGGAAGGGTTAATCCAGGTCAGCAGTTCGCCTCCGCTCCGTCAGCGTGCGGATCCGAACTTCGCCACTGCATCTCCGTCTATCTCCCCTGCAGAACCGGGCTTGTGCTTGTGCGAGAAATGCCGGCCCGAGGCATGTCGCGGTGAACATCTGCCCGATCTGCAACGAAGGCGGATTCGGGACTCTTCCACGCGCCGGGGTGTGGATGCTCATATTCATGGTCGCATCGGCGCTGGTCGTGATCGCCGTCTTCCCTTTCATCCTCCGCAAACGCCGGCAACGGGCGCGAAGGGAAATCGAGGAACGGGTGCGCAGCGCAATGGACAAGATTCTCGCGGACGGACGAGTTGAAGGCCCCAAAGGCCCGTACGTGAGACACATACCGTGGAATGCGGGAACCGACGCGTCAACGCCGATGCACGGCCATCCGCGCCCGAAAGCATACCGCGGAACCGAATGGCCGTGATCGCGGACGCCCCGCCGCTTCCCATGCAGACAGGCAGACGCTCACCATGTTTGTCCTTGTTTCCGCAACCACCGCATCTATGATCACGGACAGGCAAAGGCCGCAACAAAGGGAGGTGGACAATGAATGATCAGACGCCCGCATCAGGAGAACGGACCGACGTTGCACCGGAGATGCCGCAGGCCGCGCCAGCTCCGTTTGATCCCAAGACGGTAGAGGAAGGCAAGGCTTTCGCGATTCTCAGCTACGCCATCAGCTTCCTTGGACTCCCGTTCTTTGTCATTCCGCTGATCCAGCGGAACAACAAGTTCAGCCTCTACCATGCCAAGCAGTGCCTGATGCTCTGGATAGCCGCCGCCGCTGTCGCCGTGGCCAGTTCCGTTCTGGCCGTAATATGCATTGGCTTCATCATCGGCATCGTCGGCGGAATCGGCATGCTGGTCCTGAACGTCATGGGCCTCATGAATGCTATCCGGGGCGAGGTGAAGCCGCTGCCGTTGATCGGCAAATGGGCCGAGGACTGGTTCAAGGGCATTCAGACAGTCTGAAACTGAAACTGCTCGCCACGCGGGAATGCGGGACCTTCCCCGAGGCCGCCATCGGCCTCGGAGCGGTCCCGTTTTCGTTTGCGGCGCTTTGGACGGTCCTGAAGTGGTTCCCGCGCGTCCTGCCTGGCTGCTTTCTGCATGATCGCTTCGGCGTGCCCTGTCCGGGATGCGGAACGGTCCACTGCGCGGAATTGATCCTCCGCGGACAGGTCGCGGCTGCCGTACGCAGCCAGCCGCTCGCCGTCGCAGTCGCCGCCGCCGCTGTCACCTTCTCCGCCTACTCCGCCTTGGTTCTGGCCTTCGATCTGCCGCGACTGAGGTTGGCGATGTCCCGGAAAGACAAAGCCTGCGCCGCCGCGCTTGCCATCGCCACGGTCGGTATCAATTGGGCTTATCTGGGCCTCGTCTCCGGCGGCTGAGCCCAACCGTGCGGCGCGGGGTGCAACTGTCAGTTCTTCGCGCGCCCACGGCCGTGCCGCTTCCCGGCCAGCGCGGATGGCGGCAGGAAGGGCTTGACGAACGCCTCGCGGAAATCGTACCCGCCCGCGAAGTCCTCTCTCTTGTCGCTCTCGGTCTTGCCCAGTATGCCGGCTTCAACGAGGTTGAACACGATCTCGCCGAAATCCTCCGTCTTCTTGACCCCCCACTCCTTGAAGACCGTGGCGGCCATCGGACCGAATTCGCGCAGGGCGAAGTCGCGTATGCATTCGAGCAGTTCCTGCCCGGTGATATGCCTGCCCGGTCCCTCTTCCGGCTTCTTCAGCGCCTTTGCCGCGTCGTCAAGCGCCTCGCGGATGAAGACGTATGATTCAAGATCATAGCGACTGTCCTTTTCCACTATCCGGCGCGCCGCCTCCCTGAAATCAGCCTCATGCATTTCCGGTCCCCCCAGACTCCATTCCACCGGTGATCTTCTCGGCATAGCCGGCCATTTCTTCACGATTCTCGTACGAACCCGCCTTCCAGTTCCATGAATGCCGGTCGTCCTCGAACCGCGGAATTACATGGAAATGGATATGAGGAACGACCTGACCCGCAACGCGCCCGTTGGCCTGGGTAACGTTTATCCCGTCGGCCTTAAGCCCCTTCATCTGTGCGTCAGCCACTATCCGCACCACCCTGATAAGACGCGACAATACCTCGTCAGGTGTGCCGGTGATCGGATCGTAATGCCTCTTAGGAACCACCAGGACATGCCCCTTCACCACCGGCCCTATGTCCATGAATGCGACGACATGCTCGTCCTCGTAGACCTTCTGAGCGGGAATCCGCCCCTCAACTATGCCGCAGAACACACACTCGTCCCCCATCTCAGACCTCCCCGCCGCGCCATTCTCCCGCCTTCACAGCGGCGTTTTGGCTTGCTTCCGTGGCCCGGAATCTGCTCCAAATCATCACCGGAAACTACACCATTCCCGTGCCCCGGCAAAGGGCTAAGAACTCCCGAAAGGAGCTGCCATGAGAAGATCGTTGTCCGCCGTCCTCGTTGCCTGCATGCTGGCCGCAGGCGCCTTGACCAGTTCGGCCGGATGGGTTGGCGTAACCGCAAAGGCCGGAACCCAGGGAGCCGGCGCCGACCTGACACTCAAGCTTCTTCCCAGACTGAACCTGCGCGCTGGAGTCAACTACTTCGATCTCGACCTTGACCTGTCGCTCGACGAAGCAAATGTCCAGAGTTCGATCACGTGGCTTACATTCCCCGTGCTCCTCGACGTTCACCCGTTCGGAGGCGGTTTCCGTCTGTCCGGCGGCGTTGTGTTCAACAACACGAAGGCCACTCTGTCCGCCGTCCCGAATGAGACCCTCGAGTTGCAGAATACCGACTACGAGATTCTCGGGCTTGACGGCAAGATCACGCTTGAACCGACCGGCTACTACGCCGGATTCGGTTACGGCAACGCCGTGAGCAGGAACGGCCGGTGGCATTTCGCCTGCGATTTCGGGGTGATGTATGGCGATTCACTGCAGGCTTCCGCCAACGCAACCGCGACCGACCCGCTGCTGCAGGAGGCGCTCAATGCCGACCTGGATGCGGAGATAAGGCAGTTTGAGAAAGATACCGAAGGGCTTGTCTTCTATCCCGTGCTGTCTGTCGGCGTATCTCTTGCATTCTGAAACGCGCCGCCACCTGCCGCCACCTGCGCAGGGCATGCCCCGCCCGCGTGGTTCAACGGTGCAGGTTTCCCCGCCATGCCATGACTGCTAGCCCGAGGATGAACAGGCCGACCACCACGAGCAACGCGCGCCGCTCGGACGGCGCCATTGAGACGAAAGATGCAACCGTTCTCGCCGCCCTGGATAGAAACTGCCGAGCCATGCCCGTCATGAAGCCACAACGTTGACCAGCTTGCCGGGAACGACAATCACTTTCCGCACGGTCATTCCTTCGGTGAATTTCAGAACGTTGGCGTCCGACAGCGCCGCCTTCTCCATCGTTTCCCGATCAGCGTCCGCGGAAACCACCGCCCTGCCACGGACCTTTCCGTTCACCTGCACAGCAATCTCGATCTCGTCCCTCGCAAGCGCCTCGGGGCTGAATTCCGGCCACGGGACGGCCATCAGCGGCGCCTTGTGCCCAAGTTCCGTCCAGAGCTCGTCGGAGATGTGCGGCGCAAAGGGAGAAAGCAGGACCACCAGCGTCTCCATCGCGTTCCTGTAAACTCGCCTTGTCCCCGCGGAACTCGATTCGCCAAGCTCGCAAGCATCAATAGCGTTCAGCAGCTCCATGATTCTGGCTATCGCCGAATTGAACCGGAATCCCTCCTCAATGTCGAAGGTGACCTGCTGGATGGCGGTGTGAACTGCGCGGTGAAGTTCACGGACAGCCGGTTCCATACCGTCCATAGGCGGCACGCCGGCCTCAAGACCGGTAATGAACTGCCTCTTGTCGTATACCTTCCTCCATAGCCGCCGCAGAAAACGAACCGCGCCCTCGATCCCCTGGTCGCTCCACTCGGCATCCTTCTCCGGCGGGCCGATGAAGAGCGTGTAGAGCCGGAGCGTGTCCGCTCCATACTCGACCACCAGCTCATCGGGACTGACAACATTGCCCTTGGACTTGGACATCTTGTAGAGCTGCCCGTCCTTTGAACTCCGCTTGCAGATCATCCCCTGCGTAAACAGCGCACCGAACGGCTCGCGGAACCCGACGTGTCCGGCGTCGTGAAGAACTTTCACGATGAAACGTGAGTAAAGGAGATGCAGAACAGCATGCTCCACACCGCCTATGTACTGGTCAACCGGCAGCCACCTGTTCACGTCTTCGCGGTCGAACGGAACATCCGCCCGCCCCGGACTCACGTAACGCAGGAAATACCAGCAGGAGCACAGCCACTGTGCCAGCGTGTCGGTCTCTCTCTTCCCCGGCCCGCCGCAGGAAGGACACTTCGCGGATGGAAAGGCGGCATGCGAAGCCAGGGGGTTCCCGCGCTCCACCCTGAAATCAACGTCGTCCGGAAGAAGGACGGGCAAATCCTCCTCTCGCACGGGAACGGCGCCGCACTTCCCGCAATGCACGATAGGGATCGGCGCGCCCCAATAACGCTGCCTGCTGATGAGCCAGTCTCGCAGACGGTACGTGACTGACGAGTCCCCGAACCCGCCTTGGGCCGCGTGCCGGATCATTCCGGGTATCGCATCCCTGTTCCGTTGCCCGTCGAACGGACCTGATGCAACCATCGGACCGTCACCGACATATGCTTCGGTCATGACCGTTGCATCCAGCGGCCGTTCCTCGTTCTGGATGACAACCTTGACCGGTATGCCGTACTCCCGTGCGAATTCAAAATCGCGCTGGTCATGTGCTGGAACAGCCATCACCGCGCCGGTGCCGTATTCCATCAGCACGTAGTTCGTCACCCAGAGAGGAACGTTTTCTCCGTTGAACGGGTTGCGCACATGGAACCCGCTGAACACCCCCTCCTTGCGTGTCGCGCCGTCAGAGCGCACGGCGGCCGACACCATGAGCTGGCGGCTGATGAAATCCATGACCTCGGTTTCGCGCGGCGACCCCGCAATCAGCTTTCGGACCAGCGGATGTTCCGGCGCTATCGCCAAGAACGTAACCCCGTATATCGTGTCAGGCCTGGTCGTAAAAATAGGGCAGGGATCGCCGGTCTCGCTGACCGTAAACTCAACCCTGGCGCCCTCTGAACGCCCGATCCAGTTCGCCTGCATCTGGCGCACTTTCTCCGGCCACTTCGGCAGGAGGTCCAGGTCGTCGAGAAGCTTCTGGGCGTAGTCCGTTATTTTGAAGAACCACTGGTCCAAGTCTCTCTTGGCAACCGGCCTCCCGCATCGGTCGCACGTCCCGTCGGCAAGGACCTCCTCGTTCGCAAGGGTCGTGCATAGCTCGCACCAGTTCACAGGGGCGCATTTCCTGTACGCAAGCCCCCGCTTGTGGAGTTGCAGGAATATCCACTGGGTCCAGCGGTAGTACTCAGGGTCGGACGTGTCTACCTCGCGATTCCAGTCGTATCCAACCCCCCACTGCCGGAGTTGCCTCTTCATGTGGGCAATGTTCTGGCGTGTAGAATCCTTAGGGTGTATCCCCTTGTCCTTGGCTGCGTTCTCGGCGGGAAGGCCGAACGCGTCCCAACCCATGGGAGAGAGGACCTCGAAACCGCGCATCTTCTTGTAGCGCGCAAGGACGTCACCGATGATGTAGTTTCTGCCATGCCCGACGTGCATCGTCCCCGACGGGTAGGGAAACATGGTCAGACAGTAGAACTTCTTGTCGGATCTGGACGTGTCGGCGGTGAAACAGGCACTGTCGTCCCACAGTTTCTGCCAGCGGGCCTCTATCTCCGCGAACGGATACTTCTCCTGCATTTCGTCGCCGCGCCCCCCGCGATCCATCTATCTCTCCAGCAGGCCGGACGGATCAGTCGCGGCGCCGATGTACCTATTGTCGATCCATGTGCCCTGAAAAACCCTGCCATCAGCGCAGACGTACCTGCCATCCCCGCTCAACCGGCCGAGACGCATGGCGCCTTCATAGGTGTCATCGTTCGCGAACTTCACGGAGCCGGATCCTTCCAGCATCCGTCCCTTGCTCCACGTTGCCTCCACTTTCCCGCCGTTGGCAAACAAGTAAACGCCCTTGCCGGAGAACAGGCCTGCGCTCCATTCACCCGAATACACATCTCCGCCGGCGAAGGCATAGACGCCTGAGCCGTTCCGTACCCCATCGGTGAAGTTGCCTTCATAGACCGCACCGTCGGGATACTCCATCCTGCCTCGGCCATCCGGAACGCCGGAACCCATCTCACCCACGTATTTCACTCCGCCCTTCATTACAACCGACCCGACACTCCTGGCCGACCCGCCACGCTCGGCGATAGGACCGGCCGATGGTTCCGGGCCGCCGCTAACTCTCTCCCGCGGCTGCGGCAGCGCTCTGGCCAGGAGTTCCTTCATGCGGTCGCTTGCAGCCCACTGCAGTGCCGTGGTGCCGTCAGAAGCGGCCGCAACAGGATCCGCCCCCTTCTTGATCAGTAATTCAACCACGCCCACGGCATCCTTCTTCACCGCAATGTGCAGCGGCGTGATGCCGTCGTGCGATCTGGCATCCACCATGGCCTTCTTCGATATCAACAGCTCCGCGACATCCCGCGCATCCGTTATCGCGGCCCAGTGAAGCGGCGTGTAGCCCTTCGGCGACAGTGAGTTCACGTCCGCACCGGCCCGGATCAGCTCACCCGCGATCTTTGCCGCATTCTTGTTCGCAGCCCAGTGAAGCGGCGTGTAGCCGTTGTCCGTCGTGGCGTTCACATCCGCACCGGCCTTGATCAGCGGCTTGACCATATCATCACGGGAATACAGCGCTGCCCAGTGAAGCGGAGTGGATCCGCCGCTCGCCCGCAGGTTGGCAACAGCCGACGCATCAGGGCCGGCCAGGAAAGCCCGCACCAGCTTGTAATCCCCTTCCTTCACGGCGTCGTGAATCCCGGCAGCCGCCACGCCCGCACACAGCATGGCAAAGACGCAAATCAGCATGAAGTGTGGTCTTCTCATCGGTTTCCCCCAACCCTCTGCGCCTCCCGCTCCTGCAAGTGCAGACAGACGACGAGACACAGGTCCGATAGTATTGAGTCGTTTGGGCCAATGCAACAGTGAAGGCTTCGAGCGGATGAACCAGCCGGACATCTGAAAAAAGAAGCCCTCCGCGGACGGGTTGACATGAGGTTTGCGCTGCTGTGCTGTATTCAGGCTTGAACACTCTTGCCTGTACACCCCAAACCATCCCGGCCCGCTGGAGGGCTCCTCTTCAATCTGGAGCATCGTCCGTGCCATGCACATGGCCGACGTGCATATCGCCTCCTTCCAGCCGGGCAAATGGCGATATCAGGGTCATGAGATGGCATCCAGCTGTGTCTTCTTTGCAAAACAGAGAAGGCCCTGCTGTCCTGCATTGCTTGAAAAAGGGAAACGCATCCGGCATGATCCGCCGGATGCGAAAGCAAAAGAACTCCGTTGAAACCGCCGAGACTCTGGCCCGGGGCCAGCGGGAAATATCGGTTTCCGAGTTCTTCCTGAAGAACAGACACCTGCTTGGATTCGATAATCCGCGCAAGGCCCTGCTCACCACGGTGAAGGAAGCGGTCGACAACGCTCTCGATGCCTGCGAGGAAGCGGGCATTCTTCCCGAAGTCAGCGTTGATATCGCGCAGACCGGCGAGAGCCGGTTCAGGGTTTCGGTTACGGACAACGGGCCCGGCATAGTGAAGTCGCAGATACCCAGAATATTCGCGAAACTTCTCTATGGCTCGAAGTTCCACCGGCTCCGCATGTCGCGCGGTCAGCAGGGAATCGGAATCAGCGCGGCAGGCATGTACGGCCAGCTCACGACTGGCGGAGCCACGCAGATACTCTCCCGCACCGGCGCGAAAGCGCGGGCCCATTCGATGTCCGTACATGTGGATACCAGGAGAAACCAGCCTGAAGTGCTGAAGGATGAGGAGTGCGACTGGCTCCCGCAATTCTTCGCGGCCGCCCCCGACGGAGCCGCCGCTGAGCCAGCCACCTATTCCCACGGAACCTGCGTGAGCATTGAGATGGAGGCGGCCTACGTGCGTGGCCGACTGTCGGTCGACGAGTACCTGAGGCAGTGCGCGGTCGTGAACCCGCACCTGCAACTGCACTACCGTGTATCGCTGCTTTCGAGGGAAACGGTCAAGGCCGCGGAGGATGACGACACCGGAATACCTGCCCCCGCGCCTGAAGAAGGGTGGACAACCCGGCACCGCGCTGTCAACGCCGCACCGGATCTCCCCCGCGAGATCAAGCCGCACCCCCACGGAGTGGAACTCGGCATGCTGATGCAGATGTTGAAGGATACGAAGGCGCGGAATCTGCGATCCGCACTGCATCAGGATTTCTCACGTGTCAGCAATGCAGTCGCGCTCCAGATATGCAGCGACGCCGGACTTGAACCGAACGCAAGGCCGTCCCGCATAGCAACCGGCGAGATCGAAGCGCTCTACAATGCCATCTCCAGGGCCAAGTTGATGCGCCCCCCCACCGATTGCCTCTCGCCGATCGGAGAGGAAGCGATAGAGGCCGGACTGCGAAAGGAGATCGGGGCAGACTTCTATACGGCTGTCACGCGCGCACCAGCCGTGTACCGCGGCAACCCTTTCCAGATAGAAGCCGGACTTGCCTATGCCCGGCAAGGCAGCGGAAACAAGGAAATGGCCGCGGACGACTCGGCCCGCCTCATGCGTTTTGCGAACAGGGTCCCCCTTCTCTCCATGGCTGGCGCGTGCTCAATCACCAAGGCCGCTTCAGGCGTGAACTGGAAGGCTTACGGTCTTCCCCAGCCGCGCGGATCTCTCCCGGTCGGCCCGATGGTGATCCTTGTTCACATGGCAAGCGTGTGGGTCCCCTTCACAAGCGAAAGCAAGGAGGCGGTCGCCCATTACCCGGAGATCATGCGCGAGATAACCTTCGCCCTCCAGGAATGCGGGCGGCGTCTTTCAGCATATCTCGGCAAACGCCGCAGACAGGACGAGGCGGAACGGAAACGAAACTACATGGAGCTGTATATTCCTCACCTCGCGCTGGGACTGAAGGAAGTCCTCGACCTGCCAGACAGGGAGGAAGAGAAGATCGTCTCGCAACTTCGCACCATTCTGGACCGGACTCACCTCCAGATCTGAGCCGCCGGGAACGGAGACATTACAGATGGCAGCTTCAGGAAAAGGCAGGAAGACAACCACCGACGCGCACGGCAGCGTGCTCGGCGGCTCCAAGGCAGACGCTACACGCCGGATAGTCGAGACCGCACAGACCGTCAAACAGGATATTCTGAAGCGGCAGAAGCCCAGCCTCAAGTTCCCCGTTCGCTCGCTCTCCAATGTGCGCTATGACGCTAAGCAGGGCTACCTGGAAATGAAAGGCAAGTCCTCGACCAGAACGCTCACGTACGGCACCGTCAAGACTTTCGCACAGTCCATGCGGCTGATGGCAACCACCAAGAAGGACTTGCTCGACAAGAACGACATCGCGGGTAAACGCGAGGTCTACTACAACAGCAAGAGCTGGGCGGAGTGCCGCTTCGAGGAGCAAAGCGAAAGCGACACACTCCTTGACGACATGGAAGCCATGCTCGGCGTCAACCGGGAACAACTCGGGTATATCCCGGATGAACGCGGCGGCGACGTCGCCGGCCCTCTCAGAGTAACTGACCGCAACCCGGCCACCGGCAGGCAGATCAGCATAGACTGCGCAAAACTCGGCACTGGCGCATGGAGCATTCCGTCACGCGTCGAACAGCTTGAATTCGAAAGCAAGGCGCGGATGATTCTCGTGATAGAGACCGCGTCGCTCTTCCAGCGCCTTGTCCATCATATGTACTACGAGAAGGCCAACTGCATTCTCGTGTCCATGAGCGGGGTTCCAACACGCGCCTGCCGCAGGTTCGTTCGCAGGATATCAGACGACCTCGACCTGCCAGTCCTGGTCTTTACCGACGGAGACCCATACGGCTACTGCAACATCTACAGGACACTCAAGGTCGGATCGGGACAGTCAGCCCACATAAACCGTTTCTTCTGCGTTCCAAGGGCCAAGTTTCTGGGAGTCACGCCGCAGGACATCGCAGACTACAGGCTGGAAGACGCCACCCATCCTCTCGAAGACGCTGACATCAAGCGGGCAAAAGACGCCCTCAAGAACGACCCGTTCGTCAGGCATCATCGTCAGTGGCAGGACGCGCTGAACCATATGCTGAAGCTCGGCGTACGCATCGAACAACAGGCTTTCGCAAAGCACGGCCTCAACTTCGTGCTGGATACGTACCTGCCGGAGAAACTCAAGAAGGGCGTGTTTCTGCCCTAGCGGTACTTTTCCGCGTAAAGACCGGGCTTGCACCGGCGACCACAGAAGGCATCCTGGCTATTCTGGGCAAAACCGAGGTGAACTCCGGCAGAGAAAACGTCAGACTTCATCACCCGCAAGCTTCAGCTCGATTGAGGCCCTCGCTCCGCTGCCAGGCTGGTTCACGATGCTGAATCTGCCGGAGTGGGTCCTCTCAACAACGAGCTTCGTGATGTACAGCCCTATCCCCATTCCTTCCTCGGCACTCTTCGTTGTGACGTTGGGCTGTCCTATTCTCTCCAAAATGGAAGCCGGAAGCCCTGGACCATCATCAGCCACCCATATTTCCGCCGAATCAGAAGCCATGCGCCTCCACCCTATCTCGACGTGTCCCGCCCCGCGATTCACGGCCTGCACGGCATTCTGGAGCAGGTTCTGCAAGGCCCTGTAGAGCTGCCGCGGCTCACACATCACGTCACAGCCGCCCGGCCCCATGGCCACGCTCAACTTCACTCCGGCCGAGGATGCAAGAGGCTGAACAGCCTCCGCCGCATCCCCAACCAGCGAACCGATATCGCGAAGGACAAGGTCCACACCCTCAACCTTCCCGAGAGAACGCCAGACATCGGCCATCTCCTGACAGCGCTTCACGCTTGAAGCTATGGCCTGTAGATACTCTATCGTCTCGCCGGTGTTGCCTCCCTGCTGCGCCCCCGCCCCAGCCTTCGCCACGTCGTCCATAAGGAGTTGGACGTACCCGTAGATGGCAGTCAGCGGACTCCGCAGGTCATGCACAAGACCCGTTGAAGCCATCCCGAGTTCGGCAAGCTGCTCCTTCGCCCTTGCCTCGTTGCGCAACCTCACGTTCAAGTCCTCGAGATCGTGCATGGACCTGGACCGGAGCCTCGCCATCTCGGTCCGCTCGATGTGCCTCTTTACGACGTCTCGCATTTCTGTCGTGTCGAAAGGCTTCTTGATGTAGTCGTTGGCTCCGAAACGCATCGCCTCCCGCGCCGTCTCTATGCTTCCGAAACCCGTCAGCATGACGATGGAGACGTCAGGATCCACCTCCCTGATGGCACGCAGCCCCTCTATGCCCGTCTTGCCGGGCATTCGGATGTCAAGGATCACGACATCCGGCCTTTCCTTCTTGAGGCGCTCTACTCCACTGTCAACGGAGTCCTCGCAGAACACCTGATACTCGTTTTTGAATACGAACCGCACGCTCTCACGCGGCCCGAATTCGTCGTCAATCATCAGGATCTTCCTGCGGGTCCCCGTCGCAGCAGCAGCGCTCATTATCATACAGCCCCCCATGCGCGCATCCCCCACCCCTGGAGCAACACGCACAAAGGAGAATAGCACCACTCGTGCCATATCCACGCGGCACATCATATTGTGGCGCTTTTGGAACTTAACCACCACATGGTGCGCTATCGTGGCGGTGCGGGAATGGACAGCCCCAAGACCCGGTGTACAAACCTGTGCAGAATGGGAGGAATTCAGGCCGCGAAATCAGCCTTGTCGCGGATCGGCAGAAAGATGTGGAAGACCGATCCCTTCCCCTCGCTGCTTTCGACGTCTATAAGCCCGTTGTGTTCCTGAACGATGCCGTGGGCAACCGAAAGACCCAGTCCGGTTCCTCCGCTCTTGGTCGTGAAGAACGGGTCGAAGATGTGCTGAATCACGTCCTGGCTCATACCGCAACCGGTGTCCGCGATCTCAACGCTGACGTGAGGACGGGACAGCACCGATTCCCATGACCCTGAGAAGCTTCTGCCCGGCCTGACAACCTTTGTGGAAACGCGCAGTGCACCGCCCGGATTCATCGCCTCGATGGCGTTCAGGAAGAAGTTGATGAAGACCTGTTCAAGCAGTCCCGCATCGGCATTGATGACGTCCGGCTCGTCAACCCACGATGTCTCTATGTGGATTCTCCTTTGCTTAAGGGGGGCATCCACAAGCCTTATCGCATGCCTTAGGATATCCGAAGCCGAGACAGGCTTCAGCTCCGCCTTGGATGGCCTGCTGAATTCCAGCAACTGGTTCACGATGCCATCTATGCGGTTCACTTCCTTCTGAACCAGTTCGGAGAACGTGTTCCTGAACTCCTCCTCATCGTAACGTTCGGTCAACAGCTGTGAGAAGGTCTTGAGCGTCACCAGCGGGTTCTTGATCTCGTGCGCCATGCCGGCAGAGAGCGTTCCCAGGCTCGCGAGGTGCGATGTCCGCCTCACCTGCGTCTCGAGTTTCTTCACGACTGTGAGATCGCTGAATACCAACAAAGCACCCATGACGGATCCGTCATGCCCCTGGAACCCTGTGCTGCCCATCTCAACAGGAATCATCTCCCCGCCCGGAAACTCCAGCACCGCTTCTGAATGACGCACGCCCACACCGGCGCGCAGAGAGTCTGCGAGCGCGGCGGCCAACGGCTCGGGAAGAACGTCCGCAGGCTTGTCCGCCATTTCCTCGGGCCCTATCCCAAGGATGCGCTGGGCCTCGCGGTTGAACCGAGTTATGGTCCCCTTCACGTCAACGGCGATAACGCCGCTGACAAGGTTATCGAGGAGAATCTCGTTGTAGATCTTGCTGTTCTGGACCTCCGTGTAGAGACGCGCGTTCTCCAGTGCTATCGCCAGGTGGTCCGCGAGGGCACGAAGAGCCTTGAATTCCAGCGTTCCGTAGACGCGGCCGGAAGTCCTTGGTCCCAGCAGGATAACGCCCTGCAACCCCCCTTTTGCCTGTACCGCAATGAAGGCCTCAATCCCTGTCTCCCGCATTCTCGACTCCAGCGCGGATTGGTCGTCGGTGCGCACCGCTCTGCTCATGGCTGTCAGCGTCTGCAGGTCAAGCGAAACCGCGGACCGCCTGAGTATCGGGTCGGACTCCCGCAGCACCGGGGGCCGGGCCAGCGCCCCGGATCGCGCAGATGCAACGGCACGGAATGCTTCGTCCTCCTGCTGAATCAGTATGGCCACCTCGGGCACGTCAAGCGAGCCGCTGATGAGTCCGCTGAACCTGCCGACCAGCGACTGCACCGTGCCGATGGATTGGACTATGGACGACGCCCTGCTGATCGTCTCCGCGACGTCAGTCACGGGCAGCCCGGCAAAGAGCGCCTTCGCGAACTTCTGCATGCGACCGTGAACCGGCGAAAGCAGAAACGCCAGAGCGATGGCGGCAAACAGGTGGGCAATGCCCCTGGAATGCGACGTGAACCTCCCCAAGGCGGCAACGGAACTGAACCACACCACCGCGTAGACAAGGAGAAGGTAGGCCGCAAGCAGGCCATATGCCGTGAAGGACCGGACAAGCTGCCGGACCTCCATCAGGCGGCGCATGGCGATCCCGTACGCAATGACGGCATTCATCACAAGAACGGAGATCGGCCCGTACTGCTGCCACTCCACCATACCGCCGAAAATAGGCATCACCAGATTGGTAAACGTCGCCACGGCCACCGTCGCGCCGATTCCGAGAAGAGTGAACTCCAGCTCCAACCTTGCCACCATGGTTTCCCGACGAAGGCGGATCGAATAGCGGGTCACGAGCCAGAACAACGAGACCGCGAAATATGCGGAATGCGCCAGAAACCCGGGGCCGTACAACGGCACCGGTATACCGAATCCATTGTCCGGCAGCCTGGCTCCGGACATGAACAGCGGAGTCCACACGAGCACTCCAACACCGGCGCCGACTCCAATGGTCCATCGCGCATGCCGGGCAATCTGCTTCATCGTCTCGCCATGTCTCACGATGGAAAGAAAGAGCAGATGAATCGAGATCGGGATCAGAATGGCAACGCAGGACGTGGCGCGAATGAGCAGGTCCGCCGATGCCGCAGTCCGCGAGGAGACAGCGGAAGAGAGAAGAACACTCCACATGCCCAGGGCCAGCGTAAGGAGCATGAAACACTGGTTCTGGCGGCGCGCGCGGTTGGTCGCGAACACCACCAGACCCAAGGCAAGATTGATGACGGATACCGCCAACAGGATGGGTACCGTCATTTCACATCACGCACCTTTTCCAGAACCATGGTGCCGTTTCCCCGCCCGAAACCGTGAGTATTGATCATCACCCGGTTCACGGTCGCCGGGCGCGCACGGCCCGGCACGTAGTCAAGATCGCATTCGGGATCCGGGAACTCGTAGTTGGCAGTCGGCGGTATTGCCTGGTGCTCCATTGACAGAGCGGCCGCCACCAGTTGTATCGCCCCGGCGGCCCCCATCGGGCAGCCAGTCGCGCCTTTCACCGACATGACGGGCAGACTGGCCGCAAGCCCGCCAAACACCTTCTTTATGACTTTCGTTTCGGCGCGGTCCATGTCGATGTCGCTGGGGCCGTGCGCGCTCAAGTAGTCGATCTGTTCCTTGCGGACACCGGCATTGTTCAAGGCAAGCTCCATCGATACGGCAAGCCCGCCCCCTTCCTCCGCATCCGATGGGTCAGCCCTGGAACCGTATCCCGTTATTTCGCCGTAAATGTGCGCGCCGCGCGCGAGCGCATGTTTGAGGTTCTCAAGCACCACAATGGCCGCGCCCTCAGCCACTACGCCGTAGTCCCTGTCGCGGTCAAACGGCCTGCTTGCCTTCTGCGGAAAATCGTTGCGGGTGGAACACCGCCTGCATTTCAGCATGATCTCCACCACGTAATGGTCTATGGAGCCCTCGGCGCCGCCCGTTATGATGAGATCACTCTCCCCGTAACGTATCATCCGCGCCGCCATGGCCACCGCATCAAGACTGGATGCACAGCCGTCAGAGAGGGTCAACAGGCGGGGGTGCGCATGGTACATGTAACCTATCGCGCTGGTCGCCGCATGGGGAATGCCCGCCACAGCCGAGTACAGAGTGGCCTTCTGGGATCGCATCTCCATCGCGATCGTGCTGACGCCGAGCACGATAGGAAGGCATGGCAGTTCCTGGAGAAAATCCTTCGTCAGCCCCGCGTCCTCCAAGGCCATTCGTGATGCGGCCAGCCCAAGCTGCGTGAAACGTCCCATCCGCTTGTGCGGCTTCAAAGTCGGGTCAATGAAGTCGGTCGGAACAAAACCCTTCACCTCGCCGGCAATCTTGCACGGCAGATCGCTGGCATCGAAGAGAGTTATGGGACCCACCCCGCTCTCGCCCGCCGCCAGCGTCCGCCAGAAGGCGTCCTTGCCGATTCCGTTTGCCGCGAGTATCCCGACCCCGGTTATCACAACCCTGTTGGGGATGATCATCAGGCCCCCTCACTCGCTTTAGCTGCATCTGTTCCATTCGCAACCCCGCCACAAAGCGGATGCACGCGATGCCGGATTTGACGTCTGAAGAATGCGTTGCCCTTGTAGGTGTAAACAACCGGCAACGGGCGCCTCAACCACGCCGGCGCGTTGAGAAACCGCCGGGCAACAGACCACGGCCCGTAGAACCGCTCGAACGTCTTCCAGTACGTCTCCTCCAGCTCTTCCGCCGACATGTTCTTCGGACGAAACACCGCATGGGTCCCATCGTAACGCGACAGGTCGTCGTGCAGTATGCGCCCTTCCCCCTTGATCTGCTCGAACAGCCTGGTGCCAGGAAGCGGCGTGAGAATGAAGAGCGACATGAGATGCACCCGCTGGGCGATCATGTAATCGGCAAGATTCTGGATCGATTGCCGGGTGTCCGTATCGAAGCCGACGATGAGACTGACATTAACGTCAATCCCGGCGCGCCTGAACGCCTTCATCACGGCCGGCAGATCGGTCTTCAGGTTCGCATGCTTGCCGGCACCGCGCAGGGCTTCGGGATCAACACTCTCGACGCCTATGAACGCGTTTATGCAGCCAGACTCGCGCGCCAGATCCAACAATTCCGGGTCCCGGGCTGCAGTCTCGCTGAACTGCCCGATCCACGTGTTTCCAAGCGGCTTCATTCGCCTGAAAAGCTCCTTGGATCGGGAAGGACGGGCACTCACATTGTCGTCAACGATGAAGAAATGCGCCCCCGGATACAGCCGCATCTCGGCAATGACGTCATCAATCGGCCTGAATCGCATCGTTCGCCCGAAATACCTGGACACTGAACAGAACGCGCAATCGTGCGGACATCCCCGCGATGTCTCTATCGTCACACGCGGCATGCCGCTGCTGGTAACCTCGGAAGGCCGTATGTACTTGCGCCTGTCAAGCAGGTCGAAACGCGCCGCAGGAAGGCCTTCCACGCTGCAGAACGTTCCGCCCCCGTACACAGGCTTCAGACGCCCGGCCTGATAGTCTGCCAGAACGGATTCCCATTTCCCTTCGGCCTCGCCCACAACAAGGCTGTCGCAACGGCCTGCAACCCGATCAGGAACCGAACTGGCGCCAACGCCGCCGAGAACCACCTTCGCCCCCGCAGCTCTGAACTTGTCGGATATCTCCAGCGCACGAGGAACCTGGGACAGGATTGTCGTGATCCCCACAAGGCCGGCGCCGCAGTCAAAGTCAATCTCCTCAAGCCCTTCGTCAACCAGAGTGACATCGTAGTCAGACGGGGTCAGAGCGGCAAGGTAAGGCAACGCACGCGTCGGCGTCAGCCCCCTGCTGAACTTCAGCGGCTTCCCTTCATGAAGTTGTGCTGGCTTGACCAGCAAGATGCTCTTCTTGTTCATGGAGTCAGCCGGATAGACCGTTTGCCTGGAATTCTCACCTTGGGGAATAGAATCATTCACCTCGTTTTCGGGCAAGTGCAATCGCCGCATCAATCGAGGCGTCGCGTTCCAGACCCCGCGAAATTGACGGTTGGCCGGCCGTGAGTTATCATACGACAGGTTTGGATTCACAGTCTTCCCGCGCGCTTGACGACGGGGCTGTGCGCCTCAACCGGGGGTCACCCTTGAGATGGGCTCTATTTCCCAGAGAACAGCCTACTTGGCTCTGGTCGCAGCAATCGTGGCGCTTCTCGGAACAAGCGTGATTCTGGGCGTGGTGTTCTTCCAATCGCTTCCCGAGACAACCGACGACAGGTCCGCCGCGGAAACAAAGCAGCCCGCCGGCAACGGCGAAACCGGAGCTGGCGCCGGATCCGACCAGGGCCGGCAGGCAGGCGCCAGCGGCCGCGCACGCAAGTTCGCACTCCATTTGCCCGGTGTGCCTCCAACAGGGCCAACAGCACCTTTCGACCGCTCCAAACTGCACGGCAAACTGTCCCCGGAAGACTTGGAAATGGCTCTCCAGGCCGGGTTTCCGCCGGACTTCAAAGAGGATTGCACCGATTGCGGCCTCCCGTTCAATTTCAGCGCACCCGGGGCCGGCTTCAACGTCTACCCGTCTCCGGGAGAAATGGTTCTGTGCCTCCAGCGACCCGACTTTGACCCGGCATTAAGCGGGATGCACGTCGAGAATGACTACGTCGATTGCGAGACGCTCGGAAGTGAAGTCTGCCTGACCATGCGCTTCAGCGGCATCAGCCCGGGCGCACAGACAGCCTCCGCGACTGTCCCGCCCGCCCACTACATGGAAGGCAACGACCCGCAGCGCTGGTTCTCGGACCTGCCGCCGTATTTGCGCACCCAGTCGTCAGGCATCTACCCCGGCGTGGACTTCTCGTTCTACAGCGACCAGAACCGGTTCGAGTTCGTCTTCACCCTGGCGCCCGGCGCTGACCCGTCGGACATTTCCGTTTCCTACCTCGGCGCGAACAGCCTGACCACGCAGCCGGATTCGAGCCTCGAGGTCGGCTTCCCGGGCGGCAAGCTCGTCCAGAGATCTCCGGCGGTCTACGAGATAATCGAAGGCACCCCCTACCCATACCAGGGACGCCACGAAATTGAACAGGACCAGGCGAAGATAAAGGTGGTGAGGCCCCAGCACGATGGCCCGCGACCGCGGGGAATTGACCAACTCGGCTACGTCGGCGGCACGGGCGACGACTCGGCCTACGCAGTGGCCGTCGATAACCGCGGCTATGGCTACGTCGTCGGGGAGACAACATCTCCCGGATTCGGGCGCGTCGCGCCTTCAACGCCCGGTCCTGCCCGCAGGATATTCGTATCACGTTACCGCCTCGCCGATTCGGACCCGGTATATACCACGTTCCTGTCCGGAAGCGTCGAGGACCGCGCGCTCGGAATCGCCGCCGACCGCGACGGCAACGCGTATATATGCGGTGAAACGGTTTCCCCCGATTTCCCGGCGTCCCTGCCGGCCCCGGGCTCATCTCCGTCCAAGTCATGGGACGCGTTCATCACGAAACTCGATCCCTCAGGACGCTCAATACAGTTCACCTACCGCATTCCGGGCAGCGGCGATGATCGCGCCTATGCCATCGCATTGGACAGAACAGGCAACATCTACGCGGCAGGCGAAACACGCTCGGCTGACTTCCCCTTTACCTCGGTGTTGCGCAAAAATCACCGCCTCGGGGGTTGGGACGGGTTCGTGGTCAAACTCGACCCGTCCGGCACTTTTCTGCACTACGCAGTCTGCATGGGCGGCAGCGGAGACGACACCATATTCGGACTGGGCATTGGGCCGGAC
>Ga0194125_10002422_pt1 | contig 30882 bp, 32 predicted proteins | sample TA2KigC250mmetaG_FD_148626 | JGI IMG/M metagenome (GOLD analysis project Ga0194125, IMG submission 148626) | Freshwater microbial communities from Lake Tanganyika, Tanzania - TA2015034 Kigoma Deep Cast 250m | ecosystem: Environmental > Aquatic > Freshwater > Lake | place: Tanzania: Lake...
GGCGTACCAGTTCCGCATTCGTCCAACATCAATGGGTGGTGGACAGGGAGACTACTCCACCTTCACGATTCCGGTGAAGATGCGGACGAACGAGAACGGAACCTATGTGGCCAGCCCGAGCCAGAACAGCATAACGATTACGGCTACTTCGGCTCAGAATTCATCCAACTACATCACGGTTGTGATCGACAGTGATGGCAGGCTGACCAACTGGTCGTATTTCGGTGATTTCCAGTAAGACCCAACCCCTGTTTCCCTGTTCCACGGATCACGACGTTCCGCTTTGGTGGGGCGTCGTGATACGTTTTTTTTCGCGCCTGCTAGTCTCCGTCACGGTTCCATCGTTGGAGCCTAGAATAAGCTGGGAAGGCATCTTGGCTCTTCACAGCCAAGAACGTGCCTTCACCCGCTATCAGTCAGCTCGTCGTCTGCACTCAGCAGCCAGTACCGTATTGCCTTGACTGTTTTAGTTTCGTATTTTCGGTGTGCGTTGAAAGGTCGTCCCACCGCGAAGCTCTCAGTCAATCGGGGAGCTTGCTGAGCACCCTGACAATGCCAGGTAGTTCATCGGAGAGCTGGCAGAACGGCTATTGCACCGGTCTTGAAAACCGGCGCCCGCAAGGGCTTGCAGGTTCGAATCCTGCGCTCTCCGCTTTGGGGGTCTCCGTCAGCTCGTCGCGCCAATGGCGGGACGGCGGATCCGCCTTCGGCGGAGAATCCCTCGCTCTCCGCTCCCGCGCGTGCGGAGCAAACTCTCTCCCTCATTGTGACCACGATCGAACTTAGGCCGGAGGTCTCACATATCGGAAAGCTTTCCTCACGTTCTGTATTCTCCGTGCTGATCTGTCTGCTCGTCTTTGGTTCATCCTCTTCAGACGGTCGCCAAAAAGACTACTATTTCTACAAGCCGACGCAAACACTCGGGTCGGATGCGACCTTTTCACCTTTCTCGCTCCTGCTGAACGGCTCCTTCGACGCCATGCGTATCGGGGGCAAGAGGGCACACGACCTGTCCTCCTACGACTGGGGGACCGACTTTCGGAACGTCTGGAATAACGTCACGAATCCAATCGAAAGTGCCCGCGCGTACGGATGGGAAAATTTCAGACGTCAGGAGCTTTTCAATTTCAGCTTCAACAGGAGCGAATTACAATTCATTCCTAATGTGGCCGACCACGTCATCGGGTACGGCATGCAGTACGTCAAGGTCACAGAATGGTACGACTATCACGGCTACCCCTTGCCACCGGTTTGGGGAATTACCACCTCGCTTGTGTATCAATACGTGAATGAGATGATCCAGAACGGCGGGCTCATGTTCACGAACGTCGACTGCGTGGCGGATTACGACATCTTCAATGTCCTTGGATACGTCCTCTTCAGCTTTGACGGCGTGAAGCGGTTCTTTTCCAAAACTCTGCAGCTCAATGACTGGTCGCTCCAGCCACTGTACGTCCCTCGCAATTATCACGTCGAAAACGTCGGGCAGCAGTTCATGATGAGGTACACGCTCCCGTTCGCGGAGAACTATGCCCCATTCATATGCTGGGGGGTCAACTCCGTAGTGGGAATGAGCTACAAGTACGACGACGCAAACAGGATCTCGGTCGGCGTCGGTCAGGCAGTCGCCGGAACAACGCTCAATTGCAGAGGAGAATTCAGGAGCAACACGCCGAACCTGGACGGCGCGATAGGGATTTTCTGGGACAACGACGGATCGCTGCTTGCGGGACTGTATCTCACGGGCAGGAGCTCGTTGAATGCCCAACTGAATGTTTATCCGGGATTGGTTGAGTTTCACGGAATTCGTCCCGGATGCTACCTTGGCGTCGGCGAGCGCGAGGGCCTGGTATTCGGCGTTACGTTCATGGACATTCCCATCTCGCTTGGAGTCGAACGTTGAAAACGTTTCACGTCTTGAAAAAAGTTGGCAAGAATATCATCAAGGTGGCTTTGCATGAGCCTATGATGTTCTTCCCCGATATCCTCATTACGCATCATTGCACTCAACGCTGCCTCCAGTGCTCAATCCCGCTCTCAGCTTCCCCAACGAAGCCGTTCATGGCTTTCGACGATTTCAAGAAGATCGTTGATCGGCTTGACGAGCATGGGACTCAGGGATTTGTCATCTCGGGTGGGGAGCCGATGCTCCATCCGGAACTACCGGAGTTCATCCACTACGCTGCAAAGAAGAATTTCGGACGCGTTCACCTTCTCACAACGCTCTACGGCCCGGAACGGCTGATCGAGCGGGCAGTTCAAGCGTCGATCGACGCTGGGATCTCTCTGTCGGTCTCGTTTGACGGACTCGGTTCCGTGGCGGACACCGTCCGGGGAGCCAGAAATGTCTCCGACCGCGTGAAAAAGAGCATTGAGTACGTCAAGAAGGAGATGGAGAGGAGGGGGAGATACATCCATTGTGCTGTTGGTGTTGTCCTTTCGCAGCTCAACGTCCATCAAACCAGGGACATCCTGAAGTATCTTGAAGAGGTCGGCTGGTATACGGAGCTGGACATTTACCGGTGGCAGTCGCAAAGCCAAACCGAAAACGATGAAATGAAGTTCAAGGACACAAAGGAACTCCGCGAGGCACTCGAAATCGCAGAGGCATCTCCGATTGTCCTCACCCCGAACTGGCTACTGGACATGCTGCCGGATTATCTCGATGGCCGGTTCAAGAAGTACTGTCCGTATCTAAGCCTCCCCACGTTTGGCACGAAGGTCTTCATCCACCCGGACGGCTCGGTGAAGTCGTGCATGGGGGACTCGTTTGGCAATATTCTGGTGCAGACTCCCGAAGAGCTTTTCCAGACCGATGAGTGGGGGAAACAAATGGAGGAGAAGAGAGCGTGCCCAGGGTGCGTCAACACTTGCTACACGCGAGGGAAGTTCATTTTCCCCACGAGCATCAAAGAAGTTCGCGCCAACTGGGAACAAATCTGGAATCGCCGCACATCCCCGTGATCACGAGGGATACTGTGTTGCACCCTTCCGCAGAACGGTCTTCCGTAGCTCTCAAAATTAAACCATCCGGATCCCTTGCTCCTGACTTGTCTTCTGGCCCACCGCGGTGCGAGCGCACGGTTATCAACCTACAGAAATCGAAGTATCCTCTCAGCGTTGCTGATCATGCTGGACAGGGATCGATGAATTGGGCTGGAAAAAGAAAACCCTCTCCTTTGCAATTTGCTCTCTCTTTCACTATCTTTTTCATGAAGGGTCGAAGAAAGTTGCCGATGTGGCGGGCGTCCTAGACAAGCGTGGACGCTTTTTTTGTATCTTTCTTGAAGGTTCTTTCCAGATGACCGATCAGGTCCGGGTCCGTTTCGCTCCAAGTCCGACAGGCTACTTGCACGTCGGAGGACTGCGTACTGCCCTCTACAATTATCTCTTTGCAAAGCACCACGGGGGGAAGTTTGTCCTCCGCATCGAGGATACCGACCAGGCAAGGAAGGTGGAGGGGGCAATCGAAAATCTGATCTCGACCCTTGAATGGGCTGGGATACGGTACGATGAGGGCCCCAATCGCGAGGGGGCACACGGTCCCTATATTCAGTCGGAGCGACTGGCAATCTATCGTGAGCATGCAGATCGCCTGGTCGAGCGCGGAAAAGCATACCTCTGCTTCTGCACGCCCGAGCGTCTGGAAGAGGTACGTCAGCACCAGATCAAGGCCAAGCTCAATCCGGCGTACGATCGTCATTGCCGGGATCTGCCGCTCGATGAGGCCGAACGCCGACAAGCACAGGGTGAGCGTCACGTTATCCGGATGAAGGTTCCGATAACCGGCGATATGAGATTTCACGACCTCATTCGTGGCGACGTCACGATCTCCTACGACGTTCTTGACGACCAGGTGTTGGTGAAATCCGACGGATTTCCGACGTATCATCTGGCGGTCGTCGTCGACGATCATTTAATGGAAATCAGCCACATCATCAGGGGGGAGGAGTGGCTTCCGAGCGTGCCGAAGCACATCCTGCTCTTTCAGTATTTCGGCTGGGACGTTCCAAAGCTTGCGCATTTGCCGCTGCTGTTGAATCCGGACAGGAGCAAACTCAGCAAGCGGCAAGGGGATGTGGCGGTTGAGGATTACCGTACAAAGGGATATCTCAAAGAGGCGATCGTGAATTTCATCGCCTTGTTGGGATGGAATCCCGGTGACGAGCGTGAGATCTTCACACTCGATGAGTTGATTAAGGAATTCTCGTTGGAGCGTGTGGGAAAAGCAGGTGCTGTGTTCAATGTCGAGAAGCTCAACTGGCTCAACTTCGAACACCTCCGAAAAAAGCCGGATGCTGAAGTTCTTGTGATGCTGAAGGAGCATCTTGATCGGTCCGCCGTGAGCAAGCGTTTCGAGGATGAGTACTTGCTCAATGTGATACGCGCTATGCGAGAGAGAGTGACGTTTGTGAAGGATTTCGTGGAGAAGAGCCCGTACTTCTTCCGATCTCCAGGGGAGTACGAGTCAGATGTTGTCAAGAAACGCTGGCAGCAAGAGACACCGGCCCGCATTAGGAAGCTGGCCGAGGAATTTTCACGCTTGCGGAACCCGCAGAAAGAAGACTACGAAGCCGCACTCCATCGCACAGCCGAGTCGTTGAAGATCAACCAGCGCGATTTAGTCCATCCCGTGCGACTGGCCGTGTCGGGGATGGGTGCTGGTCCAGGTCTCTACGACATCTTGTTCATTCTGGGCAAGGAGGAGACGATTCGGAGAATGAATTCTGCCATCGAGAGACTGATTTGAATTGGCAGCGGCCTCGATATTCGGATTCAGAGCTGGCGGTGTGAATCGCACCTTTGAGAAATACACGTAAAGTGAAAATGATGGACAAAGACAAGAATCTGCACAGGGACGAAGCGAACGCCGAACCGGCGGAACGGAGGAATTTCATCCGTGACATCATCGACGAAGATCTGAGAACCAATAAGTTCGGTGGCAGGGTTCACACCCGGTTCCCTCCGGAGCCGAATGGATATCTCCATATCGGTCATGCAAAATCCATCTGCCTCAATTTCGGGATCGCGAGGGACTACAAAGGGCTCTGCAACCTTCGGTATGACGACACAAATCCGACCAAGGAGGAAGTCGAATACGTAGAGGCAATCAAGCGAGATGTCCGATGGCTCGGCTTCGATTGGGAAGACAGGGAGTTCTACGCTTCCGACTATTTCGATCAGCTCTACGATTATGCCATCCGGCTAATCAAGAAGGGTAAGGCGTACGTTTGTGACCTGACCGCTGATGAGATTCGTGAATACAGGGGCACGTTGACCAGACCCGGCAAAGACAGTCCGTACCGGAACCGAACGGTTGAGGAGAACCTGGATCTGTTCCAGCGCATGCGCAGCGGGGAGTTTCCCGACGGGACCCGGACACTACGCGCAAAGATCGATATGTCGTCTCCGAACCTCAACATGCGCGATCCGGTGATGTACCGGATTCTGCATGCTTCGCATCACCGGACGGGCGATAAGTGGTGCATCTATGCTATGTACGATTGGGCGCATGGCCAGTGCGATTCCATAGAAGGAGTAACGCACTCGATCTGCACGCTCGAGTTTGCAGATCACCGTCCTTTGTACGACTGGTTCATCGATGAACTTGAGATATATCATTCGCAGCAGATCGAATTCGCCCGGCTCAACCTGACGTACACGGTAATGAGCAAGCGAAAGTTGTTGCAGCTCGTCGAGGAGGATTACGTCAAAGGTTGGGATGACCCGCGTATGCCGACGATTTCGAGTCTTCGCCGGCGCGGCTATTCGCCGGAATCCATACGGACATTCGCGGATCGGATCGGGGTCGCAAAAAGCGAAAGTACTGTTGATGTGGCGTCGCTCGAGGACTGCCTGCGAGACGATCTGAACAAACGGTCGGCCCGGGTCATGGCAGTTCTCCATCCTCTCAAGTTGGTAATCGACAACTATCCCGAAGGGGTCGTCGAACAGCTCGATGCGGTGAATAGTCCGGAAGATCCGGCGATGGGAACTCGGAAGGTTCCTTTCTCCAAGGTTCTCTACATCGAACGGGAGGACTTTCGAGAGCATCCGCCGAAAAAGTACTTCCGGCTGTCGCCGGGGGCCGAGGTCCGGTTGAGGTACGCATATATCATCAAGTGCGTGGATGTCATCAAGGATGAGAAGACCGGAGAAGTCGTCGAGCTGCGATGCACCTACGACCCGGAGACAAGAAGCGGCTCCCCCCAGAGCTCCCGGAAGGTGAAGGGAACCATTCACTGGGTGTCCGCCTCTCACGCTCTCGATGCCGAGGTCCGTCTATACGATCGCTTGTTTACCGCTGAGGATCCGGGTGGCGAGAACTGGAGAGACTTCATCAATCCCAACTCTCTCGAAGTCTTAACACAGTGTAAGCTTGAACCGAGCCTGGCAACGGCCAGGCCTCAGGATCGCTTTCAGTTTGAACGACTCGGCTACTTCTGCGTCGATGACGATTCGAAGGAGGGAAGTCTCGTCTTCAATCGTACGGTTACGCTTCGGGACACATGGGCGAAGATCGAGAAATCGTAGGGTAACCTTCCGATGGTTCTCCGAGAGGTTCGGCTGAACCTTCGGAAGGTCTCGGGAGTTTGTTGCCTTTTGCTGTTTGGTTGTCTATATTTTTCACTAATGGCTCTCGACGTTATCATTCTCATCACAACGACCTTTCTCTGTGCCGACACGCACCAAGTCATCACTCGACATTATTCGTTTGCATAATGCCGTCTTCTATGCGTATCACGGCGTGCTTTCAGACGAGCAGAACCTGGGGGGAAGGTTCGAAGTCGACGTCGACCTGTACTGCAATCTCTCCCGCGGAGCCAGGACCGACAACCTAAAACAGACGATCGATTACGAGCGGGTGTACGACTCGATCAAGCAGCTCGTCTTGGGGAAGAAGTACTACCTCATCGAAGCACTTGCCGGGACGATCGCGGACGGGTTACTGAGGACGTTCAAGAAGGCCCGGAAGGTTGTCGTGCGGGTACGGAAGCCAAGCGCCCCCGTGAAGGGTGTCATCGATCACGTCGAGGTGGAGATCGCCCGGGAGAGATAGCATGGAGAACGTTTTCGTCGGTCTCGGATCCAATGTTGGTGATCGCCTCGGCTTCCTCAAGTCTGCAGTGCAGGAGTTGGGAAAACTGCATGCAACCGCGATCGTGCGGGTTTCGTCGATCTACGAGACGGAGCCGGTAGGGAAGAAAGACCAACCCCATTTTCTGAATATGGTCATTGAGCTGGTTTCAGCGCTCGATGCTTCACAGTTTCACTCGCAGTGTAAAGAGATCGAACGCAGGATCGGGCGAACGCGGTCAGAGCGGTGGGGGCCAAGAGAGATCGATCTCGATCTCCTCTATTTCGGAAGGGACCGGGTTTCTGACGGCCGGCTCACAGTCCCGCATCCTGAAATTGCAGACAGAAGGTTCGTGCTCGTTCCGATGGGCGAGCTTGCCCCGGAATGGATTGACCCCGTACGGCGGATATCAATCGCGCAGATGCTTGTGGCGTGCGACGACGCCAGCGCCGTCACGAAAACGCCATACACGACTTACACTAACTCCGTGGAGGTTTGATTGCAGGTCCCGAGACCGGAGCTCCATCACATTGCCATTGAAGGCGTCATAGGAGCTGGAAAGACGACCCTAGCACAAATGCTCGCGGCAAAGTTGGGTGGGCGCCTGGTTCTTGAGAGATTCGAGGAAAACCCTTTTCTTCCCAAGTTCTACGAGGATCCGGAGCGTTACGCGTTCCAAACTCAGATCTTCTTCCTCCTGAGCCGGTACAAGCAGCAGCAGGAGTTGTTTCAGGCCGATCTGTTCCACGATTTTCTCGTTTCCGACTACATCTTTGATAAAGACAAGATCTTCGCGTATCTAACGCTCGCGGATGAAGAACTGAAGCTCTACGAGACGCTTCTTGCGGCTATCGAAAAGAATATTCCGACGCCCGATCTGGTTGTCTATTTGCAGTGCAGCGTGGAGCGGCTGATGAGCAATATCAGGAACAGGGCCCGGAAGATCGAGGAGCACATGTCGGAAGAGTATATCCGGGACTTGAACGAGGCATACAACTATTTCTTCTTTCGCTACAAAGCATCGCCCCTTCTCATCGTGCGCGCAACGGATATCGATTTCGTGAATAATGAGGCAGATTTTGAGGACTTGCTTGAGCAAATCCTTCGTCCGAACAAGTCCGCGGTCGAATACTACAATCCCGTGAAGAGAATGTGATCATTCCTCGTTTGTATGCTCCGCTTTGTCCTACTCATCATTGCTCTCTATCTCCTCTTTCGGGTTATCCAGCGTGTCGTGCGTTTTTTTATGCGTGGCTGGCAGCAGGGAGAGGGCGAGCGCCGGCGGGAGTACGACCTTCCGCATCAGCCTCTTAGGAAGGAGCCGCCGCAGTACCGTGATGTGAAGGATGCTCGCTTCAAGGATTTACCTGACGACGAGTCCAAACCGTCGTAACATCTCTGGATGAAGACTTGCCAATTCTTGTTGTCCGCGAAACAGCTTGAAGCAGCGTGGCTTCCGTTCTCGCCTTTGACAATTCGGGTGAAACAAGCACCAAAATTCCTTTGAAGATAATTCATTACTTCACTATATTGAGCGGAGTTTCTCGAAAATGAAGGGAAATTGGAAGGAATGGGACGGGTTTACATAGAAGAGCTCGGCAAGCACGTTGGGGAAGAGGTTGAGCTCCGGGGATGGCTCTACAACAAGCGCTCGAGCGGCAAGATCCGGTTTCTGCTTCTTCGCGATGGAACAGGTATCGTACAGGGTGTGATGGCCAAGGGTGGAGTGAGTGATGAGGCGTTCGCGAAATTCGATGAGCTCACTCAGGAATCAGCCTTCGCGCTCAAGGGGAAAGTCCGGAAAGACGATCGCGCGCCTGGAGGGTTCGAGCTCGAAGTTACCGATGTCCGCATCTACGCGATTGCGACGGACTACCCGATAACCCCCAAGGAACATGGTGTGGAATTCCTGGCTGATCGACGGCATTTGTGGCTCCGGTCGTCACGGCAGCATGCCGTCATGAGGGTTCGCCACCGTCTCATCAAGGCCATTCGCGATTTCTACGACAACCGGGGATTCGTGCTGATCGACTCGCCGATCTTGACACCGGCGGCGTGTGAAGGAACAACGACGCTTTTCGAGACGGACTATTTCGACCTGGGCAAGGCATATCTTACGCAGTCTGGCCAGCTGTACGCTGAAGCCGGGGCGATGGCGTTTGGAAAAGTGTATTGTTTTGGGCCCACGTTCCGCGCAGAGAAGTCGAAGACCCGCAGGCATCTCACGGAATTCTGGATGGTTGAGCCCGAGGTCGCGTTTGCGGATTTGAACGATAATATGGAGCTCGCAGAGGAGTTCCTAGAATATATCGTCCAGACGGTGCTCAGGGAGCGCGGGGAGGAGCTCAAGGTTCTTGAACGGAACACCACCCTCCTGCAAAACGTGAAGAAACCGCTTCCTCGCATCTCGTATGACGAGGCGATCGAGATCCTTCGCAAGAAGGGGGTTCAGTTTGAGTGGGGGAACGATTTCGGCGGAACGGACGAGACGATAATCTCGGAGCAATTCGATCGGCCCGTGATGGTTCATCGTTATCCCGCTCAGATCAAGGCCTTCTACATGAAACGCGACCCGCAGAATCCGAACGTCGCGCTGGCACTTGATGTCCTCGCTCCCGAGGGTTATGGTGAGATTATCGGCGGGAGCCAGCGTGAAGATAATCTGGATGCACTGCTGGGGCGCATCAAACAGCACAACTTGCCGCAGGAAGCGTTCGAGTGGTACCTGGATCTGCGTCGCTATGGCACCGTGCCGCACTCAGGATTCGGTCTCGGGCTCGAGCGAACCGTTGGCTGGATCTGCGGTCTCGATCACGTGCGAGAGACCGTGCCGTTCCCTCGAATGATTTACCGGCTAACACCGTAAGTCAGAATGTGGTATCCAGACCATGCTAAAAGTAACAGACCTGCGCAAAGCATACGACACTGTTGTTGCAGTGGATGGTGTTTCACTTGAAGTTCAGCGGGGTGAGCTGTTCGGCCTCCTCGGCCCCAATGGGGCGGGGAAGACCACTACGATCAGAACAGTGCTCAATATCATCGCTCCGGACAGCGGCACGATCACCTTCGATGGAAAACGCTTCAGTCCGGAGATGTGGAACATCATCGGCTACCTTCCCGAAGAACGCGGACTTTATCGGAAGAGCAAACTCGTCAACACGATCCTGTATTTCGCATCTCTGAAAGGGATTCCGGCCCGGGTCGCGAAGCCGCTTGCGGATAGGTGGCTGGACCGCTTCGGGTTGAAAGACAGTGGACACCGCAAAGTAGAGGAGCTCTCAAAAGGTAATCAGCAAAAAATCCAGATCATTATCTCCATTCTTCATAGCCCTCAGCTGCTCGTACTCGACGAGCCCTTCGCCGGCCTCGATCCGGTCAATCAGATACTCCTCAAGGATATCTTCCTCGAGCTTCGCCAGCAGAACACTGCGGTCATCTTCTCAACGCACCAGATGGAACAGGCTGAGAAGATGTGTGACAACATCTGCCTGATCAATAAGGGGAAACACGTGCTCAGCGGCTCTCTGCGAGACGTGAAAAAGCAGTATGGGACGAATTCCGTGAGGCTTGAGTACGAAGGCGATGGTGCATTTCTGAAGAGATTGCCGTTTGTCACACGAGCCGATGTGTATCAAAACTACGCGGAGCTCGAGCTTGCCGATATCCAGAAGAGCGGAGAAATCCTCTCGCAGCTGGATGATCGCTTGAATGTCAGAAAGTTCGAGATCATCGAGCCATCGTTGAATTCCATTTTCCTCCATGTGGTCGGGCCGCCACCGGAATCGATGGAAACGCCGGAGCCGAAACCTGCTCCCACGGCCGTTCAGCGACCGCCGATGGACGCGAGAGTGAAAAAGGAAATGATGTATCTGGGTTTGAATATCGTCATCTTCTTCGTTCTGGCGATCGTGACATTTACACGGAATGAGTCAAACTTGGTTTTGCCAGCGATATTCCTTGCCGCAATCGGTTTAGGGATCTACCGGGTGCTGAGAGCGAAGGGAAGGGCCGCCGCGGAGCAGAAATCCTCGGGGAGACTCTGACAGCGATGAAATACGTTGACGTGGCCAAATGGGAGTTCCTGGAGAAGGTGAAGTCGAAGGCCTTCATCATTTCGCTGGTGTTGATGCCGATCATCATGGTTATCTTCGGTGTGTTGCCGGGGCTTCTTGCGTCGAAACCGGATGACAAACCGATCGTGGTCGGTGTGATCGATGAGACAGATTCGATCGTCGGACCGCTTGCAGCGAAACTGGAAGAGAAGTACAGGCTGCCGGACGATCAGCCTAATTACGTATTGCGGAATCTGAAAGAGGATCTCGGTTTCGACGAGATGAAGGCTCGGGCGATGAAACTGATCGCCGAAGATGAGATTGAAGGGTATTTCTATATTCCGTCGACGGTCTATGATAGCGGAAGGGTCGAATACCGTGCAGAGAATGTCGGCAATATCCGGATCGCAGAGCGTTTTTCACGCACGATTGAGGAGGTCATCGTCGAAAAGCGCCTGGTCAGTCAGGGGCTTGACCCAGTGAGAATCAAGAGGCTCATGGCAGATGTGGATGTCAGATCGATCAAGGTATCTGATAGGGGGGAGGAGAAGGAATCTGGATTCCTTGAGACGTTTTTCAGTGCCTATATTGTCATAATGATGTTGATGTTTCTCGTGCTGACGTCGGGGCAGTTGTTGATCCGTAGTGTGGTGGAGGAGAAGTCCAATCGCGTGATCGAAGTGCTCCTCTCCTCGTGTTCAGCTCGGGATCTTATGGTTGGGAAAATCCTGGGGCTCAGTGGTTTAGGTCTCCTTCAAATGCTGATCTGGGGGATGATCGGGTTGGGTATTGCGCTGAAGTCCGGAGCGGACATCTTTGCCGTCGAGCAGTTAGCGTTATCGGTCATCTACGTTGTCCTGGGATACCTGCTCTATTCAGCGATATTCGTCGCAGCAGGTTCTCCCGTAACGACAGAGCACGAGGCACAGCAAATCACGAGCTACGTGAGTTTGATGCTCGTATTCCCGATTGTGCTCGCCATTCCTGCTATGCAAAATCCGGATTCGATGTTCATCAAGGCGCTTTCGTTTTTTCCGTTGTTGACGCCGGCATTCATGATTCTTCGTATTCCGATCCAAGTCCCGGCGCTTTGGGAGATTCTCACCACCATTGGCTTGCTCATTCTGTCAAGCGTTTTCATGATGTGGGCAGCGGGCAAGATCTTCCGTACCGCCATCCTCGTGTACGGCAAGCGCCCGACCATTCCCGAACTCGTTCGATGGATCCGGACTCCCTGAGCATGACGAAGTTCTTTGTTTCCGATGTAACTCTTTGGCCAACTTATTGCGGGTGACATCACACCGTGACTCTCCAATCGTTCCTTTTCTACTTGCTCGCCGTCATTTCAGTCGGCTCGGCCCTGCTGATGGTCACGCGCCGAAATCCGGTGATTGCGGCGCTCTATCTGATACTGAATTTCTTCGCCCTTGGCGGGTTGTATCTCACTCTCCACGCCCAGTTCATCGCCTTTATCCAGATTCTGGTGTATGCGGGCGCAATTATGGTCCTGTTCCTCTTCGTGATCATGCTGCTGAACCTGGGAGACGTGAAGCAATTGACCGAACGGGTTTCTTACAAGAAGATCATTGCCGCAGGACTGAGCTTCGCCTTGTTAATGGAGATGCTCTATATTTTCGTCTATGCTCCCTCTGACTTGCCGACATCGCGGTTTGAGCAGGCAGCAACCATCGGCACTGTCGAATACATCGGCAAGCAGCTCTATACGACGTTCCTGTTTCCATTTGAGGTGGCATCGGTACTTCTGCTTGCAGCCATCGTTGGTGCGGTGATTCTCGCCAAGAGGAGACTCAACTAGAACCTATGGACATTCAACCCTATCTCTTGCTGAGTGCCATTACGTTTGTGATTGGCGTCGTTGGCGTCCTCGCCCGGCGTAATGCAATTATTGTTTTCATGTCCATCGAGCTCATGCTCAACTCCGTCAACCTGTCGCTCGTTGCCTTCTCGGCATTCTTGGGTGACGTCACTGGACAGATGCTCGTGTTCTTCGTCATGACGGTCGCAGCGGCTGAGGCAGCGGTTGGGCTCGCGATCATCATCGCGTTGTTCCGCAACAAACAGACTGTGAACATCGATGATATCAATATCCTCAAGTGGTGATGAGGTAATTGGACACTATGGAGCAATGACTCAATGACCCGATGAACAACAAAGCCTACTACCAATGTTCTCCTACTCTCCTCTGATCGTTCTCTTTCCGCTTCTTGGATTCCTCTTCCTGGGTCTTGCTGGCTGGAGACTCAGGAGTGAAAAGCTGATCGGCATTATCGGCAGCGGCAGTGTGGGACTTTCTTTTCTTGTCGCGATAATGATCTTTGTCCATATGCTAGGGCTGCCGGTGGATCAACGCAAGCAGAGTGTGGAGCTCTTCACCTGGATTTCCACGTTCACAGGCACACCCTCGTCGATCTCAGTCTCTGTTGCTTATCAGCTCGACCAGCTCTCGATCCTCATGACGCTGATCGTTACAGGCGTGGGCTTCCTGATCCACGTTTATTCGATCGGTTATATGCGTGGCGACAAGGGATTCTGGCGTTTCTTCACGTATATGAATCTCTTCATCTTCGCGATGCTGAACCTCGTGTTGGCTGACAATTTCCTCCTGATGTTTCTCGGCTGGGAGGGAGTGGGACTCTGTTCCTATTTGCTGATCGGATTCTGGTACGATCGAAAGTTCGACACGGGAGGATATGAGCCGGGCAAAGCCACGACGAGCGACGCCGCCAAGAAGGCCTTCATTGTCAATCGGATCGGCGACTTTGGATTTCTCTTGGCGATGTTGCTCATCTTCATTCATTTCGGGAGTCTGAGCTTCGACGCTGTATTCGGTCGAGCTGCAGTGCTGACGCCTGGCAGCAGCATCATGGTCTGGATTACGCTTCTCCTTTTTCTCGGGGCAACCGGGAAATCAGCACAGATCCCGCTGTTCGTCTGGTTGCCGGATGCGATGGCCGGCCCGACCCCGGTAAGCGCGCTCATTCACGCCGCGACGATGGTGACCGCCGGTGTTTACATGGTTGCGCGATGCTCTGTTCTCTACGCGCTCGCGCCGGCTGCGATGCAGATCGTTGCCGTCATCGGCGCGTTGACAGCCATCATCGCCGCGACGATCGGATTGGTACAGAACGATATCAAAAAGGTACTTGCATATTCGACGATCAGTCAGCTCGGCTATATGTTCCTCGGGATGGGGGTTGCCGCTTTCGCTGCCGGGATCTTCCACGTGTTGACGCATGCCTTCTTCAAGGCACTGCTGTTCCTCGGGTCGGGTGCCGTCATCCACGCGCTGCATGATGAACAGAATATCCAGAAGATGGGAGGGTTGAGGAAGTATTTGCCGACAACCTACTGGACATTCGTCGTCGGTGCGATCGCGATCGCCGGGATTCCACCGTTCTCTGGATTCTTCAGCAAGGACGAGATCCTGTGGAAAACGTTCAGCAGTGACTACGGATCGATTCCTCTCTGGTTTCTCGGCGTCTTCGGTGCCGGACTGACGGCGTTCTACATGTTCCGCCTGGTGAGCCTCACGTTCGAAGGAGAGGGTCGATACGGTCACGACGTGCACCCGCATGAAGCTCCCCGGACGATGACGATTCCCCTGATTATCCTGGCGTTCCTTTCCGTAGTCGGAGGCTTGGTTGGGATTCCGGAAAGCCTGCTTGGGGGAAACGCTGTCGAGCACTGGCTCGGGCCCGTGTTCGACCCTGCGTATGAGAAGCTGCGGCTCACACCGCACGGAGTTGAGGCGACCGAATATGTGCTGATGATCCTCTCTGTCGGTGTCGCCGCTGCAGGGATCTACGGTGCGCGCGTCGTGTACATCAGGCGAACAGAACTCGCTGAGCTCTGGCGGAGGAAATATGCATCCCTCCACAAACTGCTGTTCAACAAATACTACGTGGATGAAGCCTACGACAAGCTGGTCGTGAGCCCAACGGTGAAGGTCTCGGACGGATTCCTGTGGAAGGGCATCGATGTCGCTGTCATCGATGGGGCGGTGAACGGATCGGCACGGCTGATTGCGATGGTTGCCCAGAATATTCGGCGCGTGCAGACGGGCATTGCACAACAGTATGCAACGGTCTTTGTTGGCGGCATCCTTGTGATTTTGATCTGGTTGATGTTCAAATAGATACCCAGGTGAAAGACTCTCAATGCTCTCAGAACTGATTCTTACCATCACCATTTTCTTTCCTGTGGTAGGCGTTCTAGCCTTATTGTTCGTCGGCAGAGAGAACGCGCAAGCTATCAAGTTCATCGGCTTCGGGACGACGGTGGTGACCTTCATCATCTCCCTGTACCTCTTCTTCGAGTTTGATGCATCGACCGTCGAATTCCAGTTTGTGCAGCGCATCACCTGGATCGAAGGATTGAACATCAGCTACTTCATCGGGATTGATGGGATGGCGCTTCTGCTGATTCTGCTTACCACTTTCCTTACTCCGCTTGCGTTGCTCGGGACGTGGAATTCGATCCAGAATCGCCTAAAGGAGTACACCATGATGGTGCTCCTGCTGGAGGTGGGAATGGTTGGTGTCTTCGCCGCGCTGGATCTGTTCCTCTTTTACGTCTTCTGGGAAGCGATGTTGATCCCGATGTATTTCATCATCGGAATCTGGGGTGGGCAGGAGCGGGTATACGCCGCTGTCAAGTTCATACTCTTCACGCTCTTCGGCAGTCTCCTCATGCTCGTCGCCATCCTTGCACTCGGATATTATGCATCGACGTTACCAGGAGGGCAGTTCACCACTGACCTTCTCGAGCTTTACGGTATCGCGCCTCGCATGGCGTTGGGTTTGCAGACCTGGATGTTCCTTGCTTTCGCTCTGAGCTTTGCCATCAAAGTCCCCGTGTTTCCACTCCACACATGGTTGCCTGACGCTCACGTGCAAGCGCCGACGGCCGGAAGCGTTCTGCTGGCAGGCGTTCTGCTCAAGATGGGGACCTATGGCTTGCTGCGCTTCTGCCTGCCGCTCTTTCCGGATGCCTCGTTCAAGTTCATCCCGCTCATGGGAATCCTTGCAGTCGTCGGCATCATCTATGGTGCCCTTGTTTCGATGGTGCAGACGGACCTCAAGAAACTGGTCGCGTATTCATCGGTGTCCCACTTGGGATTTGTAGTGCTGGGGATCTTCGCAATGACCGAGGAGGGCATCCAGGGTGCAATTATCCAGATGGTGAACCACGGGTTGTCGACCGGGGCACTCTTTCTCATCGTTGGGATGATCTACGATCGCGCGCACACGCGGATGATCTCGGATTTCGGCGGGGCGGCGAAGTTCATGCCCGTGTTCGCAGCATTTTTCATGATCATTTCGCTTTCGTCGATCGGATTGCCGGGCTTGAACGGTTTTGTCGGCGAATTCCTTATCCTTCTCGGAAGCTTCAAGTCGACATTCCTCGATAGCTATGCATACGCGGCGTTCGCCGCGACCGGCGTGATTCTTGCAGCGGTCTATCTGCTCTGGGCGTATCAGCGCATGATGCTTGGACGTGCGAGGGAAGGAGGACTTTACGGCGGTCACACGCTCCACGACATAAACGGCCGGGAGATCGTGACGCTTGCGGCAATTGTTCTTTTCGTCGTGTGGATTGGAGTCTATCCATCGACGTTCCTTTCAAAATCTGGCGGAACTGCGAAGCAGACTGTGCAAAGGATGGAGGACGCACGGCGAGGTGTATTGGCCCGCGTAGCGGTTGTTGCTCCCACCACTGAGGCGAAATGCGATGGCGCGCAGTAAGATCACCATTGAAGGTGCAGGTGAGTTCACGGTTCGCAAGCGAAAATGGAGCGGTGTGGCTGTGCAGGGACTTGTTCTGATGCTGTTCTGGTGTATCCTGAGCGGTCGTTACGATGCTTTTCACATTTCGATCGGAGCGTTGTCTGTGCTCATTGTGAGCCTACTCAATGCCCGCATCAATCGCCTTCAGTTCTTTGCGAAGGATGTTCCGGAGTGGGAGCGCATTCAGTATGGTCGATTACTGAAATACATTCCGTGGCTCACCTGGCAGATCATTGTTGCGAGCCTTCAGGTAGCGTATGTGGTTTTGCACCCTCGCATCCCCGTCAGTCCTTTGGTGCTGAAGTTTCGCGCGGATCTTCCGAACGCGGGCGCCAGCGTTGTCTTGGGCAATTCAATCACGCTCACGCCCGGCACGCTGACAATCGAGGTTCGCGACAGCGAGTTTCTGGTCCACGTACTGACGCCCGCATCGTCCCAAAGCCTTGTGGACGGTACGATGCCCACAAAGGTCGCGAAGCTGTTTCGCAAGTCGGCAAGCAATGTTGTGTCGGGCGTGCACGTCGTGACCTCGACGGAGGAATTGTAGATGGGAAACCCGTTCATCGTTATCGGTGCTTTGTTGGCAGCAATTATCGTCATTCCGTTCTATCGTGTCGTGAAGGGACCGACGGTGTTTGACCGACTCTTGGGCGCGGCTGCCATCGGCACAAAGACGGTGGTGCTGATTTGCATCGTCGGCTTTCTGTTTCAGCGCATTGAGATGTTTGTCGACATTGCCCTAACGTACGCTGTTCTGAATTTTGTGGGCAGCATTGCGATTGCGAAGTATTTTGATCATCAGGGCGTGAAGGAATGAGTGACCTTCAGTATGGCGTGTCAATCGCGATGGTTGCGGCCGGCACGTTTTTCATGCTCGTGGGCAGCATTGGGATCATACGCCTGCCTGATTTCTTCTCGCGTACACACGCAACGGGGAAGAGTGACACCCTCGGCATCATGCTGGTGCTTGGAGGTCTCGCGATGTATGAAGGGTTTACCGTCAATAGTGCCAAACTGCTGATCGCGATAGTCCTTGTCGCACTTGCCAATCCCGTTGGCATGCACGCGCTGGCAAAGGCCGCGCTCCGGTACGGCCTAAAGCCGTGGATGCCCGAAGGGAGCGGGGACAATGGAGCGAAACAGAAAGGCGGAGGACAATAAGCCGTGCACGTAGGTCTTGAAATTACGCTTTTCATCCTGCTGCTCGCAGCCGCTGTGATCTCTCTCCTCGTCAAGGATCTGCTGGCGGCGGTCGTAATGCTTGGGGTTTTTAGTTTCTTCACGGCCTTGCTGTATGTCGTCATGGGGGCAATTGATGTCGGCTTCATGGAAGCCGTCATGGGTGCAGGAATAACGACGGTTCTGTTTATCGCTGCGATATTCAAGACGCAGCGAAGGAGTTGCGATTGAGGCTGTTTCGGTTACTTACTGTGCTGTCGTTCGGTGCTCTGCTGCTCTACGCGGCGAGTGGGCTGCCGGATCGCGGCGATCCCGACGCCCCGCCTCATCGTGTGCGCAGCATTGCCGGTTCATTAGGCGCTGCGGCGTACTACATCCAGCATGCCCAAAGTGACGCCAACACGCCCAACATTGTCACCGTCATTCTTGCTGACTATCGCAGCTATGACACACTGGGAGAGGCCACCGTCATCTTCACGGCGGGCATCATTTGTTTTCTGCTACTCAAGAGACAGAAGGTATGACGCTCGGATCTGATAGCCCGATCATTGTCCTTACGGCGCGAATGCTTGCTCCGTTCATCCAATTGTTTGCGCTCTATGTCGTATCTCATGGCCATTACAGCCCAGGCGGAGGATTTCAGGGGGGCGCGATGTTCGCGGCGAGTGTGGTGCTGATGCGACTGGTTGCAGGCAGCGCCGTCGGACAGGTGCAGTTCAAATCGCTCTGGGCCGTTCCGCTCGCGGTGTTTGGAATGTTCGTCTATGCAGGAGCAGGGCTACTTTCGATGGCGATGGGCGGGCACTATCTGGATTACGATTTCCTTCCGATGACTTGGCTCGATTATCCTGCCCGTCACTCATTCGGCATTCTCATTGTCGAGGCAGGAGTTGCGCTCGGCGTGACGGCGACAATGATTTTGCTCTACGACGCTTTGATCGAAGGCAGAGCCGATGATTGACTTTGTAATTGGGCACTACGGTTATTGGTTCGTGATCGCCCTGTTGACGATTGGCCTATGGGGGATGTTGGCCAAGAAGAATCTTGTTAAGAAGCTTATCGGTATGAACATTTTCCAAGCGTCGGTCATTATGTTCTACATCGCTAGTACGACGAAATGGAACGCGACCGTCCCCATCATTGATCCCGCCGTCGGCAGTGCTGATGCAACGCACTACATCAATCCGCTTCCCCACACATTGATGCTGACTGCCATTGTTGTAAGCGTTGCGACAACAGGGGTGGCGTTTGCTCTCCTCATTATGATCTATCGCCGATTCAAGACGCTTGACGAGCCGACTCTCCTTGAACGAATGAAATGATCCAACGCAATCTCCCAGTCCTCATCCCGCTTGTTTTTCTCTTTGCGTCGCTCGTTGTCTCCGGTTTCGGCATCTGGAAGCGGCAGTTGGCGTATCCGGTTGCCCTCTTCGCAACGGCGCTTGCGTTCGGGGTGGCTCTTTTCGGGCTGCAGCATGTACTGACGGTCGGCTCGATATCCTACCGTTTGGGTGGGTGGTCGCCGCCGATCGGGATCGAATATGTGCTGGATCCGCTCGCTGCGTTCTTCACGGTCGTCATTGTCGGCATCGCTCTTTTGGTGCTTCTGCACGCACGTATCGTGGTGGAGCGCGAGCTCCCGGAGCGCTCGGTTGCCTACTACGCCGTGAGTATGCTGTTCCTAACCGGATTGAGCGGCATCATCATCACGGGGGACTTGTTCAACCTGTACGTCTTTGTCGAAATTGCCTCTCTTTCTGGATATGCTTTGGTCGCGGTCGGAGAGAAGCAAGCCCCTGTCGCCGCATTTCGCTATCTTCTCGTCGGTACGATCGGCGCCTCCTTCTACTTACTGGGGCTTTGCTTCATCTATCTGGAAAGCGGCTCGCTTAACATGGCTGACGTCGCGAAGATCCTGCCGGCACTGCACAGCAAACCCACGGTGGTCGTCGGCGTCCTGCTGATCGTCGTCGGGATGGGCATCAAGATGGCGCTGTTTCCCATGCATGGCTGGCTGCCTGATGCTTATACATACGCTGCTTCGACGAGCTCCGCCCTTCTTGCCCCAATCGGCACGAAGGTCGCCGCGTACGTCCTAGTGCGCGTGCTTTTTTTTGGATTCGGTGTGGAATATGTGCGCACAGAACTGCCGATCGCCGATGTCATTAGCTGGCTTTCGGCGGCTGGAATCATCTTTGGTTCGGTGATGGCGATGGCGCAATTGGAGATGAAACGTATGCTTGCCTATAGCAGCATCGCGCAGATCGGATACGTCGGACTCGGCATTGGACTGGCGAGTCCGCTAGGATTCATCGGTGCCGTCCTGCACGTGTTGAACCACGCGTTGATGAAAAGCTGCCTGTTTCTTGTTGCTGCCAACGTCCGCACGAGCATCGGACATTCAACGATTCCGAGCTTTGATGACTCACTCCGGCGACAGATGCCTTGGACGATGGCGGCGTTTTCTGTTGCAGCGCTTTCCATGATCGGTATTCCGCCTATGGCTGGATTCTTCAGCAAATGGTACCTTGCTCTTGCAGGCATCGAGCAATCTCAATGGGTATTCGTTGCTGTTATCCTCGCGAGCAGCTTGTTGAATGCGGTTTACTTCTTCCGAGTCTGGGAACGAGTGTATCTTCGGAGGCCAGTTGAGAAACACCCGGTCGTACACAGTGAATCTCGGATCGAATCGAGGGAAGTGAGGCCTTCTATGCTTGTTCCGACGACGGTGTTAGCTATTGGCATTCTCGCGATGGGTCTGCTCAATGCCCTTGTTGTTGAGCTCATCATCCGAAAAGCAATTCCCCCGGGTTTATGATGATTATTCCCGATGAGTCCTGCTGAGACATATCAATCAGTTGTTCCGCTGTTCGCGGTTCTCGTGTCGTTGGTTGTCGTGCCGTTGATACTCGTCAGTGCCCAGCGGCCGAATCTCCGAGAGTCGTGGACGATAGGTGCTTCGCTCGCCAAGTTCGGCCTCGTCGCGTCGCTTCTTCCGCATGCACTCGCTGGTCGAACGGCTGAAGTGCGGCTGCTTGAGATCTCACCCGGGATTGATTTTGCCCTTCGGGCTGATCCGTTCGGTGTCTTTTTCGCCCTTGTTGCATCCGGCCTGTGGGTGTTCACATCGTTTTATTCGATCGGATACGTTCGCGGCCTGAATGAACACAAGCAAACACGCTATTTTGCCAGCTTCGCCGTTTGTCTTTCTGCAACGGTAGGGGTTGCTTTCGCTGCCAATGTTCTTACATTTGTCGTCTTCTACGAGGTATTGACCGTTGCCACATATCCGTTGGTGATCCACAAAGAAACACCGGAAGCGATCAGCGGAGGTCGGAAATACCTTGCCTATACGCTCACGGCAGGAGTTCTTCTGATCGCGGCGACGGCATGGACATATCAGGTGGTCGGTGACTTGGATTTTCGAGCCGGCGGATTGTTGGAAGGGAAGAGCGCGTCGGTGGAGACTGTTCGCGGATTGTTCTTGCTCTTCATCCTCGGAGTGGGTGTGAAAGCGGCAATTATGCCACTCCATAGCTGGCTGCCGACGGCGATGGTGGCACCGACGCCGGTGAGTGCACTCCTCCACGCTGTCGCAGTCGTGAAGGCGGGCGTCTTCGGAGTCGTCCGCGTGGTCGGCTTTGTCTTCGGGCCTTCAGCGATGTCCGCGTTCGGACTCAGCACGATTCTTGCCATCTTCGCCGGTGCGACGATCATCATTGCATCATTGCTTGCCTTATCCGAGGACAATTTGAAGCGACGGCTTGCATATTCAACAATCGGTCACTTATCGTATGTCGTGCTCGGCACAGCGCTCTTAACACCGGCGAGTTTTGCAGGAGGTGTGCTGCATATCGCAAACCATGCGGCGATGAAGATCACGCTTTTCTTCTGTGCTGGTGCAATTTACGTGAATCTCCACAAGGAAAATGTGAGCGAGCTCGACGGCATTGGCCGGGCAATGCCATGGACTATGGGCGCATTCACTCTCGCTGCGGCTGGGCTTGCCGGCGTGCCGCCCGTGAACGGATTCGTGAGCAAATGGTATTTGGGCCTTGGAGCGATCGAAGCAGATGCACAGCTTCCGCTCGTGGTTCTGCTGCTGGGCGGGTTGCTCAGCGCAGGATATCTCATCCCGATCGTCTATCGGGCGTTCTTCCGCCCTATGGCTGGGGAAAAGGGGACGCGGGAGGCATCTGCGCTGATGGTTGTACCCTTGGTGTTGACGGCAACTCTCTCGGTTGCATTAGGCCTTGCTCCAAACCTCTTCGTGCACTTGCACGATCTTGCCATGAACATCAGCCGAAGTGTCATTGATGGAGGCACGCCGTGAGGCCCTGGCACTGGATGTCGCTGGTTCTGTTGGCGGCACTTTCGCTTTTCGCTGAGTTTGCCATGCCGCACGACGCCGAGCACTGGTGGAGTGTTGTACCCGGATTCTTCATGCTCTTTGGTTTCGTCGGTTGCCTGGTGATCATCTTCTTTTCGAAGGCGTTGGGGAAGCTCTTCCTGCAGCAAGATGAGGACTACTACGATGATCTCTGAGTTGCCAGTTCCTCCTTGGCTATTCCTTATTGGTGGAGCACTTATTCTCCCTGTTCTGCCGAAGCTGCTACGTTCGCCGGCGTTTCTCCTTACATCGCTTCTTTCGATGGCCTTTGTGTGGTTCATACCGGAAGGCGCGAGGTTCGAAGTGCCCTTTGCATCGTACACACTGATCCTCTGCCAGATGGATCAACTCAGTCGTGTCTTCGGCACGATCTTCGCGCTCATCGCGTTTGCAGGAGGCGTTTATGGTTTTCGCGTGCAATCTACGGGTGAACAGGTTGCGGCGCTGCTGTATGCCGCAAGTGCATTGGGGGTAACGTTTGCGGGAGACTACGTGACGCTGTTCTTCTTCTGGGAGTTGATGGCTGTATCCTCCACGTACTTGGTCTGGGCTCGCCGTACCGTTGAATCTCAGCGCGCGGGGATCCGTTACTTGCTCGTCCACCTTTTTGGCGGCAGCTTGCTGCTGGCCGGCATTCTTCTGCATACTGTGAAGACAGGGACAATCCTGATTTCAGCCTTCGAACCGGATGCGTCGGCGTCTGCGTGGCTCATCCTCGGCGGCGTCGCGCTGAATGCAGCAATTCCACCGCTTCACGCGTGGCTTGTGGACGCCTATCCACGAGCAACTGTTGCAGGCGCTGTGTTCTTGAGTGCCTTTACGACGAAAGCGGCAGTGTATGTCCTGGTGCGCATCTTCCCCGGCTGGGATATCCTGATCGCATTTGGCGTTCTCATGGCTCTGTACGGTGTCGTCTATGCCGTGCTTGCGAACGATATCCGCGAGATCCTTGCCTATCATATCATCAGTCAAGTAGGTTATATGGTTGCTGGTGTCGGCATCGGCACGGAGATGTCGCTGAACGGAACGACGGCTCACGCATTCAGCCACATTCTCTACAAGGCGCTCCTCTTCATGGGAGCCGGCGTTGTCCTTCACACGACGGGAAGGTCCAAGCTAACGGAGCTTGGCGGGCTTGCGAGAGCTATGCCGGCAGTGCTCGCGCTTTATATGGTTGGCGCGTTTTCGATCTCCGGGTTTCCGCTCTTCAACGGTTTCATCAGCAAAGGGATGGTCGTGAGCGCCGCTGCGGAGGCGCACTTCGAGATCGCAGTGTTGCTCCTGCATCTGGCTTCGGTGGGAACCTTCTTGCACACAGGCTTGAAGCTTCCGTACTTCACGTGGTTTGCCGAAGAAAGCACGGCGCTGCCCACGAAAACTCCCCCAAGCATGTTGGTGGGGATGAGCATTGTGGCATTCTTCTGTGCGTTGTTCGGCATCGCGCCCTCACTGCTCTATCGCCATCTGCCGTTCAATGCATCATTCGAGCCGTATACGATTCCGCATCTGGTTGAAACAACCCAACTGCTGGTCTTCACGTTTATGTCTTTCTGGGTCTTTCGAAGACACTTGCGCGGCGAGTTTACGATTTCGCTGGATACCGACTGGCTGTATCGAAAGCCGGCTCGTGTCGTGAATCGCTCCGTCGTGCTTTCCGCGGGAGCGTTCTTCGATGCCGCCGAAAGGATTGCAGAGACTGTAGTGAAGCAATTGACGATCATTCTTGGTAATCCATGGCCTCGAACACGAGGGATCTTTCAACATGAATGGGGGGCGAACGTGCCCGCCGCCTTCGAACCAAATGCGGCTCGTCCGCCGATGGAGAAGGTCATCGCCCTAGTTCTCGCTTGTTTTCTGCTTGCTGCTCTGCTGAGCGTCGCCCGATGAAGCGCCCATTGTGTTTTTGCTTCTCCTGTAAATCTTTGTTAGAATGAATTCGTCTTTCACGATTGAAAGAAAAGGATAGCTATGATTGTGATCAGACTTGAGGATTTGTTGTACAGTGCCCCACTCCTCGTCTTGACATCATCCGGGCTGCTGGCACTCATCGCCGAAGCAGCCGGAAGAGACAAGCCGGTCATATCTTACTATACGAGCTTGATCGGTGTCATCACCTCGCTCATCCTCACCTTCCTCAATCTGGGAGCAGGTGTTCCGGTCTTCAACAACATGATCCTGCAGGGAGGCTACGCGGCATACTGTAATCTCATCTTCCTCAGTTCTGCTCTTCTGTCTATCGTTCTGTCGAGAAGTTACCTGGAGAGAATGCAGTATCATCGCGGCGAGTTCTATGTCCTCATTGTGTTTGCGACAGCAGGCATGATGCTCATGGCGGCGGCTTTGGATCTGACGATCGTCTTTCTCGGGATAGAACTGATGTCCATCTGCCTGTATGTCCTCGCAGGATTCATGCGAAAAAAGGAACTGGCGAACGAAGCCGCATTGAAATATTTCCTGCTGGGTGCCTTTGCGACAGGTTTCCTCCTGTATGGCATTGCACTTATCTACGGCACGTCCGGTACCACCAATCTGGTGGTGATCAGCAGATCCTTTGCACAGCTTTCAGGCAACTCGTTATTCCTGATCGGCTGTGGTATGTTGATCGTGGCCTTTTCATTCAAGATAGCAGCTGTTCCATTCCACATGTGGGCACCGGATGTCTACGAAGGTGCGCCCACGACGGTTACAGCCTTCATGTCAACGGGAGCCAAGGCGGCCGCGTTCGCAACTTTTGTGGCCGTATTCGTTCGAGTGTTCGACATTCCCGGGACGGCGCTTAGCAGCGTTCTTGCTCTGATTGCCGCGGCCTCGATGATCGTCGGCAATGTCACGGCGATCGCACAGAACAACGTGAAACGAATGCTCGCTTACTCCAGCATTGCCCACGCTGGATACATGCTCAGCGGCATCGCTGCAGGAAATGCCGAAGGGGAACAGGGAATTCTCTTCTATCTTGTGGCGTACACCTTTATGAACATCGGGGCGTTCGGCATCGTCTCGTGGGTGGAGCAGCAGGAGGACAGGAAGCTGAAGTTTGATGACTACGCAGGTTTTAGTGCTCGTCAACCTGCTGTTGCCGTGCTGATGTCGGTTTTCATGTTCTCTTTGGCGGGGATCCCGCCTTTTGCGGGATTTTTCGGCAAGTACTACGTGTTTCTCGCGGCAGTGAAGGCCGACATGACGTGGCTTGCCATCATTGGTGTGATGACAAGCTTGGTGTCGGTCTACTATTATCTTCGTCTGGTTGTGCTGATGTATTTCTGTGAAGGCGAATCTGACGTCGCTGCGAAGGTGCCGTTGGCAGCAATCTCCGCAGTGACTCTGGCCGCCGTTTTGGTCATACTTCTTGGGATCTACCCATCGCTCCTGGTCGATATGACGAAAGGTTTCTTCAAGATCTAGGAGGCCGCGTATGCAGACCGTTGCAATTGCGAATGAGATGCGATGGTGCGATGAGACCACCATCCGTGGCTACGGTATCCCGGGACTCCTGCTGATGGAGAATGCGGGTAGGGGGGTGGTTCAGGTGATCAAGGAATGCTACGCCCCGATTGCGGACCAACACATAGCGATCTTTTGTGGAAGAGGGAACAATGGGGGCGATGGTTTCGTCATAGCCCGGCATCTTGTCAACTTGGGGGCAATTGTTACAGTCGTAGTGCTGGCCCAATCCAAGGAATTGAAGGGCGATGCGAAGACGAACTTCGATATTCTCAAACGCCTGAAGAAGTCGACGTCCAAAACGCTAGCGATCAAACCGTTCAGCAAATCACTTCTCACGTCATTGCCAACGCCGCGGCTCATTGTCGACGCAGTCTTTGGAACAGGGTTCAGCGGAGCTGTCCACCGGTCAGCCCTCGATGTCGTCAACTGGATCAACAGCCAGCGTGTTCCGGTTGTGGCAGTGGATATCCCGTCAGGGGTCGATGGAACAACTGGTGTGGTGACAAACGCCGCAGTGAAGGCCACACACACCGTGACCTTCGGGCTTCTGAAGACCGGCCTCTTGTGCAACCAGGGGCAGGACTACGCTGGCAAGATCACTGTTGTGGATATAGGCATTCCGAACGCCGTCCGCTTCTCAGCAAAGCATAAAACGCGACTGGTAGAATCGTCGGACATAAGAAGCGTGTTGCCTGAGCGTCCGTCGACGGCACACAAGTATTCCGTCGGGAAAGTCTTCATCCTAGCAGGGTCGAAGGGGTTTACCGGCGCAGCATTCCTTTGCGCTTCCGCGGCGCTCAAGGCAGGAACAGGAGCCGTGATCCTCGGGACACCGGAAAGCGTGTACCCGATCCTCGGGCGGCGACTGACCGAAACCATTGTGACCCCACTGCCGGCCACCGCGCAAGGTTCGATCTCTGGGGCGGCACTCGATATCATACACGAGAAGCTGGCATGGGCTGACGTGGCCGTGATCGGTCCCGGTGTGTCGACAAATGCTGAGACACAAGATCTGCTTACGACGATCCTGCGAAAGTACGGAGGCAAGATGGTCCTCGATGCCGATGCGTTGCGTGCAGTCGGCTGGATCGGCCTCAAGAAGCTCAGGCGGCTCAAGGGCTCCTTTGTGCTGACGCCTCATTCGGGGGAACTCGCGCGTCTGGTGGACATCCCGTCAACCGAGATAGAAGCACACCGCATCTCGGTGGCTCGGGATGCTGCGACAGCAAGCGGCGCTACGATCGTGTTGAAGGGTGGGCCCACGGCCACCGGTACCTCTGACGGCACGGTCTTCTTGAATTCGACGGGCAATCCCGGAATGGCCACGGTGGGCTCAGGCGATGTGCTCGCCGGACTCATTGCCTCCCTCTGGGCCCAGGGAATGAAGCGGGAGGCTGCGGCATATTCGGGAGTATTCCTGCACGGTTTGGCAGGAGACATCGCGCGGGAGGAGTACGGTGAGCGAAGTATCGTGGCCCAGGATCTGGTCGACAAGCTTCCTGCTGCAATCCAACGTGTGGAGGGGCCCGCATCCGTTTGAAAAACGTTCTCAAATACCAGCTTCCGCCGCTTCTCTGGATTGCTCTAATCTATGTCCTTTCATCGATCCCGAAGTTCCAAGAATCCTTGCACGTTCCTCTGGGCTTCGACAAAATCATTCACGCGGTCATGTTCTTTGTGCTCTGTCTGCTTGTGCGTCGGGCGTTCATTCACCAGGAGTACTTCCTTTTGCTGAGGGATCACGCGCTACTCGGAGCGGCGATCTTCAGCATCGTTTATGGGATCCTCGATGAATATCACCAGCAGTTCACCCCCGGCCGAATACCCGATCTCTACGACGTTTTGGCGGATGCAGGCGGAACGCTCCTGTACGTGGGAGTTTTTCTATTAGCACGGACGGCGAAGGTGAAAAAAGAGTCGTCACAGGCAGGTTGACAGACTTGAGAATTCTGAGTATATTTTTCCCGCGAATCGTGCACCCCGCCGCGAGAATTGCTGCCCGGCGGTTTTTTGTTCTTGCACAGTTGTGTCCCTGATTTCGAGCCTCGCAACCAATTGAACTTTCGCCTCCAGGCAACCGACGGCAAAGCGCGTGTGGGCATCGTCGAGACTGATCACGGCCTGCTCGAAACACCGGCATTCATGCCGGTCGGTACTCAGGGGAGCGTGAAGGCGATCGAGCAGCGGGAACTCCTGGCAGTTGGAACCCAAATTCTGCTCGGGAATACGTATCATCTCTACCTCCGCCCGGGTACCGAGGTGATCGAGGCCGCAGGAGGACTACATAAGTTCATTGGCTGGAGCAAACCGATCCTGACCGACAGCGGAGGCTATCAGATCTTCAGTCTCAGCGACCTGCGGGATGTTGAAGAGGATGGGGTTACGTTTCGATCCCATCTGGATGGATCGACTCACGTCTTCACGCCGGAATCGGTCATTTTGATTCAGCGAAAACTTGGCTCCGACATCATCATGGTGCTCGACGAGTGCGCACCATTCCCATGCGATGTCGGGTATGCAGTCCGATCTAACGGGCTGACGCTCCGGTGGGCCGAGCGATGCAAGGAGGCCTTCGAAAAAGAGCCGGCGCGGTATGGGTACAGCCAGGCGCTGTTCGGCATTGTTCAGGGTGGTGTTCACGCGGGAGTCCGGCAGCAGAGCGCCCGTACCTTGGTGAGCATGGATTTTGATGGATACGCGATCGGGGGACTGGCCGTCGGCGAGCCGGTCGATCAGATGTATGAAATGACGGCACTCTGCGAGGCCCTTCTGCCTGCCGACAAGCCGCGCTATCTGATGGGTGTCGGCACGCCGGAGAATCTGCTGGAATCGATCGAGCGTGGAATGGACATGTTCGATTGCGTTCTTCCGACGCGAAACGGACGCAACGCGAACCTGTTCACGCGCTGCGGCAGCATCAACATCCGGAATGCCGCGTACAAGACGGATTTTTCACCAATTGATCCTGAATGTCCGTGCTATGCGTGTACAAACTTCACGAGGGCGTACCTGCGTCACCTGTTTCAAGCAGGAGAGATCCTGGCGCTTCAGTTGGCGACGATTCATAACCTCTCGTTGTATTTTTGGCTGATGCGGGAGGCACGTGCTGCAATCCTTGAGAAACGCTTCCGAGAATGGAAGCAGCAAACGATAGCAGGCCTTCGCAGGAATCAGATGGTGTTTTCGTAGTCCGAACCCACGTTATTCACCAGAAGGAACGGAGGACAACTTGATACGCTATATCATTCTCGCTCAACAATCCCCCGATGCAGGAGCCGGCTTCATGCAGACGATCATCCTGTTCGGTCTCATCTTTGTGATCTTCTACTTCATGATCATCCGCCCACAGCAGAAACGTCAGAAGGAACGCCAGAAGATGCTGGACGCAGTGAAGAAGGGGGATAAGATCATCACCTCGGGAGGTGTCCACGGGACCATTGTCGGGATCGAAGAGAAGACCCTGCTTGTGCAGATTGCCGACAATGTCAAGGTCAAATTGGAGCGAGGCTCCGTCAGCGCAGTCATAAGAGAAGCAGAGCCGGACGACAAGCCGAAGCAATAACATCCGTCTGGCAGCAGTACGACTTCGGGGGTTCACTATGAAGGAAGCCCATAAGACGGGATTTGACACGATCGAATCTGCAATCGAGGATTTTCGTTCGGGCAAGATTGTGATCGTGGTCGACGAGGAGGACCGGGAAAATGAAGGGGACTTCATCGTCGCAGCGGAAAAGGCCACGCCCGACATCATCAATTTCCTGACGCGGGAAGGACGGGGAATCGTGTGCGCACCGATTACGAGCGAGCGCGCAGCTGAACTCGGTGTCGATGCAATGGTCGAATCAAATACCTCGCTGCACGAGACTTCTTTCACTGTCTCGGTCGACTATATCCACGGAACAACGACGGGGGTCTCTGCGGTCGATCGGGCCGCGACGGTTCGCGCGCTGTCTGACCCAAAAACGAAACCGAACGATCTGGCGCGCCCCGGTCATATCTTTCCGCTGAGAGCCGCGCAGGGAGGTGTTCTCCGCCGGGCCGGGCATACTGAAGCCGCTATCGATCTCTGCCGCTTCGCCGGGTTGTATCCAGCCGCTGTGCTGTGCGAGATCCTGAACGAAGACGGGACGATGGCCCGCGTGCCACAGCTGCAGCATCTGGCGCGGAAGTTCGGCTTGAAGCTCATATCTGTCAGGAGCCTGATAGAGTATCGGATTCAGCGCGAGAAGCTCGTTCATCGTCTCGTGACCACCAAGCTTCCTTCCAAGTTTGGCGATTTTCTGCTGCACTACTACGGGAGCGAGACGGATCAAAAGCAGCACATCGCTCTTGTGAAGGGCGACATCACACCGGATTTCCCTCTCCTGGTCCGTGTGCATTCCGAGTGCCTGACAGGAGACGTGTTTGGCTCGCTCCGTTGCGACTGCAATGAGCAGCTCGTCGCTGCTATGCAGATGGTTGAAAAAGAGGGTCGAGGCGTCATCCTCTATATGCGTCAGGAGGGAAGAGGAATTGGTCTTCTCAACAAGCTCAAGGCGTACAAGCTGCAGGATGAGGGTATGGACACCGTCGAGGCAAACGAAAAACTGGGCTTCCGTCCGGATCTGCGCGACTACGGCATTGGAGCCCAGATTCTGCGAGATCTTGGAGTTGGGAAGATGAGGTTGATGACAAACAATCCGAAGAAGATCGTCGGCCTGCAGGGCTACGGGCTGGAAATTGTTGAACGGGTGCCCCTGGAAGTTGATCCAAATTCCTTCAACCAGCATTATCTGAAGGCAAAACGTGACAAGCTTGGGCACCTAATACTCATCGAGAAGTGAGAGAACCCGCTGCCGCGCAAGACGTGAGGGTTCAACCGCCACTTTTTGCTTGCGTCTCAGAGCATTTTCCTCTACTTTGATGCTGAACTAAGCATAGCCACCATCTCTT
>Ga0194125_10002425_pt1 | contig 30868 bp, 28 predicted proteins | sample TA2KigC250mmetaG_FD_148626 | JGI IMG/M metagenome (GOLD analysis project Ga0194125, IMG submission 148626) | Freshwater microbial communities from Lake Tanganyika, Tanzania - TA2015034 Kigoma Deep Cast 250m | ecosystem: Environmental > Aquatic > Freshwater > Lake | place: Tanzania: Lake...
TCCCGCGCCGAGAACGCCCGCCGCTGTCAACCCAAACCGCAACAGCGCCGGCGTTTCCCAGAACCGGTCCGACACGAACAGCAGCAGATACGTCCCGACCAATCCGCACACGCCGCCAAGCACCGCCACCAACGTCTCGGTCAGCCAGAGTCGTTTCCGCGCCGCCGCCAACTGCGCCTTCAGATTGTCGGGTATGTGGTTCATGCTGCGCTCCGTTCCGAAAGTCTGTCATCCTGAGCGCAGCGAAGGACCTCTGAACCGCGCCACCCAAAACGATTGCGAGGTTCTTCGCTTCGCTCAGAATGACATCTCGTTAGCTTCATATCAACCCTGCCACTTTCCTTCCGATCCAATAGACCGTCAACATCCCCAGCAACATCGCACCCCACCACGGGTTTGACCAGAGCCGCACCCGCTTCTCAACCGGCACGGCCTCCGGTAATGCCGCAAGCTGGTTCACGAATCCCGCCAACTCCTCCGGTGCGCCGCAAACGCCGCGCGTGATTCCCGCGATCTCGCGCAACACCTCAACCTGCGCCGGCTTACCGGCTTCTTCGCGAACGACGCCGCGCACGAGCAGTTCGGAATCCATCGAGCGGCCTGTCTGGTCACACTGAAGTTTGATACGGAATTTGCCGGAAAGTTGCGGCAAAAATGATGTTTGGTAAACGCCCCAACCGCCGGGCACCGCCGTTAACGTCAGGCGTTCACTTCGTCCGTTCGGCGCGCCGATCTCGGCCGTTACGCGGCCCTCACTGAGCGGCATTCCGCCGGAATCAAAGACCGTCGCGGTCAGGAAGACTGTCTCGCCTTGCGATGGGCTGTCGGGGCCGAACGCGAGGCGGAAGCCTTGATCGTAGGCGCGGTGACGTTGGTAGCTCATCCAGCGAACGACCTGTCCCCAGAACCGGTAGTGATACAAATCCTCGACGCCGGCGCGCCAGCGCCACGCCGAGTCGGTGCCGAGGAACAGCACCTTGCCGTTTCCCGCCGCGCGCGTCACCAGCAACGGCAGCTTGCCCCACTGGTTGCGATGCGTCTCGTGGACACCGAGTACTTCCGTGCCGGGCTTCGCCTTCGTCACGCCGGCGCACCACCAAAAACCGGGCAACTGTTGCCAGACTGCCGCATTCGCTTCCTCCGAGTTCGCTAGCATCGTCAGCCAGTGACCGCGACCGAGCCGCGTCAATTGCAACTGCGACGGCGTCGGTAACGTCACGCCTTCGGTCTGCGTCTTGTCGAGCACGACCGGATACAGACTCTCCAACGGCGTCCCGTCGAACGACAAGTGCCGGCCGCGCCGGCCGGGGATAAAGACGAGGCCGCTGCCTTGTTGCTCGACGAGTCCCTTCAACATCTCCACGTCGTGCGCCGACAATTCGTTCTCGCCGATGCCGACGTCGCCGAGGAACACCACGTCGAAAGGAGACAGCGCCTCTTTCGTGCTGGGGAACTGCGACAGATAATTCTTTCCCTCGCCGGGCTTCAAGTCGGGGTGGAGCAGCACGCACTTCGAGTCCACCATCGGGTCGCGCGAGAGCGCGTTGCGCAGGTAGCGATACTCCCAGCGCGGCAACGAGTCCACGACGAGCACGCGCAGCGTCTCCCGCCGCAGCGTGATCTGGAACCGACGGTCGTTGTTGTCGCGGTTGATCTCCTCCGACTCCGCGGGCACGCGTAACGTAAGCGTCGTCTGCCCCTCGCGTTGCGGATACCAGAGCACCGCGTCCTGCACTTGCGCGTTCGCGGGGATCGTCACCTTCTTCTGCGCCACCGCGATGCCGCCGTCCATCAACGACACCGTCGTGTTGATCTCGCGCGGTAAATGACTCTGCACCGTGAACGGAATAAAGACCTGCTCGCCGAGCAATCCATACGACGGCGCGGCCACGCTCACCAAATCCATGTCCGGCAAGTACCGGTCACTGCCGACTGCCACGGCAAACACCGGCACGTTCGCCATCTGCAAACGCGTCGCCGCCGCCACGGGCGACTTGCCGAGGTTCCAGTCGCCATCGCTGAGCAACACGACTGCGCGCAGGTTCTTCGAGCGGTTCAACGCGCCGTCGAGCGCCGCGTTGATGTCGGTGCCTTCCTCTGCCGAAACGTTCGTCGGTGTCGGCGAGAACTCCTCGACGCGGACTTGGTAACGCTTCTCCAGTGGCTTCCACGGCGCGGAGTCGCGCTGTTGTTTCACCCAGTCAGCGCGCGGCAAGACGTCGTTACCCGACACCACGTCACGCGTCGTCATACTCCGCGACGCATCGCACAACACCGCAATCTCCGGTTGCGAAGTCGGTTTGTACAAGCTGACCCACTCTGGACGCAGCAGCGTCACGAACAGCAGGCAGACGATCACCCAACGGAAGAACTCCAGTCCCAGCACCAGCCGTCGCGCCCCGTGTCGTCGCCAGTGTTGAAGCGAAAGCCACGCCGCCGCCGCGACGAGCGCGACGCCGACGATTGCCGACGGCCATGAGAAGCCAAAACTCAGGTGTCCCATGTCCGCTCCTTCGCGCGTTTCGGCAACGCCAACACTGCTTCACCCGTCAGGAAGATCAGCATCGCCACCATGAACCAGCGCCAAATCTCCGACTGCAACACCGCGCTCCCGCCGCCGCCCTTGTCTGTGAACATCCGGAACGAAACCGAACCAAAAGCCGTCCGCACCGCCGGCTCGTCGAGCACGTCCGGTTCGTCCTCGGCGGCAGGACGATTTACCGCGACGACCTTCGTGCCGACTTGATAGACGCCGGCGTCGGTTGAGGCCCGGCCCTGAGGCCCGGACAAGCGGGACGCTTGTCCCACGACGGAACCCACTTCGTTGTTGTCCGCTTTGCTGAGACGGCGACCGCCTTCTTGAAGGATGCGCTGGAGCATTGGAACCAAGACGGTGCCGTCGTCGAGGCTCGACCACTCGCGCACCGGTAATGTCGCACACCAATAGATCGCGCCTTTGCCAACGGGTTGCTTCACGAGGAACGGTTTTCCGTCCTCGAATGAGGCGAGCACTGTGCCGGGCGCGAGCAACGGCTCGCGTCGCGTCACCGCGACTTCGCCGAGCGGCAGGATTCGTCCGTCCTTCGCGTTCGCCAGCGGGCCGTCGGTTCGACGCCACGTTGTGACGCGAAATTTCCCGTCCTCGCTCTTGCTGCCGGGGAAAACCACAACTGTTCCGCCGGTCTCGGCGAAATTACGAACGACGTTTGTCACAGCGCCCTGCCAGACCAGCATCGCCACGTCGTCTAGCTTCAACGGCGAACCGGGCGCGACCGTGTCCGATGAGACGTTCAACGCCGCTGGTGCGGGCGCGGAGGCGATTCGCAACACCCGACGCGCGGCGTCGTTCTCCGCGACGACCACTGTTTTCAAATGCAGGTCTTCCGGGTAACTGAAGAACGCGGAGTTGTCGCGCGGGTTGGCGTCGGCGGGCAATTCGATCCAGCCCCAGCCTTCGGATTGGCGCTGGCCGAGGTCGAGCGCGACCTGCACGCTTTGTCGCTGGCCTTCGAGTTGCACGTTCACCAGCGAGCGCGCGCCCTCGTGAACGACAGCGAGAGGCAGAGCCTGTGTTCCGGTTTTGTTCCGGCTGAGTTCGACGGACATCGCCAGTTCGTAGCCTCGCGCCGTCTTGCGCCGCTGCACGTCGCGCACCGCAACGGCAACGTTGTCCGGCACGACTTCTGTCAACGCGAGCAGACGGACACGCACGTCCTGCTGCAACGAAGCGAAGCGCGTCCGCACCGCTTCCCAACGACGCGACTCCGGTTGCCAGTTTGATTGCTGAAGGTCGGACGCCAGCCAGACTTCGGTGCGTCCGCACTGGTTCGCGACAACGTAATCGAGTGCGGCTTCGAGCAACGCGGTGATGTCGGCGGCGCTGTCGGTGGGGGCGGTAGTCGAGAGGTTTTCGAGTGCGCCGAGGCTGGCGACTTCCTGCGGTTTGCGGAGCGCGCTTTCGATCAGGACGAAGCGTGACGAGCCAACATATTCTTTACCGGCGTCGGCAAGACGACGGATGGCGAGCGTGCGTTTGCTTAAATGCGTGGTCGGATCTTGCACGTCCATGCTGGCGGAGCGGTCGAGCAAGAGAATGATCGTGTCGGGAGCCGCGCCCATTGCCCAGCCGAGCCAGCCACCGACGAGCGGGCGCGCGATGGCGAAGATCAACGCGGCCACGGCAAGGACGCGGCAAGCGAGGATGAGCCATTCGCGGAGTTTGGCTTGGCGCGTGGACTGGCGCGTCGCCATCCGCAGGAACATCATCGCCGCCCACGGCATTGTGCGGTAGCGCATCCGGTTGAGCAGATGCACGATGATCGGAATCGCCATCAACGGCAGCGCCCAGAGGATGAATGGCTGGAGGAAACTCATGTCCGCATCCGGGCGAGAAGGAAGTCGGCGAGCACCTTCTCGTAGTCCTCATCAGCCATCACGAGACGGTAGTCCACCTTGAACTCGGTGCAGCCGCGCTTCAGTTTGTCGAGATAGGTGTCGAGCGCCTCGCGGTAGCGCGGGTAAATCACACCCGGCTCAGCCACGATGGTGGATTGGTCTTCCATGTCAACGAAGCGGATCGGACGGTCGAACTTGAAGTCCACTTCCGTGCGGTCGAGTAGGTGAAAGACCGCGAGGTCATGTTTGCGGAAGCGCAGGTGACGGAAGCAGTGGAGCAGTTCTTCCGGGTCGTGGAAAAGATCGGAGAAGACAGCGACGAGCGCGCGGCGACGAATCTTCTCGGCGACGGTGTGGAGCGCGGACACGAGGCCGGTCTCGCCTTCGGGTTTGGCGGCGGCCATCGCATCGAAGATGTTTTTCAGGTGAGCCGGTTTGCGGCGCGGGGCGATGTCGGTGGTCAGTTTCGCGCCGCAACACATCAGGCCGACGGCGTCGCCTTGTTGCATCGCGAGGTAGCCGAGCGTGGCGGCGAGTTTGCGCGCTAATAGGAACTTGTTCGCGTACGCCATCGAACCGCTGGCGTCGAGGACGAGATAGCAACGGAGGTTGGTGTCGGCTTCGAACTCTTTCAGGTAGAAGCGATCACGGCGGGCATAGACGCGCCAGTCGAGGAAACGCGGGTCGTCGCCGGGGACGTATTTGCGGTACTCGGCGAACTCGACGGACGCGCCGCGGTGCGGGCTTTTGTGCCGGCCCGCGATGTTGCCTTCCATCGGCCAGCGCGACTGGAGTTCGAGGCGCGAGAGCCGCGCCAAGACGCCGGGATCGAGGAACTCGCGTTGGGAGTGCTGGGGGTGCATGGATGGCTCATTCGCCCGTTTGTAGTAAGCCACGGAGTCTGCGGAGTGGCGTCCTCCCGGCGGAACGGCACTCCGCTTCGCTGCGTGCCTTACTACAAACTTCAGGCGGCGGGCGCGGTTTCCTCCATGAGGCGTTTGATGATGTCGCGGCTGGTGACACCTTCGCTCTCGGCGTGGAAATTCGTCAGGATACGGTGGCCGAGCACGGGCACGGCGACCGCCTCGACGTCTTCCTGTCGCGCCATGTAGCTGCCGTACAACGCAGCACGTGCCTTGGCGCCGATGACGAGGTACTGGACTGCGCGCGGACCGGCGCCCCAGCTTACCCAGTTCTTGATCCAGTCGGGCGACTCGGGTAACGGCGGGCGTGAGCGTCGTACGAGATTGACAGCGTAGTCGTACACGTGGTCGGGAACGGGAACGCGGCGCACGAGTTCCTGCATCGCGAGGACTTGGTCGCCGGTGACGAGTTTCTGGAGCGTCGCGACGGCGCTGCCGGTGGTTTCGCGGGCGATGCGTTTCTCTTCGTCGGCGTTGGGGTAGTCAACGTGGATGAGGAACATGAATCGGTCCAATTGCGCTTCCGGCAACGGATAGGTGCCTTCCTGCTCAATCGGGTTTTGTGTCGCGAGGACGAAGAACGGCGGTGCGAGTTGATAGGGACGGCCAGCAGCGGTGATGCGATATTCTTGCATCGCTTCCAACAACGCGGCTTGCGTCTTGGGCGGGGCGCGGTTGATTTCGTCGGAGAGTACGATGTTGGCGAAGATCGGTCCTTTGACGAACTCGAACTGCCGGCGGCCGGGCGTCGAGGACTCCTGAATGATCTCGGTGCCTGTGATGTCGCCGGGCATCAGGTCAGGGGTGAACTGGATGCGGCTGAATGTCAGCGCCATCGTGTCGGCGATGGAACGAACCAGCAGCGTCTTCGCGAGGCCGGGCACGCCCATCAACAGCGCGTGACCGCGTCCGAGGATGGCGATGACGAGTTCCTCGATAACTTGGTCTTGTCCGATGATGACTTTGCCCAGTTCAGCGCGGAGGCGCGTGTACGTGTCGCGCAATTTGTCAATGGCAACAACGTCTTCGTCGAGAGGTTGGGCCGGTTTGGTTTCGTCAGGCATGAACGACTCCTCCTTTCAGTGGGAGGCAGTATAGGCATGCGGAAGACAGAGTCGAGTCAAATGGTGCCCGATCTCCGCCTGACTTCCTTGACGATGTCCCGCCAGTATTTGGCTAGAAAAGGCGGGTTCTTCATACTGTCAAGGATGTAGGAACGATCCGCGCGCGAGATGTCCAATACCGCCGTGATCATCTCTTCTTGGCAGTGACCGGCCTCGGCCAGGGGAATGCCGTTGGGTTCACGGATAAAAGAAGAACCGCTGGAAGTCTGTTTGCCGTCGGGCGCTTCACCGACCGTATTTGCGACGCAATGAAAGATCTTGGAGTTCGGGCCGACGGGTTGCTGCGCGCGCCCGGAGGTGCGTTTCCAGCAGACCGCCTCGATTTCGTCTGAACTGCACGAGGGATGAAAGAGGATTTGCGCGCCGGCCATGGCGGGAATCCGGTACAACTCCGGATGCCGCCCGTCGCGGCAAATGACAAGCGTGCAGAGGATGCCGTCAATCTCGAACAGGGAAAGTTGCTTGCCGCCGCGGCAGTATTTCTTCTCGTCTTTGCCGGCCATGTGAACCTTGGCGTACTCATGCGCGATCTGGCCGTCAGGAGAGATTACGTGTGCGAGGTTGAGGAAACGGTCTTTGGTTTTCTGAACGGTGCCGGCAATGACCCAGATGTTATGTTTCTTGGCAGCAGCGCGCGTCTGGCTCAACGCATCAATGACTTTACGTTGATCCAACTTCACCACGTAGGGGAAATAGTAGCTGGTGAGGCTCGCCTCGGGAAAGAGAACGACTCTGCTGCCACAGTCCGATGCTGCCTTGATATAATGCAGTGTCCGCTCCAAGTTGAACCCCAGCGGTTTTGCCCAGTGCAACTGCACGCAGGAAACTTGAAGGGTAGCGGTCATCTTGCGAGAGCTTATACGGCTCTCTCCAGAGCGATGCAAGCCATTGCGCAACGAGTGTCTTGGCGGTCAATCTGTCAGCCGCTCTCGCCAGTAACCGGGTTCACGACGCAAATCAGCGATGGCGAGGATGCGAATGTGCTCGACGGTCAGGCGGTAGAAAATCGCATATGGGAATCGCTTCAGGAGACAACGGCGAATGTCCGCTTCCATCACCGGCCACGCTTGGGGAAAATCGCCAATGCGGGACAAGGCGTGGCTGGTCTCGTCGAGAAAATCGCGCCCCAAGCCGTTCGCTTGGGATTCGTAGAACTCCGCGGCGGCGATCAACTCCGCATCGGCGGCGGGATGGAAGATCAGCCGGGGCATCCGATGCGTCGGTAGGCATTGCGCAATACTTCTTCGGCAGACCGGGCGACAACTTTGCCGTCGGCGAGTTCGGCATCGCGGCGTTTCGCTTCCTCCAACCAAGCCTGCTCACAGCGTTCGTCGAACGACGCATCCAGACTCGCAATCAACTTGTGGGCGAGCCGGGCGCGTTGCGGCGTCGGCAACTCCATCGCTTCGATTTCCACCTGTTCGAGCTTGCTCATCGGTGGCACAACATGACGGATTCACCCGCAAATTGCAAGAAAGCGATGTCGAAAAGAGGGGGCAGGACTTGTCCGCCGTAGGCGGAGACAGAATTCAGAAGTCAGAATGACTGACGGAACATGAGCTTGGACGATGGTGAACGACGAGTGTAAAGGTTCCCGTGGAATGCAGGGAAACGCAATCCCTTCCACGACTTTGTTAGCTCTTTTTGATCTTGTCCAGTTCGGGTTGCTGGAGATGAATCAGCTTGACCATGGTATCTACTGCCCAGTCTCTTCGATCGTCGGTCAATGCCCTTGTCGCAGTCTGACCCTGGCAATGCAAGCCCGGCGAAACGGGCGGGACGCCCGTTCTACTTGGTCAGGCTTCCTGGACTTTGGTCGCTGTCTTGCCAATGCGCTTGCGGAGGTAGTAGAGCTTGGCACGGTGGACCTTGCCTTGTCGCTCGACCTCGATCTTCTGGATGAAAGGCGAGTTGAGGGGGAAGACGCGCTCGACGCCTTCGCCGTAGCTGACGCGACGGACGGTGAAGGTGGAGGCAATGCCGCGTCCCTGCCGGTTGATGACGATGCCGGAGAAGACCTGAATGCGCTCGCGCTCGCCTTCCTTGATGCGGGTGTGGACATTGATGGTATCGCCCACCTTGAAGGGCACGAGGTCGTTTCTGAGTTGTTCCTGCTGGATTTTTTCAATCACGTTCATGTTTTCTTCTCCTTCATCATTTCAACAAATCTGGTCTCCGCTGTTTCGTTCGGCTCTCGGCTTGTTCCGCCCGCCATCGGGCGACAGCGCCGTGGTCGCCGCTGAGCAGCACTTCCGGCACGCGCATCCCACGGAACTCCGGCGGGCGCGTGTACTGCGGTCCTTCGAGCAGCCCCGTGGCGAACGAGTCGTCCGCCGCGCCGTCTTCATGGCCGAGCACACCGGGCAACAGTCGCACGACGGCGTCCACGACAACGGCCGCGGCAAGCGCGCCGTTGGTCAGCACGTAATCGCCGATGCTGACTTCCTCGTGCACGAGCGCCTGTCGGACGCGTTCGTCAACGCCTTCGTAGTGGCCGCAAATAATAATCACGTGCGGCTTTTTTGCAAATGCCTGGGCGCGCGCCTGCGTGAATGGCGCGCCTTGCGGCGTCATCAGCACCACACACGAATCGTTGCGCTGCAATTTTTCCACTGCTTCAAAGATCGGTTCCGGTTTCATCAACATGCCGGGACCGCCCCCGTAGGGCCGGTCGTCCACAACGCGATGCTTGTCGTGGGTGTAATCCCGCAGGTTGTGCACCCGGACCTGAACGCGCCCGCTTTCCTGGGCGCGCTTCAGTATGCTCTCTTCGAGCGGTCCCTCGAATATCCGAGGGAACAACGTCAATACGTCAATGTCCATCCGTCCCAACTGCTGTGCGTCACGGAGCGGCGGCTTCACTGGTGCCCCCGACGGGGCCGCGCTGTCGGCCTTCCGGCTCGATGATCTCCAACATGGCGCGCTTGCCGTTCTTGGCGGCGGCGCTGGTCAACAGAACGCGGATCGCGCTGATCGTGCGCCCGCTTTTGCCGATGACCTTGCCGATGTCGGTCTGGTTGAGCCTCAGTTCGAACACGACGACGCGCTCGCCGTCCACTTCGCGCACATCCACCTGATCGGGATAATCCACCAATGCCTTGACCACGTATTCGATAAACGCTTTCATCGTGCGTCCCTCCGGCGGCTGCCGTCCGCGCCAGCGGATGTCAGGCCGTCTTGGTTGGCTGCTGTTGCGCCTTCGCTGCTTTCTTCAACATGCTGCGCACGGTGTCGCTGGGCTGCGCCCCCTTCGCGATCCAATACTGGGCGCGCTCCACGTTCACCGTGAAATTCGGGTCGGCTTGTCGGGGGTTGTACGTGCCGATCTGCTCGATGAAGCGGCCGTCGCGCGGGCTGCGCCCGTCGGCCACCACGATTCGATAGCTCGGCACGTTGGTTGTCCCGATTCGCCGTAATCTGATTCGAACTGCCACTGTTACCTCCAGCTAGCGGGTCAGACGCGGCAGGCCGCCCTTGCGGGCGAACGCCTTCTGCATCTTACCCATTTCTTTCATCATTTTCTTCATTGCGTTGAACTGCTTCAACAAATCATTCACCTCGGCAACAGTCGTGCCGCTGCCACGGGCGATCCGCGCCCGACGGCTCGCATTCAGGATTTCCGGCTGCCGGCGTTCCTGGCGGGTCATGGACTGCACAATGGCCTCTACCCGCTTCAATTGGCCATCGCCTTCAGCGAGGTCAGGCATCTTACTCATTCCCGGCAACATGCCAAGTAGATTTTCCATCGGCCCCATCTTTTTCAATTGCTGGAGTTGGGCCAGAAAATCCTCCAAATCCAGGCTCTGTTCCTCGATTTTCCGCTGAAATTCCGCCGCTTTCTTCGCGTCGAACGCCTCTTGTGCCTTCTCCACCAGCCCGACCACGTCACCCATGCCGAGGATCCGACCCGCCATTCGCTCGGCGTGAAACGCCTCCAAGTCATCCAATTTCTCCCCCACCCCCGCGAACCGGATCGGTTTGCCGGTCACGGCACGAATCGAAAGCGCCGCACCGCCACGCGCATCGCCGTCGAGTTTGGTCAGCACAACACCCGTAATGCCCAACGCCTTGTCAAAATGCGTGGCGATGTTGACCGATTCCTGCCCAGTCGCCGCGTCGGCCACCAATAAAATTTCCTGCGGCTTGAGCAGGTCGCGCATCCGGACAAGCTCCTGAACGAGTTCCTCGTCAATGTGCAATCGCCCAGCCGTGTCAAAGACCAGCGTATCGCGTCCCTGTGCTTGCGCCGATGACAACGCCTGCCGGCATATCCTCGTCACGTCCTTTTCGCCGCGCATCAGGAACACAGGGATTTGGATTTGTTTGCCGAGCGTCTCCAACTGATCCATTGCAGCAGGACGATAGACATCGCACGCGACCAACAGCGGCTTGCGCCCTTGCTTGGCCATCAAGCGCGCGAACTTGCCGCAGGTGGTGGTCTTTCCGCAGCCGTGCAGGCCGACCATCATCCAATGGCCCGACGCCAGCTTGGGCATCATCGGGTCTTCGCCGGTGCCGCCCATCAACGCGACCAGTTCGTCGTGGACGATCTTGACGATCTGCTGGCCGGGACTGACGCTATTGAGAACTTCCTGACCGAGAGCTTTCTGTTTCGTGCGCTCAATGAAATCTTTCGCGACCTTGTAGTTCACGTCGGCTTCGAGCAACGCCAGACGCACCTCGCGCAGGGCGTCGCTGACATTCTTCTCCGTCAGCTTGCCGTAGCCGCGCAGTTTCTTCAGGGCAGACTGCAATTTGTCTGAAAGTGAATCGAACATGGTTTATGCCCAAAGGAATATCAGCCGCCGAGAAACTTTCGCAAGGGAATGCCGCTCAGGATTTGCCCTCGTCGGCGAGTTTCTGGACGTAGGTGCCGTAGCGGCGGTCTTCGGCTTCCAACTGGCGGATGATGGTGCCCAATCCTTCCACAAACGAGAAATACGAATCACCGGCGCGGATCTTGTCGTTCGGCTTCAACCCGAACTCAGTCACCGGCTGGTCGTTGACGAACGTGCCATTCGTGCTCTTCTGGTCTTGAATGACATACGAGCCGCCTTTCGGGGCGATCACGAAATGCACGCGCGACATCTTGGGGTCATCCACCTGAATGTCCGCCTGTTCGCCGCGACCAACAGAAATGGAACCAGCGGGGACATCCCACTGTCGCACGACAGAACCATCGGCTTTTTTAAGAATCAGGCTGGGCATGGTGTTCCTCTTTTTCTGCTCGCATCTTGCCCGCGCTCCAGTCCCACTTCAAGCCAAAACTGCCCGTTACTGATTCCATGCGCGGTTTGGTTTTTCCCACAAAATGCGGGCGACATAGACGCTGTTATCAGCGCCGTGCTTGTTGTCGGGCGGAATCACGACCTTCGGTCCCCATGTTTGCATCCACTCGGCAACCGTTACCCACGTTTCGCGTTCGTTGACTTGGGTCACGCCAAAGTTGCCGAGCCGCGCGCCGCGCTCCGGCACCAAGACCCGTTCGGTGGCGCGAATGACACAACGTTTTTCCGGGTCCACCTGCGCGATGAACAACGGCGCGCGGTGACGGAAGACGTGATCGTTGTTCGCGCCCTTGCGCGTATAGACGAGGAACAACGCATCGCTGTGCGTCACCCAATGCTGTTGTGTGTTGTAGTTGCCGAGTTCGCTCCCATCATCCCAGCACCATTTTCGCGGCTCATCAAAGCGCAAGCCATCCCGGCTGACAGCGACGTAGCCAGCGCGGTCGTTGCGCATCGTCAGGTAGTAATACCCGCGGAATCGCGTGAGCGACGGCTCGTACAACCCGCGATCAATCGGGACGGACAATTCGTTACCCTGCTCGCGAAACTTCAATCGCTTGCCGTCAAACGCGCAGCGCAGCACGGTCGTGCTGTTTGCCTTCTGCTCCTTGCCTTTGAAATAAATCGGTAGAAGGATTTCCCCATTAGGAAGGTCAACGCGCTGCACCGAACCCGCACCGGCGCTGTGGAACTTCACCCGGTCCGGCATTTCCAACACCGCCCACGGCGTCCATGTCCGCGTGGCCGGGTCATAGACCGACCACGCCGTTTCGCGGGCGCGATGTTCGATCACGCGGTCATTGCGGTAGCGCACGGTGTGGCCGATGCCGAGCAGTTTTCCGCTTTTGGTGTGACACTTCGGCGTGAAGTCGCAGACGCCCACAATCACATCGTCAGGTTCGTTGCGCCGGCCGAGCGTATCGCCATGTTCGCGCGGGGCGGCCCACGTCTTGCCGAGATCATCCGTCCGCATTTCGTTCAGCGCGAAAAACACATCACTACCCGACAACAACAACTTCTGCATTGTCAACACGACAATAGGTGTTTTGCCCGGAATCGCGCCGGCGCGCGGATGAACCCAACAGGTCGTTCCGTCGTAACCGCGACTGATCGTGTCGAGACGAACACGAAACCCTGATTTTGATTCATCACGCTCGACTTGTCCCGGACTGCCAGCCGTCGCTAGCGAACGAAGTCGAAACTGATACGCTGCTGGCTCACACTTGATCAGATACTCCTCGTGCGGCCACGCCCCCCAACTGTCGTCGCCGCCCACGCCTTGCTGAACGAGGTCAAGGTTCAACATGACTTCCTCGCGCTGCGGCAACTGGAACGGATGCTTCGCGTTCTGGAGATCATCGGTCGTGTGATGCAGCGCATTGACGCTGAGCAAGGGCATGCCGACTGCCTGCAAACCAACACCCTTACGATTGGTGAGTGACACCCAACGCACGTCCACTTTGTTCCCGCTCTCGCCCGGTTTACTGTAATCTGTGAAAAATTGTTCACGCACAGTTCCGCGATACACACCGACACGGGCGTCTTTGCGGTCAATGTATGTCTCCTGCGGCCCCGGTCCGTGCCATGCAATCTGATCGAACCCAGCAGGCAACGTCATCTGCATTCCGAGACGCGGCAACTTCGGCAGCTTGGTGTTGGTTGGTTTGAATTCAGCGGACACAATGATGTCGCCATTGCCGAGCACAGTGTATGTGGTGTTCCAAACAGCTTTGATTTTCGGCAACGAAAGAGATGCCTTCGCCACGACTTTGTTCGGCGCAGACTGCTCAATCGTGAAACTCGTGACAGTGGCATCCTTGTGGGCGTCGCGCCAGATGCCTTGAGATTTCTCCATCTTACGGCCACGATCGTTGTCCGTGGGCGCGCGCCAAAAATCGGGACGCAACGGTGAGCCAATCAATTCGACACCGTTCGCACGCCAAGACTTCAGCGCACCGGCTCGCTTGTCGAAGACGACCGTGAAGTCTTTGCCGGTGACTGTTTCGCCGGCGAGGTGGAGCGGCGCGCCGCCGTCGAGCGGCGGTGTGGGCGCGGGGTCGGGCAGCCTGAACTCGTCCCACGCAAGTTCGTGACCGGCTTTGGCCCACGGTTGGTTCGCTTTGAGTTTGAAACTGACTTCGAGAAAGTACTCGGCGCCGGGGCGCGGGGTAATCGGCTTGATTGGAATCGCGACCTGTTTCGTCGCCCGCGGCGCGAGGTCAAGCTCAGAAAGGTCGCCGCTCTGGATTTCCATGCCGTCGCACTTCACGCGCCAGTGACCGGTGGCGATGTCTTTGAGATTGGTAAAGTCGTGCCAGTTCTTGATTTCGACATCTCGGCCGATGAGTTTGCAGTGGATGTACTGGTAGATGTGTTTGACTTCGAGCAGTCCGGGATGTGGTTCGCGGTCGGGACTGACAAGACCGTTGCAGCAGAAGTTGTCGTCGCTCGGCGTGCCGGCAGGACCGAAATCGCCGCCGTAGGCCCAGAACGTCTTGTCGCCGGGCGTGACTTTCGTGAAGCGAGGAAGCGGCAACGGGCCTTGCGGTTGGCGAAGGCCTTGATCCACCCAATCCCAAATGAAACCGCCTTGGAGATGCGGCTTGGAGTAAATCTGCTCCCAGTAGGCCCACATACCGCCGCTGCTGTTGCCCATCGCGTGCGCATACTCGCACAGAATGTACGGGCGCGTCTGTGGTTTGCCGGCGTACTCGGCAAGACTCTTCGGCTTTGCATACATCGGGCAAACAATGTCGGTATGCGAACGCTGCTCGGCACGTTCGTAGTGGACAGGACGGCTGGGGTCGCGCTTCTTGATCCACGCAGAGGTAGCCTCGAAATTAGGGCCGTCGCCGGCTTCGTTACCGAGCGACCAGATGATGACCGATGGATGGTTCTTGTCGCGCTCAACCATGCGGATGGTGCGGTTGAGATGCGCATCGAGCCAATCGGGATTTTTGGCGAGTGACTCTTTGCCGTAACCCATGCCGTGGCTTTCGATGTTGGCTTCGTCAATCACGTAGAGGCCGTACTTGTCGCAAAGGTCGTACCACGCGGGCTGGTTCGGGTAATGGGCGGTGCGGACGGCGTTGATGTTGTGCTGCTTCATCACAAGGATGTCCTTCACCATGCTCTCCACGGTGACGGCATGGCCACGGTCAGGATCGTGTTCGTGGCGATTAACGCCTTTGAAGAGGACACGCTGGCCATTGACGAGGAGGTTGCCGTCGCGGATTTCGACGCTGCGGAAACCGACGTTGACGGGAATGACTTCAAGCGTTTTGCCGGCTTCCTTGAGCGTCAAGAGCAATGTGTAGAGGCAGGGCGTCTCTGCAGACCATTTGAGCGGGGATGGCACCGGTGCTATGCCGTTCACGGGCTTCTCCTGACCGGCATTGAGTTTGACCTCTATCTTGGGCGATAGGACTGTCTTACCCTGCGGATCCAGCAAATCCGCGTGGAGCGTAGTGGTAACAGGTTTCGAGCCGTAGTTCTTCACGTGCACGTTGACCTGGATCGTCGCGTCGCAAGACTTCGCGTCGAGGTCAGTTTTTACTTCGAAATCGCGGATGTGCACGTCCGGTGGCGACCACAGATACACGTCGCGAAAGATGCCGCTGAGCCGCCAGAAATCCTGACACTCCAAGTATGCGCCGTCGCTGTAGCGGAAGTTCTCGACGGCGATCAGGTTTTTGCCCGGCTTGACGTGCTTGGTGATGTCGAACTCGACCGGGGTGCGGCTGTCCTTGCCACAGCCGACTTTTCGGCCGTTGATCCAGAGATAGAAGAACGAGTTGACGCCGTCGAACGTGATGAGGATGCGCCGGCCGTTCCAGTCGCGCGGCAACTCGAAAGTGTGGCGGTAGCTGTTGACCGTGTTGTTCGGGTCGGCGTCGGGCGTGAATGGCGGGGTCCACGGCTTTGGCCACGGGTACGGGATGTTGACGTAGATCGGGATGCCGTAGCCTTCCATCTCGACGTTGGACGGCACGGGAATCGTCTTCCACGTGGAGTCATTGAAGTCGGCCTTCCAGAAATCGGCAATGCGCTCGGTCCGGTTCTTCGAGTAGTGGTACTTCCAATTGCCATTCAGCGACCGGTAGAAGGGAGACTTCACACGCTCCGCGTTGCAAACAGGACCGATGCGGCGCGCCGTGGCGGCATCGGGACAAACGACCATCGTGGCGTGCGGCGGCTCGTTGTTGAGACCGGTGAGTTTCGGATTCTCCCAGTCTTCCAAGGCGGAGAGGACGCCGGCTACCATTGTGACAAGTACGACCCCGAAAAGTTGGTTCATGCCGACCTTCTAGCACAACACCCCATCGTCAGGAAATGAGAATTGAGGGGCGCGGAGACCTCGCAGCAAGCAAAGAAAAAAAACAACTCAGGAAGTGATCACGGCCACAGGCGCGGGAAGTGTGCGCTGGATTTCTGCGAGGCGATAGCCAAAACCGGCGCCTTGAATGGTGGACAGATCAACGCAACCGTCGCGACGGCGATAGATGCCGGGATGCACGGCGGCTTCTGGCGCGGAAGCGTCCGGGTAAAACTGCATCCCGTTGGTCTCGACGCCGGCAATGGTGCCGACGTGGGCGGCGAGCAAGACGTGCGGGATTTGGGCAAGCATCGGGTTGGTCAGATCCTGAACCATCAACGTCATGCCATGCGCTTTCGCCCAGCAGGCGCTGAGCAATGCGCCGGTTTGCGTCTTGCAGGTCTTGAGAGCGACGCCGGTCCAGCCGAGACTGCGTCCGAGTTTGACCAGTCGCCAGTCGTGCGCGCTCTCGTCCATGAACAACGGCTTGCGCGATGAAACGCTGTGCACGTCAATCCGGTTGTTCTCCAAGTCGTACGGGAACGGTTGCTCGACATAAACGATCCGCTCGTACACACGCGGCTGTTCAGCGCGCAGACGGTCGAGGATGTCGTTGACGTATTGCGGGTCGGTCACGGTGCAGTTGAAGTCGGCGGTCAGTTTGTCAACGCCTCGTTCGAGCGCGATCTTCCCGACGCTCACAAACCGGTGGTAATCCCAGACAGCATCCGTGCCGCGCAGTTTGACCTTGAGGCATTTCAAGCCGTCGCGCTCAATCCAATCGGCCAGCAACACCGGATACCCGTCATCCGGCTCCGCGCCGGTGAGTTCGGAAGCATCCAGCGGATCGAGTCCGCCGACCAGATGCCACGCCAGCAGCCGGGTGGGTGGCTCTGCGACGAGAAAGTCTGCCGGAAATTTTCCACGGAACGGCTCCGCCGGTGTGAGATACGAGGCGAGGTCGCGGTTCAGGAACTCCGCCGAGTAGGTCTGATAGATCGGACGTCCCACCAACTGGCCGTAGGCGTCGTGCAGCGCGATGTCGAACACCGAACAGCAGACCAGCGCGGCGAGCCACGGCAGCTTGGCTTCCTCCGCGAGTTTCGGCAGGACAGTTTCTTGAAATTCGTAGCCGACCTCGAACGGATGTCCAGCACCGGAAAAGTCCGCCCACGCCTTCGCCAGCGTGCAACAGAATTTTTTCAGTGCTTCGTGCCGGAACTCATACGTAAGCTGGCTCGGCCAGACCCATTGAACGCTGAGCGGCGTCTCGCCCCACCCTACTGCCTTGCGCCCCGTTCTGTCGGTAACTTCGACCCGCGCGCGCGCGCAGGTCACATAGGTCAGCGTCTCGGGGCCGAATTTCAACGGCACGCGCGTCTCGACCGGCAGAAAGTACAACGCCGCCGCAACCGGACGAATGTCGCTGGGCCGGCTCATGACGATTTGTTCTCGGCATCGTCCGCGCGCAACCGTCCGCCGGTATCGGGCGCAAATTGAATCAACACCAATCCGACAAGATAGACGGTCGCAATCGTCATCGCCGCAAGACGGTAGTCACCTTGAAATGCCTGGGCCAATGCGCCGGCGCCGAGGACGCCAAGTCCCGTGAGCACGCGCCCGATGTTGTAGGCGAAACCCTGCCCCGTGGCGCGGATGCGCGTCGGGAAAAGTTCCGGCAGATATTTGGGCAGCCAGCCGAAGAAAGCGGGAACAAACGTGCCGCCAATAAACGCCAGAATGCAAACCTGCAGACCAAACTCACGGGTCAACCCGAACAGCGCCATGACCGCAATCCACGCGGCGATGCAGAGAATACGCCATGATTTCTTGTTGCCGAGCCACCCGGCCAGCACACCGCCCAGGAAACTGCCGATGACCTGCCCGACCGACGCCCATTGCGACACAATCGCCTTGGCCGTGCCGGCCTGGGCGGTTCCCTCGGCGAGTTTGTCCACAAACGTCGCCAGCCAGAGAAATGCGCCCCATGTTCCCAGCAGCGCCACGGTGGACAACAAGCTGCCCATGATGGTGCTGCGCCGGTATTGCGGCGAGAAAAGCTCGCGCAGTTGAATCTTTTCCTTTTTGGCGCGCGACAGTTTCCACTTCGTCGGCTCCGGCACGAAATAAATGACCGGCAGACTCAACAGCCCGATTAAAAATCCCACGCCAATCACCCACCGCCACGACGCGCCATACGAAAGCATCACCCGCGAATACGTCGCCGCCAGCAGATAGCCGACATTTGCCGAACAACCAATCGCCCCGGCCAACACGGCCCGGTTTTTCTCCGGCCAGGTTTCCACCACCAACGCCACGCACAACGGCCATGTGCCGCCCAATCCCATCGCCCCCAGAAACCGATACGCGGCCAGTTGCGTCCAGTGCGTGCAGATCGCCGCCAGCCCGGTGAACACCGAGTACGTCAGCACGGCAAACATCAACATCCGCACCCGTCCATATTGATCTCCCCACTTCCCGAACAACACGCCGCCGACCGCCGCGCCCCAGAGCCACATCGCCATGGACAGTCCAAAATAAAAACTGATGTCGGCCTCGCTCGGCACGCTTCCGGGGAAAAGGTCTTTGAGCGCGGCGCGCGTCATCAGGGCAAAGACGCCCTGCTCCAATCCATCGAATCCCCAAGCCAGCAGCGCCGCAATCAGCGCCAGCCAGCGATAAAACGGTTTCTCGGCGTAGATATCGCGTTGATCCATGATGGGCGGGACGATGTCGGAAACACCGGGCGAAAGCAAGTGCAAACCACCCCCGATCCGCCGAATTTCCGGCGGTCTTGCCTTGGTTGTTCTCCGCGTGCTAAAAGAGCAGCATGATTCCACGCTTTTTCCTGTCGCTTCTCTGTGCCACGGCAACCGCACATGCCCTCGACCTGTTTGTGTCCCCCAATGGCAAGGACACATGGTCGGGACAACGACCGCGTCCAAATTTCTCCCGAACAGACGGCCCGTTGGCGACCCTGGCCGCGGCACGCGATGTGGCCCGCCAATCCAAGGCGCAGGGACCGGTGCGTGTCATCGTCGGCAATGGACGCTACACGGTGACCGAGCCGTTGGCGCTCACGGCGGAAGACAGCGGCATCACGTTCGAGGCCGCGCCCGGCGCAAAACCGGTCTTCAGCGGCGGACGCCTCATCACCGGTTGGCATCGCGCCCCAGACGGCCTCTGGCAAACGCACATCCCCGACGTTGCCGCCGGCCAATGGCGCTTCGAGCAGTTGTGGGTGAACGGTCGCCGCGCGACACGGGCGCGAACGCCCAATCAGTTCTGGTTTTACATGCTCGGCGTTCGCGAGGACGTTCTGGAAAAGGGCAATCCCCGTCGCGCCAAGGCCGCGCGGCAAACCGTCTGGTTTCGTCCGGAAGATTTTCACGCGGTTGACGGGCTGACGAACGATGAACTGCGCGACGTGAACCTGGTCGTCTATCACAAGTGGGACAACACACGCCGGTTCATTGATCAACTCGATGAACGAGAACAATCGCTCATCACCACCGGCGGCGGGATGAAATCGTGGAACGCCTGGACCCGCAACACGCCGTTCTTCCTCGAAAATTTCCGTCGCGCCCTCGATGCCCCCGGCGAGTGGTTCCTCAGCCGCGACGGCACGCTCTCGTACAAGCCGCTCCCCGGCGAGGACATGACGAGAGCCGAAGTGATCGCGCCGGTTGCAGCGAAGTTCATTGTCATCAACAACGCGGAACGCGTCACTTTCAAAGGGCTTGCTTTCCGCCACGCCCAGTGGCTCACGCCGACGGAAGGGTTTGAGCCGATGCAGGCCGCCGCCGTCATCGAGGGCGTCGTGCAGGCTGACGGCGCGCGTCGCGTGACGTTCGAGGATTGCGAGTTTTCCCACGTCGGCACGTACGTCATCTGGTTCCGCAAAGGTTGCCGGGAGAATGTGGTGCGGCGCTGTCTGATTGAGGACTTCGGCGCGGGCGGCGTCCGCATCGGCGAGACCGCGATGCCGAAGACCGAGGCCGAGCAGACCAGCCACAACGTCGTTGACAACAACATCATCCGACACGGCGGCTACATTTTCCCGTGCGCCGTGGGCGTCTGGATCGGATTCAGCCCCGACAATCAGATCACGCACAACGAGATCGCCGACCTCTTCTACACCGGCATCAGCGCCGGCTGGCGTTGGGGGTACGCGGAAAGCAACTGCAAACGCAACAACATCTCCTTCAACCGCGTCCATCACATCGGCAAAGGCGTGCTCAGCGACATGGGCGGCATCTACACGCTCGGCCCGTCCGAGGGCACGGTCGTGACGAACAATGTGTTCCACGATATTTACGCCTACAGCTACGGCGGCTGGGGACTTTACACCGACGAAGGCAGCACCGGCATCCTCTTTGAGAACAATCTGGTCTATGACACCAAGACCGGCGGGTTCCACCAGCACTACGGCAAGGAAAACATCGTCCGCAACAACATCCTCGCCTTCAGCAAACTGGACCAACTCCAAGCCACCCGCGTCGAGCCGCATCTCTCGTTCACCTTCGATCGCAACCTTGTGTATTGGACGACGGGTTCTTTGCTGGGAAGTCGCTGGGGGCAGGTCCGCTCCCTCACGCGCAGCAACTGCTATTGGAACACCACCGGCTCCAATGTGACCTTCGCCGGCAAATCCCTTGCCGATTGGCAGTCGCTCACCAACGACCTCGGCTCGGTCGTCGCTGACCCGCTGTTCAGGGATGCCGCGCGCCGCGATTTCCGTCTCCGGCCCGGTTCTCCCGCCCTCGCCATCGGTTTCAAGCCGTTCGACTCCACGCGCGCCGGCGTCTATGGCAATCCCGCGTGGATCGCGAAAGCGAACAAGGCCGCCTATCCGCCCCTGGCGATTGCTCCCGAACCGTCACCCATTCCCGTCCACGACACTTTTGAACGCGAACAACCCGGCGCGACACCGCGCAGTTTCGCAGCGCACATCGAGGGAAAAGGCGACGCCATCGTCGTCACGGATGAAACCGCCGCCAGCGGCAAGCAAAGCCTGAAAGTGACCGACGCGCCGAACTTGCAGCGGGCCTTTTACCCGTATCTTCACTACCAAGTGCGCCACTCCGAAGGCACTGTTCGGAACTCGTTTGACCTGCGCATCGAGAAAGCGACGCACCTCGGCTTCGAGTGGCGCGACTCCGGTTCCACCTACCAGACGGGCGCCCGCTTCGAGATTCGCAACGGAAAATTGAACATCGCTGGCGCGCCGCCATTTGATCTGCCGCTCAACGAATGGATTCACTTCGACCTCACCGGCGGCCTCGGCAACGCCAGCGCGGGACACTGGACGCTTACCGTCACCTTGCCCGGCAAACCGCCGAAAACCTTCCCGAACCTGCCGTACGCCAAACCGAAGTTCAACACACTGCAGTGGCTCGGCTTCACCAGCAGCGCCACCACCAAGACCGTTTTTTATCTCGACAACTTTTCCTTGTCAGTCACGCCGTGACTGCGCGGTAGTTGCGCGTACCGAATGGGGTGACGCCACATGAACTGCCGGAGTTTTCGTCTCACTTGGCTGCGAAACGCGCTGTTTTCGGGCAACGCATCACGCCGCAACTGCCAATAGACCCACGGCATGATGAAATACCGGCTGAACGCGCGAGAGACCCGCCCAAATTCGGCATCGCTCATCGCTGTCGGGTTCGCCCCCTGCGTCCGCTCAAAGTACGCGTACTCCGCGTAATCAAGCGACCGCCGGACGCTCTCCGGCAACTCGTCGAACAACGCCGACCCCGGCAACAATCCAAGCACGGCGAAGCTGACAACTTCTGGCGCGGCCCAGCGAAGAAACGCGCGCGTTGCCTGAATGTCCGCAGCCGTTTCACCGGGAAGTCCGATCATGATGTCGGCGTAAATCCGCAGCCCAGCCTTGTGTGTGATTTCCACGGCGCGCCGGTTCATTTCGTTGGTCGCGCCCTTGCCGAGCCGTCGCAACACTTCATCGGAAGCGCTCTCAAAACCGTACTCGACCTGCACGCAACCAGCGGCTTTCATCTCGGCCAGTAATTCGGGCGCCGCCTGGTTCACGCGCAGGCAGCCATCCCAGCAGAGCCGATTTTCCAGTCCTTCGCGGCGAATAGCCTGGCAAAGCGACACAAGACGGTTCGTGTCAGCGCCAAGCGTGTCGTCCTCGAAATGAATCCCGCGCACGTGAAAGCGTTCGAGCGCCATTTGCATTTGTTCCACGACGAAATCCACCGAGTGAAACCGCACGCCGAGGCCGCCGACGAGATGCCCCGCGCAGAACCGGCACCGGTTCGTGCAACCGCGTGACGTCCGCAGGTTGATCGCGGGCAATTATCAGCCACGGACTCGGCGCGGTGTAGTACGCCATGTCAAACATGCCGTAGTCAATCGGCGCCAGTTCATCAAGGTTCCACACCGGCGGACGCATCGTCGCATGGACCGGAGCGCCATTTTGCCGGTGGATGATGCCCGCAATGCCGGGCAACGATCTGCCCGCAGCCAAATCAACGACCGTTTGCTCCCCTTCCCCAACGACAACAACATCCAGTTCGGGAATCGTCTCCAACATTTCGCGTCCCAGCACGGTCGGATGCACTCCGCCGGCGACGGTGAGGGTGTCGGTACCGCAAATTGTCTTCGTTTGCGCCGCGATCCACGCCGTCTCCGGAACCCACGGCGTCAGGACGGACATCCCGACCATGTCAGGGTGAAACTCGCGCAGCAGGTTCAGCAGCGCGGCATCGGCTGCATCCCAATCAGCATCGCATTTGTAGAATTGCTCCTCGCGGATGTGAACCTTGACCTCGTGCCCGGCTCGTTGCAGCGCGGCGGCGACGTAGGCGATTCCCGTTGGGACGTGCATCGAGCGGAAAATGCCGCGCGGCCAGAACTGACGGGGCGGGACCGGTTGGACAAGCAATACCCTCGTCGCGATTTCAGGAGTTGCCGAAACAGTTGCCGCCGCCATTTGTTGACGAACAGACCGGAACGCAGCACCACGCGCGGCGTGAGCACGCAACGCGCGAACAAACTGTCCGCGGCAAGCTGACGGCGCAATCGCCGGCAGGCGTCATCGCGAAACGCGCGCTCGGCGAGAGCAAGCCCGGCGACCACGGAGAACACACTGCCGGTTCGACGACAGGCGGCGGCCAGTGCTGCGGCGTCCACGTCGAGGCGCGCGATTTGACGAATGTCGCAAAGGATTTGGAGGCGATCGAACGAATGGCTCGTCGCGCCGTGCACCGCGGTCATCAAGAGCAGCGACGCGGGACTCAATCGTTGCGCGCCCGGCTCGAAGGACAGATCAGCAAGCTCGACGGAGACCCGCTGCTGGAGCGCCGGCGAATTCACGAGGTTCCAGTGAATCTCGACCTGCTCTTGCCCGTGATCGGGATGTTTCCAGAGTTGCTCGCCGTACGGGTCGGCGTGTTTGAGGTTCTTGATGTGGCGCAATTCGTACCCCAGCGCGCGCAACGCTTCCCCGGCGTCGTCGAGCCGGGCGCGCGGAACGAGGATGTCGAGGTCGGTGAACAGGCGGAGGCCGGGTTGCGGGTAGAGACGGTCGGCGAAATCAGGGCCGCGCAAGACGACCGCGGACACGTCGCGCTGGCGCAGTGCAGCGAGGATCGGCGCCAGTCGGATCCGCAGCGTGATGGCGAGGGCGGCGGGTGCGAGGAGGCTTTCCTGAAGCGGCGCGACGTTGTGCGAAGTCAGCTTGGCTGCGTTCATCACAACGGCGGGCAGGACGCCGTGATCGCGTGCGAGTTGGCCGAGGCGGGTAAAATCGGTTGTGGAGAGTGGCGGCAGGTCGGGCGCGGTGGTCGCGTCGGGCAGCGCGAGACGCAACAGGCATGCCTCGATGTTGGCGAGCGACACGGCTCAGTCCTCCAACTGTGCGAGGAGCAGGTCGCAAAGCGTGTCGAGGCCCGGTCCAACACTGAGCCGCAGGACGCGGCTGGCGGTGATGAGCGCGCCGATGGTTTGGAAGCTTTGCCCGGCGCGTTCGACGGCGTGGCCGCCCATGGCGTGCACGTTCTGGCGTGTGAGTTCGGTGAGGGCGTCCACCTTGTTCATTTCCTGGAGACGATGCGCGGTGTCGTTGCGGGGTTCGATGAGCACGACAAGACCGGGCGCAAGCTCCCAACGCGGGTCGGCTGTCGAGAGCCGGTTCAATGGCATCACAAACTCCTGGCCGTCGCTCGTGGGCCGGCTCTCGATGTTCTTCAGCCAGTCCATCATCGCCATGGTTTGCCGGTGGACCTTGCACGGACGCGGCAGTCCCCAGACGCGGACTGCGCCGTCGCGACGGACGAGAAACGCAGCGTCGTCGGTCAGCAACGGCAACCCGGCGTGAGCGAGCGCGAGCGCCGTGGTGGTTTTGCCCGCGCCGCTGACGCCGGCGAGGAGAACGGCCCGGCGTTGGCCGTCGCGCCCGGCGGCGAGACAGGCGGAATGAAGCACATGATGGTCGGCTTCGCCCAGCAGTTCGCAAAGGACCTGCGAGACACAACCGGTGCGAAGACACCATTCGGCGCCGGGCTGGACGACGATGTCACAAACACGCCGCGGCAGGTCGAGCCGCGCCCAGACGTTGCCCGGCAGGCGGATGGACCGGGTTCGCCCCTCGGCGTACCATTCCATCGGCACGCCGACGGGAAATTCGCCGCGCCAAAGCAACTTCATCCCCTGCAACTCGTCATCGCCCGGCGGCGTCCCGTAACGAATCAACAGGCGGTCGGCGCCGCCGTTGTTCGAGGGGAGCAGAAACGGATGTAGTACCCCCTCCAAACTGTCGGCCAGAACCGAATTCTCTGCCGCGACATCCAAGCGGACCCCGTGGACGTCGTAATGCCTCTTAACCATCCGGCTCACACTTCCACAAGCGAGATGGGAAGCGGCGCGCCTTCGGTCACTTCGGTCAGTGCCTCTCGCTTGTCCAGTGTCGGCTCGGTGTATTGTTTTTTAGCTGTGCGTTCCATGGCGATACACTCTCTTTCTTTGCTTGACGATTGTGGTTCCTTCCTCCAAACAACACGGCAATGGATCGCCCAAATACTCAGAGCGGGCAAGTGACAAGTCAAGCGGATGTCAAACGGATAAACTGCCGTTTGCGCCGGCGTGGTCTGCCATCAAGCTGCATGGCCGATTGCGGCGTTCGGAGCAGAAGTCCCAGGGATTGAAGAGAGTCCTGCGCCGGCAGACGGCCAGGATCACGCGGCAACTGAGCTCCATCCTGATTCAGTCGGCGGTGCCGGGCGCAACCAATCCGTGGTTCAGCGAACAGGAAGCCGAAACGGCGCGCCATGAAAGAGCGGAACTGCTGGAACGTCTCTCCGGCCGCGTGAACATCAGCGCGAATGGCGCCAAGCTTCACCTCGGGCCGCTGTCTCCGGGCTGCGCGATTTGCATGGAGGGATATTGGGGCTGCAATTACATCAATGGCCGGTGCCAGCGGAACTGTTTCTACTGCCTGCGGTATCACTCGATGCGCGCAGAACCCGACTGCAGCACGGACGGATTCAGCTTCAAGAGTCCGCAGGAGCACATCCAGTATCTGAAGACGTTCCGGATCAAGGGAGTCGGTTTTTCGGGAGGCGAACCGTTGCTGGCGTTTGATCGCCTGGTAAGCCACATCACGGCGATCCGCCAGGAGTTCGGGCCGGGGATGTATGTGTGGATGTACACCAACGGCGACTTGGTGAATCGCGAGAGGCTGCAGATCCTGAAAAACGCCGGCTTGAACGAGTTGCGGTGCGACCTGAGCGCACGCGGTTACGACGTGACGCCGCTCGCGCTCGCCAGGGAATACATTCCGACTGTCAGCGTTGAGATCCCGGCGATACCGGAGGATTTCTCGTTGCTGAAGGAATCGCTGGAGCAGATGCAGGCCATCGGCGTCAACCACCTGAACCTTCACCAATTGCTCGCGGGAGAGCGGAACTGGCGAGCGTACTGCGCGCGTCGCTACCATTTCTCGATTCAACAGATGCCCGCGGTGCATGAGTCGGAGATGTGCGCCTTGCGTTTGCTGTTGCACGCCTGCGAACAGGGACTGCGAGTGCCCATCAACTACTGCTCCTACGCCTACCGATTCCGTTACTACGGGCGCACCCTGCGGTCGAGGGCCGCGCTGGTTGCCGTTGAGGACCAGGAGGAAATCACCGAAGCGGGGTACATCCGGTTATGTTCGATTTCAGACACGGCTGAGCAACTTCAGGCGCTGGTCCGACGGATGGAGCGCGCGCAGGTGAATCCGAAGTTGTGGAAGGTTGACCGGGAACACGGGAGTGTGACGCTGCACAGCAGCTTGTTGTCCCATGTTGACTGGACATCAGCCCGCCCAATAATCCAATACTACGCGGCCTACGTGACCCTGCAGGAGCCATCGGCTGGATTCTCGCCCGGCAACCTCAAGGTCACACGCCATCTCGTGCGCACAGAACAGCACACACCCACCGACAACCTCTCGTTCCCGCCAAGCAAGCACGAGAAACTTGAGGCAGGTTTGGCCGATGTGGTTTGATGGGATTTGATGGGGATTACACTGGGCCTGGCACTTGTGAAATCGTCGGAGCCTGTTCAGTCACCTCAACGATTTGCTCGCGTTTCTCCAGTGTCGGCTCGACGTATGGCTTCTTCATGTTGCGTGTCTCCTTTCAAGGTTGGTAACTGTGCGTCAAAATCTCCGCCACAGGCCCCAACGGCGGGTAGTAATCCTTGCCGTTGACGCTCACCCAGCAGTGCGCGTGGAGCCGTTGTCCCGATGTCGCCGGGCCGAGCACGCCGAATCGCAGCACCGACGGGACGCCAGCCAAATGTAAGAAATGGAAAAACGTCAATCCCTGCCGCAGGCAGCGGCGACGTTTCATATTGCGGGGATTCGCAAGGCGTTGGTCCACGAGTGCGGCGATCTGTTCGGCGCTGACGCCCTTGTACGGATGCCAGCGTCGCGGCCACTGTGCGACACGCAACAGGCCGCGAATATCGAGGATATTGACCAGCAGCGGCACCAACGTCGCCACCAGCCAGACGTGCGCCCGTAACAGCGATTCACGCATGAGCGACGACCAGTTTCTCCTTCACCAGTTTCTCCGCCAACGCCGTCATGTCCGCGTGAAGTTTCTCGCGTTTGACTTCGTATTCACTGGCGAGGGCATCAATGATCTGGCCGAACGGTTTCTTTCCATCCATGGCTTGGAGGAAGGACTTGGTTGTATCGTTGCACGTGTAGAGCGCGCCGGAGTTCAGCGAGACGATCACCGTTTGTTGTCCTTCGCCGAGGGATTGGAACTGGGCATCGTCCGCGAGTCGCAGAATGGTTTGATCGTTCAACATGATGCCGACACTCTAGGCAGCCGTCCCCCGGCCCTCAAGAGAAAAACTCGACGATGCTACTGTCGGAACCGCAGCGCGCAGGAAGCGACCAAGACCGCACCCAAACGGCAAGCCAGGAAATTGACACAAGAACGCGCAAAGAGCGCAAAAAAGATAGTTGGGATAGGACATCGACGACTCGACCATCATCGGGACCGAGCACCAGACCGTCGAAGGCCGGCCCGACGTTGCCCTCTGCCAAACAAGTCTCCCACGCGCTGAAGATGGCGCTCAATACGGTCGTGACCCCCTCCTCGCGGGCGATCTGGCGGGCGAGGTCTTCCTTGCTGATTTGACTGTGCGACAGATACCGAAACGGCCGGCCCCTTTGCCCGGCGGTGGCGTACACGGCGGCTTTCACGCGGGCCGTCAGGGCGTTGGCGAAGGAGCCGAAGTCCTTGATGAGAACGCGACAGGCATTGAGATAAGCTTCCATGACAGTCGGCTGGAAAAGATACCGCAAGGTGCCGCGCAAGCGCAGTCGGTCGAAGCCGTACAACACGCCGGCCAAGGAATGCCCGCAACGGTTCAGCAAAGCCGGTGGGACACCGGTGGCGAAGGGAGAGGTGGGGTGGTTCATGAAGTTACCGCACCACTCGGTCTTCGGTCACTTTGGTTGCGGTTCTGCCGCGTGTGCTTTCGTGGTGAACTCTTCTGCGCCTCCTTGCGGCCAATTCCCGGCTTGCACTTCAAACCGTTGGGCAGATGTGACCCAAACATTGAACTGCACCCGAAAACGTGCTCAGATTGACATCATGGCCATGTTCAGCACCAACGGAATAGGCGTGACCGAATGTTACCTGCGCCGCACCAACGCGCGATGGCGGCATGTCCGTCACGTGCATGACGATGTCAACGAGTTGTTCCTCGTGCTCAATGGCTGCCTGAGCGTTGACACGCCGCGCGGCGAGATCCAGGCGCGCGCCAATCACGCCGTCGTTTATCCCAAGGGACTCCCCCACCTGCCGTCCAGCAACGCCGATGAAGACCTCGAAGTCATCGGCATGGCGTGGACCGGCGCAGTGGCCGCACCGGACACGGCGAAGCTGGTTCAGTATGACAGCCTCGGTCGGTTGCGCCATCAACTCATGTGGATGCTCGACACGCCGCCGGGCGAAACGGCCGCGCTCGACCTCCTCGGACAAAGCGTCATCCTTGAGTTCAACCGGCTCTGCTCGGGCGAAGGCCCCGACTTGATTGTGCAGGTCCGGCGATTCATGCGGGACAACCTGGAGCGACCGCTACAGCTCAACGACCTCGCACGCGCGGCCGGGTTGAATCGTTGTTATTTTGCGCGCGCGTTCAGGAAGGCCGCCGGCGAAAGCCCGATGCGCGCGCTCACCGTGATGCGGATTGAAGCGGCGCGCGATTTGATTCTGCGAACCTCGCTGCCGTTGAAGAATGTCGCGGCACAAACCGGCTTTGCCGACGAGGCGCACATGTCGCACGTGTTCCAGCGCGTCGTCGGACGATCACCGGGCAGCTTGCGCCAGCGATGAGAACTTCACCTACTTCCGCCAAGCCATCTCCACTTGATTGATGACGCTGATGCCGAGTTGACGAATGTGCGGCAACCGGGAACGGACTCGTTGCTGGGCGGCGGAAGGGTCTTTCTGAATCCGCAAGGCGGCCTCCAGCAACGGGGCGGAGCAGTCGGGATCGTCAATGTCAAAAATCCAATCGCGCAGCCCCAGTTCTTCCAGCATCCAGACCTTGCGCCCGTTCTCGCTGAACTGCGGCATCAACACCGGCGTGCCCAAGCTCAAGGCCATGATGATCGAGTGCATCTCCATGCTCACCACGATCTGTGCGCGTTGATACAGCGAGTATGCCTGTTCGGTCGTCCAGAATTTCTCCATCTGCACACATTTCTTCCGCGCCGAGGAGGAGAGCTTCAGGTAAATATCCGTGTGCATCTTTTCCACCTCCGAGTTGACTTCCGGCGCAAGCACCACGGGCTGTCCCGTGCGATTCACCCAATCCTCGATGAATTTTCGTATGCGGGCGATGTTCGCTTCCCCGCGCTCGGCGCTGATCGTTCCCGCCAACGGACCTCGCTGGTCGGGCCTACGAATCGTAACAGTGATAAACCGTCCTTTCTCCAAGCCGTGTTTCTTCATGAACTCGTCGGCCCAAGCATCGTCGAACCCGCTGAAGAAAAAGGTTGTATCGGGCCGCCAGCCGGAGCGCGGGCAAAGCAGGTTGTTTTGGCGCAGATACTCCAGCGAATCGGGATCGCGCGCATACACGAATCGCGCGTCCTGAAACAACGGACGAAAGATCAGGCTGGCCGGCCAGTCGAGCGCGTCGAAGGATTGGGCGCTGACGCCGTAGGGGATGCCGTGTGCGCGCGCGATGAGCATCGGCATGGCGTAGCGCAACGTGAATCCGCGCAAGTTGCGCACGCCCATCCGCCCAAAGTTGAGCGTGGTGCCGGAGGTCATGAGCACAAACCCGGCATCGGTGAAGGCGCGCGCCGCTTCGGGATTCGTCTGCTGAAGTTCCTCCAAGATCTCTTTGGGCAGGCGATTGAGGATGTCATCAGCGATGCGGGCCGCGATGCGGGCGGAAAGCGTGCCGTTCTCAAACCCGCGCAGTTGCGACGCGCCCCAACGTTCGTGAAACGCGCGCCACGCTGTACCGGCCGCTGGAGTGAGTTTGAACGGGTACCCGATGGTCTTGCAGCCGGGCAAATAGCGCGGCAGATAATCGCGCAGCATCCGGTAGTTGTCCGAATCTGCTTCGCGCGACGTGAAGACCACCGCCGGCATATTCGGGCGCACCTCGTGAATGAGGCTGAGCAACCCCGGCGTGATGGCAATGTCGCCGATGTTCGCTGTGCTCCATGTGAAAGCGATCAACAAATGCCGTTGCTTTGCTTCGGACCGTTCAGCAGACAAGCCGCTGCCGGCAAGAGCAAGGAGGATGAGCATGGTGATTGACGTTCGTTTCATGTGGTTGATTCCTTTCGTTGTTGAGAGGGACGGACAACGCTGCTCACGTCCACCAGATACATCTGGCGGGAGTTCTCGTGTGTCGAGTCGAAACAAATCGCCGTGCCATCGCGGTTCCACCGCGCATGAAGATCGCAGCGCAATGGCCCCTTCAGTTCCGGCATCTCGGCGAACCGTCCAATATCGCAGCAATGGCGCCGCGCTTGCGTCGTCGCGGCGAACAGAGAAATGTGGGGCAGGTTTGCAACCTGCCTCCTGGTCATGGAAAAGCAGGTTGCAAACCTGCTCCACATTGGGAACTACACCCGCTTCAACGCGTTGATCAGTTCGTTTAACTTATCCACGACCGACTGCACCTCTGATTGCGTAGGCGGATCACTCACGCTGATGTCCAGCGTATCAACGCCGCTGGGATTGTTCGCCGTGCCGGCGATCGCATCGCTCAATTGCTGGGCGCTCACTTCGCCGGGGTCGCCTTGCGCGCCTTGGTCGCCTTGCGGCCCTT
>Ga0194125_10002427_pt1 | contig 30845 bp, 25 predicted proteins | sample TA2KigC250mmetaG_FD_148626 | JGI IMG/M metagenome (GOLD analysis project Ga0194125, IMG submission 148626) | Freshwater microbial communities from Lake Tanganyika, Tanzania - TA2015034 Kigoma Deep Cast 250m | ecosystem: Environmental > Aquatic > Freshwater > Lake | place: Tanzania: Lake...
GGCGCGGCCCAAAGCTGGTTGGAAAACCAGCTCGCAAACCTGGAGGTTCGCCCCACGGAACCGCTAGCAGGGCTTTGGCTGCGGCTGTGCCGCGCTGTGTACCACGGAGCGGGAACCCTGGACCCCCGATTTGCTGATTCAGCGGGTGCTCGCGCACCTTGCACGATACGACATCATCCTGATGCTTCGTGCGGTCTGGGAGCCACCCCTGATCCGCTATCAACTGCTGGAAATCCCCGTCGAGACCTTGGAATTGGTTCGGACGGCGAATCTCCAGACCGTGGGCAACCGCAAGGGCCGACAAAGCCTGGGCGCCGATGTATGCCGTGGGGGAACAACGGTATTCCACGTCCATTTTGATGGGTCAGATGGCAAATGCCAAGTCAGGAATCTGCGCGTGGAAGACTGCGCACTATTGCTGGCCTGGGACTGGCTCGTCACGGATTGAGGATCATTCACACTTGTCGGATTTCCGGAAGATCAGCCAATAGCAGTGCTGTCTACGGCTGTGGTGGGCGATCTTCCATTTCGGGTCGATTATCGGGCCCTTTCTGGTCTTCACAATGCAGTCGCAAGCAGTGAATCCGACTGCACGTGCCGCCTGGATGAAATCGACGTGCGCCCACTGGTACTGGTGATCGTGGATATAGTCCGTGATCTTGCACAGCAGAATGCCTTCCGGCTTCAGAATTCGATAGGCCTCCCTGACGAAGGGGGGATAGGTGTGCGTGAACGTGTAGCCGTTTTCCTTGGAAGACTTCAGGATGAGACCGAATCGTACATTGAAGTCCTTCAGGATGTCCCTGCCCTGATTGGGGATGTGGGGCGGATCGTAGACCACGACGTCGAGACTCCCGTCTCGGAAAGGCATGGCGGTGTTGTCCCCCACAATTGTGGGGCGATGCTTCGCTTCGATGTCCATGCCGATGACGGCGCGCCCGCTTCCGCGCCAGAAACGGCCGCCATTTACGGTGGCATCAAGAATCCGCCTGGGCCGCTTGCGCGGGTAGAAGTCCAAGAGGCGGTCGAGCAGGCTGGCGTCGTCGCCATCCCACACCGAGGGCAACGGGGTGTACTCCGCTTCCCGGCCATGGGCTCTCAGCGTGTTTGGCGCCACAGCAAATAGTAAACCCTGCGAGGCTTCGACCACAAGTCTCTATCGGCTGTTCGTGAACCAGGATCTAGCCCACTACTGCCAGAAGTCAGGCGGCCGTCAGATCTGGGCTGCGGCCTCCCGATCGTCGGAGGTGGCGCTCAGGGTGACGGCCCCGCGGTCTCATGCCCCGCCGTCGTTCGCAGGGACCACCGGTTACTGGTGGCGGAGGGCCACGACCGGATTGACGTTGGCGGCGGTCCAGGCGGGGCGGGCTCCGGCGGCCAAGATGACCGCGCTCAGCAGGAGGCTGGCGCCGAGGAGGGTGGCCGGATCGTAAGGCTCGAGGCCAAAGAGCTGGCTGCGGATGACGGGGCCGAGCGCCAGAACGAGGGCCATCCCGGCCACGGCTCCGGCCAAGGCCAGCAGGGCGACCTCACCCATCACCATGCGCAGCATGCGCCCGCCGTCGGCGCCCAGCGCCATGCGCACTCCGATTTCCCTGGTCCGCGCCGCCACGGTGTAGGCCACCAGACCATACAACCCGATGGCGGACAGCAGAGCAGCTATCACCGCGAAGGCCGAGCAAAGCCACGCGACCAGGCGCTCACCGGTGAGGGTGATGTAGATGTGCTCCTCGACGGTCCGCTCGTTGAACATGGGAAGCCCAGCGGCGGCCGAGGCGAGTTCGCGCCGCAGCGTCCGGAACATTGACTCCGGGGTTGTGGCCGTGCGGACATAGAAAGTCACCTGTCCGACTCCGGAGCGCTGGAGGAGCGGCAGGAAGACACGGCGCCGGGCAGGCTCGCGCAGTTGCATGTAGGGGCCGGCGCGGACCACGCCTACGATCTCGATGTCACGGTCGAGGTCGTTGTCGAAACGTCGCCCGAGCGGGTCGGACGTCCCGAAGAAGTACCGGGCGAAGGTCTCATTGACTACCGCGACCCTGCGCGACTGGGCGTGGTCGGCTTCGGTGAACTCGCGCCCGGCGAGAAGGGGCAGCTCGAGGGCCTTGAAGTAACCCGGGCTAGCGAGGTCGAAATGGGGCTCCATGTCTTCGCCCTCCTGCGGCTGGTAGCCGTGAACCCGGACTCGCGCGCTCCAGCCGTCCATGGCAAGCAGGGTGTTGTCGGAGATGGACACCGCGCTGACTCCGGGCAGGCCGGCGAAATGAGACCGGAGCCTCTCGTACAAGCGGTAAACCTGATCAGCCGGGTAGCCCGACGAACGCGCATCCACTTGGAAGCTGAGCAGCCGGGCGGTGGGAAATCCGGGATCGACGGCGCGCAGCCGGGCCAGCGTACGGGCGAATAACCCCGCCATCACCAGCAGGAAGAGCGAGATCGCGATCTGAGCCGCCACCAGGACCTTGCGGAGGCGGGCCGAGCCGGGGGAGGCGGTGGCGGCGCCGCGAACGATGTTCTCCCGGGAGGCCCACCTGGCGGGAGCCAGTCCGAACAGCAGGCCCGTGAGGGCGGCCACGGCCAGGTTGAACCACAACGCACGGGCGTCCAGGCTCGCATGGATGCCGATGCGCGCGGGCACGCCCGCGTCCAGAATCAGGGCGAAGATTCCGTGACGTAGCCATGCGGCGAGCAACAGTCCGCTGAGCGCGCCCAGAACGACCAGCACGAGGCTTTCGACCAGAAGGGGCATCATCAGCCGGAGGCCGCTGGCGCCCAGGGCCCGGCGCACCGCCATTTCATGCCGGCGATGGACGGACCGCGCGATCATCAGTCCGGCGACATTGGCGCAGGCAATCAGCAGGACCAGTCCGGTCGCCGCCAGCAGCACCGAGAGCGGGGCCCGGGCTTCGCGCCGGAGGATGGGAACGCCGCCAGCCCCGGGGAGCAGCGAGAGCGGCTGCGCCAGAATCTGCTCGCGCAGCCGGCTCGGAACCTCGCCCCCCATCTGTTCGAGCTGCTTCTCCAGCGTGGAGCGGTGCAGCGGCTGGAGCGATGCCCGGGCCTGCGCCGGGGTCAGGCCGGGACGCAGCCGCCCGATGATGTTCAGCCAGTGCCCGCGCCGGTTGTACAGCTCGTCCCAGGTCGGCGTGGCCGGGGCTTTCATCATGATCGGCAAGTAGACGGCCGGCACGACGCCAATCTGGACCCCGCCGAAGCCCGCCTGGGTTACACCCACAATGGTGAACGCGTGGCCGTTGAGACGGATGGCTCGGCCCAGCACGGCGGGGTCGGAGCCGAAACGCCGCACCCAGAAATCGTGGGAGAGAACCGCCACGGGATGGGCGGCGGGCTTGACGTCGTCCGCTGGAGTAAGGGTGCGCCCGAGCCTCGCTCCCACGCCCAGGACCTCGAAGAAGTTGCCGGAAACCAGTTCTCCAGCTACCCGCTCACTGTGGCCGCCGGCGGACATGGTCAGAGCCACCGTGTACCGGGCGGCCAGGCCGGTGAACGCCTGGTTGCCATCGCGCAGATCGCAATAGGTGGGATAGGAGAACGAGTACGGACCGCGCGAGAACTCGCGACCCAGACCGGGCGAGTCGAACAGCACCAGCTCGCTGGGATTGCGGACCGCTATGGGCCTCAGGAGCACCTGGTCGAGGAGGCTGAATATCGCGGTGTTGGCGCCGATGCCGAGGGCCAGAGATACGACGGCAACAGCCGTGAACACCGGCGCGCGCCTCAGACTGCGAAGTGCTTGCTTGAGCATGGCGGATCTCCTGACTTCACTATGTGGCTCCCGGCCGGGCGGTCAAGGTTTCCCTCACTGTATCGCCGCCCCCTCAAGCTCCGAGCGGTGACGGTATTCCGAGTAGCGCGTGGTGACCTCCTCGTTGACGGACTTAACGAGCAGAATGCGCGCGGCGAAGCGCACGACCTCCGAAGTGGTCAGCCAGACCTTGGGCTGCACGCGCTGGCGCTCGATCGCCGCGCGCGTTCCCTTGAAGAAGCGGCCGATCAAGCCCCAACCAACCGTCACATCGTCGAACATCTCCACCTGCACGCGTACCATCTCGTGCGCTTCCTGGTCGATCCAAATCTGCCCTTTCACCTTCAGGAATACGCGCGTGCGGAGGTTCCTGGGCTGGTAGCCGGGCCGCGGCGAAACAGCAAACACCAGCACTGCCCGTCCGTTCAGCGTCTCTTCGCCAACGAGCTGGCAGTCCAGGGCTTCGGGCAGTTCCTTCAGCCACGCGTTCTCTTCGGCATACTTGCGGCGCTCCTCCTGCCGGTGCCGCTCCCGCTCAGCCGGGGACAGCGCCTTGTACTCGTCCAGGGCCTTGCGAAGCGCAGCTCCGTGGCGCTGCCGCTCACCGGCGCTCAGAGGCCTGCCATCGCGCTCGATCAGGCGTTCCACCATGAAACCATCCACCAGGCTCTGCCGCGCCAGCCACGATTGCTGTTTCTTCAGCCGGCCGTCAGCCGACAGTTCACGGCGTTCGTGGAAACGCAGGAACCCATACTGCTCGCGAGCCCGGGCTTCCTCCTCCAGCTTGGCGACAACTTCGCGCATCAGCGCGCGGCTGCCGGGTTCGGGATCCCCCGAAGGATGGCGGGCGGAAGTGCCGGCCACTGCCGCAGCCTCGCGCTCCGGGGCGCCGTCCGCCGCCAACCCATTCCCGCGTCTGGATATCGCCGTGTTCGCGCCCGTCCCAAGGGCAAGGGATGCCAACGCCGCAGCGGTGAACACCGGCGCGCGCCTCAGGCTGCGGAGTGCTTGCTTCAGCATGTCTTGACTTCAGGCTACGAGGAAGACAGGCGCCGAGTTCCCAAATCCCGGCAAAGCCAGTATAGAAGAGGCTCCGGAGCCGGGAAGTGGCGCTTCAGCCGAGCTTCCAGCCTTTCCGGAAGGTGGGCTTGACGAAGCGGTTGGCTTCCGGGCGGTTGGTGACCTTCATCCTGGCGCTGTCCCAATCGAGTCTGCCCTCGAAGCGCAGGGCCAGCACACCGAGCAGTATCCACTCGGTGAACGGCCCGGCGACGCGGAAGTCCGAGCAGGACGGCTCGCCGCCCTTGCAGGCGCGGATCCAGTCGCGATAGTGCCCCGGCGAGCGGGTTAGCAGTGGGGGCGGGAACTTGTAGCCCTTCATCTTCTCGGCGGGCAGCAGGCGTGTTCCGGCGCCATAGGTTCCGGTGGTGATGAACCCTTTCTCGCCGACGAAGAGACTGCCGTTGGCGGACGGGCGGACCGGAGCAGTACGACCGGCGGCCCCCTGGCCAGCGCGGGCAGCCTTCGGGGCGGCTGCCGCGGGAGGCTCGGGTCGCGGCTGAGCGGGCTGGGTGAGGCCGTCGGAGGTGATCGTTCCGGCGCCCCTGGGGAGGTCGCCCAGGGAGTCGCCGTCGGGGAAACCTTCGGGAAGCTGAGGGGCGCCGGTCATGCCGTCGTACCAGAAGATCTTCACCGGGGGCATCGAGCCGCGGGCGGGGAAATCGAAGCGGATGATCGACTTCTTCGGGTAGGTGTAAGGACTCCTCCCCTCCTGCTTGATGCACTCGACGCTGGTGGGAGCGCCCAGCAGCAGCGCCATGTTGGGCGCGCCGAGGATGTGACAGGCCATGTCGCCCAGGGCGCCGCAGCCGAAGTCGAACCAGCCGCGCCAGGCAAAGGGCGCATAGGCGGGACTGTAGGGGCGCATGGCGGCGAGGCTGAGCCAGACGTCCCAGTCGAGCGTGTCGGGGACCGGCTCCTCGGCCGGGAGGGCCTCCAAACCCTGCGGCCAGATGGGGCGGTTAGTCCAGGCGTGCACCTCGCGGACGGGGCCGATCTCGCCGGCCCAGATCATCTCGGCGCATTGCCGCGTGCCTTCGTTGGAGTAGCCCTGGTTGCCCATCTGGGTGGCGACCTTGTATTTCGCGGCCGCCGCCGTCAGCAAGCGCGACTCCCAGATGGTGCGGGTGAGGGGCTTCTGGCAGTAGACGTGTTTGCCGCGCTCCATGGCCCATAGGGCCGCGGCGGCGTGCGCGTGGTCGGGTGTGGACACGATGACCGCGTCGATGTTCTTGCCCTCCCGATCGAACATCCGCCGGAAGTCGGCGTACTTGGGCGCCTTCTCATACAGCTTGAAGGTGCGCTCGGCGCGCTTGGAGTCCGGGTCGGCCAGCGCGACGATGTTCTCGGTGGCGCAGCCGGCGATGTCGCTGGCGCCTTTGCCGCCCGCGCCGATCCCCGCGATGTTCAGTTTCTCGTTGGGGGACTTGTAGCCCAGGCGTCCAAGGGAGGGCACGCTGGAGAATCCCCCGGCGGGGATAGCTCCGGCGAGCAACGTGCCGTAGAAGAAGTAGCGTCTGGAGAAGCGGTCATGTGCCATGCAGTATAGGCCTCTTTCAGATAGCGTACTCTTTTTCGGTGAGGTTACGGGGGGGGATGCCGCAGTGTCGCACGGCGCGATCCCGTGGCGGCGTGGCACAATGAAGGCGCAAGGGCTTCTTATGCGCCGGCGTGCGGTAGTCGTGGACGTAGGCGGGGTCAGGATCGGGGGGGATCACCCCGTGGTGGTGCAATCCATGACCAGCACGGACACCGCCGATGTGGCGGCCACCGTCGAGCAGGCGGCGGCGCTGGCGCGCGCCGGCAGCGAGCTGGTGCGCGTGACGGTGAACACGGACGAGGCAGCACGGGCCGTGCCCCGCGTCATCGAGGGCCTGGAGGAGCGCGGCATCCGCGTTCCCATTGTCGGCGACTTCCACTACAACGGCCACCTGCTGCTGAAGCGCTACCCGGAGTGCGCGCGGGCGCTGGCCAAGTATAGGATCAACCCCGGCAACGTGGGCATCGGCCAGAAGGACGACGCCAACTTCCGCGCCATGATCGAAACGGCGGCGGCGTGCGATCGGCCGGTGCGCATCGGGGTGAACTGGGGATCGCTGGACCAGGCGCTGCTGGCGCGGCTGATGGACGAAAACTCGCGGCGGGCGGCGCCTCGCGACGGGCGCGTGGTGATGCTGGAGGCCATGGTGGCCAGCGCGCTCGAATCGGCACGGGCGGCGGAAAGCTACGGGCTGGCGCATGACCGGATCGTGCTGAGCGCCAAGGTCAGCGGGGTCGAGGAAACGCTGGCCGTCAACCGCGCGCTGGCGGTGCAGTGCGACTACCCCTTGCACCTGGGCGTGACCGAGGCGGGCCCCGGCTCGAAGGGCGTGGTGGTGACTGTGTCGGCCCTCTCCGTCCTGCTCCAGGAGGGCATCGGAGACACCATACGAGCCTCGCTCACCCCCGCGCCGGGCGGCGACCGCACCGAGGAAGTGCTCCTCTGCCAGCAGATCCTTCAGGCGCTGGGGCTGAGGAGGTTCCATCCGGAGGTTACCGCCTGCCCGGGCTGCGGTCGCACCTCCGGCAAGCATTTCCTGGAATTGGCGCAACAGGTGCAGGACCACCTGCGTGTGCGCATGCCCGTCTGGAAGGACCGTTACCCGGGCGTGGAGAGCCTCCGGGTGGCAGTGATGGGCTGCGTGGTCAACGGGCCTGGGGAATCCAAGCACGCCGACATCGGCATCTCACTGCCGGGCAGCGCCGAGGAGCCCAAAGCGCCGGTCTACATCGAGGGCCGGCTGGCCGCCTTGTTGCGGGGCAACCAAATAGGCGCCGAGTTCATCGTATTATTGGAGGAGTATGTCGCGAAGAGGTGCGGAGGCACGCGGCGGTAGAGTTGCTTCGCCCCGCCGGGTCTTCCTGCTCGCGATCATCGTACTCCTGCTGGGAACCTCGTACGCCAGCTCGGCCCACGTTTGCGCCGGGCACGGTTCACATACCTGCACCTGGGGCCTTTTCGCGCGGACATTCCTGCCGGACGCGCCGCCCGCGCCGCCGCTGGTCGCTCTGGAGTGGTCCGGCCGGCGCCACTGCCCGGCTATCCAGACTCAGGAACTGCCCGCCGACCGGCTCACCGCCGCCGCCCGCGCCCCTCCTCGATAGCCGCAACTTCCCGGTGTGGACTAGGTGAGTGCAGTCAGAGGAGGAAAGGCATGTCTGGCTATGCGAGAGCTTTGTCTCTCAGCGTGATTCATATAGCGGCGCTGTCCGCCTGGGCCCAGGCGCCCGCCGCCGCGCCGGCTACATTGCGCGGCCGGGTGACCTTGGAGAACCAAGACTATCCGCTCCATCATGTGACCGTGACGATTGTGCAGTTGCGGCGGGTGACGGAGACGGACGACCGGGGAGAGTACCGCTTCGGGAATGTGCCTCCGGGCGAATACGAAGTGTCGGCGCATATGCACGCCATGATCGACCAGCGAAAGAAGGTCGCGCTGGCGGCGGGCGCGGACGGCGTGGTGGACTTCCGGCTGCGCCTGGGGGTGGTGCATGAGCAGGTGACGGTGACCGCCTCGGGCACCGAGCAGACGCGGCTGGAGACGTTCCAGGCAGTCACGGCCCTGGATTCGCTGGAACTGGCGGGCAAACCGGCGGTGTCGCTGGGAGAAGTGCTGGACGGCCAGCCGGGGGTGGCCAAGCGGAGTTTCGGGCCGGGAACGTCGCGGCCGGTGCTGCGCGGCTTCGACGGAGACCGGGTGCTAATCCTTCAGGACGGGATGCCGACGGGGACCATCTCGTCACAGTCGGGAGACCACGGCGAACCGCTGGATCCAACGACGGTGGACCGGGTGGAGGTGGTCAAAGGCCCGGCCACGCTGCTTTATGGCGGCAGCGCCGTGGGCGGCGTGATCAACGTGATTACCGGACACCACCAAGTGCACCGGCACGCTCACGAGGGGCTGCGAGGCCACATCACCGGGAACGCAGGTTCGGGCAACGCGCTGGGAAGCGGCAGCGCCGGATTCGAGTACGGCGCCGGCAAGTGGCTGCTGTCGGGCGACGGAGGGGGCCAGCGCAGCGGGGACTACCGGACGCCAGCCGGCACGGTAGACAACTCCCACACCCGCATGAGCAGTGCCCTGGTGGGGCTGGGCCGATACGGGGAACGCACCCTCTTCAACCTCAATTACGGCCACCAGGAAGGCCGCTACGGCGTACCCGGGATGGCGCACGCGCACGAACACGAGCACGGTGAAGAGGGGGAACACCACGGAGCCGGGGAGCCGGAACACGTGGACCTCAGCTTCCGGCGCCACAACCTGCGCTTCAATGTGGGGCAGCGCGAACCCGCCGCGGGGCTGGAGCGGTTCGACCTGGCAGTGAACTACAGCGACTGGATGCACAAGGAACTGGAAGGAGCAATAGTCGGAACCCAGTTCTTCAACAAGCAGTTCCAGTATCGCGGGTTGTTTGAGCAGCGGCCTCTCGAGAAGCTGTCCGGGCGGTTCGGATTCATGGGGGTGGAACGGCGCTACAAAGCCGCCGGCTACGAGGGTTTGTCGCCTCCGGTGGCGCAGCGCGGGTGGGGGCTGTTTGCGCTGGAGGAGCTGAGCCTGGGCGCGGCGCGGCTTCAGGCCGGGGCGCGCCTGGAGCACACCCGCTACAGCCCGGAGGGTCTGCGGAAGCGGTCCTTCACGGGAGTCTCAGCCAGCGCGGGGGTCAACCTTCCATTGTGGAGGGGCGGCGCTTTGGCGGCGAACTACGCGCACTCGTTCCGGCCGCCGGCCCTGGAGGAACTCTACAACTTCGGTCCGCACATCGGGAACCTGACCTTCGAGGTGGGCAACGCGGCGCTGGAGCCGGAGCGCGCGAATGGTCTGGACATGTCGTTGCGTCACGGATCGCGGCGGGTTCACGGGGAGTTCAACGTGTTTCACTATCGTCTGGATCAGTTCGTGTACCTGGCGCCCACCGGACGCCTGGAGCACGGGCTGATCGAGGCGGAATACCGGCAGGCCGGCAGCCGCTACATGGGCGTGGACGCCCGCCTGGACGTGCACCTGCGATCCGGCCTGATGCTGGCGCTGGCCCTGGATACGGTGGATGCCCAGTTGCGGAAGGCGGCCACGCCGCTGCCGCGCATTCCGCCCACGCGGGGCCGCCTGGGGCTGGATTACACCTTTCGGAGCCTCCGGCTGAAGCCCGAAGTGGTGCTGTCCGGTGCGCAAACGCAGATCTTCCCCACCGAGACGCGCACTGCCGGGTATGCGCTGTGGAACCTGGGCGTCTCCTACAACTGGGCGCGGCAGCACGCCTTCCACGTGCTCTCGCTGAGCGTAGTCAACGCCGCGGACCGGCTGTACCGCAACCACCTGTCCTTTATCAAGGACCTGGCGCCGGAGATGGGCCGCGGCGTGCGGCTGACCTACACGGTGCGGTTCTTCTAGTGGGATAGGACTCCAGTCCTGTCGGGGACAAGCCTGGAGGCATGGGGCTGACAAGCCTGGAGGCTTATCCTACGGGTTTGACACCCGTTTCGGCGCGCCGCTACACTGGTTGGGAGTCGCGGTGGAATGCTGCTGCCTAGGGAATTTGTCGGCTACTTGGCGCGTGAGACGATCAAGCGGTTGACTCCCCACTCCCTGGAAACCGCCGATGCCCGCATCACCGCCGAAACGGTGGCCGGGATCATCACCGATGAGCTCCAGGTGGAAGACCGCCTCAACGATGAGGTGCGCGAGATCCTGAGTCAGTACAGCGAGTATATGCGGCGCGAAGGGGTCAGCTACCAGGAGATGTTCCGCCGCATCAAGAACACTCTGATCGCCCAGCGCAAGGTGATCCGGGCGGCGGGGCGGGACACCGGCGACCAGATGAAGCTGTCGCGCGACAAGGTCATCGACATGTCGCACAAGATCGTCTCGGGTCTGCGGCGGGCCCGCGAGGTGCGGCTCAAGCAGGCTCCCAACGAGGTGCGGCTGGAGCTGGTGCGGCGGCTCACCGAGCTGCTGCAAATCGAGGACAAGGTGGACCGGGCGGCCCGCCAGAAGGTGCGCTCGCACAAGCGGGAGATCCCCGAAGGCAGCGAGGAATGGGACCTGTTGCTGAAGCGCTACTACGCCGAGGAGCTGAGGAAGCTCGGAATCGACCTGAGCCGATGACACCCTGCCTGGCGGTGGTGGGAAGCCTCAACATGGATTTTGTGGTGACGGTGGACCGTCTGCCGGCGCCCGGCGAGACGGTGCTGGGGTGGGGCTTCCAGATGATCCCGGGCGGCAAGGGCGCCAACCAGGCTTGCGCGGCGGCTCGGCTGGCGGGGGCCGCGGTCACGGTGCGGATGGCGGGCCGGGTGGGTTGCGACGTCTTCGCCGATCATCTCAAGGCCAGCCTCTCGGCGGCTGGTGTGGACGTCGGCGCGGTGCACGCCACGCGGGCGCAGCCCACGGGCGTGGCGCTCATCTGGGTGGACCGCGCGGGGCAGAACTCGATCGTGGTGGCCTCCGGCGCCAATCACGAATTGCGGCCCGCGGACGTGGGGGCGTTGCGCGCGGTGTTCCGCGGCGCGCGCTTCGCGCTGTTCCAGTTGGAGACCCCGCGGGAGACGGTGCGCGGGGCGATGGAGCTGGCCCGCCAGGAGGGCGCGGAGACGATTCTGGATCCCGCGCCGGCGCAGCGGCTTCCGGCGGACTTCCTGGCGCTGGCGGGCATCCTGACTCCCAACGAGACCGAGGCGCTGATCCTGCTGGAGCGGCCTCCGGCGCGCGTGCCGGCAGCGGATGCGCCGGGGCTGACGCAGGCGCTGCGCGCCTTAGGCGCGGGGCGGGTAGTGCTCAAACTGGGCGACCAGGGCTGCTTCTACGACGACGGCGCCCGCCGGATCCATGTGCCCGCTTTCCCGGTGCAGGTGCGCGACTCGACCGCCGCCGGCGACGTTTTCAACGCCGGTCTGGCGGTGGCGCTGGCGGAGGGCCGCCCCATCGAGGAGGCCCTGCGCTTCGCCAGCGCATCGGCTGCGATCTCGGTGACCCGGCTGGGCGCGCAGGCCTCGGTGCCCGGACGGGGCGAAGTCCAGGCTTTCATCGAGGCGGAAGGCGCCTGATGGCGACCGCGGATGCGCCCGGCCTGTCGGTGGTGATCCCCGCCTGGAACGAGCGAGAGAACCTCGATCATCTTCTGCCGGCGGTGCAAGGCGTGCTGCTGCGGCTGGGGGTGCCCGCCGAGGTCATCGTGGTGGACGGCGGCTCGGCGGACGGCACCGCCGAGGCTGCGCGGCGTCACGGGGCCCGGGTGATCCAGCAGACCGAGCGCGGCTACGGGGGCGCGCTGCTGGCCGGATTCGCCGCCGCACACGGGCGATACCTGCTCACCATGGACGCGGATCTGTCCCACCCTCCGGTGTTCATCGAAGAATTCTGGCGCCGAAGGGACGAGGCCGAGGTGCTGATCGCCTCCCGCTACGTGCCCGGCGGGAAGGCCCAGGTGAGCCGCTTCCGCCGGCTGCTGAGCGTGATTCTTAACCGGACCTACGCGGCGTTGCTGGCGGTGCCGCTCAAAGACCTCTCCAGCGGCTTTCGCATGTACCGGCGGGAAGTGCTGCTGGCCGAGGCGCCGGTGGCGCGCGACTTCGACTTCCTGGAGGAAATCCTGGTGAGGGTCTACAACCGCGGCGGGCGCGCGGTGGAGATCCCCTTTCACTACCTGCCCCGGGGCGCGGGTCGCTCCCACGCGCGGCTGCTCAGGTTCGGCTGGGCCTTCCTGAAAACGCTGGCGCGGATGTGGCGACTACGCCGCCGCGGCGGGTAGCCGGCGTCACCGGATTTCGAAGACGCCGAACACCAGCCCCAGTTCGCGACCGTCCGCCGCCCGGGAGACCCGGTCCAGCCGGATCTCGAGCTCCACCTCGGGCCGCCCGGCCAGCCGGGCGGGCAGCGGGAAATCGAACTGGAATCGGGCATCGCCCCGGGTGATGGATACCGTGGAGAGCGGTTCGCCGTCCGCGCTGACGGTCATCCCCAGCGGGCCCGGCGCCAGCAGAAATGCCGGGCAGTAGCCGGAGACGTACAGGCGCTCGGCGGCGGAGCGCGGACCGCCCAGGCGGAGCGTGGCGCGCCGCGGCATCCAGCGGTGCCTCGCCTCACGAGCCCGCCAGGCAGGCCCCAACGCATACTCGGTGAGCGGGCTGCTCACGTCCACCCGGCGCGGCGGCCCCGGCGGCGTCTCGCGCCCGCCCGCGTAACGCCGCGTTATGTTCTTCAGGCGCCTGCCCGCCACCTCGTAGACCACCATCCCGCCCCGGTGCAAGGCGTACGCGATCACTTCTTCTGGCAGGAAGGACTCGGAGATGTTCTCGCGTCCAGGCTCCGCCTGGATGCGGCTGGCGGTGGCCGGGTCCAGGTAGACATCGGAGAGTCCCGCCGCGGCGAACCCCCCGTCCCACACCACGGACCAGAACAGCCGGTTGTCGATGCCGGTCAGTAGAATAGCCTGGGTGGGATGGAGCTGCCGGGCGTGCATCACACCAAGAACCAACGCCTGCGCCTCCCGGCTGCGCTCGTGCTGCCAGCGGGCCGCGCCGAAGGCCCCTGGGACCATGACCATCAGATAGAAGGAAGCCCCCGCGACGGCCACGGCTCTCCAGACCGCCGCGGCGCGCCAGGCGGCCGCCACCGCGCAGGCCAGCAACATGCCCAAGCCCAGGGTGGGCAGTGTCAGGTAGTAGCTCGACCGGTGCTCGCGCAGGGGGAGCACCGGCGCCAGCAGGATCAGGAACCAGGCGAGGCACAGCACCGGCAGCCAGTCACGCTTGCGCAGGGACCATAGGGTGAATCCCAGGAGCGCGACGGTGAGGAAGGCGTCACACAGCGGCGCGACCCACCACGGGTAGCCTGTCAAAGCCGCCAGATTGTACGGCTCCCAGGCCCACCGCCAGTAGGCCGCCAGGGTGGCGGGCAGCGCGGTGTCGAAGTGCAGGGCGTAGGGTCCGGCGGTCTGCTTGGGCACGATGGCCATGTGGAAGATGAGGAAGGCGGCCGAGGCCGCCCACAGCGGCAGCGTGCTGCGGAAGTGCCTGCGCGCGAATAGCAGCGTGTAAACGGCGGGCAGAGCGGGATACACCAGGGTGGTCTCCATGGCGAGGAACCCGGTCAGGAAAGCCGCCCACTGGAACCAGTAGTAGCGCCAGCGCCCGGTCTCGATATGGCGCAGCAGGAAGTGAAAGGCCAGCAGCAGGCAGAAACCGCACAGGATCTGCATGTAGGCTGAATTCCAGCACATGGCCGTCGCCAGGCTGGCGTTGGCCGTCCAGAACACAGGGGCCAGAAACCCGGCCAGCCGCGATCCGGTCAGCCGGCGGGTGACGGAGGCCACGAGAGTCAGACTGGCGAACTGCGTGAGGAAGGCCCACATGCGGAAGGGCAAAGCATCCATCGGGAACAGGCTTCCGAAGACGAGGAAATAAGCGCGTTCGCTCAGGGGCCGGAAGGTGCCGTGGCGGGTGGGAGTGAAGAGCGCGGCCGACAGATCGCGCCAGCTCCCGACGTCGAAGCGCAGGCGCAGCCAAACGAAGTCGTCGTCGCGGAACCAGGCGTTGAGGCCGTGCCAATACAGCGCCAGGCAGAACAGCATCGGCGCCAGCCAGTAAGCCGCCAGCCCGAAGACCCGGATCATCCCTGGCGCGCGGTCAGCGAGGGGACGGCTCACGCTTGATTCCCCTCACCGCAGCCCGTAGACCAGGTACCTGGAGTTCCGGTACACCGGGCTGCGGCCCGGCAGTTGATTGGCGGCGCGCAGTACGACGTAGTCGATGCCCAGGGCGGCGAAAGCATCCACCCGCTTGGCCTGGAACCTGCCCGCCATGGTCTGCTGCCAGCGCGGATACCATTCCCGCGCGAAGGCCTTCAGGAAGTTGACTTGTCCGCCCGCCTTCCAGTCCACGTAGACGGCGCGCAGGGCGCTGGCGCGGAAGATGCCGGGGTCGAACTGCTGCCCCGCGTCAGGGAATAGAAACAAGGCGTCACGGGGTGTCGAGGAACGCGCCCATTGGCTGAGAGCCGCGAGGTCCGGATGGTGCAGGTCCGGGTAGTTCTTCACCTGACCGTATCCTGGAATCAGCACGAAGGGAAGCACTACCGCGGGCGCCCAGGCGGCCCAGGCGGGCCACTGGCGCCGCAAGCGGCCCAGCGCCAGGGCCAGCGCACCCAATACCGCCAGCAGCAGCACCAGGCTGACGCGACGGCGTATCAGGGGGTGTGACAGGTCCGGCCAGAACATCTGAAGCACCCGCATGTGCATCGGGATGGCGGCCGCCAGCGCCAGCCACAGCAGGGTTTCCCAGTAGCGCCTTTGCTCGGCCGCCTTGGCCGCCGCCACGGCCGCCAGAATCAGCGCCAGCACGGTCACGAACAGCAGCGCCCGCATGGGCTGAAGCTGCGGCAGCAACGACCACTTCAGCTTCTCCAGCAGCAGGTAGGACACCGGCATGCTTAGCATGCCCACCAGGGGCAAGCCCACCAGGAAGAAGCGCAGGTCCTGCGAGGCGAAGCGGCGCACGCGCCAGAAGGCCACCAGGGACGCCCCCCACAGGAAGAGGTAGTGGCCGAACCACGACGGCCCCCACTCCGAAACCCAGCAATAGGAGGCGCGCAGCCGCTGCAAGCGCTCCAGGGGAGCGTCAATGCGAGCGAAGAAATCCTGGGGCTGGCCCACGGCGGTCTGAAGACGCGAGAACAGAAACAGCAGCAGCACGCCGCCCAGAAGCGGCAGCAGCCCCTCGATGCGCAACTTCATGGTGGCGGGCTTGGTCGGCCACAAGGTCAGGCAGAAGTACACGATCCAGAAGGGGTACACCGTGGGTGGATGGTAGAGGAACGCCGCGGCGGCGGCGATGCCGGCGCTCACGTCCCGCCCGCGAGCGGCCAGGCCCAGCGCCAGCAGCAGCAGGGGAACGGCAAAGCCGCGCGGCACCGGCTCGTACTCGAGCACCAGCACGGAAGCGCCGGCGACGGTGGCGCCCAGCGAGAACCAGGCCGCCACCAGCAGGGCCGGCCGGGTGGACAGGCCCAGCGCGCCCGCCAGCAGGAACACGCCCAGAATGCCCAGCGCGCGGAAGACTACGTGCTGGAAGGCGAGTATCTGGTGGAACTCGAGACCGGTCAGGCGGCGCAGCAGCAGCGCCACCTCGTCGTAGACGGTGAAGGAAACATGCGGCTCGCGCGCCACCAGATCCCGTCCCAGCAGGCCGGGATCCCACAGACGCTCCAGAATGGGCACGTATATCTGGGTGTCGGACTGCAAATAGGTGTGCCCGGGGAATTGGAGGTAGCCCAGCAGCGTGAGAGCGATGACAGCCGCGGCGACCAGGAGCCGGTGGGAGGTCATGGGGCGGGCGTCTTCTCCAGTTGCTGCCTGGCCCAGGCGCGGCGCGGGTTCAACTCGAGGGAGCGGGTGATGGCGCGGCGCGCCTGGGCGGCGCGCCCGGCCTTGCGCAAGGCTATACCGAGCCACAAGTGCGCGTCGGCCAGCCGCGCATCCAGCTCCAAGGCCTTCTCGAAATCCCGGATGGCCGCTTCCACACCGCCTCCGAAAGCCGGCGGCAGGTAGTAGTGGCCCACGCCCCGGCTCAGCCAGGCCTTCGCGGACTGGGGCTCCAGCTCGAGGGCCTTCTCGACGCCGCGCCGCGCGCACTCTCCGTAGCGCAGCGCCAGCAGCACGTTGGCGGGGATGATCTGGCCGCAGAGGGCGCCCAGGATGCGGTGGTGCTCGGAAACCCCGGGCCCAAGCTCCACCGCCCGCTCCGCTGCGCGGATGCCGGTCTCCGCGGCGGTCTTGGCGGCCGGGCGATCGCGCGCTTCCAGGGCCGCTTCCGCCAGATAGGATGCCGCCAGTGCCAGCCGGTAGTGGGCCGCGGCGTCTCGGGGCGCCTGCTCAGTCTGGGTGCGGAGCGCGGTCACGGCCGCTTCCAGCGCGGCGCGATCCTGCCGGTCGCGGGCCTCCTCGAGGTCCACGGCGGACCAGCCCAGGCATGCCGTCACGCACCACAGCGCCAGCACAACTCGCATGACTCCTCTGATTCTACCGTGGAGCGGAAGCGCCCTCGGGCCAGCCCAACCGCTCGCTGACGCTCGCGGCTCGGCTACGGGCTTCCTCGCGCCTGACCGAGCCGCGACCGGCAGGGAGCGGTCCTACCGAAGCGGCTTCTCGCGGCGGATCAGGTGCAAGTAGTTGCCGTCGGCGTCGGCGAAGAAAACGATCAGGTTGCCCTTGAGGTTGGCCGGTTCGGTGTAGAAGTGCACGCCCAGCGCCTTGAGCTTCTGGTAGGCGGCCTCGAAATCGTCCACTTCGATGGCCAGGTGGCGCAGCCCGGGGTCTTTCATGGTCTGGGGCGCGCGCTCGCCCTCGGCGGGGATGATCTCCAGCATGGTGCCGTCGGGGGCGCGGACGAAGACGTTGGCGTCGTAACGGAAGTTGATGGTGCAGCCCAGGCAGTCCACGTACCACTGCGCCAGGCGCTCGGGGTCGGGCGAGGCGATGCCGGTGTGTTCGAATCCTTTGAACATGGCAGAAGGGATTGTAGCAGGGGCAGCGTAGCACGTTTGGCGGAGTTGTGCTACTATCGCCGAATGGTCCTCACGGTGCTGCTTCGCTGCCTGCTGCCGGCTCTCGCCGCCGCTGCGCTGACCTGTGCCCAGCCCGTCCGCCTGCGCGTGCTGGACCCGCATGGCCTGCCGGTGGCCGGCGCCACGGTGGAAATCCGCCACGCTCAGGCTGCTCGCACACTGACCAGTGACGGAGACGGCTTCGCGCGGGGCATTGTGACGCCCGCGGAAATCCGCGTCACTGCCGCGGGCTTCGAGCCGCTGCTGCGCAGCCTCGAGAGCGGCTCCGCGGAGCTGGTCGAGGTCCGCCTGCGGACCGCCATCCTGCGCACCACCGTGGATGTGGTGGTCCGGGACGAGAGCGAACCGCTAAGCCCGCGGGTGGGCACGGCGCTCGAGATCGAACGCAATGGCGCGCGCACGGTGTTCGACGCGGTCGAGCGGCTGGTTCCCGGCGCGTTCGTCACGCGCCGCGGCATGATGGGATATGGCATCGCCACCAACGGCACAGGCCAGGTCTCGTTACGCGGCGTGGGCGGCTCTCCCAATACCGGCGTGCTCATCGTGGTTGACGGCCGGCCCGATTTCCAAGGCCTGATGGGCCATCCCCTGCCCGACTTTTACAGCCTTTCCGACGCCGAGAGCGTGAGCATCACCGAAGGCCCAGCCTCGGTGCTGTACGGCAGCAACGCCATGGGCGGCGTGGTCGAGATACAGCCCGCGCGGCCGCGGGAAGGCGTTGACACCCGGCTCTCCACGAGCCTGGGCTCGTTCCTGACGGGGCTGCACCGCTTCTCCCACGGAGCGCGCTTTGAAAGGGCTTTCTACTCGCTCGCCGGCGGGGTGGCGCATACTCGCGGCGAGCGGGCGTCGGCGGCTTTTCGCAGCCAGGATGCCTCCACCGTGCTGGGTTACGATCCCGCGCCGGGCTGGAAGACCTCTCTCCAGGGCCGCTACGGCCATTTTCACGTCGAGGACCCGGGGCCGGTGCAGGCGCCGCTGGCTTCCAGCTACGCGCGCGTCGGCCGCGGCGGTTTCAGCTTCAATCTGGACAACGCCCAGAACCGCCACTGGGGCTATGCCCGCCTCTATTCGGTGCACGGTCGCCACCTCATTACCGACGGTTTCCGTTCGGTGGACTCCACCACCGGATTCCGCGCGCAGCAGTCCTTCGCTGTGCGGCCCCACCTGGTAGCTGACGCCGGCGCGGAGGTGGTGCGGTTTGGCGGCCGCGCACGCAACGTTACGACCAGACTGGACCACGGAGAGCACGAGCTGCACTCCGCGGCCGGCTTCACTCGCCTGCAATGGATGCCGGATGCCCGCACCCGGCTGAACGCCGGCCTGCGCTACGACCGGCACTCGCTGTGCGGGACGGTGGTAGTCCCCGAGTTCCAGGTCACCCGCAGCCTCTCGGCGAACTACGCGGTGGCCGCCGGCGTGGGACGCGGGTTTCGCAACCCCACCATCCGCGAGCTGTACCTGTTTCCCGCCCCCAACCCGAAACTGGCGCCGGAGCGCTTGTGGAACTACCAGGCCAGTTTTCAGGCGCGCCCACGCGGCAGTCTGGCGGCTTCGGTCACCGCCTACTACGCCGATTTGAGCAACGTTATCGTGACCCTGGGCCGGTTCCCCAATTTGCAGTTGGATAACGCCGGGCGCGCGCTGCATCGCGGTCTGGAAGGCACGGCGCGCTGGAGCGCCCGGCCGGGCCTGCACCTCAACGCCGGCTACGCCTGGCTGCACTCGACCAACCTGCCCCCGCTGCTGCCGGAACACAAGTGGAACTACGCGGTGGAATGGGACGCCCGCCGGGCCTTCCTGCACCTGGGCGGGATGAGCGTGGGGCGGCGCTTCGCCGACCTGACCCGGCGGCGGCAACTGGGCGCTTACACGCTGGCGACGCTGCGCCTCAGCGTGCCGCTCCAGCGCGGTTGGAACGCCCACGTCACCGTGGATAACCTGCTCAACCGGCGCTATGAGGTGCTGGCCGGTTATCCCATGCCGGGCGTCAACGCCCTAGCCGGCATGAGCTTCCGGTTTTGAGATGCCTCACGAAAGACTCCGCCTGCTGATCCTCAACGCGCTGGTGACCGCGCTGGCGCTGGTGTTGCCGGCGGCGTTTCACCTGCTGGGACTGGGGAGCCGCTTCCTGCCCCTGCTGCTGCCGCTGCTGGTGAACGGGTTTCTGTCGCCGATGCGCTGGGCGCTGCTGACGGGCGCCCTGGCGCCGGTGGCATCAGCGGTGGCGACGGGGATGCCGCCGCTATATCCGCCTCTGGCGCTGGTGCTCTCGGCGGAGGGAATGGTGATGGGGGGCGTGGCGGCGGCGCTCTACCGGGCCTGTGGGCGGCGGGTCTGGCCGGCCCTGATTGTGGCGGTGGTGTGCGGGCGGGCGACGGCCTTCATGCTGTCGTGGCTTCTGGCAAAGCCGCTCGGGCTGCCGCCGGCCATGGCGGGGGCGGCGCTGCTGGTTCAAGGCCTGCCGGGAGTGGCGCTGCAACTGGCGGTGGTTCCGCTGGTGGTGCGCGCGGCGAAGACGGGGAGGAGCCTGTTGTTGAGTCATGCCGACTAGTCCCGTGCCCGCCTCGTCAAGTTCGCGCCCGTGTCGGCGCATGCCCGTGTTGGCTGACTGCCTGGGCGCCCGGGAAGGCGCCGAATCAGGCGGGCACGGGACCAGGGACAAGCAGCAGTACTTCAACGCTCTGGCGCCGCGCTGGGACACGCTGCCGGCTCCGGACGACGCTCCAGCCCGGGTGGGTGGGTTCGTCGAGCGGGCGGTTGCTGGCGATGCCCAGCGCATACTGGACGTGGGATGCGGCACCGGCGTCCTGCTGGCGGCGCTGTTGCGAGCGTGCCCTCGGGCGGCGATCACGGAACTCGATCTGGCTGAAGAGATGCTCCGCGCCAACGCCGCCAAGTGGCCGGTGGAGCGCGTACACCGGGTGTGCGGAGACGGCGCGCGGCTGCCCCTCGCCGCGGCCCGCTTCGACCTGGTGCTGTGCTTCGGCGTGCTCCCGCACTTCGAGGACCGCTACGGCGCGCTGCGGGAGCTCGCGCGGGTGCTGCGGCCCGGAGGCGCTCTGGCGGTCGGGCACCTTATGGGTAGCGCCGAGCTGAACGCTTTTCACAGCGGTTTGGGAGGGCCGGTAGCGGCGGACGTGCTGCCGTCTTCCGAGGAACTGGCGGCGGAGCTGCGGCGGCTGGGGATGGCCCGCGTGGCGGCCCACGAGGCCCCGGACTGGTACTTCGTGCGGGGAGAGAAGCCGCGATGAAGCGCCTGCTGCCGGTGCTGGTGTTCGCACTAACGCTATCGCTGATTCAGCTTGTCAGCGGCGCCCGGCTGACGCTGTTGCCGCTCATCACCGTAGCGGTCTTCCTGCTGACCATCACGCTGGTCCGGCTGGTGCGCTGGAGCGAGTGGATCTTCCGCGCGCCGCCCGGCTCGCGGCGCTACACGGCGCTGCTGTTCGCGCTGTCGGTGCGGCACTTCGCCGGGATCCTGGCCAGCGAGACCCGGCGCGTGCTGGTGGCGCGGCGCCTGGCGCTGCCGCGCCGGTGGGGTCCGGGAGCAGCGCGCTCACTGGTGTACGCCGTGACGGCGCTGTTCGAGGCTTCGCTGGCGCGGGCTGAGCGCTTCTACGCCGCCCAGTCACTGCGAGGGCTGCTGCGATGAGGCCCGCGCTCGAGGTCGAGAACCTCGGCTTCGCCTTCGACAACCGGCGGCCGGTGCTCGAAGGCATCTCGTTCACCCTCCAGGAAGGTGAGTGCGTGGGGATCGTGGGCGCCAACGGGGCCGGCAAGAGCACTCTGCTGTGGTGCCTGCTGGGGCTATGGAAGAACCGCGGGACGGTGCGCTGGTTCGGACAGCCGCCGGGGCGGGCAAGCTCCGGGCGGATCGGCGCGGTGTTCCAGAACCCGGAGGACCAGTTGTTCATGCCCACGGTGCTCGAAGACGTGGCCCTGGGCCTGCTCAATCGGGGTCTGGAGCCCGCCGAGGCGCGCCTGCGAGCGCGGGAGGCTTTGGAACATGCGGGCCTGGCCGGAGTGGCGGAGCGTCCGGCGGCACAGCTCAGCCTGGGCGAGAGGAAGCGGGCGGCCATCGCCGTGGCCCTGGCCGGCGCCCCGGAGCTGCTTCTGCTGGACGAACCCACGGCGGAGCTGGATGGGCGTTCGGTGCGGCAGTTGGCCGAGTTACTGGGCCGGCTGCGGGTGGCGCGGCTGATTGCGAGTCATCATCTCGACTTCCTGGGGAAGTTGTGCTCGCGGTTGCTGGTGCTGGAGGCGGGCCGGGTTATCGCCCAAGGCCCGGCCGGCGAGATCCTGGCTGACCATGGATTGCTGGAGCGCGCCGGGCTGGTGTAAACGCCAGTGACCGCTCGCTTACGCTCGCGGCTCGGTTACGGGCGTCGCTGTACCTGCCAAAGCCGCGAGCGGAAGGGAGAGGTCTCAGTACACGGTGAAGCAGAACACCTGGTTGGTTCCGCGCGGGGTCAGCGAGTACTCGCCGTTGTCGAGCCCCAGGTTTTCACTCACTTCGATGCGGAAGAGCTTGTCGGCCAGCTTGGTCCACATCAGGCGCTTGGGGCGCGGAGCGCGGTCCTTTCTCTCGGGAAAAACCACCTCGCGGTTGCCCGCGCGGACTTCCATGGCGTACAGCTCCAGGCTGTCCGGCGCGATCTTCTCGGAGCGCAGCAGGAAGATGGGTTCGGCCAGGGGCGTGCGCGCCGGAGAGGTGGCGCCGGCCACCGAGTAGACGGTGTCCCGGCCGCGCTTCTGCTCGCTGGCCTCGCCGGATTCGGTTTCCACGAGGTTGTCCGCGTGCAGCAGGCAGGGCACGTCCGCCTGGGGCGGCATTGGGCCGGTGTACTCACGCGGCGCGGCGGCCAGCAAAGCCCACAGCAGGAGGATCGCTTTCATAGGCTCCTGCTACCAGTGTACCCGGAGCTTTGTGCCTCCAGCCACGGTCCCAGCTCCGGCGCCCGGAAATCCGGGATCAGCAGGTCCGCGCCCGGTAGCTCGTGGTGCGTGGTTTGAACACCCACAATGCGCGCTCCCGCGGCGCGCGCGGCCGCCACGCCGGAGTAGGAGTCCTCGAAGATCACGCACTCGGCCGGAGCCACACCCAGCAGCTCCGCCGCCCGCTGGTAGATCTCGGGATCCGGCTTCGGCCGGAGGACCTGGCCGCCGTCCAGCGCCGCACGGAAGAAGCCACTCAGACCGGAATGCTCCAGCACCAGCCGCACATTGGCGGCCTCGGCATTGCTGGCCACCGCCATGGGCCAATCCGCGTGCCGTGCGATGAACTCGGCCACACCCGGCACCAGGTGCTGCTGGAGCACCGGCTTCATGCGCTCGCGGTAGAGGGCCTCCTTCGCCGCTCCGTGATGGTCGATCTCCTCGAGGGTGAGTCCCGGTCCGAAGAGGTCCCGCACAATGTCGCGGTTGTGACGTCCGAAGATGTTCTTCCCGAAGCCTTCCGGCAATTCACGCCCGAAGCGGCGCAGGTACTCGCTCCACGTCGCGGTGTGCAGCACGTTGGAGTCGATGAGGACGCCATCCACGTCGAAGATCAGGGCGCGCGGCTCCATCCAGCCATTGTGCCATTGCGCCGCGCGCGGGCGTGATATGATCTGCCCTTTCAAGGGTCTCAATCCCCAGGGAGGTAGCCGAAAAAAAGTGTATTGACCGTGTTGCTGAGCGCGTTCCTTCTGGCCGCTGTGGCGTTCGCCCAGGGCGGCCTCGGCTCCATTTCCGGAACGGTGGTGGATCCCAGCGATGCCCACGTGCCGGGCGCCGCCATCAAGCTGGTGCAGTTGTCCACCAACACTGAGCGCACCACCGCCGCCAACGAGGTGGGTCTGTTCGTGTTGCCGTCGCTGGTGGCCAGCACCTACAAGCTGACCATCTCGGCGCCGGGATTCAAGGACAAGACGCTGGACAACCTGGACCTCAACGCCTTCCAGAACCTGTCGCTGGGCCGCATCATGCTGGAAGTAGGCTCCGGCCCCGCGACCATCATTGACGTCACCGCCGCGCCGCCGCAGATCGTGACTGAGAGCGCCGTGCGCACCGACACCATCCAGTCCAAGCAGGTCACCGACATGCCGCTCCAGGGCCGCAACTGGTCCACCCTGCTGAAGATCATCCCGGGCGCCACGCCGCGCAACGTCCAAGCCATCAACGGCCGGGAGGCCTCTTATGACGGCTACGCCGATTTCCGGGTCAACGGCAAGAACGCCCAGCAGACGCAGGTGAACCTGGACGGCGGCAGCAACGTGGACCACGGCAGCGACTCGAAGACCACGGTGACGCCCAGTCTGGAGTCCATCCAGGAGGTCTCGGTGCTGACCAACAACTTCCAGGCGGAGTATGGCATCCGCGCCGGCGTGGTGGTCAACATCGTGACCAAATCGGGCACCAACAACTGGCACGGGACGGCGTGGAACTACCTGCGCAACGAGGCCTTCAACGCCACTCCCTGGAACAACGCCTTCTTCGGGCTGCCCAACCCGCGCTACCGCTACAACTACTACGGCGGCAACCTGGGCGGGCCCGTCCGCCGCGACAAGCTGTTCTTCTTCTTCAACCACGAGAACCTGAAGCAGGACACCCCCACTATGACGCAACAGATCCGCGTGCCCACCGAGTTGGAACGTAAGGGGGATTTCTCGGAGACCATCAACCCCAACGGCACGCGCCCCACCATCTACCTGCCGGGCACGCAGGCCTCGGGGAATCCGCAACTGCTGCCCAACAACATCATGCCGCCCAGCATGCTACATCCGCTGGGCCGGGCCATCCTGAACATCTACCCGCAGCCCAACCTCAAGAACGAGACCAACAACAACTACCTGAACCAGTACGCCAAGGAAGACAAGCGCTATCTCAACGTGGGCAAGGTGGACTGGAACGTGAACGACTCCACCCGCGCCTACGTCCGTTACACCCACGACTACCAGCGCTACCGCGACATGGTCACCTGGGCCGCGGGCAGCAACCTGCCCTTCGTGATCACCGGCTGGAACCGGCCCGACAAGGCCCTCACCGCCAACGTGGCCAAGGTCTATTCGCCCACTTTCGTGAGCGAAACCCTGTTCAACTGGCAGAAGGACTTCGTCAACGCGCCGGTGGACATCCTGCAAGACCCCTCCCAGGTGGACCCCGAGAAGGTGGGGCTGGCGGGCATGCCTATCGTGTTTCCCACCCAGACGAAGATCCTCCCCGAGATCGCCGGCACCGGCTACCAGGACTTCCAGTTCAACCGGTTTCCCTGGTACGCCATCGCCCCTGAATATCAGATCGCTCAGACCTGGACCTGGACGCGCGGCGTGCACATCATGAAGTGGGGCGGCCAGTACATCCTGAACAAGAAGGATGAGATCAACCAGGCCATCGAGAAAGGCAGCTTCAACTTCGGCGTCAACACCGCCAGCGATTTCGACTGGGGCTACAGCCCGGCGAACGTGCTGGCCGGGGCGCTATCCCAGTTCCGGCAGGTGAGCAGCCCGTCGCACAAGCTCAGCAAGTTTCAGGATTTCCACTTCTTCGTACAGGACACCTGGAAAGTAACTCCGCGGTTCACGCTGGACTACGGACTCCGTCTGTATCACACCCCCACCGAGCGCAACACCGACCGGAGAGTAACGCTGGACGCGGTCTTCGTCCCGGGCCTGTGGGATCCCCAGAAAGCGCCCCGCTACTACGTTCCCGATCCGAAGAACACGCGGCGGCTGATTGACCCGGCCGACCCCAACAATCCGCTGCCTACGAACGTGTTCAACGCGCTGCTGTACTCGCTGGTGCCCGGCTCCGGCGGCCCGCGCAACGGCGTGGCGCCGCTGGGCGGCGCCATTGGCGAAGCCGGCATCCGCAACCCGAACTTCATCCTGCTGGCCCCGCGCGGCGGTTTCGCCTGGCAGTTCGCCAACCGGACGGTCCTGCGGGGCGGTTTCGGGTGGTCGTACAACCGGCCCACCATCGGACAGGCTACCGGCACCTTCCAGAACGGCCTGGCGGATTCGGTGGATTACCGGCAGACCAGTCTGAGCACCCTTACCGCTTCCACGGTGAAGCGTCTGTCTCCGCAGAGCTTCGGAGCATTCGACGAATCCAGCAACGCCGTGCCGACGATCTACGATTACAGCCTGTCGATCCAGCGGGAGCTGCCCTTCACCATGGTGATCGACATCGCCTACATCGGCAACATACAGCGGCACCAGACCATGAGCTTCAACATCAACCAGGTGCTCCCCGGGACCTCCTGGCGGCCGGAGTTCATCGATCCGCGCCTGGCGGGCAACAACTTCGCGGGCCCCATTTCCGGGTCCAATCCGGGGCCGTTGCCCGGCACGCAAAACGTGGACAGCAACCTGATGCGCCCGTTCCGGGGCTTCACCAGCCTCAACCTGATCACCAACGTGGGCAACGCCCGCTACAACTCGCTGCAATGGAGTCTCAGCAAGCGCTATGGCCACGGGCTGAGTTTCCAGTTCATGCACACCTGGGGCAAGCTGCTGACGGGCACCGAGAGCGTGGGGCCCTTTTACCACCGCTGGAAGGAATACACCGGCTTCATCGCCAATGAAGACCGGGTCCACGTGGTCGGAGTCAACTACACCTACGATGCGCCGAAGCTGGCGCAGCGCCTGGGCTGGGACAACCCCGTGGCCCGGCAGGTGCTGGACGGCTGGGGGATCGCGCACCTGATGAACTTCTACTCCGGACGCGCGCTGACGCCCAGCTTCGGCATGCAATACGCCAACAACACCCAGGGCGTGGCCAACGTGAACAGCATCTTCACCGGCAGCCCGGACGTGGGGCCGCGCATTCAGCCCACCGCCAATCCCAACACCGGCATTCCCCGTATCGACCAGACTTACAATATCGAGGTCTTCGCGCCGCCCGCGGTGCCAGATGTGGGCATGGGGCCGCGCAATTACCTGTGGTCGCCGGGCACCTTCTCCAACGACGTCAACATCACCAAGCAGTTTCCCGTTCGCGAGGGCATGGGACTGGAATTGCGCGCCAGCTTCTTCAACCCCTTCAACCAGGTGCGGCGGCAGGACCTGAACACCTCGCACACTTACAAGATGAAGGGACCGAAGCTGTCCGACGGCTACTACCTCTATAACTCGCCCGAGATGCAGGTGGCCAACCTGCTGAGCCGCTTGCCCAACGCCAACCAGGCGGAGCAGTACAACCAGTATCGCGGCGGGGTGGGGCACTACAACGTCACCAGCGTGCTGGACATGCGGCGCATCGAGATCGGGGTGCGGTTCAAGTTTTAGGCGCGGCCCGCGCAGGGCCGCTCGCTCAGGGGCTGAGAAAGAATCGGCGGACAGGCGAAACCGCCTGTCCCACGGTGGGCTAAGCGCCCTGTCTGCAACGTGGGGCAGGCCGTTTGGCCTGCCGTCCGCACCGCCGAATCGATTCTTTCTCAGTCCCTCACGCTCGCGGCTCGGTCGCGGCGGTTCCGAGCCGCGACCGTCAGGGAGCGGTTGCCGCAGCGTGTCGCTGCGCCGGGGCTGCTATAATTCGTGTTCGCATGGATGTTTTTGAGGAATTGGTGCGCCTGCGGCGGCTGGGGCAGCGTTGCGCGCTGGCCACCATCGTCGAGGCGCACGGCTCCATACCCAGCTACGAAAGCGCCAAGCTGCTGGTGCGCGAGGACGGCTCGACGCTGGGCACCGTGGGCGGCGGGTGCATCGAGGCCGAGGTGTTCAACACCGCCCGCGAGGTGATGCATAGCGGCAAACCCCGCCGCCTCTCCTTCGACCTGGCCCGCGAAGTGGCTTTCGACAACGGCCTGGTGTGCGGCGGCCAACTGGAGGTTTTTGTGGAACCCGTCATCCCGCCGCCTCGCGCCTTCATCTTCGGCGCGGGCCATATTTCGAAGAGCTTGTCCAAGGTCGCGGCGGTGGCGGGCTTCGCCACGGTGGTGGTGGATGATCGCGAGTCGTTCGCCCGGCGCGAGCGCTTTCCGGAGGCCGAAGAGGTGCGGGCCGGGGAGTACGAGGCCGTCTTCCCCAGGCTGCCGGTCAGCGAGTCCAGTTTCATCGTGATCGTCACGCGGGGGCATCGCGACGATTTGCGGGTGTTGCGCCTGGCGGCGCGCACTCCGGCGCGCTACGTGGCCATGATCGGTAGCCGCCGGAAGGTGGCGGCGCTGGCGCGTCAACTGGAAGAAGAGGGCGTGCCGCGCGAGGCTCTCGAGCGCATCCACGCTCCCATGGGGCTGGACATCGGCGCGGTGACCCCGGACGAGATCGCCGTGGCCACCGTGGCCGAGATGATCGCCGTGCGCCGCGACGCAGCCTCCGGCTGGCGCGCGCTGTCCAAGTCGGTGTTCGCCGCGGAGCCGGGTAAGGCGCTTAAGCAGTGAAACTCGCGGGACTGATCCTGGCTGCGGGCGCTTCCAGCCGCATGGGCCGCCCCAAGGCCCTGCTGGAGCTCGAGGGAGAAACGTTCCTGGATCGTCTGATCGGGCTGCTGGGCGCCCACTGCTTGTCGGTGCTGGTGGTGCTGGGACACCAGGCCGAAATGGTGCAGGCCGGCCTGAAGCGCGCCGCAAAGGCTGCCTTCGTCCTCAATCCGGACCACCGCCGCGGCCAGTTGAGCTCCCTGCAATGCGGCCTGCGGGCGCTGCCGCCTGACGCGGACGGCGTGTTGTTCACGCTGGTCGATCTGCCCGCGGTGCGGCCCTCCACCATCGAGCGCCTGGCGCGGCAGGCGCGACTACTGGCCGCACCGTGGCTGGTGATTCCCCGCCACCAGGGCCGTCGCGGACATCCGGTGGGCTGCTCGCCGGAGCTGATCGAGGAGCTGATCGAGCTGCCCGTAAACGCGCAGGCCAGGGCGGTGGTGCACCGCCACCTGGAGCGGGCCTGCTATGTGGAGGTGGACGATCCCGGCATCCTGCGCGACGTGGACGACCCTGCCGCCTACCAGGATCTGCTCCAGGGTTCGCCATCGCCATGAGACTGCGCAAGAGGACCGTGTGGCGAGCGCTGGCGCTGCTGGCGCTGGGGATGCTGGCGGCGGCCCTCATCGCCCCGCACTTGACGGTCAACCGTTTCGCCCGCCGGGTGCGCGAGAGCCTGGAGGTGGCGCTGGGCCGGAAGGTCGATCTGGGAGAGGTGAGCCTGAGCCTGTTCCCGAGCCCGGGCTTCTCGGTGAGCCGGGTGGTGATCCACGAGGACCCGCGCATTAGCCTCGAGCCGCTGGCCTACCTCGAGTCGCTGGAGGCGCGGCTGAGTTTCCGCAGCCTGTGGGCCGGACGGCTCGAGTTCTCGACCCTGCGGCTGAACCAGCCCAGCGTCAACCTGACCAAGCCGCCGCTGGGAGAGTGGAACTTCGAACCGCTCCTGACCCGCACGGTGGGCGCCGCCACGCAACCCGAACCGCGCTTCCCCGATCTTCAGGTGCGCGGGGGAAGGATCAACTTCAAGTTCGGAGAGGTCAAGTCGGTCTTCTACCTTACCGAGCCCGTAGTGGACGTCTCCCCTCCCGGCGCGCCGGGCGGCGAGTGGCGCATTCGCTTTGCCGGGGAGCCCGCGCGCACGGATCGTCCCGCCCGCGGCATGGGCCGATTCTCGGGACGCGGCCGGTGGCGGCCCGACCCGCGCCCCGGGGGCCAGCTCGAGCTCACCCTCGAACTGGAGAACAGCCCCCTGGGCGAGCTGACCTCCCTGGTGCACGGCTACGATCTCGGCGTGCACGGCAGGGCCAGCTCGAGCGCCACGCTCTCCGGGCCTGCCTCCGCCTTACAGATCCGGGGACGCCTCCAGCTCCAGGACATCCACCGCTGGGACCTGCTTCCGCCGCACAGTGAAGGCTGGAGGCTGGACTACCGCGGGCGCTTGGACCTGGCGGGGCAAGTCCTCGAGTTGGAGACCTTTTCGCCGGTGGAGCCCGCTGCACCCGTGGCCCTTCGGGTGCGCGTGCGTGAGTACCTGGCCCAGCCCCGCTGGGGAATCTTAGCCACTTTCCAGAAGCTGCGGCTGGCGCCGCTGGTCGAAGTGGCACGGCACATGGGGGTGGCGCTGCCGTCCACACTGGCCGCCGAGGGAGACCTGAATGGCGTCATAGGCTACTCGCCCGCGGGCGGCCTTCAGGGCAGGCTGGCCTGTACCGAGGCCGGTGTCACAATCGCCGGAACAGCCGACTTCCGGTTGCGGCGCGCCGAAGTGACCTTGGATGGGGACCTTGTCCGGATGTCCCCCGCCACGCTGCTCACCGCGGATAACCAGCAGGCCACGCTGCAAGTGGAATACTCTCGGTCTGAGAAGACCTTGCAGGGCAGCCTCCATGGCGGCCCCATGCCCATCGCCCAACTCCGCGCCGGCGCGGCCGCCCTGCTGGGCCCGGTCCCGCTACTCGAGCATTCCTCGGAAGGCTCTTGGGAAGGCCGCCTGAGCTACTGCGGCCGCCCCGGTCAACCGCCCGCCTGGAGCGGAGCGTTCGAGATCACCCAGGCCCACGTAGGGCTGCCTGGCCTGGCCGAGCCGCTCGAAATCCAGAGCGCCCGCGGGACGTTGCGCGAAGGCGGAGCCACGGTGGACCGCATGCGGGCCCGCGTGGGACACGTCGAGTTCCGGGGGCAGTACCGCTATGCGCCCAAGGCCGCGCGTCCGCATCAGGTCCAGCTCTCCATTCCTCAGTTGGACTCCGGCGAGCTGGAGCGCATCCTGATGCCCACGTTGCAGCGTTCGGAGGGCTTGCTGGCGCGGACCTTGAGGCTGGGCCGCACACCCACCCCGCCGTGGCTGGCCGAGCGGCATGCCGAAGCCTCCGTCGAGGTGGGGGGGCTGAAGTTGGGAGGACTGTTTGCCGAGGATCTGCGCACGCGGATGCGCTGGGATGGAACGAATGTCGAGCTGGACGATCTGGAAGTCCGGCTGGGGGAGGGGGTCCTTCGCGGGAAGCTGTCCGCGGACCTGAGCCGGGCCGCGCCCGCCTACCGCTTCACGGGGCAGCTCGATTCGGTGGCCTTCAGCGCGGGCCGCTGGGAGGCCGAGGGATCGCTTCAGACCCAGGGCGTGGGCGCCGGTCTGTGGCGCAACCTTCGTGCTCAGGCGCGGTTCAGGGGGCGCCGCGTGATCGTGGGACCGGAGGTCGAGGCGGAGTCGCTTTCCGGCAAGCTCGAACTGATGATTGCACGGGGCCTGCCCCGCCTGCGCCTGGCGGACCTGGAAGTTCACCTGGACGAGGACGTGCTGTACGGTCAGGGCGCCACGCAGGAGGACGGCCAGATCCATCTGGATCTAGCCGACGGGCGTCATCCGGTCCGCGTCACCGTAACGCTGATTCCCTTCCAGTTCTCCTGGCGGCGCTCCGCGAACCGCGACTGAGGAGCGTCTGCTAGAATGAGTCTGACGCTGGTGCCGCCGCATGCCCTTGTACTCGGAGACTGATACGGTTGGCCGTCTCATCGAGGTGCTCGC
>Ga0194125_10002430_pt1 | contig 30828 bp, 23 predicted proteins | sample TA2KigC250mmetaG_FD_148626 | JGI IMG/M metagenome (GOLD analysis project Ga0194125, IMG submission 148626) | Freshwater microbial communities from Lake Tanganyika, Tanzania - TA2015034 Kigoma Deep Cast 250m | ecosystem: Environmental > Aquatic > Freshwater > Lake | place: Tanzania: Lake...
TAAGATTACGATTACGATTACGATTACGATTACGATTATGATTAGGAATTAACGACCTCATCAGAACTGCCATGCGCCCCCCTTCGTGCCGATACACGGTTGCCGATTGCCGAGGGAAGTGGTAAATTATCGCCGTCCGCATCGCCCGGCAGTCCGGGCGGAAGGGGAGCGGAGGACGGACAATCAACAGGAGTTCAGCCATGGCAAGCATCAAGGGATCGAAGACGGAGATCAACCTGCTGACCAGTTTTGCGGGCGAATCGCAGGCGCGGAATCGTTACACGTTTTTCGCCAGCGCGGCGCGGAAAGAGGGGTTTGTGCCCATGGCCAACCTCTTCCTGGAGACGGCGGATCAGGAGAAGGAGCACGCCAAGCGGATGTTCTCGTATCTCGAGGGCGGTCAGGTCGAGATCCGTGCGGCGTATCCCGCCGGCGTGATCGGCAAGACACACGACAACCTGCTGGCCGCCGCGGCGGGCGAGCATGAGGAGTGGACGCTGCTCTATCCCGGATTCGCCCAGATCGCCCGCGCGGAGGGTTTCGCGGATGTCGCCACGATGTACGAAAAGATCGCGGTGGCGGAACAGTACCATGAGAAGCGCTACCGCGCGCTGGCGGCCAATCTTGCGGCGGGCCGGGTGTGTGTCCGTCCGGCGGCGGTGACGTGGTACTGCACCAACTGCGGCTACATCCACGAGGGGACGTCGGCCCCCAAGCGGTGTCCCGCCTGCCTCCACCCGGTGGATTACTTCGAGCTGCTCGCCGAGCCGTTCTGACCGGCCGCAAGGGGCGCGGCGCATGCACATCCTGATGACCCGGTCACCGCAATCCCGCATGCCTGAGGAGCGGCTCGATGGCGGGGGGGCGGCCGCGGAAGGTCTGGAAGACCTCCATCGGGTGGACGCTGCCGCCGAGGGCGAGGAAGGTGTCGCGGAAGCGCCGGCCGGTGGCGCGGATCGCGGCGTCATTCTCGAGACCGGCCTCTTCAAACGCGGCGAAGGCGTCGGCGGCGAGGACCTCGGCCCACTTGTAGCTGTAGTAGCCGGCCGCGTAGCCCCCCGCGAAGATGTGCGAGAAAGAGCAGAGCAGGCGGTCTTCGGGAAGCAGCGCAAAGGGGAGCAACCGGGCGGCGGCGGCCCGTTTGACGGCGTCGGCGTCGGCCGCGCCGGGCTGCGGGTACCGGGCATGCAGATCCATGTCGGTGGCGCCGAGATAGAGCTGGCGGAGCATACCCGATGCGGCCATGACGTTCCGGGCGGCGATGATGGCGTCAAAGAGGGAGCCGGGAAGCGCCGCGCCGGTCTCGATATGACGCGAGAGGGAGGTGAGCGTGGCGCGATCGTAGCACCAGTTCTCCATGAACTGGCTGGCGATCTCGACGGCGTCCCACTCGACGGTGTTGATCCCCGAGGCGTCGGGCTCGTCAATGGTGGTGAGCATGTGCTGGAGGGCGTGGCCGAATTCGTGGAACAGGGTCTGCACTTCGGAGAGCCGCATGAGCGAGGGACGCCCGTCGGCGGGGGGCGTCTGATTGCAGACGATCAGCGCGAGGGGATGGCGCAGCCCGCCGCCGGGCAGGCGGGCGCGGGTGTGGAAGTCGTTCATCCAGGCGCCGGAGCGCTTGGTCGCCGGGCGCGAGTAGGGATCGACGTAGAACCAGGCGCGCGGGGCGCCGTCGGGGTCTTCCACGCGGAACAGGCGGACGTCGGGGTGCCAGACCGGCGCGTCGCCGTCGGCGGGAACGATGCGGATGTCGAAGAGGCGCTGGGCGAGGGCGAAGAGGCCGTCGAGCACGAGCGGGAATTGAAAGTAGGCGCGCACCTGTTCATCGCTGTAGCGGTAGCGCGTCTCGATGAGCCGTTCGACCCAGAAGGCCCGGTCCCAGGGACGGAGTTCGGTGTCGGCGAAGCCGTTTTCGCGCGCGAAGTCGAGCAGTAGGGCGGTTTCGCGCGCGGCGGCGTCGCGCGCGGCGTCGGCGAGTTGCGCGGTCAGGGCGTCAACCGCCTCCACCGTGCCGGCCATCTTGTTGGCGAGGCTGACGGCGGCGAAGTGGGGATAACCCAGCAACGCGGCCTTGTCGCGGCGGAGGGCGAGAATCTGCTCGACGCGGGCGGTGTTGTCGCAGGGGGCGGATGACGCCTTGGCGGCCATGGCGCGGAAGAGCGTTTCGCGATGAGCGCGGTCACGGGCGTGCATAAGGAAAGGGGCTGATACGGCGGCGTCCAGGGTGATGCGCCACGGCCCGTCTTCGGGGGTGGCGGCGGGTTCGCCGGCTTCGCGCGCGGCCTGGGCGGCCAGGGAACGGACCGTCGGTGGAAGGCCGGCGATGCCGCCGGCATCGCGGATCCAGAGGCTGTAGGACTTGATGGCGTCGAGGACGGCGTTGGTGAAGGAGGTTCCGGCCTCGGCCAAGTCGCGCTGGATGGCGTTGAAGCGGTCATGGGCGTCGCCGTCGAGGCCGACGCCGGACTGTTCTGCGGCGCGGATGGCGGCGTCGAGGACGCGGCGCCGGGCGGGGTCGGAGACGCCAGCGGAGCGGATGGCGCGAAAGCCCTCGTAGAAGCGCCTGCTCTGGGCGATGCGGAGGGAACAGGCGACGACCTCGGGCTGCAGGGTCTGCTGGGCTTCGCGCCAGGCGTCGCTGTTCATCACACTGAGGAGATGGTTCACAATGCCCCAGGCGTCATGCAGCGGTTCGCACAGCCGCTGGAGCGGCGCCATCAGGCCGTCCCACGTCGGTGTGAAAGCGGCCTCCAGCGCGTCCGCGCCCGCGGCGGCGGCGGCAATGGCGGCGCGGACTGCCGGGACGGCGTGTTCGGGCGCAATACGGTCAAACGCGGGGAAGAAGGCGGATGAGGCGAGGGGGTTTGTCGCGGGGGTCATGCGGGCTCCGGCGGGCAGGCGTCGAGCCATTCGTCAACGGCGGCCTGGACGCGGGTGATGGCTTCGGCGAGGGGCGCGTGGATGGTGCAGCCTGCGGCGCGGGCATGGCCGCCGCCGCCGAAGCGCTGGGCGAGAACGGTTGCTTCGATCGGGGCGCGGGTGCGGATGCTCAGGCGGGTGAGGCGTTCGTCGGGCTTGCCCTCGTAGAAGAAAAGAGCGACGCGGCTGCCAGCGAGGGATCGGGGAATTTCGATCACGTCCTCGGCGTCGGCCTTGACGCAGCCGGTTTCGGCGAAGTCGCGGTCAGTCAGCGAGATCACAGCGACATCGCCGCCGCGCCAGACGGCGAGGGTGTTGAAGGCGCGGCGCTTGAGTTCGAGCACCTCGCGCGAAAAGAACCCATACAGTCGGTCGTTGATCCAGGCGGTGCGCACACCGTGCTTCAGGAGATCCGCACCGCAGCGGAGGGTCGAGGGGCGGGTCTGATCGTGGGCGAAGCGGCCGGTGTCGGTGATGAGTCCCACCCAGAGCGCCTCGGCGGCGGCGCGGTCCAGGCGCCAGCCGGCGCGGCGGGCCAGCTTCCAGATCATCTCGCTGGTCGAGCTGGCCGCAGCGTCGATCCAGTTGAGCGTGCCGAAGCGGTCGTTGGTGCGGTGGTGGTCGATGTTCAGCAGCGGGAGGGTGCGGGCGAGGGGTTGCAGCGGCTCTGGAATCCGGTCGCGGGCGCCGCAGTCGAGCACAACCATCAGGTCATACGCGCCGCAGGCGGCCTTCGCGGGCGAAACGAGCGGACCGGCGCTTGTGAGAAAACCGGGGCTGCCGAGGTGGGTCGGATCGGCGCAGACCGTGATCCGGTTGCCGCTGCGGGCGAGCAGGCGGCCGAGGGCCACAGCGCTGCCCAGCGCGTCGCCGTCGGGGCGCACGTGCCCGGAGATCAGCAGCGACTCGGCTCCCGACAGGGCGTCCAGCGCGCGGAGGATCGGTGTATGTTTTCGTGGTGTATCCGTGGCCGGCATGGGGCTTATTCCTCGGACGGGGGCGACGGCGTTTTGATACGCGGCGGTTCAGGGAGGACGCCGGTGAGGGCTTTTTCGGCAATCGCGCGTGTGTCCATGGGGAAGTCGCTGCGGACGATCCACTTGAGGAAGTTGGGATCATCGCGGATGAGATCGAGGACGCGCGTTCCCTTTTTCTTGCCGAAATTGATGACAAGCTGGCCGTCGATCCAGCGGAAACGGCCCGCGCGGTCGGCGTTGAAGGGGTCACGCGGATTCAGCATCTGGTCGAGCGTCTCGAGGTCGGTTGGGAGGTCGGGATAGCGCTTGAACTGGCCCATGACCACATCAATCGTCGCGCGGGTATCGGCCTCGGCGCCGTGGGCATCGGTGTGCTCCCGGCCGCAATAGAAGGCCAGCGCCGCCGCGAGGTTGCGCGGCTCGCGCGTGTGAAAGATCCGCTGGGCGTCGAGCACGCGGCGGGAATCGGCCTCGAAGGCAACGCCGGCGCGGCTGAACTCCTCGCATAGCATGGGAATGTCGAAGCGGGCAATGTTAAACCCGCCCAGATCGGCGTCGCCGATGAACGCCCGGATATCGCGGGCAACATCGGGGAAGCGCGGACAATTCTTGACGATCTCGTCCGTGATCCCGTGGATGGCCACCGTTTCCAGCGGGATCGGCAGACCCGGATTCAGCAACCAGGTGTGGGCCGATTCCGAACCGTCGGGGTTGATCTTGATGATCGCGAGTTCGATGATGCGGTCGGCGCGCGGCGTGACGCCGGTGGCCTCCACGTCGAGAAAACACAAGGGGCGATCCAGTTTGACAGGGAACATGGGCACGTCCATTTCAGCCTTTAAAAATGACATATTTGCGCATCGCGAAGTTGATCAGCAGGGAGCTGACGAGGTTGGACGCGAACGCATAGGTGGTCTGCATCCCGTGATGGGACATCAGGAACGTCTGGACACCGGTGCCGATCACCAGACTGATGCCCGACCCGCCGAAAAAATACAGAAATTCCAACGCCCAATGATGTCGTCCGGGTTTGAACACAAACAGGCGGTTCAAGAGGTAGCACACGGTGTTGGACAGGGTGAAGGCGATGGCATTGCAGTAAATGGCGTGCCATACGCGCACGGACTCCGATACCGTCGGCGCCGTGAGACCGAGCAGGCGCACGGTGATGTCATTCTGTGTCAGGCAGGGCCATAGATACCAGCCGCAAAGAAAAAACGTGGCGACATGCACGCTCGTGGCCAGGCCGCCGACGATGCCGTACTTGATGAACTGCACCACGGGGTGGACGTCGTGGCGCAAAAGCGCGGAAAGGCCGCTGCGGGTCGGGTTTCCGGTGGCGGAACGGTCCTGAGATGTCGGGATATTGTTCATGTGGACGCACTTTATAGCACATCCGCAGGGCGCGTGGAAGGATGAAGAGAACATGAGCGCAGCGAGGCTCTTGCACCCGTTCCATTATCAGCTTTATTTTCTCCGTCCGCCCGCAGTATACTTCCCGGCATGTCACTTTCCCTTCAGACCGGACCCGCGACCTGTGTCTCCGAGCCGCCGGGCGACGATCAGCGCGCGGCAAATCTCGATGGGATGGCGGACCCTGCGACGGGCATGGACGTGATCATCGTCTCGACCACAAGCCCGCATCAGGAGACCTACTGGCAGGATCGCCTGGAGCGCTCGCGCGGACAGGTGGCCCGGCGTGACGCGATCATTCTCGTGTTGTGCGAGGACTGGCCGGGCGGCGCCGGCAACGGCCTGGGTACGCTGTATGCCCTGCAGGAGGCGGCGAAGCGCGCCCGCCTCCGGCACGGCGTGGACCTGCTTCAACATCTGCGATGCGGCGCCGCCATCGGCCTGTACCACACGGCGGGCAAGGGCACCCGGTTGGCCCCGCTGCCGGCGGCCGAGTACAACAACAAGCCCGGCGTTCGGCTTCCGGGTCTGCTGGAGCTTGACGGAGACCCGGTTCCGATCACCATTCTCGAAGCGGTGATTCGGCAGACCGGGATCTACGCGCACAGCCGCAGTGGCCGCCTTTCGGTGTTCTGGGGCGATCAGGTGTTCATCCCCAGTCGCGAGGCGCGGTACACGCCGACCCACGCCGTGGACATCCTCGCACAGATGAGCCCGATGCCGACCGCCGATCAATGGCGGGAGCGCGGATTGGAGAACTATGGACTGATCGCGGTGCGAGCCTCCGGCGACGCGGCTCAGGTTGAAAAGGTGGCCTTCGCTGAGGCAGCCCGTTTGGTGGCTTCCGGTGTGATCGGCGTGGAGGGCGGCATCGGCGTCAGCCTGGGATCGTTCAGCATGTCCGCCGCCTTTACCGAAGCCCTGCTGGCCGAGTTTGCGCCCGAACTGACGGCGCGGCGCGGCAAGATGGACACCGACCCGCACTTCTGGATGCCGCTGACGCTGGATCGTGACACCTACGTTCGCATCATGGTCCAGAAGCAGGAGAGCCCGGAAGTGGCGGCGGCGCATTATTCGCGGATGCAGGCGTTCCGTTCCCGGCTTCCAGACGGCTGCGAGCGCCTGTTCGGCTGCGTGGACATCGGGACGAGCGCCTACTGGTGGGATTACGGTCAGATTCGCGGCTACATCGAGAACACGCTCGCGTTGACCGCCAAAACGGCTGAGGCGGCAGCAATGCGACGTTTCTTCCGTCTGCCTGAATGCGGCGGCGCCGGTGCTCCTGGCGTGGACGCCGACGACCGTTCGGTGCTCGTCGGTTGCCGCATCGGGTCGGGTCGCATTCGCAACAGCGTCCTCGTGGACGTCACTGCGACGCGGGTGGATGTCGAAAACGCCGTCGTGGTTGGTGTGGCGGCACCTGAGATCACCGGCCGCAGCATCTTGCTCTACAACGTGCTTTCTGAGGTTCCGCTGCGGCCGGCTGATGGAGGCGTTCGCGCGGATGTGATTCCGCCGGAGGGCGAGCCGTTGATCTGCTGCACCGATCACAGCCGGGACGGCGGCCGGGATTGGTATGAACGACTGCCGGGGAACGCCATGAGCTACGACGCGATCGCCGAACACAATCGCAAGACGGACTGCCGGGCGGCCACGGCCACGGCGCGCCGCCGCTTCGCACGTCTGGCGGCGCGGTTGTTCCACGCAGCGGATTAACCGTAAGTTCGGTGTGTGGGTGTGTGGGTGTGTGGGTGTGTGGGTGTGTGGGAGTCTGGCGCCTTTTTTCTGAATCAACGCCACTAATGGATGTCCGGAAGGGCTGTGTTCCTGATACCGTAAGGACTGACGGGTCATGGAGAAAGGGTCATGATGGGCCGGAAGGTGCTGCGGGCCGCAATCATGGGGGTGCTGGCGGCTGTAGCCGGGGTTCAACCGGTCTGGGCCGTCCAACTGCCGTGCCTCGGTCCCGTGGCCTTCAACACGGTGACGGCCGCCGTTGCCGAACGGGTTGAGTGCCGGATTGGTGTTGACCAGGTATTTGAGAATCCCTACGATCCGGCGTGCGTGCGGCTCGATGCCGTGATCGAAGGGCCGGCCGGTCTGCGGGTCTACCCCTGCTTCTATCGCGTGGCGGTCACGGAGGCGGGCACGGAAGCAGACGCCGGGGGGTGGTTTTTCCGGCAGGCGTTCCGCTTGGAGGGCGTTTACCGGGTGTCGTTCCGCCTGACCTCCGCCGCCGGTGTGGCGGTCACGCCGCCGCAGGAGGTGACGGTTGAGGGCAGGCGTCCCGGAGGATTCGTCCGGCCCGATCCGCAGCGCAACGGGGTCTGGGTGCGCGACGACGGGTCGCGCCTGTTCGCATCCGGACTGAATCTGGCATGGTCTGGAGGCGCTGACCGCGCCCCCTACCGCGAGCTGCTGACGCGTTGCGCCGCGTCGGGCATCCGGTTCATCCGCGTGTGGATGATCGGCTTCGCCGCACAGGAGCTGGAATGGAGCGGGGCACTGTTGGCGCCGTGGAACACCGGCTACGGGCTGGGGCGCTACAACCAGCGGGTCGCTGCCTTCTTTGACTGGCTCTTCGAGGAGTCCGCGCGGCAGGGGGTGTTCATACAGCTTGTCTTTGAAACGCATGGAGAGTGGAGCACTGAGGTCGATGCCAACTGGGAATTCAACCCCTACAATGCCGCGCACGGCGGTTTTCTCAATACGCCCGCTGAGTTGTTTTCGAATATCGGGGCACGGGAACGCACGCGGGCGCGATACCGTTACTGCGTGGCACGCTGGGGCGCCGAATCGGCGCTGGCGGCGTGGGAGCTGTTCAACGAGGTCGATCAGTCCGATGCCATCCGGCTGCGGGGCGAAGCGGCAGCGGTTGTCGCCTGGCATCAGGAGCACGCACGGTTCATCCAGGCGCTCGATGCCGTGCCGCGGCCAGTCGTCAGCAGCGCGTCCGACACCGCCTTTCTCTTCCGCCTGGCCCAAGGCGCGCCCGCGCTTGATCGGCTGGACATGCATCTGTACCGGGATGACGCCGTGCAGGCGGCGGCTGAGGTACAGCAGGCGTGGCGCCAGACGGACGGCATCGCCGCGGGCCTGTATTGCGGCGAGTTCGGTGTGACCGACGAGACACCGGCTGAACCGGCTGAATCTGCGCGCGTGCGGGGGCTGGTCCGGCGGTTGACGTGGCGGGGGCGGCTTGCGGGGATGCCCGCGTGGTATTGGTTCTGGAACAAGGCCGAGGCGGCGGGCGTGTACGACGTTCACCGGGCTATCGAAACGGTTTTTTCGGGTTGGGATCTGGCGTCCGTGCGCTCGCAGACCGCCCGCGTCTTCGGAGGTCGGCCGGTTGAGCGGCTCACCCTGACCCCCGAAAGGGAGTGGGCCGCGACCGTGACAAACGTCCACACGGTGGCTTTCGAAGGCTTGCCTCATCGTGTGCTGTTCGGCCAGTCGGGATTTTTGCAGGGCGCGTGGCAGGCTGAAATGGGGCGCGTGTTGTGTCTGAAGGCGGAGTTCATGGACGACGGTGCATTCGAGATCGCGGTGACGGGGGCGTCTTCGGCGGGGGATAACGAGCTGACTGTCATCCTCGACGGGCGGGAAATCTGGCGCGGTGCGGTGACGAAGCGGATGTTGTTGCCGGTCGCGGTCAGGCGGGGATCGCATACGCTCGACCTGCGCAACACGGGGTTGGACTGGCTGCGGATCGGTTCGGTCACGCTCGTCCGGCCGGCGGCACAGGCCGCCGAGGCCGTCGCGGTCACCGACGGGCGGCGTGCCGTGGCCTATGTTGCCAGCAAGGGATTTCTGGTTGGCCGGCAGGAAACGGCCGAACCCTGTGCGGGCCTGACGCTTCGATTGGAGGGATGGCAGGGAACAGAAGACATACCACGGGTTCGTTTTGCGGATCCCGCAGACGGGGCGGACTGCGGCACCGCAAAAGGCATCCTGCGCGAAGCCACCGCACTCAGCATCTCGCTGCCGTCGTTCACCCATGACATCGTTGTGGTCGTGGACTAGGTTCGACAGGTTTGCAATCGGTTGGCAACGGGGGGGGGCGGGAGAGTGTGTGGGTGTGTGTGTGTGTGGGTGTGTGGGTGTGTGAGTGTGTGTGTGGGTGTGTGGGTGTGTGGGTGTGTGGGTGTGTGGGTGCGTGGGTGTGTGAGTGTGTGTGTGGGTGTGTGGGTGTGTGGGTGTGTGGGTGTGTGGGTGCGTGGGGTGGGTAGGGCAGCGGCGTCTCGCCGCGCCGCAGCGAATGGATCAAGGCATTGATCGCTATCGAATTGAAAGGGGAATTCTGATCAGCCCCCGACAGCTCACACGCCCACACACCGCTGTCGCGCATTCTCTTTCTCTTTCGGCGCGGCGGGACGCCGCTGCCCTACCCGCTGTCGCGCCCACACACACACACACACACCTGTCGCCAACCGATTACGACAGGTTTTTATTTCGACGTTGACTTTCTGCCTGCATATCAGCTATCGTTCTGATGTCATTCGTAGAGGCAAAAGAAAGAGGATGGGTTATGATCGCGCAAATGACGTTGCGGCACATTCCGGACGAGGTGGGGAAAAGCCTTAGGATGAAGGCGAAGAAGTCCGGTCGCAGTATGAACCGAGCCGCCATCGAGTTGCTCGAAGTGGCGCTGGAAATCCGGGCCAGAGACTCCAAGAGGCGCGATTTGTCCCGTTTTGCCGGCCAATGGAACCCTGAGGAGTGCCGGACATTCGAGCGGAACACACGAGTATTCGAACAGATCGACCCGGAAGTGTGGCCGAAATGAGGGTGTGCCTGGATACCAACGCCTACAGCCGGCTGATGGGCGGGCATGCGCCGCTGACTCAACTGCTGGAGTCCTGCGAGGAAGTGCTCTTTCCCGCCACTGTTCTCGGTGAGTTGCACGCGGGCTTCGAACTCGGGTCGCGTCGGGAGACGAACCGGAGGCAACTCGGCGAATTCCTCGCCCTCCCCGGAGTTGAGACGATTCCGGTGACAACCGACATCGCCGAACGATACGGCATCCTCATCGGTCAACTGACAGGCCAGGGCACGCCGATTCCCACCAACGACATCTGGATCGCTGCGGCCGCATTGGAAACGGGATCCCGTCTCGTGACCTACGACTCCCATTTTAGACATATTCACGGGTTGATCGTCCTTGGCCCCTGACGCCTGACCATCAACTGCTTCTGAAACTTGCTTTGCCAGCCCGTTTGACCGTTCTCTCCTCGTCAAGCGTAATCGTCGCCCGTACCCGTTGGCCGGGCTTGCGCTTTCGGTCTACGAGTACGGACGACGAGTACGGGCTACGATTATGCGCGAAGCAATCGGGTAGGGCAGCGGCGTCCCGCCGTGCCGAAAGAAAAAGGGCCAGCGTCATCCCGGCGTCAGCGGGTCACGCGGTCGGCAGGTGCCAGGGCCACGCGGAAACCGAGGAAGCTGGCCGTGCAGGAGGGGTTCATCCGGCCGCGGCAGCTTGGCCGGCACTGGCTCTCCTCGCCGTTCCATGCACCGCCCCGGAGCACGCGGAATTGGCCTTGACCGGGTCCCGCCGGATCGGATGCAGCCAAGCCTGAGTAGGTGTTCTGATACCAGTCCTGACACCACTCCCACACGTTTCCGCTCATATCCAGAATGCCCAACTCGTTGGGCCTCTTCTCGCCCACCTGCTGGGTGCCGCCCTTGCTGTTGTCCCGATACCAAGCCACCGCATCCGCATCATCGGCACCACTGTAGCGGTAGCCTGGCTGGGCTCGGCCGCCCCGCGCCGCCAATTCCCACTCCGCTTCGGTCGGCAGGCGGTAAATATAATTTCTTGGCAAACGTCCGGCCTGTCGCTCACGCCGGGTCAGCCAGTTGCAGAACGCCACAGCATTGCTCCAACTCACCCAGACCACCGGATGACTCAGATTCGTCGACATTGCAGAGCCTCCGCCGACGTGCTTGAGATAATCGTCGTCGGCATCGGATTTCCCATTATAAGCCGAGGCCCGCAGAAAGAGCTGGTAATCGCTGTTGGGCACCTCAGTGCCACCGATCCAATACCCCTGTGAGATCCGAACCGCATGCACCGGCTGCTCGTCGGCGTCACCGGCGGCCGATCCCATCTCAAAGGTTTCTCCACCGATCCAGATCAGAGAAAAAGAGAGGTCGGCGACACGTCCGTTTCGACCTGGAACGGGGGGAGCATGCCAGATAGTCCTCCAGGCATACCACAGCACGCCCATGATCAGAATGGCCGTTGTAATCGCCACGGCGGGGATGCCGGGACGCTTGCGTCTTGGATTCCGCCCGGCGGCGGCCGTGCCGCTGTCATCCGATTGCGTGCGTCTCTCGGCAACGGTCACAACGACGCGTTTTCTGGCGGAAGCCTGACCCAGGACTGCACCTTCCGGCGAATGGCGTTTGGGAATGCTTCGGGGAACCGGGACGGCGGCGCAGGCTGGCGGCGGCGGTTCCGGGGCGAGCGGCGGGATGCAGAGCGCGTGTCCGCACGCCGGGCAGGACATCGCTTCGCCTGCCATATCGGGAGGCGCGGCAAGATGCCGATCGCAGGACGGGCACGAAAAGCGGATGTCATCCATTTCAGCAGGCCCTCCCACTCGGCGGTCAGGACCGTCGGTTGATCAAGGCGGCGGCCACGCCGGCTCCAAAGCCATTATCAACATTGACCACAGTGACGCCCGATGCACAGGAGGTGGTCATGGCGAGGAGGGCGGTGAGGCCGTTGAGCGCCGTGCCGTAGCCGACGCTGGTGGGGACGGCAATCACCGGCTTGTCAATCAGCCCCGCGACAACCGAGGGCAGCGCGCCTTCCATGCCGGCGACCACGATCACGGCGCGGGCGTCGGAAAAAACCGGCAGCCGCCGCAGCAGCCGGTGCAGGCCGGCTACGCCCACATCGTAGACCCGTTCGACGCGGGCGCCCAATCGGGTCGCCGTCACAGCCGCTTCCTCTGCCACCGGGATGTCGGCGGTTCCCGCGCAGAGGATCGCGACCTTGCCGCGCAGCCGGGGGAGGGGGGCGACGTCGCGTGTCAGCGTCCGGCTGACCGGCTCGTAAACCGCGTCGGGGATCTCGCGTCGGACCACCTCGGCCTGTTCCGGGGTGACACGTGTCGCGAAGGCATTCTGCCCGGCTTCGTTCAGCCGCGCCACAATGGCGGCAAGCTGCGCGGCGGTTTTGCCCGAACCGAAGATAACCTCCGGAATCCCCCGCCGCCGCAAGCGGTCGAGGTCGAGTCGGGCAAAGCCGAGGTCGGCTTCGATCGGTGGTTGGCCGGGTTTACGGGTTCGTTTCATTCGTGGCTGGAAGAGAGAACCTTGACGTAGTGGGCGCGTTCGAAGCCCTCGCCGTCGCCGAGCACGCGCTCGCGCAACGTGCCCCGGAAGGCGGCGAGGTCGGCATACCCGTGGCTCCGCATCCAGACGGTCAGTCCGTCGAGCATGCCGCCGACCACGGCTCGGGTGTCGGGGTTGTGATACAGCGCGGAACAGCAATAGGCGACGTTGGCACCCACCAGCAACCCCTTGGCGAGGCCATCGCTGGTATGCACGCCGCCGCTGATGGCGATGTCGCACCGCAGGTGGTCGCGAAGGATCGCGACCCAGCGCAGGGGCAGGCGCAGGTCCTGCTCGCGCGAGAAGTTCACCTCGAAACGCAGGCGCTCGGTCGCGATGTCAATATCGGGCTGGAGGAACCGGTTGAAGAGCACCAGGCCGTTGACGCCAAGCCGATCGAGTTTGCGCGTGAAGGCGAGTGCATGGGTGTAATAAGGCGAGAGCTTGATGGTGACGGGGAGCTTGATCTCGGCCCGGATCGCCTGAACGAGGGCGAGGTGGCGCGATTCCACCGCATCGGAGGTCTCGTCCGGGCTCTGCGGAATATCGTACACGTTCAATTCCAGGGCGTCGGCTCCGGCCGTTTCGATCTTGCGGGCAAAAGTGACCCATTGGTCGGGCGAGATGCAGTTGATCGAGGCGATGACCGGGATGGTGACGGCTTTTCGGATGGCCCGGAGGCCATCGATGTACGTCTCGGGCCCGAGGCGCATGCCAAGGTCCGCGCGGAGGTAATCGAGGGCGGCGCCCGTGCCGTAGTCGGCGAGGGCCTCGTCCATCTGCGCCGTCTCGGCGCGGATCTGCTCCTCGAAGATCGAGCGCACCACAATTGCCGCCGCGCCCGCCGTCTCGATGGCCACCGCGCCCGTGACGGAACTGGTCAGGGGGCAACTGCTAACAATCAGCGGATTTTTGAGTTCGAGGCCGAGGTAAGACGTTTTGAGGTTCATGGTCGCATTTTCCAGAAGCGTTCAGTCAGCGGACGACACGGGCGGAGCCGCCGCCCATGAGTTTCTCGACTTCGGTTAAGGATGCCATTGAGGTGTCGCCCGGTGTGGTCATGGCGAGCGCGCCGTGGGCCGCGCCGTAGCGGACGGCCTTGTCGGCATCGAGGCACGTCAGGAATCCGTAGATCAGGCCGGAGGCGAAGCTGTCGCCGCCGCCGACGCGGTCGAGCACCCAGAGATCCTTCATGTGCGGGGCCTCGAAGAAGGCACCGTCGTGCCAGCAGACCGCGCCCCAGTCGTTGACCGAGGCCGATGTGACCGTGCGCAGGGTGGTGGCGCATGCCTTGAAATTGGGGAATTGGGCGACTGTCTTCTCGATCATTCGCTTGAATGAGGAGATATCGAGCGAGGAGAGGTGCTCGTCCAAGCCCTCGACGGCGACGCCGAGGCAGGCGGTGTAGTCCTCCTCGTTTCCGATCATGACGTCCACATACTGGGCGAGACGGCGGTTGACCGCCTGGCATTGGGCCAGTCCGCCGAATGATTTCCAGAGCGAGGGGCGGTAGTTGAGGTCGTAGGAGACAACGGTGCCGTGCCTGCGCGCGGCGGCCATAGCCTCCTCAATCACCAACGGCGTGGTCGCCGAGAGGGCTGCGTAAATACCGCCGGTATGGAACCAGCGGACGCCCAGCACGCCGAAGATGTGCTCCCAGTCGATGTCGCCCGGTTTGATCTGCGCGGCGGCGGTGTGGCCGCGGTCGGGGATGCCGAGCGCGCCGCGGATTCCGTAGCCGCGCTCCGTGAAATTGAGGCCGACGCGGGAATTACGGCCGATGCCGTCGAACGGCAGCCACCGGATGAGCGAGACATCTACCCCGCCCTGCAGGATGAAATCCTCGACCAGGCGGCCGATGTCATTCTCTGGAAACGCGGTTACAATCGCCGTCCGCAGGCCGAAGCATTTACGCAGGCCGCGGGCGACGTTGTACTCGCCGCCGCCCTCCCAGGCGGTGAAGGCGCGAGCAGTCCGGATGCGCATCTCGCCCGGATCGAGGCGCAGCATCACCTCGCCCAGCGAGAGTTCGTCAAAGCGGCAGGAACCGGCGGGTTTGATCGTCAGAGCGGCCATTTTCGTATTCTCCTCAAGGCGAGCCACAGAGACGGCTCGCATGGGGTGAATGTTACTCGCAAAGCGATAGGGAAAACAAGCGGAAAGAACAGCGGCGGCAAAAGTGGGGCATCCCTCATGCGGCAAATACCGCCGCGCATGAGCCCCACGCACGATGCGCGACAGCCGCACATCGTGTTTGAGAAGTGCAGCGTCTGCTACGGCGTGTTCTTCGACCCCGGCGAGTTCACGGACCTGAAGAAGACGACACTCAAGGAGTTGGTCAAAGACCTCTGCGCGTAGACGACGAAGTGTGCGACGAAGTGTAGACGACGAAGTGTGGGAGCTAGATGTCATCCCTGACCGCCTTTGAGAGTGGTCTGAGCATGACTGCGATTCGTCTGATCTGGTCGCGCCCATCCTCCACGGTGGATGGGGCTGCCGGGCAGGAATCGGCGGTAGTCAGATCAGCAATTCTCATTATGATCGCATCCGGCCAGTCGAAATCGAAATCGCTATCGGTATCGGGGTCGAATTCCCATCTTTCCCGTCGATCCCGATCCCGATCCCGATCCCGATTTCGATTTGGATACCGAAATCGATGCTCATAATTAGAATTGCTTTAGTCAGATCCACCTGTGTCGCGAATGGCATGCCTTTCGGATAGACTTTCAGCCTCTCGTGGTCAATGTGTTCTGCCCTACCTGCTGCTCCTATCCATGCCACGCCACACGTCGTCGCTTTCTTCGTCGCACGCGTTGTCGTCTACGCTTCGTCGCAAGACGTTGTCGAGACTGCTCTCGGCCAGCCTGAGCTCGACACAAAAGAGGCTACCATGCCCGCGCTATACCCGATACCCGGCTTCTCCGCCCATCCCGATCACATTCGGACCCATACACATGAAGGAGCAAACCGAGCCCTTTATCGAAAAGGCGAAGGGCAGACTGGGGGAGAGGCAGGCGCCCCAACCGCCATCCGGGGGCGACGTCCCTGCCCGCGCCGCGCAAGAGAAGTGAGGTTGCGGGAAGAACCCCGGGCTTCTGGTGAAGCCATATGTCTGGCCATACTTTAGTATTGCTATCTAGTGCCCGAACCGGTATCCTACACGCCATGGACAAGACACTGTTCGAATGGGATGCTGCCAAAAACGGGCAGAATCGGCAAAAGCACGGTGTGAATTTCGCCATCGCTCAGTATGCCTTTGCCGATCCCCATCGTGTGATCTTGGCCGATGAGGAGCACAGCGTCGATGAGGCTCGATACTACTGTGTCGGACGTGTCGGCGACGGCGTTCTGACCGTGCGTTTTACGTACAGAAACAACGTCATCCGAATTTTCGGTGCCGGATACTGGCGGAAAGGAAAGAGACTTTATGAAGAGCAAAACCACTTACACGGATGAGCCCATGGGCAAGGTTCGAGTGGTGACGGACTTTCTCCCGTCACCGGAGCAACTCGCCTTTAGAGAAGAAAACGTCAAGGTCACGATTTCGTTGAGCCGGACCAGCCTCGATTTCTTCAAGAAACAGGCGGGCTTACACAAAACCGCTTACCAGAAGATGATTCGGAGTCTGTTGAATGCCTATGCGGTTCAACACATGAAATAGAGAGCTCCAACGCTAGCGGTGAGGCGACGGAATACCGCCACCTCACCGCTAGCATTGGCACAAGGATTGCAGGCGCATTGAAGTTTGCACAAAAGAGGAGGCCAACAAGACGGCGATCCGACGCGAATACGCGCCGGATCGCCGCTGACTTGTGGGGTGCGAGTCCACACGCCAGGTGAAGGAGAAGCCGAAGGGAAGCGAAAGAGTCAGTCTGTGGGGAGCAGTGCGTAGAGGGGGCTATGGATCAGATGGTTGCCGGTCCTGACACGCCCAGCCTTCGGATTCTCGCTGGGCTTAACCCACAGGTCGATCTGGAACGCAGCAATTCTAATTATGGCATATCCGTACAGTCGAAATCGAAATCGCTATCGCTATCGCTATCGGGATCGAATTCTTTGCTTTCTCGTCGATTTCGGTCCCGATCCCGATTTGGATCCCGATAGCGGCTGTCATAATTAGAATTGCTGATCCTTGCGACGCATCAGCTTGACGCAAAACTCAATGTCAGTTACGTGTGCGTTGACTGCAGCATCCACTGGGATACCGGTGTTTCATTGGATCGAACGGATTCAATCTGAAAACAAATGGCCAACCACGGTCTGCACCCGTATTGCTCACCTTGTCGGCTCCGCGCAGGAGAGGTAATCTGCCAGTCGCCCATGCACGGAGGGTGCTGCCGCAGCGGGAATCGCGTCGATCAGCCAGCGGAGCGTCGCTGTCACGCGCGGGCGCAGGTCGTCGGCCAGAGAGGCCGACTGTTGCAGCGGCGCAATCAGACGCAGGGCCGTGTTTTCATTGACGGCCGCGAGCGCTTCGGTTGTGCGCGCGAGGAAGTCGAGTCCGTCGTCGGTCCAGAGCCGGGCGTTGTTGAGCGAGAACGGGATGTAGAGGGCGCGGGCAAGGCCGGGGTGGCTGATGTTGAACGAGGGCCGCGAGGCCTCGCGCGCGATCTCCGCGCACACATCGGCATGGGGCGAACGCCCGAGGATGCCAAGCCAGCCGATGTAGCCGGAGAGGGTCGGGCGCAGTTCGTCACCGGCGGCGGCGACGAGCTGCCGCCGACGCGGATGCGCGGAGCGGTTGAGCGCCGAGAGGGCATTGAGGCGGTCCGTGATAGCGCTGGCGGCAGCGGCGTGCGCCTCCAACGCGGCGTGAGCCTGCGGCGTGTCGGCCGCGACGAGGGGCTCCATGAGGACGCCGGCCAGAAAACGCCGCTCGATCGCGGCCGAGAGGCCGCGCGTGTCGGAGAGAGCCGGCGGATGCCGGGTGTCGGTGGCCGCAAAAATCCGGAACACGGTGTCGCCTGCATGGCGTGCGACGGCGCGGAGGAGGATGCGGCGGGCCTGCCAACATTCGCGGACGTGGCGGAGATTGCGGCGGTCGAGCGGCTGCTCGTCGATCTGGAGCAGATACCCCTTGAGGCTGTCGGAGAGCGTCCTGTCCTGAAGGATGTCGACAAAAAGATCGAGCCAATCCGCCGAAACGGCCGGTTCGAGCGACGCCGGGTCGGCTCCAGCCAGCAACGCATCGAGGATCACGCTGCGTTCACGGTCGGTCAGCGCGCGCATGGCCTCGACCCGGTTGAAGGTGTCGGCGTCGCGCCGGACCTGCAGGCGCCGCTGACCGGGTGTTGCCGAGCGATCCTCGCATGTGCCGTAAAACGAGGCGCTACGGTTGAGCGAGACAAACGCGGGGGAGGGAACATCGGAAAATGTAAAGGTCTGCTCGGGGCTGTCAAGGATAAGCGTGCGGGAGGTGCCCGGAAGGTCGCGGCCATCGGCACCGACGGCCGCGCAGACGACGGGGACGACGAACGGGGCACCCTCGCCGACGCGGGTCTGGCTGAGCGTGAGGGTGAGTCGGCGCGCGGTATCGTCGTAGCGATAGTCGGCAACGACGCGCGGATAGCCGGCCGATTCGAGCCAGGGGCTGCGGAATGCGGCGAGGCTGCGGCCGGCGGCTTCCTCGAAGCAGGCGAGAAATTGGTTGGTGTTGGCGTTGGCGCCGGTGTAACGGCCAAAGTAGAGCCGAACGCCGCACGCAAAGGTTTCCCGGCCCAGGAGCAGCCTGAGCATGGCGATCACCTCGGGCGCCTTGACGTAGGTCAGCCCGTCCACGAGCTCGTCGGGGTGATTAAAGCCATCGCGCACGATGCGCCCGAAGACGCCGCCATCCTCGGTGGCCAGCGGACCGCAGCCGGGAGCGCGGATGGCGTCGACCTCGCGGAGGCGGAGGAACGCGGGATTGAACACGGAACGGAGATAGGTCCGTTCGACGTCGACGGTAAACGCCTCGTTGAGCCACATGTCGAAGGGCGACTCCATGGTGACGTCCGACCCGCATTCATTGTGCTCGTACTCATGGACGATCACGCCGTGGGCGTAGATGAGGCGGGCGTCGGAGGTGTGGCGGTCGATCAAGGCCGCCTCGGTGATGATCGTCGTGTTGCCGACATTCTCCATCCCGCCGAAATTTGACTTCTCCATGCAGATGGTACGATAGGTGTCATAGCGGTAGGCGTAGGTGCGTGCCTGACGCTGCCAGAGCACGGCATCCTTGAGGATGGCGAGGGGGATGCGTGCGTCGGCGGCGCGGCCGGGAGGGACGAGGTATTCGAGCGTGACGGTTTTTTGCGGAAGGCCGTTGGAGGCGGGGAGGGTCAGCGTGTCGTGCAGCACGTCCCAGGTGCCGGCGCAGGCGATGAAGAGATAGGGTGCCATCGGCACGGGGTTCACGTAGGTGATGCGTTGGCGCGAGGGGTCGCCGGGGATCGTGATGGGGCATCCGCCGGGGTTCGCCGATCGGTCGACATCGCCGTTGGAGATCAGGTGGGTGTAGCGGGCGTCACCCTCGAGCGTCGTGCGATAGGTGCATTTGGCGGTGCAATCATCAATGACGGGCAGGATGCGCTGGAAGCCCCACTGCTGACACTGGGACATGTATTGCTGCGGCGCGCCGGACGGGGTGATGTCACGATAGATCCCGTCGAGCACCGTATCGGACGGGAGGCACCGGGTGCGGGTGCGAACGAGACACGTCTCGCCGGGGGTTAGCTGGCGGGGGAGGGCGACGGCGAGGGTGCGCGCGTCCGCATCGGCTCGGAAAGGCGCGCGCGAGAGAGCGCCGGACGCGCCGACGGCGACGGCGACCTCCCGGATGTCGAGGTCGTGGGCGTTGAGGACGATTTCGGAGACCGGCTCGCGGGCGGTCATCCGCATCCGCGCCTCGCCGTCGACGTGCGTCTCGTAGAAGGAAAGCGTGATATCCAGATGTTCAAGCTGCACGGGTGGACGGCGAAACGCGGATTTCAGAAAGCGGTAGGCGCCCATGGAACCTCCAAATGAGAAGGGATCAACGATTAGTCAGGGTCTCAGGGTAGCGATTATGACGGCCTGCGGTCAAGTTCATCCACAAAACGGAGTTCACGATTGACAATCGAGTCCGGGAAGGGTACGTTGCTCGATCCAAACAACGCATACGTATCAGGCGGATGGCGGCGCTGACGGACACGGGCCATGTTGGACACCCACAGACACATACGAATGCTACCCGAGCAGGTGGCGAACAAGATCGCGGCGGGCGAGGTGGTGGAGCGTCCCGCGTCGGTGGTGAAGGAACTGGTGGAGAATGCCATTGATGCGGGGGCGCGCCGGATCGAGGTGCATGTCGCCGCAGGCGGTCGCAAACTGGTCGAGGTGCGCGACGACGGGTGCGGCATGGGCCGCGACGACGCGCTGATGAGCATCGAACGGCAGGCGACGAGCAAGATCCGGGATGTGGACGACATCGAACGGATCAGCACGCTCGGATTTCGCGGCGAGGCCATTCCGGCGATTGCGTCGGTCTCACGATTCATCCTCAAAACCTGCGCCGCAGGGGCGGGGGAGGGGACTGAGCTGACGGTGATTGGCGGCCGGCTCCAGGACGTCAAGGCGGCCGGATTCCCACAGGGCACGACTGTCGAGGTGCGTGATTTGTTTTTCAACGTCCCGGCGCGCCGGAAGTTTTTGCGGGCGTATCAAACCGAACAGGCGCATATCCGCACCGTGTTCACGCTGCACGCGCTTGCCCATCCGGAGATCGGGATGGCACTCCAATCGGACGGACGGGACGTGGTGCGGCTGGCGCCGGAGTCGACGCTGGAAGACCGAATACGCGAGTTGTTTGGAGCGGAATTTTTGACAGGGCTTCGGCCGGTTTCGCGTGAGCTGTCGGGGGTGGCCGTGACCGGATTTGTGGGCTTGCCGGCGCTGACCCGTTCGGATCGGAGCGACCAGTATGTCTTCATCAACGGCCGTCCCGCGACTGCACCGGTGATCGCCTACGCATTGCGCGAAGCCTATCCGCCGCTTGACGGCGAGCGGAAGCCGGTGGTGTTCCTGTTTCTGGCAATGAATCCCGAGTGGGTGGATGTCAACGTTCACCCGACCAAGCGCGAGGTGCGGTTCCGGCGCCCCGCCGATGTGCGCGAGGCGATTATCGAGGGAATCTGCGCGGCGTTGGGGCGGATGCGGCGCCTGGCGGTGGCAACGGGAACCGCCGTGTCACCCGCCGGCGTGACCGGGCATCCGTCGGATGTCGGAGGCCGTGTGGATGCGGCGCTGCCGATCACGCCGGCGGTTTCGCCGCCGCCGGACCAACCGGTGCGTGATCTGCCGTTGCCGCCGCTGCAGCCTCCCGGGGGAGTGCCGCTGCCGTTCGAGTATCCGGGGCGAACCTTGCCGTGTCCGCAAGCTCCCCCTCCCGCAGCCGCTGCCCTGCCGGCGGCGGAGACGCGGCAACCCCGCGACGACGCCTGTGTCGGCGGCGCGGGGGCACCGTGGGCCTGGTGCCGCGTCATCGGTCCGGTGGGTGGCCTGTATCTGCTGCTGGAGATCGATTCCGGGTATGTCGTGCTGGACCCGCGGGCCGCGCACGAGCGGGTGCTTTACGAACGGTTGCTGGCGCGGGTCAGGCGCGGCGAGGCCTTGACGCAGACTTTGCTGCTTCCCGAAACCGTCGTCCTGCCGCCAGCGCATGCCGAGCGGTTGCGCGGATGGCTGGCGGTCCTGCAGCGGATGGGGTTTGGGGTGGCCGGGTTCGGGGGCGACACGTTCTTAGTGGATGCGCTGCCTCCCGAGGTTGCGGCCGTGCCCTGCCGAAGCCTGTTGCTGGACATTTGCAACGATCTGGAGACGCTCGGAGCGAGGCGCGGCGCGGAGGAGTGGCGCGAAGACGCGCTGGTGCGGGCAGCGTGCGCGGCGGCGGTCAAGAATGACGGGACGCTGGCGGCCGAGGAGGCCGGGCAATTGGTCCGCGACCTTGCCGCATGCCGGATGCCGTACACCTGTCCGCGTGGCCGGCCGACGATGATGCTCACGACGTACCGCGAACTGGCCCGCAAATTCGGCCGCGCTTAAATATCGTCGGGCAGCTCAATGCGGATGGTCCGGCTCTTCATCGCATCATGGGTTGCGGCCACCTGCGCCTCGGTCAGGGGGATGCTGGGTCCGGAAGGAGCCGCTGCATCTGCGGCGGGCAGAGGCGCGCCCCAAATCGTGCCCGGCTCCGAAATATAAGGCACCTCGATGATGCCGCTGCAGGCGGGGCAGTCAGAGGCGGTGCCGGCCATGTCGAACGGGGCCTCCATCTCCTGGCCGCACGCGGCGCAGCGGAACGACACCATCCCCTCGGCGTTGTTCGGCTGCAGGGCCGGCGCGGGCGGCGCGGAGACGGGGGCCTCCGTCGTCGTCTGGACGGGTGCGGGCATCCCGGCGGGCTCCGGAACGGTCTGCGGCGCTCCGCCAGCCGGTGAGGCAGCCTCCGCCGCCGCTTCGCCCGGAGGCGTTTCGGTCCCGACGTACTGCACCAATCCGGGATGCATCGGGGTCACGGCATGCTTGGCTTTGCGCAGGGGCCTGACCCTCAGCGAATCATGCGCGCCGATGATGATCTGTTCGCCCGTGCGCGGGATGCGCGCGCGCCGCGCATTTCTGTGGACGACATCGAGCTTGCAGATGCCGGGCAGGACAAATCCCGTGCGCGCCTCCCGATAGGCGATCTGGGCCATTTGGGCCAGCAGCAGATCGGTCTTGCGCTTGCTGATGCCGACGGCGGTGGCGAGCTCGGTGATCAGATTGGCCTTCAGATATGGTGCGCTCATGATCTGGTTCTCCCTATATGTCGTTGATCGCTCTGGCAATACTTATCATAAACCATGCCAAAATGGAAACCATTTCTTTTGCTTGGCCTTTGCTTTGGCTTTTGCCGTGAACACGAACCCCTTTTCGCAAACGAGGCACAAAACTTCCCAATAATGATTTGCATAATTGACAGATGTTCCTCACAAGTATGCGAGAGAAAGCGACTGTTGATCGCTTTTTCGTATGCGATGGCACCCGAATTTGGATTTTTGACAGGTCACAAAAAAAACGGGTTTTAGTAGCCAACATGACGCGGATCTGGCATACTACCTGCGAGCAAGATGCTCGAACAGAGGCGATTTATGAGACTTTGGTTCAAGAATCGACAGGTAGATGAGGATACGCAAGCGGCTGAGGATAAAACCTTGGCGGCTATAGGTCCGCCGCAAAGAGATCTCAATCCGAGGGATCCGGATGCAGCCGCGCCAGTTGACCGGCGCGGTGCTGTCCCTGAAAAGCCGATTCCAGCCAGCGCCCCAGCGACACCGGTGGAGGCCCCTTCGGTCCCTCTCGCGCCGAAGGTTACGGGCCTCAATGGCGCGGGCGCGTATAAGAGCGACCACCGGTCGCTTTACAAGCAGTTGCTGGCCGGTCTTTACGACGCGGTGCTGATCACGGATCCCAAAGGGCACGTGATTGACATCAACACGCGCGTCACGAATTTCTTCGATTTCACCCGCGAGGAGACCTGGGATTTGCCCATCAGCGCGTTGATCCCCGGGGTGAACACAGCCTTGATCAGCCGGATCCGGCAGGGTCTTTCGGGGGAGCGGTTCGTGCTGATCGACGGGCAGTGCGTCCGCAAGAATCGTTCGACGTTTGCAGCCGAGATCGCCATCAGCTCGATCGATCTGATGAATGATGGCGATCTGGTCTTTTCGATTCGCAACGTCGAGCGCCGCTTTGCTCAGATGCAGAAGTTGAAAAGCTGTCAGAGCCTGTTGAACCACGTGCCGACGGCCGCCGCGGCCTGCGATAGCGAGTCTAAGATCAAGGTGGCGAACACGGCGCTTGCCCGGCTGTTGGGCTATGCCAAGGCCGATGAGCTGTGCGACAAGCCCTTCACGTTGGTTTGGAAGGAGGCGGGGTCCACGGATGCGATCCAGCGCGTCCTCGCCGGGGAGTTTTGGAAGGAGACCGTGCAGGTCGTCAAGGCCTCGGGTGCGCGGATACAATTGACGCTGAGTCTGGCCCCCGAACTAAATGTGCGTAAAAAGGCCGTTGGCTTCCTGGCCGCGTTCTCGCCGGCTTCCGTGGTCACATTGGGAACCCCCTCGGGCAAGGAAAGTTAAGACATGCCGGCGATTGACAGGCTGTTGGACAGGATGGTCAAGGATGAGGCAAGCGACCTCCATCTTTCGACCGGACAACGGCCATTCCTGCGCATTCACGGCGTCATGACGCGGATCGCCACCGAGCCGATTCTGACGAGTGAAGCCATTCGCGCGCTGATCCATGAGATCATGTCTGAGGATGGGCGCGTTCAGTTGGAACGGGAGATGGATGTAGACTTCGCCTACAAGATCGACCGACTGGGCCGGTTTCGCGTGAACGGCTTTCATGACATGAACGGCGTGGGCGCCGTCTTCCGTCTGATCCCCGACAAAATCCCGACATTCGATCAATTGAACATGCCGCAGGCACTTCATGATTTCTGCTATCTCTCCAAAGGCTTGGTGCTGGTGACCGGTCCGACGGGCAGCGGCAAGTCAACGACGCTCGCGGCGATGGTCGATCACATCAACCGCAACCGTTCGGAGCATGTGATCACCATCGAGGATCCCATCGAATTTGTCCACCGGCCCATCAAATGCCTGATCAACCAGCGCGAAGTTCATCACGACACCATGAGCTTCGCGCGCGCCCTCCGGGCGGCCTTGCGCGAAGATCCCGATATCGTGCTCGTGGGTGAAATGCGCGACTTGGAGACGATCGAAATCGCCATCGAGACCGCTGAAACCGGCCATCTCGTGTTCGGCACGCTGCACACGAACAACGCCGCCACGGCCGTTGACCGCATGATCGACAAGTTTCCGTCGGAACGGCAGAACCAGATCCGCTCGATGTTGAGCGACACGCTCAAGGGCGTCGTCGCCCAGACGCTGTGTCAGAAGATTGGCGGCGGCCGCCTGGCCGCATTTGAAGTGATGGTGGTCAACGTGCCGGTTGCGAACCACATCCGCGAAGGGAAGATCTTCATGATCCCCTCGGTGATGCAGGTCAGCCGCGCCATCGGGATGCAGACGTTTGCCGACGCGCTGACCAAGCTGGTCATCTCGGGTCGCGTCACCGCTAACGAGGCCTACATCAAGGCGATCGACAAGGATGAGATGCAGGTCGCCCTGAAGAACGCGGGCGTCTCGCTGGCGTTTCTCGACGAGATGACCATCAAGGAGGCCGAGGCGCGGAGAAGGGCGTTCAACGAGCAGATCGAACCGCTGCGCGCGACGCTGCGGATCCATCCAGACGACATTGGCACGTTGAACGACCTGGCGTGGATCCTGGCGACCTGTCCGATTCCCGATGCGGCCGACCCCAAGGAGGCGCTCAGGCTGGCCGAGCGGGTGATGAAGTTGTCGGGAGGTGACACACCGTCTGTGCTCGACACGCTGGCCGCAGCCCAGGCTGCGACGGGCAGCACCCGCCGCGCGGCCGACACCATCCGCAAGGCGATCAAGCTATCCGTTGCTGCCGGCGTGTCGGTCGATCCTCTGCTCGCCCGCCTCAAGCTTTACGAAGGTGGCAAAGTCTTCCGTGAGAATTGATGCGCGTATGAGCCACCCCATCCTCCTGATTCGCGATCTTCCCTCGCTGCGTCACAAGCTGGACCATCCGCCGCCCCTGCTCGCGAGACTGCTGGCGCGATTCAATGAGCGGTTGAGGCGCGATGGCGAGTTCCGCCGGCACCACATCTTCCTGCCCGCCCTGCTGGGCGATCCGGTTGCCATCGCCGAGGCCAAGGGCCACATCTTGACGCTGGCGTTGAATCCGCTGATTCTGGCACAGAACCAGTCGCCAGGCTCCAAGGCGACGGCGCAGAATTCGCTTGACGCCCATATCTGGTGCATGGCGCCGCGCGTGATGCGCCTGGCGGTCACGTTCACCTGGCTGGACAGCCAGGGCGCCTGGACAGCCGCAGAACGGCGGATCGTCGGCACGGGCATTCTGGATTTCTTCTACGACTACGTCATTCCGGTGTTACGGGCGCGTGTTCCGGGGGGGCACAATCAGCAGTTCTCGATGACCTTCTGCAGCACGGTGGCCGGGCACGCCTTCGCCGATGTCGAGGGCGTTTCCGCGCGCGCACGGGCCTTGCGGGACTGGGCTTTTCCGAAGTTCAGGCAGGTGCTCGGACTCATGGCGCCCAGCGGCTACACCGGCGAGGGGTCGACGTACCAGTCCGATGTGGTCTCCGGCCTGGTGATGTGGGCCGGCGTGTTTCTCGAGCAACAGGGCGAACGCGGCGTCTGGGATCGCCAGTGGGAACCCAACGGGTGGCGACTGTCAGACACCCTGCGCATGGAGACGGCCATGGGCAGTTGCGGCGGTTGGCTTCCGCCGTGGGATCATTACGGCTGGGCGCCGATCCACAACCTCGCAGCCCGGACGTTGTGGGCCAACCTCTCCGGAGATCCGCAGATTCTGCAGGTCGCCGAATCGGCATGGGAGACCCCCCATCAATTGGCCTGGTACCCCGACGACCGGCTCTGGACGCTGCTGTATTGGCCGGCGCACGAGGGCGCGGGATCGGGGGGGCATGACCCACGCCCCGACGAGACCCGTTCACCCCTGACCGGCTGGAGCCTGCCCGCCGTGGGGGCTGCCGTCGAGCACCAGCCGCGACGGTTGCGCGTCCTGATGGTCTGGGATCGGTGTGCGGACGGTGTGCAGGGAATCAGCCGCGAACAGGTCAACCCCAACCACCTGATGATTGATCTGGGCGGCGAGCCGATTACGGGGGACGGGCCGCATGACAGCCGGGTGAGGTACTTCCCGGATGCGGCGCTGGCACGCACCCGGTCGGCATTGTCCGTCGTGGAAATCGAGCTGATCGCTCAGCAGTATGGCAGCTTTGATGCGTGGATCAATGGCAGCCAGCAGGGTTTCTTGGGATCCGCCTGTGCGATTCTGGTGGACGGATGGGATGGCTATTTCCCTCCCCATGCACGAGAGGGACGACTGCTTTTTGAGCGTCGAGAAACGGATCGGCATACCGTTTCTGGAGAAGCGTCTGCGTATTATCAGCCGGCGTTCGATGTGTCGCGCATGCGGCGCACGGTCTCGGTGGGCGCGTCGGGCGTCACGTGGGTCGTGGACGATCTGCAGGCGCCGACTGCGCACACCTTTACCTGGCGGATGTGGTTTCGCCGGGGCGCCCGCCAGGTGGAGCCGCTCGGCGTGCGGCTCGACCTGCCGTCCGGGGTCGGGGTGACGCTGGCCTGGCTGGCCGGGGCCGACGGGGCTGAACCGCTCGGGCCGATCTCGCTGACGACCGTGCCGACCTTTCCGCTGGGGCGCGGCTGGCCCGACGAAGGGAGCGTGCGCACGGACCTCTCCGCGACCGGACGTCGCGTTTGCTTCATCACCTGCCTGGTGCCCGATGCCGTCGAAGGGCTCTCCCTGCGTCGGATTGCGGATGGGCAATGGGAGGCGATTTGGACCGGCGGATCGGACCGCTTCACACTTCCTCCGGAGATTGGCGCGCTGCCGGACGCCGAACCGGTTGCCGGAAAACAGACCACGGATGTGGTTCATGTCTGCGACCTGGACGATGAACCCTTCGCGCTCCTCGAAGACCCCGATGCCGCGTTGCTCGCCGCGCTGGATGATCCGCCGGTGGGGGAGTGGCGCCGGACCGGCGCGGTCATGCAAACCCTCGTCGCACGCGGCAACCGCGACGCCCTGCCGAAGATCATCACGCTGCTGCTCGACGGTCGGCAAAACTACACGGTGCATGCGGTCGCCGCTTGGTGTCTGGGCCGCGCCCGTCACAGACCCGCGATCGAGGCGTTGCGCCGCTTGACCCATATCCCTGAAGTCAACACCGCCGCACGCGCCCGATGGGCCCTGGAACGGATGAGTCAGGAACCTCCCGAACACGCCGGCTAGAGGAGGCACTTGCAAAACCTCCTGCGTCGTTTCTGCAAGCGCCGTATTCAGAACAATTCGGAACTGATTACATTTCCGTTGCATCGTTCGGTCTTACCCGCTATCATGTATGCCATTCTGACACTGTGAAAGGGGTGTGACAGTGAAAGCCAGTGGATTTCTGGATAAATTGGTCTCGCGGCTGGATCGGATCGATTCTGGAAGCCTGCAGGCGCATTTCATGCGGCTGGCGAACGAGCGTGGTTTTCTGGAGGCGATTTTTCAGTCGATTCAGGAGGGGGTGCTGGCGGTTGACAGCCAGGGGCGGCTTCTCTACGCAAACCGGGCGACGGAGCACATGCTCGGATTTGAGCACGCCAAACTGCGCGGCCGTTCGGTGATGCGGTTGCTGCGGGATCTCGATTGGGACCGCCTGCTGCGGATCACCGATGCCGACGAATGGTCGCGGATGGTGACGCGGGAGGTTGAGGTGGCCTATCCCGAGCACCGGCATCTCAGCCTCTATGCCGTGCCCCTGCCCGATCCGGGCGGTGTCGGCGACGGCGAGGCGGCGGGCCCTTCGGTCTTAATTATCTTGCGCGACGTGACGCGCGACCGGGCGGAGGAGGCGTCTGCGCTGGAGAGCGAGCGCACCAACGCGGTCAAGCTGCTCGCCGCCGGCGTCGCGCACGAGATCGGTAATCCGCTCAATGCGCTGAACATCCATCTGCAATTGCTGTCTCGCGCGGTGGCGGCTCTCCCCGATCAATCGCGTGACGAGCTCGGCGACCTGGTGGACGTGGCGCGCAACGAGGTGGAGCGACTCGACACGATCATCACGCAGTTTCTCAGGGCGGTCCGGCCGCAACAACCGGTCTTCGCGGCTGGCGATGTCGCCGATCTGCTTCAGGAGACCCTGCGCCTCATGAAAACCGAGATCGAAAACCGGCGGATCGAGGTCGCCGTTGAATTTCCCGGCGAGATTCCCAAGGTTCAGATCGACCGGCATCAGATCAAGCAGGTTTTCTTCAATCTCATCAAGAACGCTTTGGAGGCGATGCCCGACGGCGGAAGCCTCAAGATCGCCATGCAGGCCTCAGACGTCTGGCTGGAGGTTGCGTTTCTCGACACGGGTGTAGGCTTCGGCCCCGAGCAGATGGGCCGGCTGTTCCAGCCTTATCAGACAACCAAGGCGAACGGAACCGGGCTTGGCCTGATGATCGTGCAACGGATTGTGCAGGAGCATGGCGGGCAGATCGAGGTGGCCAGTCGGCCCGGCGAGGGAAGCTGTTTCCGAATTATGCTCCCGCGGGCGGCGCGGCGCATACGGATGCTCAGCACGACGGTGGAGAAGGGGTAAAGGACCATGGAAACACAGACGAATCACCGTCCGCTGGTTCTGGTGGTGGATGACGACAAGAACACACGCGACGGGCTGGAGCGGGCTTTGCGGCGGCTTTACGACGTCCGGCAGGCCGAAAGCGCGCCTCGGGCCATGGACGAGCTGGCCCGCGGTGATGTTGACGTGATGCTCGCCGATCTGCGCATGCCGGGGATGGACGGACTCGAACTCCTGCGCCGCGTGCAGGCGCGCCATCCCGACGTGGTGTGTTTGCTGCTCTCGGCTTACGGCTCCATCGAGACGGCGGTCGAGGCGATGAAGCAGGGCGCCTACGATTTTCTCACCAAGCCGGTCAATCTGGATCATCTGGAGGTGGTGCTCGAACGCGCGCTCCAGTCGCGCGCGATGAAGGCGCGGGTTCAGGAGCTCGAGGGCCGGCTCGACGACAAATACGGAATGGAGCGGATCATCGGGCAGGCGCCCGAGATGCGACACGTGTTTGACCTCATTCGCCAGGCCGCGCCCACCCAGGCGACCGTCCTGATTCGCGGCGCCAGCGGCACCGGCAAGGAGCTGGTCGCCCAAGCCGTCCACCGGCTGAGCGGCCGCGCGCGCGGACCATTCGTGGCCGTCCATTGCGCGGCGCTATCGCCGACGCTGCTGGAGAGCGAATTGTTCGGGCACGAGCGCGGCGCGTTCACCGGCGCGACCGCCCGGCGCAAGGGGCGCTTCGAACAGGCCGACGGCGGGACACTGTTTCTGGACGAGATCTCGGAAATTGACGCCAGCCTTCAGGTCAAACTCCTGCGAGTGCTCGAGACCCGCACGTTCGAGCGGGTCGGTGGCGAGGAGACGGTGGCGGTCGACATCCGGCTGATCGCCGCGACCAACCGCAATCTGGAGGAGTGGGTCAAACAGGGCAAATTCCGGGAGGATCTCTACTTTCGACTGAACGTGGTCGACATCAACCTGCCCACGCTGGCCCAGCGGGCCGCCGATATTCCGCTGTTGAGCGATGCGTTTATCCGTGAATACGCCGGCAAGCACGGCCGTGTGATCGCGGGGATGACGCCCGATGCCGCCGAACTGCTGGGGGTTTACGCCTGGCCGGGGAACGTCCGTGAGTTGCGTAACACGATCGAAAAGATGGTGGTACTCGCGCACAGCGACCGCCTCGGCGTGCGGGACGTGCCGCCCAATATCCGCGACGCGGTCAGGGGGCGCGCCCCGGCCGCGAGAGCCAGCGGCGGGGCGCTGGCCGATGTCGAGCGCGACAGGATTCTGGCTGTGCTGGCGGGCAAACAGCAAAACCGATCTCAGGCGGCAGTCGAACTGGGCATCAGCCGCCGCACGCTGATCCGCAAGCTCAACGTCTACCGCGAGCAGGGATTGCTGCCGGAAATGCTCGGGTCGGGCGCGCCTGAGGCATGAGGAGAATGCGGAATTCAGGACTTTCAGGACCACCAGAATTAGAATGGCTGGCTTTCGCCAACGTCTGCTGGCCTTGTCTGCCGCCGTTTGGTATACTGACCGCGCGTCATCCGAATGATCTCACGCAAACAACAGGAGACCCCATGGCAACAGTCACGTTTAAAGGAACCCCGGTGTCAATCAGTGGAACCCTGCCGGCTGTCGGCAGCCGTGCGCCGGCTTTTGCGCTCGTGAAAGGCGATCTTTCCGACGCGCGGCTGGCCGATTTTGCGGGCAAGACGGTGGTGCTGAGCATTTTTCCGAGCATCGACACGCCGGTGTGCGCGGCGTCGGTCCGCCGATTTAACGAGGCGGTCGGCGCGAAGGTCAACACGGTGGTGCTGTGCGTTTCGGCTGACCTGCCTTTTGCACAGGGCCGGTTTTGCGCGGCCGAGGGGCTGAAGCACGTCGTGCCCTTGTCCGCCTTCC
>Ga0194125_10002434_pt1 | contig 30797 bp, 23 predicted proteins | sample TA2KigC250mmetaG_FD_148626 | JGI IMG/M metagenome (GOLD analysis project Ga0194125, IMG submission 148626) | Freshwater microbial communities from Lake Tanganyika, Tanzania - TA2015034 Kigoma Deep Cast 250m | ecosystem: Environmental > Aquatic > Freshwater > Lake | place: Tanzania: Lake...
TGACCGACACCGCGACCGCCTCGGTCGGCGCGACCGTGCTCACCTCGCCCAACACCCAACCCTCCGTCGGCCCGTCCGTGCGCGTGTAGAGGTGATGCACGCGCGTGCCGAGGTCGTCGTAGAAGTTGAGGTAGATGCCCGGCCGGCACTTGTCGCTCGTGCGGAACCAGGCCGTCGCGTGGTACTTCCCGCCTGGCCGCGAGGGGACGGGGACGGACTCCAGCGAGATGCCGGTCTTGTTGTCGGGGTCGGTGATCCGGGCGTATGCCCGCCCGGCGTGTCCGCCGCCCGCGAGGAACTCAACGGCCTCGGGCGGCGCGCACGTCCACTGCGCGGCCCGGCCTGCGCCCAGCTCCTCGAAGCTCGGGTTGGCGAGCAGGTTCTCCTGCGCAGATGCGACGTTCGGGGCACAGACAGCGAGGGGCAGGATGGCGAGACGCACCATGGTGGGGCCTCCGACTCGCGGCTTCGTTCTCCGAGCACTCATCTCCTCCGTCGGCGAGGAAGCCGGTCGGCGGGGCGCGAATGGGCAGCCCGGCCGCCACAGCCGGCGGAACCTACGGCCTCGGTGAGCAGGCTCGATGAGACACCCTTCCCGCGAACGCATCCTCCACATCCTCCGCCGCGAGGGCGGCGGCGAGGTCGCCTACGACGCGCTTGGCGGCATGCCGGCGGTCCTCGACGCCGCGCAGCTCTCGGACGACTGGCGCGAGTACTTCCGCACGGGTGAAGTCCGGTACGTCTCACTCGAGCCGCCGAGTGGGGATCGCGAGGTGTTCGGCGGGTACGTTCCCGGCCTGCCCCCGGAGGCTGAGCTATCGTGTTGGGGCGTCGGCCGGATCGCCCTCCGGAGCGTCGAGGGCCACCATGCCGGGCACAAGTACTGGCACCCGCTGGCGAGGGTGGACACCGTGGCCGGCCTGGAGAGCTACCCGTGGGCCGATCTCTCCGAGGTCAAGACACTCACGGCGCTGACGGAGGAGGTGCGTTCGCTCCAGCGCGACGGCTTCGCGGCTATCGGGCAGATGTCGCAGACGATCCTGGAGACTGCGTACCTGATGCGCGGGATCGACCGGTTGATGGCGGACTTCTACGAGCGCCCGGAGTATGTGTACACGCTCTTCGGCAAGCTTGCCGAGCAGCGTGTCGTGCAGGCGCGCCTGTTCGCGCAGGCCGGTGTCGATGCGATCCGCATCGGGGACGACATCGCGACCCAGCAGGGACTGATGGTCAGCCCGCGCATGTACCGCGAGCGCATCCGGCCGCATCACGCCGCCGCGATCCGCGCGGCGCGGCAGGTGCTGCCCGATGTGCCGGTCTCCTACCACAGCGACGGTCGGCTCACCGCGCTCCTGCCCGATCTCATCGACATCGGCGTGACCGCGATCAACCCGGTGCAGCCTGAGTGCATGGACCTGATGGCGATCAAGCGCGAGTTCGGGAGGGACCTGACGCTCTGGGGCTGTACGCCGGTGCAGAGCCTCTATGCCCATGGCACGGCCGACGATGTGCGCGCACACACGCGATTCCTGTTCGAAGAGGTCGCACCGGACTTCGGCCTCATCATCCAGTTCATGAACATCATCCTCACCCCGGTCGTCCTCGCCAACCTGCAGGCGTTCTTCGAGGAGTTCTCGCGGGTCACGGATCGCCCAGGCGGCTGACGGCGAGGAGTTTGGCGAATGCCTGGCGAACGGGCGCCCGGTCTGCAGCCTGACTTCCAGGAGATAGCCTCATGCTCGGCAGATGCTCTCGGCGGGTCGCCTGCGTCCTGATCCTCGCTGCGATTCCTGCGGGCGGCCTCTGGGCCGCCGACTGGCCCACGTACCGTGGGGACATGGCGCGCAGCGGCGTCACAAGCGAAGCCATCACGACGCCGGTTCATGTCCAGTGGACGTACCGCTCGCCACATCCGCCTCAGCCCGCCTGGCCGGAGCCCGGTCGCGAGCTGCACCGCATGGCGTTCGGCTATGCGTACGAGCCGGTCGTCGCGGGTGGGATGATCTACTACGGCTCCTCCGCCGACCACAAGGTCTACGCGCTCGATCTGACCACGGGGCACGAGCGCTGGACCTTCTCCACTGAGGGGCCGGTGCGTTTCGCACCGGCGGTCGCCGAGGGGCGCGTGTTCGTCGGCTCCGACGACGGCTGCCTGTACTGCCTGAGCGCGGGCGAAGGAAAGCTGCTCTGGAAGCACCACTTCGGTCCGCGCGACAGCCGCCTGATGGGCAACGGACAGCTCGTCTCCCGCTGGCCGCTGCGCACCGGGGTCGCCGAGGAGAACGGCATCGTCTACACGACCGCCGGCATGTGGCCGGGCGAGGGCGTGTACGTCGCGGCGCTACGGGCCGAGGATGGCAGCGTGGTGTGGCTGAACGACGAGAGCGGCTCGATGTACATCGCGCAGCCGCACCCGCCCTCATTCGCGATGACGGGTGTCACGCCGCAGGGGAACATCGTCGTCTCCGATACGCAGGTGTTCGTTCCCACCGGTCGCAACATGCCCGCGGCCTTCGACAAGGCGACGGGCAAGCTGTTGTACTACCGCGGACAGCCGGACGCCTGGGGCGATCGCTGGGGCGGCGCCTTCGCCTTCGCGTACCGCGACCTGCTGTTCGGTGGGAACGCGCACCTTGGCCCGGACATCGACGTGAAACCCGGCGAGTCGGACCCCTGGCCCAACGACGGCATCGTCTCGTGGACTGGCGCCGATGGGAAGACCAGGCGCGCGATCCCTAACGTGATTGTGGCGCTTGCGAAGGACGACACGCTCTATGGCTGGGGGAGCGATCGCGTCTCGGCGTTTGACCTCCCGAAGCTGCTGAGCGGCGTGAAGCCCGCCGACTGCACCAAGTGGCAGACCCCTCACCCGCGCGTCTACTGCATGGCGCTGGCGAGCGACACGCTGATCGTTGGCGGGCGGGACGTGGTCACGGCGCTGTCGGTACAGGACGGCAGGGAGCTGGGCAAGAGCGCCGTCCAGGGCCAAGTGCGGGGCTTGGCGGTTGCCGAGGGGAAGGTCCTGGCGAGCACGACCGCCGGTGAGATCGTCTGCCTCGGCGCAGAAGCCGTGACCAATCCTCCCCTGGTTGCCTCGGCGCCTCCGCCCAGCGTCCATCCCGCCCAGGGCTACACGGTTGTATTAGGCGGCGACGAGGAGCTGATCCGCCGGGCGCTCGCGTCGGGGCAGCGCGTCTTCTGCGTCGAGCCGAGCCCGGCGAGGGTGGCCCTGCTCCGCCTGCGCTTCGGCCGCGAGGGAGTCTACGGGACCCGCGTCGTCGTCATCGAAGCCCCTCTGAACCAGCTCCCGCTCCCCGACTACCTGGCCGACCACGTTCTGATCTCTCGATCCCGGGCGAAGCTGGCGGACTGCTCGCCAGCGGAGGCTCAGCGCATTCTGCGGCCGGGGGGAGGCAGCATCGAGACCGAGGACGGCACGGAGGGCGCGGCCTGGCTGGCCCAAGGTGGTGCGCTGATGGTGCAGACGGAGGGAGGCCGCGTCTCCGGGGTGCGCGGCCCTCTGACCGGCGGCGCCGACTGGACCCACCAGTACGCGGATGCCGGTAAGTCGGGCGCCTCGCGGGACGAGGTCGTGAAGCTGCCGGTGGAGATGCTCTGGTTCGGCGACCCCGGGCCGGGGCCGCTGGTCAGCCGGCACTGGGGCGGACCTGCGCCGTTGTGCGTCGGCGGGCGGCTGTTCGTCATCGGCCAGAACTCCATCATGGCGGTGGACGCGTACAACGGCCGACCGCTCTGGACTCACGAGGCCGCGAAGGTCGCGCGCTATCCTGTAGGCCAGAAGGGCGGCACCGCCGTCGCCGATGGGGACAGCGTCTACTACGTCCTCGGGACCACCTGCACGCGGCTGGATGCGAAGACGGGGCAAGTCCGGCAGACCTACAACCTCCCCCCGCCGCCTTCCGGTGAGAGCGCCGAAGGCTACTGGTGGAACTACCTCTCGGTCGTGGACGATGTCGTGCTCGGTACGATGAACAAGGGCGAGGGCCGGGCGGTGTTCGCGGTCGGCAAGGACAAAGGCGAGGCCAAGTGGTTATTCCCTGCGCAGGAGACGATCACCCAGGATGCCGCGGCCATCGACGGGGAGATGGTCTACGTCCTGGACCGGACCAGCGACGCCGCGATCGATCAGGCCAAGCGCCGGGGTGAGTCGATCATCATCCACGGGCGGCTGGTTGCGCTGAGGCTTGCCACCGGCGAGGTCGCCTGGGAGACCGACCACGGCCTGACGGGGCGGGTCGATGTCCGCGCCGCCAACGGAGCAGTGCTGGTGACCGGCGGCGGGCGCATGACCGTCTTCGACGCGCTCACCGGCAGGATGCTCTCCTACAGTGGCGTGAAGATGCGCGGCTTCCCCGTCATCGTCGGCGACACAATCTACGGCGAGCCCTCCGCGTATGACCTGCAGACCGGCGCGCCGCGCACGAGGACTCATCCGCTGACCGGCCAGGCCATCCCGTGGGACTTCCGGCGCTCGTACGGCTGCGGAGCGGTGTGCGGCTCGGCGAACATGCTCTTGTTCCGGTCGGGCACGGCCGGGTTCTACGATACACTCCGCGATTCGGGCATCTACAACCTCGGCGGCGTGCGGGCCGGCTGCTATGTGAATGCGATTGTCGCCGACGGGCTGCTGCTCATGCCGCCGGCCGATGCAGGCTGCACGTGCTCGTACAGCTACCAGACCACGGTGGCGCTCGTGCCGACGAAGTCGAGCGAGCGCTGGTCCGTCTTCACCGCGCCCGAAGCGCCCGCCACTCAGGCGATCGCGAGTCTCGCGCTGAACCTCGGCGCCACGGGCGACCGGCGCGATGACAAGGGGCTCCTCTGGCTCGCCTTCCCCCGCCCGGCGGGCCTCAAGGTGCCGGTGGAGGTGCAGGGGGGGAGTGGAAGCGGCTACTACCGGAGACATGCCGACAATCTGGTTGTTGAGGGCACTGACAGGCCCTGGCTCTACGCCTCCGGCCTCACGGGGCCTGCGACGCTGAAGGTCAGACTCGGTCCCGCCGATCCGAAGCGTTACACGGTGGCCCTGCACTTCGCCGAGGTTGGCGACGTGCAACCTGGTCAGCGCATCCTCGATGTGAAGCTGCAGGGGCAGACCGCCGTCGAGGGCCTTGACATCGCGGCGGAAGCGGGCGAGGATTGCAGGGCGCTGGTGAAGACGATCACCGGCGTAGAGGCGACCGATACGCTGACGGTCGAGCTGGTGGCGCGTTCCGGTCTGCCGCCGATCCTCAGCGCGGTCGAGCTGCGGAAGGAGTAGCCAAGCGGCATGATTCGCACCGGAGGGCGAGCGAGGTTGGCGGCAGTCCTGCCCGCGATCGCGTTGCTGGGTATCGCAGCTGGCGCACACGCGTGCGACACGCCCGTGTACGCGTACACGATGCAGATGTGGGTGCCGGACGCCTATCGCGTGTTCTATTTCCGCGAGGGCGCGGAAGCCGCCGCCGACCGCGAGGTGAACCTGCTCCTTGCGGAGGCCGCCGCCGACCCGAACCGCGAAGTCAACGTGCGCTTCGAGTCGGTGGATGTCGGCGACCTCTCGGGCTCGGGTCCCGCCGCCACGGTCTGGAAGCGCAACTCCTCCCGCAAGCTGCCCTGCCACGTGGTGGTGGCCCCTCGCGGCCGTGAGATCGCGTCCGAGCGCCTGACCGTCTCCACCGCCAAGGCCCTGCTGCGCTCGCCGAAGCGCCAGAGGCTGGCCGAGTTGCTCTGCGAGGGGAAGCACGGCGTCATGCTGATGCTCCTGGGCCCCAACGACGAGGAGAACGCGACCGCGCAGGCCACGGTGAAGGCGGCGGCGGACGAGGCGGCCAAGGCGGGCGCGGAGATGGGCCTCCTGGAGATCAGGCGCGACGATCCCACCGAGAAGTGGTTCGTGCGACAACTGCTGGCCGTGGAGGATGACCTGAAGGACCTCAGCGCCCCGATGCTGTTTGGCGCCTTCGGCCGTGGGCATGTCGTCGAGCCGTTCGTGGGGCGTGGGATCAGCCACGACAACATGCTGGAGCTCGCCGCCTTCATGGGCGGCCCGTGCGCGTGTGAGGTCAAGGAGACCGCCCCCGGCACGGATCTGCTGGTGGCCTGCAACTGGGATCAGGCCTCCGTGGCGTGGACGCCCGGCCAAGGCTACGCCGAGATTCCGTACATGGAGATCCCGGCCGAACCCGCCGACGAGCCCTCCGCACCGGCTCCTTCCGATACACCCCCGAAGGCTCCGACACAGGCGCCCAAGAAGCCCCCAACACCGGCAGCCGCGCCCAAGGGGCCCTCGCTGCGGCCCCAGCCGGCCGCACCACCGTCGTTGAGCCGTCTCTCGGCTGCGCAACCCCGACCACCCACCGAGGGTAAGGCCCGGGCTCGGCGCGACCCCGAGGGGCGGGGCCCGAGGCTCCCGCCACCCGACGTCGCGGCCGTCAAGCCCGCCGAGACTCAGGCCGCCGCGCTCGCCCAGACCGTTGGCGGACCCAACCTCCCCGAGGTTCCCGTCACCGCAGCGGCAATCGAGACGCGCCCCTCATTCGCCTCTCGTCTGAGCGCTCCCCTCGGGATCGCCGTCGGCGTCCTGACCTTCGGCGTCGTGCTCGGCGGCCTCGCGCTCGTATGGGTCCGCAGGGAGCAAGCGTGACCGGGCGTGAGCCCTGCCGGACAGGGCCTCGCGCTCGTTGACCCCGACCCCAGTTGGTGGTATGATTGATCTCGAAGAGGATCATATGATCCTCCAAGGGATCATTCTCGCCATCTGGGTGGAAGCGCGATGTGGCTGCGGAACCCGCTCGACGACATCCTGTCATCACCGGCGAAGGTGGCCGTCCTTCGAGCGGTCCTGCAGGTCGCGAGCCCCCTGAGCGGGCGGGAGATCATCCGCCGGGCCGGCGTCGCCTATGGGCCGGGATGGAAGGCTCTGCAGGCGCTCACAGCCTCCGGGGTGCTCGCGAAGCAGGAGCATGGGAGGGTCCACACCTACGCGGTGCGGGACCCGGGCCTGCCGTTGATCGCGCGGTTGCGGGACCTCTTCGCGGACGAGAAGGGTGGCACGCGACAGGCCGTCGTCGACCTGGCTGACCGCATCCCGGAGGCCCTCTCCATCGTCCTGTTCGGTAGCGAGGCACGCGGGGATGCTGAGCCTGGGAGCGATACGGACGTCCTCGTCGTGGTGACCCGTCGAGGGGAGGACCTCGAGGCCCGGGTACGTGACGCGTGTCTGGACCTCGCGGAGAGGCACGGCCTTGCGCTGGCGTGGCACGTCGCCGACCTCGACGACCTCCGGGAGTGGGACGAGGTCGATCATCCCTTCTGGCGGAACGTCCTCGCAGATGGCCTGAACCTACGCGGCGAGTCGCTGGAGGGGCTGAGACATCGGTGGCGACGTGGCACGGCTTCTACAGGGAGGCCCGCCGGTTCTGGGACGTAGCCCAAGCCGTGAACGGCCAGGGCTACACGAACCAGGCGGTAAGCAACGCGATCCATGCCGTCATCGCGGCCAATGACGCTGTGTGTCTCTTCTTCATCAACGAGAGGCCCCGAGGGCCGTCTCACCCCGAGGCCAGTCGGCTCCTGACGAAGGCCTGCAAGGGTACGAAGTGGGAGGAGGAGGCCGCCCAACGCGTCCGGCAGTTGGCGGACATCCTGCAGGCGAAGACGGCGTCACAGTATGAGGGCAAGCCGATGGGCGGCGATAGGGCCAAGCGCATCATGGGCCAGGCCGAGCGGTTCATCGGGTGGGTCCGTGAAGTGCTGCCTCACGCCGAACTGGCAGACTCGGAGCCGGATAGCCCCGGCACACGCCCTGAGGGCGAAAGCCCGCCTTGACATGCACCGAGCGGCGGGCCTATACTCCAATCCACGCCGAATGTGACCAACGTCACTTCCGGGGGCCTTGTTTCGCTGTAACCTTCTGCCCGTACTACTCGTCTTAGTAGGAAACACAGGCTTCAGTTCGGGGTTCTGGAACTGTAGCTGACAAATCCAGATCGGGAGAGGCGTAGGCAGGGGTTCGCGTCAAGGCCCTCGACTCGGTCCGAAAGGGAAACTGGATGCCCCTTCGAGCATTTGTCAGAGCGGAAGCGCGGTGGCCTGCGCGCGCGGTCGTCGAGGCAGACCAGAGGTACGATTCCGAAGACGCGCTCCACGTCGCCCGCGCGCAAGCCGGGGACGCGGAGGCCTTCACCATGCTGGTGCGCAAGTACCAGGCGAAGGTCTACGGGATCGTCTACCGCATGTGCGGAGCCGGTGAGGATGTCGCCGACCTCGGACAGGAGGTTTTCGTCCGAGCACTAACGGCCCTGCGGAAGTTCCAGTACCAGGGCGAGGCGAGCTTCCGCACCTGGCTCTATCGCATCGCGGTGAACGTCTGCATCAACGAGCTGCGTCGCCGCAAGCGTCGTCGCAAGGTGGAAGGGGCATCCCTGGACGAGATGGTGGAGACGGACACGGGGGCCGTCGAGCGGTTGGTGCCGGACACTTCGACCATGCCGCACTCGCTGGCCGAGCGCAAGGAGACGCGGGACATCGTCCACATTCTGCTGCAGACGATGTCGCCGCAGCACCGGGCGGTACTGACGCTCGTAGACATCCAGGGGATGCCCTACGAGGAAGCCGCCCACGTGATCGCCTGCAACCTCGGCACGCTGAAGTCGCGGCTGTCGCGGGCCCGGCGCGCGTTCGGCGTGAGGTATCGCGAGTACCTGGCCCACTGCCCGGCCGAGGCGCTGGAGGCCGCCGGCTGACCGATCCGGAGGGAGCGCACACATCCAGGACCCGGCAGATGCGCTGTACTCAGGTCGAGAAGCACCTCGCTGAATACGTAGACGATCTCCTCGCGCCTCCCAGGCGAGAGCGTGTTGAGGCGCACCTTTCTGCGTGCGAGGCTTGCCGTCACGCCGTGAGCGATGCGAGGACCGCACGCGGGGCCTTGCGTTCACTTCAGGCCGTGCGGCCCCCGGCAACGTTTGCCCCACGCGTTCGGTCGGCGATCCGCGCTCATGCTTCGCGGGTCCTTGCTCCCCCGCTTCTGAACCGTGACTTGCGGGCGACCCTCAGCGGTGTCTGCCTTATGATGGGGCTCGGACTGCTGGCAACGCGCTACGTGCAGCCCCGCCCGTATGTGGCGCCGACGCCGGTTCCCACCGTAGCCGAGGTGCGGGTGGCAGCGCTCGCTGTGAGTCCGCGCGATGCGCACCGGGCGATGCCGCCTCTTCGAGCCGGGACGCCTCGCGTGGCCCGTCCGGCGCCGCGCGTCGTCAGCTACGTCTCCGGAACGGCTCGAGCCATGAGCGCGGTCACCGGGTCACTGCCGAGCAGGGAGCGCTTACTGCCCAAGCCGTCGGCGGCGGAACCGTCGCCGAGCCCGGCCGTCGGCCGCCCGATCGTGAGTCCGCGGGCGGTGGCCGACCCGGGCACGGGCCCGCGCTTCGTGGAAGACACGACCGAGGCGCCGCGGTTGGTGGTCCTGCCTGCGGCGGAGGTCCCCGGGACCGCAATCGCGACAACTCTCGCCTCGCCGCCCGGCGGAGTCGCTAGCGCGGTGGTCTCCGCGGGGCCCGGCGATGCCGGCGACACCGAGGCCGTGTTCGGGTTCGGCGACCTCTTCCGCGAGGACAGCCTGCCGCGCTATGCGGACGTGAGTTGACGGCTCTCCCCCGCCTCAGCCCCCCCGACCGCTCGACGGAGTGCTCGCGCCTCTCCCTGCCGGCGCGGACGTTCGGGCGCGGGGCCCGGGAGCAATCGCAAGGACCTCCCGGCACAGTCGGCGAAGTAGGTGTGCCAGGGGCAACTGCGGCCGCGAGCCGGTTCGGCGCCCCATTCGGATGCTCTGCCAGGAGATGAACGATGCGCTGGGTTCCCGTGTGTGCCTTCCTCTGCCTACCCGTGCTTGCGGTCGGGCAGGAGGAGGCTGCCGCGCCGCTGCCCACCGTGTCGGTGTCGGCGCAGGCTGGACTGCTCGATGACGTCCTCGCGAAGCTGCGGGACGAGACTCACATCCTGATCGCCGCGGTGCCCTTTACCGGCCAGCGGCGCGTCACGGTGGACGTAAAGGACAAGCCTCTCTCCGAGGCGCTGGACGAGCTCGCCAAGTCCTCCGTCGCCAGTTGGGATGCAGGCTACATCCTCGTGCACAACGATGGGCCCTATGGCCCCGCCACCCAGCCCCCCGGCTGGCAGACGCCCCCGCAAACGAAGCTGACGCTCAGCGGGGGTTCGGGCTCCGCCGACCAGATCACGACCGCCCTGACCAACCTCAGCTGCGCCCCGGTGGGCTACACGCCCGACGTTGCCTCCCTGATCCTAACCACTCAGCCGGCGACCGAGGCCCCCCTGGAGACCGTGCTCTCCGCCGTGAAAGGCGATCACCTGACGTGGACGCGGGGCTTCTGGCTGGCCCCCATCGACCGCGCCGCGGTCTTCGGACGGTACGGGCACCTCCCGCTGGAGGAGCGCGAGCAGCGCGTGCTGCGGCACGTCGAGCAGATGATGCGACTGAACAAGGACGATGTGCGGCAGGCCCTCGAGGCCCGCCATCGCGAAGTGGCGGGGATGGCGACCGCGACGCGTGAGGCCGAGATCCAGCGCTATGCGGACGAGATTCGCGGGGGGATCGCCGTGCTCAACACGCTCAGCCCAGAGGTCCGCGACAAGGCCCGCGAGGCGATGCAGATCTTCTTCGAGATCGGGCTGCAGGTCTACCGCGACCTCACCGAGGACGAGCAACTCGAAGCCACGCCCGTCATCGAGGCGATGGGCGAACTTCACCGCTGACCGCCCCACGACCGATCTCTGCGCCCGGCACTCCGCGCGACCGCCCGTCGCTGCCCTGCGGGGACCATCGATGCTCCACGAAGCGAGGAATGTCTGGCGGGGCCTGCCGTGGCTCATCGCCGAGCGGCAGTGGTGGCTCTTCCCGTGGTATGCCCGCGCCAAGGCCCGCGTGTCGACGGCGCGCCTCGAGCGTCGGCGCGGCACCGGACTCAGCGGTCCCCCCTTCAGCATCACCTGCCGCCTCACCATGCGCTGCAACCTCCGCTGCCGCATGTGCCACTGCGTCCACGCGCAGGACGAGACGGCCCAGCGCCTGCGGGAAGTCCGCGACATGCCGCTGGAGCTGGCGAAGCGCCTCGTGGACGACGTCGCGGGGCGGGGCACGTACATTTGCTTCAGCGGCGGCGAGCCGCTGCTATATGAGCCGCTCGGGGACGTACTTGCCTACGCGCGGGAGCGCCGCGTGATGGCCACGATGGCCACGAACGCGCAGCTCCTGGAGGAGCGCGCCGAGGAGTTGGTGGAGCGCGGACCAAGGGTCTTGTCCGTATCGGTCCTCGGCCCGCCGGACGTGCACAACGAGACGGTCTGTGTGCCCGACGCCTTTCAGCGCCTCGCTCGCGGGATCGAGGCGGTTGCCAAGGCCAAGGCGCGCAGACGTTGGACGCTCCCGGTCGTCGTCATTAACGCCCCGATGACCGATCTGAACACGAGCCGTCTGGTGGAACTGGCCGAGGTCGTGGACGACTGGCCCATCTCCGCGCTGCACTTCCAGCACATGTGGTTCAAGCCCGCCGAAGCCCTCTCGTGGCAGCGCAGCGCTCACCGGGGCCTGCTGGCCGAAGAGGCCTTCGCCGCAATGGGAGACGCCGACGAGAACACCGTTGACCCGGACGCGCTGGCCGACGAGATCACCGCCCTGATCGCCCGACCCCGCAAGCATCCCCTGGCGATCTACCCCTCCCTGAGCCGCGAGCAGATCCGCCATTACTACCAGGAGCCGACGGCCCCCCTCCGCCCCGACCCTGCGCTCTGCCTCTGGCTCTTCACCTTCGTCCACCCCAACGGCGAGGTCTCTCCCTGCGAGGGCTTCAACGCGGGCAATCTCAACCACCAGCCCTTCATGGACCTCTGGAACGGGGAGAAGCTCCGCGACTTCCGTCGCACCCTCTGCGCGTGTAGGTCCCTGCCCATCTGCACCCGCTGCTGCGTCTTCTACCGCCGGTACTGACCACTTCGCCTTCGCATGTAGGGGCGCGATTCATCGCGCCCAGGTGTCGGGGCGCCATTCATGGCGCCCGAGACTCGGCATCGTAACTCCCCGGCTACGAACCCGCGGCCTCCGCCTCCGCCTGCGCCTCGCACATTCCGCCGGAGAGCACTTGCTCCAACGTCACCGGACACCCGCTCGCCGCCGATTCGAGCAACGCCCAGATGATCGCCACCGACCGCAGGCCCAGCTCCCCCGGCACCTCCGGCTCGCGCCCTTCGCGGATGGCGTCCCCGAAGTCCGACACTTCCGAGGCGATCAGCTTGCGGTCGATCTCGGGATAGGGCAGCTGGTAGCCGCTCGGCCGCTCGCCCCACAGCCTGGCCTCGATCTCGTTCAGCCCGAATCCGGGCAGCCGCTCCACGAGCCCGTCGCCCTCCAGCGTCTCACCTTCCAGCCTTGCTCGCGGCGTCGCCCCGCCACGGTCCGACGGCGTCTCCAGGGTTCCCGCCTCACCGAAGATGATGCGCTGGAACACGCCCATGCCGGTCGCCCCAAAGTGCATCACCCACGAACCCCGCACTCCGCTCTCGAAGGTCAGCTCGGCGACGAACACATCGTCCGATTCGACCTCGTACTCAGTGTCCTGCCCGTCTGGTCCCGGGCCGATTCGCGTCGGCCAGACCCGCCGGCTCGTTGCGCAGATCGCATCGATGCGGCCCAAGAACGCCTCGAGCATATACCCCTGGTGGATGCCCACATCGAGCGCCAGGCCGCCGTTGGCGGTGGAGTGCCTCCACGGCGTCGCCACGATCCGGCGCCCGGTCCCGACGCTGGTCATCAGGACCATGTTCGGCTCCCCGATCAGCCCCTGATCCAGGACGTGACGACACAGGCGGTTCATCGGGTCGCGCCGGTTGTTCTCGGCGACCGCCAGGACCCGGTCCGACTCCCGCGCCGCGCGGATGATCGATTGCGCGCGCGCGACCGTGAGGCCAAGGGGCTTCTCGACCAGACAGTGCACCCCCGCTTCGAGCAGCGGAATCGCAATCGGGTCGTGCGACCGGTTGCCGGTCACGATGTCCGCCGCCTCGATTCCCGGTTCCTCCGCCACTGCTTCACCCGGTCGCGGGTAGACGGGCGGCCGATAGCCCAGCAGTTCCTCGGCTTCCTTCGCAACGGCCTCCGCCACCTCGGCCACCGGATCGCACACCGCACGCAGCTTCAGCGTGCCCGGCCGCACGCGCTCCAACTCCCCATACCCGCGCAAGTGCCGCGCGCCCATCATCCCGCAACCGACCAGCATCAGATTCAGTGGTTCCATTCCTGTCAGCCCTCCCCGAGCAGCTTCATGAACTCCCGCATCCACGGCGCGTTGTCCCAGAAGGTCCTCGCGGTTACGAGGTTCCCGTCCACCACGCACGGTGTGTCCTCGTAGAGCGCGCCTGCCGACTCCGCGTCGTACCGGCACTTCGCGACGGTCGTGACGCGCTTCTCACGGATCACGTCCGCCGCCGCGATGATCTCGATGCCGTGACACACGGACGCAATCGGCTTGCCTTCTAGCGCGAAGTGCCGCGTGATCCGCATGAGGTCCTGGTCGTAGCGCAGGTACTCCGGCGCCCGCCCGCCGGAGATGATGAGCCCCGCGTATTCCTCGGGCTTCACATCGCGGAAGGCTATGTTGCTGGCCAACCGATAGCCACCCGTCTCCTGGGTAATGTCCCAGTCCGGTGGGCGGTCGTGTTGCACGAGATGATACATGCGCTTCTCCGGCGCGGCGACCACGCACTCGTAGCCGTCCTCCTGCACGCGGAAGTACGGGTAGAGCGTGTCGGTCACCTCCGCCGCGTCGCCGATGATCAGCAGGACCTTGCGCATTGTCTGTCGCCTCTTCGTGTGGTAGAGTGCGGTCGGTGGACGTTCCGTCCCGTGGGGGACCGGACCTGCCGGACGGCTGAAACACGAACGCCGCGAAGCCTCCGAAGAGGCACGAAGCAAGGCGACGACCGATGCGCCTGTCTGCTCTCCTCGCAGCACTCCTCTCGTGCGCGGCTCTTGCCGATCAGCCGACCTTCGACTTCGAGACCGGTGACCTGCAGGGCTGGACGGTGGTGGAGGGATCGTTCGACCTGCTCGTCTCGGACATGAAGGAGTTCCGCAACAACCCCGGCACGCCGTACAACAAGCAAGGCACCTACTACCTGGCCTCCATCGAGACGAAGGACTATCGCGGCAACGACCGCATGACCGGCGTCGTGCAGTCGCCGACCTTCACGCTGGAGACCCCCTACATCTCCTTCCTCGTCGGCGGCGGCAAGGGGCCGGGCGTGTATGTCGCCTTGTGTCTGGCCGAGACGGATGATGAGGTGCGTGCCGCTCGGGGCGACAACGACGAGCACATGCGCCGGCACGTTTGGGATGTCCGCGAGTTCGTCGGGCAGGCCGTCTACCTGAAGCTCGTGGACCACGAGACCGGCGGCTGGGGGCACGTGACGTTCGACGACTTCCGCCCGCCCACCGCGGACGAACTCGCCGTAGCTACCCCCGACGCAAGCACGCCGCCCGAGGCGCCGTTCAACACCGCGTCGCGGCAGGCGTGCGAGGAGCGCGTCCACTCTCTCGGCCTCGCGCTGGCAGACCTGCACGCGACCTTCGGCAACCGGTATCCCGGGTGGGAACAGTACACGGAGCGCCTGCAGGCCATCGCTGCACGCCTGAACGAGGCGACCGGCCGCGGGCGAATGCAGAAGCTGCGCGAGATCGCGGGGGACCTCGACACGCTCTCCCGCGAGGCTCTCATCGCGAACCCGCTCGTCAGCCGGCAGCCGATCCTCTACGTCGCCCGCGAGCAGTACGTGCGCGACCACCACAACACCGAGACGATGTTCCAGAACGGCGCGATGCACGGGGATGGCTTCCGCCCCGGCACGGCGCTGCTACTTGTGAACTTGGCGACGGGTGAGGTGCGCACAATCGTCGATGCACCCGACGGCGGCATCCGCGACCCCGAGGTCCACTTCGACGGGAGGCGCATCCTGTTCTCCTACCGGCCGACAAAGGCCGACGACTACCGCATCTACGAGGTCAACGCGGACGGCTCCGGCCTGCGGCAGGTGACCACGGGGCAGTCTTGCTCGGACATCGACCCGATGTATCTGCCAAACGATCAGATCGTCTTCGCCTCGACGCGCGACGCGAAGGTCTGCGCGTGCAACGTGCACCTCCAGGCGAACCTCTTTCGCGTCAACCCGGACGGCTCCGGCCTGCGGCAGCTCGGCTACAACACGCTGTTCGAGGGGCACCCCAGCCTCCTCGCCGACGGGCGCGTGCTCTACTCGCGCTGGGAGTACGTGGACAAGCACTTCGGCCCCGCGCAGGGCCTCTGGACGATGAACCCGGACGGCTCCGAGCACGAGGTCTACTACGGCAACAACGCGTGGTGGCCGGGCGCAATCCTGGATGGCCGCCTGATCCCCGGCGCCGAGCGCGTCATCGCGACCATGGGCTCTTGCCATGCGCCGCCGTTCGGCGAGATCGCGATCATCGACCGGCAGATCGGCTTCGACGGGCAGGCTCCCCTCGCGATGAGCTGGCCGCGCGTGTCGACCGTGCGCAACAACATCGACGATGTCTGGTCGCTGCCCTTCCGCTATGAGGACCCTTACCCGCTTTCGAGCAAGCACTTCCTGTGCACTCGCACTATCCAGGCGGCCCAGGGCGATGGCTACGGGCCGTCGGAGAAGTATGGCATCTTCCTGCTCGACGCGTTCGGCAATGAGGTGCTGATCCACGCCGATTCCGAGCACAGCTGCTTCGATCCCATGCCGCTCTGCCCGCGCCCTCGCCCGCCGATCATCCCCGATCGCTTCGCTCCCGAAGCAGGCCCCGAGGGCCTCTTCTTCGTCTACGACGTCTACCGCGGGACCGGCATGGACGGCGTGAAACGCGGCGCGGTCAAGTGGCTGCGCGTTGTGGAGTCCCCGCCCAAGCGGTTCATCTCCTATGGCGACTTCAACAACGGGGCGCGCCAGGCGCCGGCCATGAACTGGTCGGACGTCGGCAACAAGCGCGTCATCGGCACCGTGCCGGTCGAGCCCGACGGCTCCGCATACTTCCGGGCGCCCGCCAGCCGCTTCCTCTTCTTCCAGCTACTGGACGAGAAGCGCATGATGGTGCAGAGCATGAGAAGCGGCGCCTTCTTGCAGCCGGGCGAGACTGCGAGCTGCACGGGCTGCCATGAGGAGCGCAACACGGCCGTTCCCGCCGCTTACGGCGCGCTGGCGCTCCGCCGGCCGCCCAGTACGCCGGAGCCGTGGTTCGGGCCGGAGCGCGACTTCTGCTATGCGACCGAGGTCCAGCCCGTCTTCGACCGCTACTGCGTCTCGTGTCACGACTACGGCAAGCCCGCCGGTAAGACGCTGAACCTCTGCGGCGACCGCACGCTGCTCTTCAACATCTCGTATCTCGAGCTCCACCGCAAGTCCGGCACGGTCTTCCGGCTTACGCCGCCGAGCGAACCCGACCCGCTCATCAAGGTGGTGAACCACGGACCGCCGGAGGTGCTGCCGGCCTACTCCTGGGGCTCACATCGCAGCAAGCTGGTGCATACGCTCCTCGCCGGGCATGAGAGCCTACAGCTCGACCCCGAGAGCTTCGACCGGGTCGCCACCTGGATCGATCTCAATGCGGTGTACTATGGCACCTACGCCTGCGTGCGGCCGGGCAACTTCGGCGGGCGCTCGCCCATCGGCCCCGACGGCCTCAAGCGCCTCGCCGAACTCACCGGGCTGAACGTAGCGGACGAGGTGAGGGACAGCTACGTCAACCTCACCCGCCCGGAGCTCAGCCTCTGCCTCACCCCGAACCTCCCCGACGCGGGCACCGCCGCCCGCTTTGCCGGAACCGACGACGCCGCCTACCAGGAAGCCCTCGCCATCATCCAGGCCGGCGCCGCCGACCTCCTTAAGCGCCCCCGCATGGACATGCCCGGCGCCCAACCCGACCCCTGGTGCGCCCGCCTGGGGCCGTAGCTCCGCAGGTCGCGTGCCGTCGCCTCCATTCTGACTCCTGACTCCTGACTCCTGTCTCCTGACTCCTGCCGTCCCCCAAAGGGTTGACTCCCGAACGGGAACTCCTATAATAGCCTGGTTTGCGCCGCCGGTCGGCGCCTTGGAACGTGATGTCAGGGAGAGCACGTCATGTCAGGCAAGCGTAGGGCGATGATCATCGGACTGGACTGTGCTGCGCCGCAGTTCGTCCTGGACGCATGGGGCGAGAAGCTCCCCACGACCCATCGCCTGATGTCCAACGGAGTGTACGGTCGTCTCACCAGCACCATCCCGCCGATCACCTGCCCGGCGTGGATGTGCATGTCCACCAGCAAGGACCCGGGGCAGTTGGGCCTCTACGGCTTCCGGAACCGCGCGGACTACTCGTATGAGAACCTGACCATCGCCAATGCGACCCATGTGAAGGAGCCCACGCTCTGGGACATCCTCGGTCGGCAGGGCCTCAAGTCCGCAGTGATCGGCGTGCCGATGACCTACCCGCCGCGACCGCTGAACGGCTGGATGCTGACCTGCTTCCTGACCCCCAGCCTCGACAGCCAGTGCACCTATCCCGCGAGCCTCAAGGACGAGGTGCGCGAGGTCGCGCCGAACTACCAGGTGGACGTCAAGGACTTCCGCACCGACGACAAGGACAAGCTGCTGCAGCAGATCTACGACATGACCGAGCAGCACTTCGCCTTCGTCCGGCACATGGCGCAGAGCAAGGACTGGGACTTCCTGTTCATGGTCGAGATGGGCATCGACCGCCTCTACCACGCCTTCTGGCGCTACACGGCGTCGGACCATCGCCTCTTCGAGCCCGGCAACAAGTACGAGAACGTGATGTGGGAGTACCACAAGTACGTGGACGAGGAGATGGGGCGGCTGCTGGAGCTGGTCGCCGACGACACGCTCGTCCTGGTCGCGTCGGATCACGGAGCGAAGACGATGGTCGGCGGCGTCTGCATCAACGACTGGCTGGTGCAGCAGGGGCTGCTGACGCTGAAGGAGGCGCCGGCCGCGCCGCGCCGGATGGACATGAAGGACATCGTCTGGAAGAAGCTCTTCAAGAAGACGAGCGCCTGGGGCGAGGGCGGCTACTACGGCCGGGTGATGGTCAACGTGGAGGGCCGCGAGCCGCAGGGCGTTATCAAGCCGAGGCAGTACGAGGACTTCCGCAAGGAGCTGGCCGCCGCCATCGAGGCCATCCCCGATGAGAACGGCAAGCCGATCGGGACAAAGGCCTTCCGCCCTGAAGACGTGTACCGCGAGGTTCGGAACATCCCGCCCGATCTGATCGTGTACTTCGGGGACCTCGACTGGCGTTCGGCGGGCACGATTGGGAACCCGTCGGTGCACATCTTCGAGAACGACACAGGTCCCGACGATGCCAACCACGATCAACAGGGCCTGTTCATCCTCTACGACCCCCAGAGCGATGAGCGCGGCGAGCTGCAGGGAGCCTCGCTGTACGACGTCGCGCCCACGATCCTGGAGCGCATGGGCCTCCCCATCCCCGAGGACATGATCGGCCAACCACTTCACGCGTAGGCAAACACGCTGAGGAGCAGCGTCGTGGAACACAAGGGATTCACCGTCTGGTTCACCGGCCTGAGCGGGTCGGGCAAGAGCACGATAGCCGACATTCTGGTGGAGAAGCTGCGCGCGCGCGACATCAAGGTCGAGCTGCTTGATGGCGACGTCGTCCGCACGCATCTATCGAAGGGCCTGGGCTTCAGCAAGGAAGACCGGGACATCAACATCCGCCGCATCGCGTTCGTCTGCCACCTGCTGACGCGCAATAACGTCTGCGCGATCGGCGCCGCGATCTCGCCGTACCGCTCCATCCGCGACGAGGCTCGCGCGATGATCGGCAACTTCGTCGAGGTCTTCGTGGACACGCCGCTCGAGGAGTGCGAGCGCCGCGACGTGAAGGGGCTCTACGCCAAGGCGCGCGCCGGGGAACTCAAGCAGTTCACCGGCATCGACGACCCCTACGAGGAGCCGCTGAACCCCGAGGTCGTCTGCCCCACAACCGAGGAGTCGCCCGAGGAGAGCGCGGACCGGATCATGCGGAAGCTGGACGAGTTGGGCTACCTCTCACGGGTCGGGTGCTGCTGCCGCTCATAGGTTCTGCGGCGGCTGTCGTTGTAGGGGCGGCTCGTGAGCCGCCCAAGCCGTACGCCGTTGTAGGGGCGGACCCGCGTGTCCGCCCCTTCTACGTCTCACCCAACCGCATCTCGATGTACCGCTTCAACCGTCCGGCGCTGAGCTGCTCGCCGACGGACAGCACCATGTCACCCTCGACCACGGTCGGGCCGAAGCGCAGGCCCAGCGCCTCACCCCGCTCGCTCGCGATCGGCAGCACCTCCACCGTCACCTGCGCCGGGAAGCGCGCCGCGACCGCCTCCGCAACCTTCACGGTGCGCGCATCCTCACCCTCCGGCGGCTCGTTCGAGACGAACACAGAGATGGTGAGCACTTCGACCCTCGGTAGCGTCCTTAGTTGAGCCGGAAGACCCGCGTCTCCCCGGCCGTCATCGCCACCGCGAACTCGGTCGCCTTGGTCGCGATCGATGCGCCGGACTGCGCATCGCGAACATCAGCCGCCTCGGGCAGACGCACCCGCTTGTCGCCCGCCGTCAGCGCATGCACCGCCAGCAGCGAGCCATTCGCCCAGACTTGGTCCCCCGAGTCCACGTACAAGTGCACGCCCGCGCGCCGGGCAATGGGCCGCAGCAGTTCCGGCGGCACGTTCGGCGCCGCCGAGAAAACCGTCGTCCAGCCCTCCCCTTCCGATGCGATGAGACCCGCCCACTCGCGCGGCTCGCCCTTGTCCAGCAGCGACGGCACCATGATCGCGCCGAGTGGCTGCCCCCGCGTCGGCATGGCGAAGAACACGGGCCCTGTCGCCTCCGCTACGCCGTATTCGAAGCGCTCCGGCACACCCTCGATCAGCGGGTGGGTCGCGTCGATCACCTTCACCCGCAGCGGGGCCGTCTTCGACACGAAGCCCAGAGCCAGATCGGTCAGCTCCATGGCCGTCCGCCCGGAGAGCGTCTCGTCCATCGACCCGGGCGCGTAGACCCACACCACCGTCTTGTTGTCTCGCGCGATCTGCTCGCGGACCTCCACGCGCGCCTCTTCGTCCAGGTAGAACGCATCCGCCATGACGTACAGCTTGTACTCCGGCAGGCGCCCCGCGATCAGGTCGTCCAGCAGCCAGACGTCGTACGGCGCACCGACTTGCGCCAGCGAGCCGCACTGCCCGGCGAGCAGGGGCTCGGACAGCACGTTCCCCTCGGCCAGATACGCCAGGCTGTAGTGATCCACGATCAGCGCGATCTCCGCCACCGACGCGCGGCTCCCCTCAGGCGCCGGGGTCTCCCTCGCGCCGCCGTCGCTGTACCACACCGCTCCCCCCATCGCCTCCATCTGCGCCGCCTCGGCCTCCGGCTGCGCGAGCGTATCGACCGGCAGAATCTCGTCAATGGGTATCTTCCCATGCACCTTCACGGAGCCCGCCATCGAACTCCACACGCGCAGGCCTCCGCCTCCCGCGCCGCCCGGCGACATGCACGGGCCGGCGATCAGGTCGATGTCCGCGCTGGTCAGGATTCGGTCCAGCGCCAGGTGCCCGGCGTTGGGCAGCACCTCCTCGCCGCGCGCGTGATCGAGGATGTGCCCATAGGACACGCCCACCAGCTTCCGCCGTTCACACGCCTCCTTGGCGGTCGTGGCCAGACCGCAGATGAAGTCGGCGAGCTGCTCCGCATGGAAGACGTTGTAGTCCGCAACCTCGGGGGCCGCGGCGGGGTCGAGCAGCGCCCCGCACGGGTGCGCCGTCCGCTCGGCGATGCCGGGAATCCGCACATCGTCCCAGGAGATCAAGGTCTTGATCGGCTTCTCGCCCCCGGCGGGCGCCACGATCGGGTTCACGGGCTCCTGCCACCGGGCCCTCAGCGCGCGAAGGTCGTTGTTGTTCTGCTGGCGCAGCCACCCGATGAACGCTGTCCGCTGCGGTCGGCTGTAGTCCGCGTAGAGCCCTTCGGTCGCGCCCCAGTACCGCCAGCGCCCGTCCTCGCCCCCCGCCGGAATGTAGCCCACCACGCGGTCGGCGTACGGCGCCTGCTCGACATGGGCGATGAATCTCCGCAGGGCCTCCCGCGCGTCCTCCCGCCACTTCTTCGACGAGAACGAGGCGTACGTCTGCTTGCCTGAGACGCCCGTCACCACGGCGGCGTGACGCCCGTGCGAGAAGAGGATCAGCTCGTTCGGGTTCGCTGCGTCCCACCAGTCCGGAGCCTCGATGAACACGCGCAGCATGACCCGCGCCTCGGGTTGCGCGCTCAGCGCTGCGATCACCGTGCGGTCCAGCGCCTCATAGTCCCACACATCCCGCGAGGTCCACACATCCTGCGCCCAACCATACGGGTCGTGCGTCGCCGTCGCCGAGATGACGAGCAGTTGCAGGGGGACTGACGACGGAACTCGCCGTGTACCGAGTTCCGTTGTCTGTCCCCGAAGTTGCTGTTGGCCCACGAGCCGTCCCCACAAGCTCAGCGGCGTCTCGCCGATCAGCGCGGTGGGCATGCCATCTCGCTCGACAATCTGCACGGTCGTCGGCTCGCCGGTCGCCCCCTCGATCCGCACCGGCACGCCCCTCGCCGCGTCCCCCGACAAAGCCAGACCCGGGGCCTTCAGCCGAACGGTGTACTCGCCTCCGGCCAGAAAGCTCGGTACCGGCAGCTTGGCCGGCGCGCTCTCGATCTCGCTCCCCGCGGGCCATGCTGTGCAGCGCTCGGCAAACGCCGCCTCTACTTCTGCAACAGCGACCCCGCCGCTTTCCAGCTCCAGCGTGAACCGGTACGGTCGCTTCAGGGCATTCGGTGCTCTCATCCGCACTCGTACGGGCACCTCTAATCGAACAAATGTTTCACGTGAAACACTGCCCCGGGACACCGACTCCGGGGCCTCAATCGCGACCACCTCCACCTCCTCCGGCGGCGCGACGTAGGCGGTCAGATCATCCAAGTACAGCGTGCACTTCTCGCCTACCGCCTCGCCCTCCACGACGATCTCCAACTCGCGCAGCGGGAACTCCGGCGCAGCCTCTCCGCCCCCCACGGACCGCAGGTCATCCGTGACGAAGCGCAACTCCCGCCAGGTGCGCGACGTGCCGAGCTCCACCCGCTCAGACTCGAAGACACTCCCGTCGCTCCCCGTGGGACGCACGCCCAGCCGCAGCGCGTGTCCCGCCGGGTTCTTCAGCCACAGGCCGATCGCGCCCCGCCCCCGCAGCGGGCCCGGCGCGTGCGACAGCGCAACGCTCTGAGCGCCCTCCGCCGACGTGAAGCTCCACACCACGCTGCGCCCCTGGTGCCTCACGGCGTCGGTCGTCGTCAGCTTGCAGTCGGCATAGGCCGCCGGGTCCGCCGGCGCGAAGTCCGCCGCCGACTCGCAGGCATCGATGACCGCCGCCTCCCAATCCGCCGGCACGGAGGGCTGCGCATGCAGAGCCGCGGCAAGCAGCGCGAGAAGGGTGCCTGTCACCAATCTAGGCAAACGTGCCCTCCACGATCTCTCGTCTCGCACGTTCCATCATCCTCGTGTAGAACCAGAGATTGTGATACGTGACCAACCGCGCGGCGAGGATCTCCTTCGCCTTGTACAGGTGCCGGATGTACGCGCGCGTGTACTGGCGGCAGGTGGCGCACTCGCACGCCGGGTCGAGCGGGCCGAGGTCGTCGGCATACTGCGCGGCCACCATGTTCAGCCGGCCCTCGCTGGTGACCGCCGAGCCGTTCCGCCCGAGCCTCGTCGGCAGCACGCAATCGAAGAGGTCCGCGCCTGCGCGAATGCCCTCGACGATGTCCTCCGGGTAGCCGACGCCCATGAGATGCCGCGCGCGGTCCGCGGGAAGGACGTCGCACACGGTCTGGGTCAGCTCGACGGTCACTTCTCTCCGCTCTCCGACGCTCAAGCCCCCGAGACAGAAGCCGTCCGGCATCAGCGCCGCAATCTCCTCCGCGCTCTGCGCCCGCAGCGCCGCGCTCATGCCGCCCTGGACAATGCCGAAGATCAGCTGGTCCTCGCGCTTGCGCGCCGCGAGGCCCCTCCGCGCCCACTCCCGCGACCGCTCCATCGCCCGGCGTGCTCTTTCCTCGCCCGCGCCATAGCCCACCGGCTCGTCCAGCGTCACTGCGATGTCCGGCCCAAGGGCCTCCTGGATCTTGATGACGCTCTCCGGCGTCAGCCGTCGCGTGCTGCCGTCCAGGTGGCTGGTGAAGGTGACCCCGTCGTCATCCACCTTCCGCAGGCCCCGCAGCGAGAAGATCTGGTACCCGCCGCTGTCGGTGAGTAGCGGCTTCGGCCAGTTCATAAACGCATGCAGCCCGCCCGCCTGCCGCACGATCTCCTCGCCCGGCCGCAGGTGCAGGTGGTACGTATTCGCCAGCGCGATCTGAACCCCGATCTCCTCCAGCTCGCCCGGCAGCATCGCCTTCACCGTCCCCTGCGTGCCCACCGGCATGAACGCCGGCGTCAGCACCTCCCCGTGCGCCGTCCGCAGCCGCCCCGCGCGAGCCCTCCCGCACCGCGCCTCAACCGCGAAGCACCGTGTGGGGGCGCCATGCACTGCCCCCCCCCATGTAGGGGCGCCATCCACTGCCCGCCCCCATGTAGGGGCGCGATTCATCGCGCCCGATCGTGTAGGGGCGCCATTCATGGCGCCCGCCTTTCCTGCCGTGCCGTCGCCATGATTCACTGCGCCTCTCTCAGCGCCTCCAACACCCGCCGGAAGTCCTCCGGCAACTCGGCCTCAAACTCCATCGGCTCCCCGGTGACGGGGTGCACGAACCGTAGCTCTTTCGCGTGCAAGGCCTGCCCCTCCAGTGCCTCCAGCGCCTCCCGCAGTTCCTCCGTCGCGGTCTCCGGCAGCGTCCGTTGCTTCCCGTAGAGGGCATCGCCGACAACCGGGTGACCCGCGTGGCTCATGTGCACGCGAATCTGGTGGGTTCGGCCGGTTTCCAGGTCCAGTTCCAGCAGCGACACGCTCCTGCGCGTCTCCGAGCCCAGGCGGAACGTCTCCAGCACCCGGTAGTGCGTCGTCGCCTCGCGCCCGCCGGGCACGACCGCCATCATCTGCCTCTGCCGCGGATGGCGCGCGATCGGCGCCTCAATCCGCTCCTCCTTCGGCGACGGCTCGCCCCAGACCAGCGCCCAGTAGGTGCGCTTCGCGGCGCGCTCGGCGATCTGCTTCGCCAGGCCCCGGTGCGCGGCATCCGACTTGGCGGCCACTAGCAGGCCTGAGGTCTCCTTATCCAGGCGGTGCACGATCCCGGGCCGCAGCTCCCCGCCGATTCCCGACAGGTCCCGACAGTGCGCCAGGAGCGCGTTCACCAGCGTCCCGCGCGGGTTCCCCGCCGCCGGGTGCACGACCATCCCGCTCGGCTTGTTGATGACGATCAGGTGCGCGTCCTCGTAGACCACGTCCAGCGGGATGGCCTCGGGGGCAACGTCGGTCGGCTCCGGAGGCAGGATCGTCAGCGCGATCCGGTCGCCCTCCGCCACCTTCGCCGCCCGCTTCGGCCTCTCACCGTTGAGCAGACATAGCCCCTCGTCGATCAGCCGTTGCACCGCCGCCCGGGAGAGGTCCTCGGCCAGGTGCGCGACCGCCTGGTCCAGCCGCCGCCCGGCCAGCTCGGCCGGCATCACGTACTCGAGGTGCGTGCCCGGCACAGGCCTCACCCCTTCTGGGCCTTCCGAGCCTTCTTCCCGCGCGGTTGTTTGCGGTCCTTCGGCGGCTCCGCGGTGCTGCTGTCCTCCGCAGGCCCAAGGGGGTAGCCCACCCGCTTCCGACTCCACATCAGGAGGGCGACAGAGAGGATGATGAGTGCGACCGAGACCGCCTGCGCCTGCGTCAGCGCCGGCAACCAGCCCCAGACCTGGGCCGAGTAGTCGCGCCGGAAGACCTCGTCGAAGGTCCGCACGACCGAGGACATGGCGAGGAACCACGGCCCCAGCTGCCCCGGCACCCGGATGCGGGGCGCCAGCCACAGCAGGGCCAGCCCCACGAGGATGTGCCCGAGGCCGGAGTAGAGCTGCGTGGGATGCACCGGGCCCTGGACGCTGTCATGGACGAAGTCCACGCCCCACGGCAGCTTCGTGGGTCCGCCCGCACAGCAGCCGTTGAGGAAGCACCCGATCCTCGCCAGCGCGTAACCGAAGGCCACCGACGGAGCCACGAGATCGATCACGAACGTGGGTCGGATCTTGCGCCGCAGACAGAACACCCAGCCGCCCAGCGTACCGCCGATCAGGCCCCCGTGGAACGCCAGCCCGCCCTCCCACACGTTGAGCACCGACATCGGGTCCTGGGCGTACTCGGTGCTCCAGTTCAGCGCGATGTACACGACCCGCGACCCGAGGATGCTGCCAAACAGGATGAACAGCGACAGGTCGATCACGTTCAGCGGCTCGATACGGTACAGGGGGGCGCGCGCCACGGCGATGCCGATGCCCGCCGCGAACGCCAGCATCAGCATCACTCCATACGACCGCACCTGGATCGGGTGCGCGAAACGTGTGACGAGGAAGAAGACGACACAGATGCCCAGCGCCAGTCCGACGCCGGCGGCCAGCGACTTGCCGTACTCACCCGGCTCGATCCGCCCGAGCCGCTTCTCCCGCCAGATCAGCAACACGGCGACACCCGCCAGCACCAACGCCACAATCAGCGCGTGCCAGATCGACAGGCTGGGAATCACGAACAGCGTGGACCGCATGGAGCGTGCCGCTTACGGGTTTCGGGTTCCGGGTTTCGGGTTGGGAGAGGCAACTGCATTGCGCACGCAGCAACCTCGGAGGCGGTCCTCATTGGCCCTTGGCTCCCCCAACCCGAAACTCGAAACCGCCGTTCCCTTCCTACTCGCCCTCGGCCTCCGGGCGCTCTGCCTGCCGCTTGCCGCCCTCGGCCTTGCCCGTCACCAGACAGTACGCGATCAGCACCGCCCCGACCGTGATGCAGATGTCCGCTATGTTGAACGTCGGCCAGGTGTAGGTTCGGGTGATCTGTACGTCGATGTAATCGACGACGCGGCCGTGCAGGAGTTCAGGCCCGCGGAAGACTCGGTCGATCAGGTTCCCGACCGCGCCGCCGACCTGCAGCGCCAACCCGACCCACAGCGGTCGGCACCCCGCCACGGTCCGCCCGTAGAGCACCAGAATGACGATGATCAGCACGCCGGCCACGATGAGGCCGACGGTCCACGTCGGCAGCATGCCGAAGGCCGCGCCCGCGTTGCGGCTATGGGTGAGCGTCAGAAGCCGGGGAATGATGACGACCCGTGCGCCGAGCGCCAGGGAGCCCACGACGAGCCACTTCACCAACTGGTCGGCGACCACCGCGGCGGCCGCGATGGCGTAGAACGCCCCCGGGAGCGACGGGGGCCTCACCTGCGTTCCATGCGTTGCTGACATTCGACGCACATCGTGGCGTAGGGCAGGCGGTCCAGGCGCGCGATCTTGATGCCCCCGCCGCAGTTGTCGCAGATCCCGTAGCTGCCCTTCGTCACCTTATCCAGGGCGGCGTCGATCTCCTCAATCAGGCTGCGGAGGTTCTCTTCCAGGGCCATGTCCGTGCCCCGGTCCAGCGTCTCGGTGGCGGCGTCGCTCGCCGCGTCGTCGAAGTCGCCCTCCTCGGCTCCCGCATCCACCAGCTCATCGCCCCGCGTATCCATGCGCTCCAACGAGGCCCTCAGTCTGGCCCGCTCGTCCAGGAGGCGCTTCTTGAACTCGCCTACCCGCTTGGCCGACAACGCTTGCTTCCGTGGGGACAACGGCCTCCTCCTAACCGACGCGTCGCTCTTGGAGACCCGACTTGGATGGGTCACCGGCTCCTCACCGGTAGCGACGCCCGCCTTGATCGTGCCCTCTCACCGGCACGCCTGCCGATTGGCGGCATAGTATAGTCCGTCGCAACCCGCCCCGTCAAGCCACCCACGAGACCGCAGAATCCCTCTCCCCGCAGTCCGGAACTCCCCCCAACCTGAGACGCAAGCGGGCCCCGAACCGTTCCGTCCGGGGCCCGCATCCCGTCGCCTTTGCCGTCCTATCACCCGTCACCCAGCACCCGTCACTTGCCGTTAGAACAGCCCCAGCGTCTCGCCCTTCTTGTCGATGTCTACCTTCCAGCCCGCGGGGGTGCTGGGCAGGCCGGGCATGGTGGACATCTCGCCGCACAGCGGGTACAGGAAGCCCGCGCCGGCGGACGGACGAATCTCGCGGACGGGCAGCGTGAAGCCCGTCGGCGCGCCCTTCAGGGCCGGGTCGTGGGACAGCGACAGGTGCGTCTTCGCCATGCAGATCGGCAGCTTGTCCAGGCCGAAGGCTGTGTAGCGCTTGATCTGCTCCTCAGTCGTCGGCGAGAAGTCCACGCCATCGGCGCCGTAGATCTTCGTCGCGATGGCCTCGATCTTCTGCTTGATCGACCAGTCATCCGGGTAGAGGAACTTGAAGTCGCTCTTCTCCTCGCAGGCCTCGACGACCAGGTGCGCCAGGTCCACTCCGCCCGCCCCGCCGTAGGCCCAGACCTCGATCGGCGCGCAGCGGGCCCCGGCCTCTTCCGCGATCCGCTTGACCAGCGCCACTTCCTTGTCCGTGTCGAAGGTGAACCGGTTGATCGACACCACGACGGGCACCCCGAAGAGCTGCATGTTCTTGATGTGCTTGACGAGGTTGCAGGAGCCCTCTTCGATGGCCTTCAGGTTCTCCTGGGTCAGGCCGGGATCGAGCGGCTTGCCGGCGACGACGTTGAACCGGCCGCTGTGCATCTTCAGCGCGCGGATCGACAGCGTGATGACCACGCACGACGGCCTCAGCTTGCCGATCCGGCACTTGATGTTCATGAACTTCTCGGCGCCCATGTCCGCGCCGAAGCCGCTCTCCGTCACCACGTAGTCCGCGCACTTCAGCGCGATCTGGTCGGCCAGGATCGAGTTATTCCCCTGCGCGATGTTCGCGAACGGCCCCGCGTGCATGATACACGGGGTGTTTTCCAACGTTTGGATCAGATTCGGCATGATGGCTTCCTTCATCAGCACCGTCATCATGCCCGCAGCCTGCAAGTCGTCGGCGGTCACCGGCTGCCCGGCCTTGTTGTAGGCCACGATGATCCGCCCCAGCCGCTTGCGCATGTCCTGCAGGCCCGTGGTCATCGCCAGGATCGCCATGACCTCCGAGGCCACGCTGATGTCGAAGCCGGACTCGCGGGGCACGCCGCCGCGGCGCGGCTTGGGCAGGTTGGCGCCCAGGCCGAGCACGATGTTGCGGAGGGCGTAGCCATCGTTGGAGTCGATTACGCGGCGCCAGCTGATGGTTGGGATGTCAATCATCAGCGGATTGTTGTGGTACAGGCTCGCATCGATGTAAGCGGCCAGCTGATTGGTGGCCATGCTCACGGCATGGATGTCGCCCGTGAAGTGGAGGTCGATGTCCTCCATGGGCATGACCTGGCTGTAGCCGCCGCCGGCGGCGCCGCCCTTGATCCCGAACTGCGGCCCCAGGGACGGCTCGCGGAGGGTCAGACAGCAGTTCTTGTCGATGTGCGCCATCGCCTGCGCCAGGCCGCAGGAGGTGACGGTCTTGCCCTCCCCCAGCGGCGTCGGCGTGATGGCCGTGACGTCGATGAGATGGCCGTCGGGCCTGCCCTTCATCCGCTCCAGAACATCCAGGTGGATCTTGGCCTTGTACCGCCCGTACAGCTCGAGGTCATCCTGCTCCAGGCCCAACATCTCGGCGATCTCGTAGACATGCTTCATCTTGCTGCGAGCCGCCTGGGCGATCTCGAGATCGGACGGCACCACCGGCTTCTTCGCGGCCGGCTTCTTCGGCTTTGCGGCACCCGCTTTGGCTGCCTTCTTCTTCGAGGCCTTTGGCACGGTCTACGTCCCCCTTTTCGCAGCGCGCACAGCGCTTCGGATACACAAAAACGGACCGCCGGCTCCGGTGAGCTTCAGGCGGTCCGTTTGAGCGCGGAAGTTGGGTTATGGTACGGCGCCGTCAAGCGCCCAACATAGCGTGACAACCGAACCTCATCCCCCGACGCAATACGCCGGGTGAGAGTATATCGCGCGCGGCGTCGGGGTGTCAAGCTGTCCGCCGTCCGCGCCGCGGGCTGCGGCCATCTTGACTTCAGGCCGACACATACTGTATGATCGCTCACAACGGACCGCGCTTTGCACAAGAGGGGTGTGGTTCGTCAGCGCGTGTGCGTGCCGCAGCGGGGAACCGGCGGGAGGGTTGCCGGACCCTCTACGGGGCGGCGGGCGGTGCTTGCCGCATGACACGCGTTTGTCAGGCTTGATGCTGTGTCTGCTGGCCGCAGGTCTCAGGGTCTGGGCGCGTCGGGGGAGGGTGTTGCACCCGTGTGCCATCCTGACGCTCGGGGGCGGGGCCATGCATCAAGTGGACATCACCGGCGGTAGTTGGGTCGGACCGGCTCCGCGGGATGAGGAGCTGGTGATCCGGGCCAAGCGAGGCGGCCTCTCCGCCATCGACGAGTTGCTCCGCCGCTACCGAGGCCTCGTCGAGAGCAAGGCGCGCCTGTACTACTTGGCCGGCGCGGACCATGAGGATGTCGTGCAGGAGGGCATGATCGGCCTGTTCAAGGCCGTGCGTGACTTCTCCTGCGCTCGTGCCCGCGCCTTCCGGTCGTTCGCGGACCTGTGCGTGACGCGCCAGATCATCACGGCGGTCAAGGCGGCCAGCCGCCAGAAGCACACGGCGCTGAACAGCTACGTGTCGGTGGATGCGCCTGTCGCCACGTGTGACCCAGAGCAGTGCCTGGCCGACGTGCTGGCCGAGTACCGGGAGCCCGCCCCGGAGGACGCCGTCGCCCACCGCCAGTTGTACGCGGAAGTGGCCGGGCGGGTCGAGCGCGAGCTGTCGAGGCTGGAGGGCCAGACCCTGCGGCTGTATCTTCAGGGACGGTCCTACGGCGAGATCGCCTTGCGTCTGCAGGTGAGCGTCAAGCAGGTTGACAACGCCCTGCAGCGCGCCAAGCGCAAGATTACTCGCAGCCTCTGGCCCGGAGTCGTCGCCGGCTGAGGGCCGCGGGCGGACGACCGCATGCCGGCGTAGCTCAGGGGTAGAGCCACTCACTTGTAATGAGTAGGTCGTCCGTTCGAATCGGACCGTCGGCTCCAGTCGAGAGTCCTGCCCGGAACCGCCGCGCGGAAAACCGTTGACGGCGGCACCCGGTTCGCAGTAGAATGTACGCTCCATGGCGCTCTGCCCTGCTCGCAGACGGAGGTGCGGGGCAGAGCGTCTCAGTGTCACAGCCGTGCGGTGGAGGGATGCCGGAGCGGTTAATCGGGACGGACTGTAAATCCGTTGGCCAGCGCCTACGGTGGTTCGAATCCACCTCCCTCCACCAGAATCAGCCGCCCACGTAGCTCAGTCGGCAGAGCGTGTCCTTGGTAAGGACAAGGTCACCGGTTCGACCCCGGTCGTGGGCTCCAGAACGGCCACTGAGGAGTGAGGAACGAGGAGTGAGGAGCGAGAGAAGGCGCCAGGCGCGACGTTGGGCCGTCTCTCACTCCTCACTCCTGAGCACTCACTCCTAGCCGCAACCCGGGAGGCAACGAGCGATGGGCAAGGAGAAGTTCGTACGGGACAAGCCGCACGTAAACGTTGGGACGATCGGACACATCGACCACGGGAAGACGACGCTGACGAGCGCGATCACGCGGACGCTGGCG
>Ga0194125_10002435_pt1 | contig 30791 bp, 20 predicted proteins | sample TA2KigC250mmetaG_FD_148626 | JGI IMG/M metagenome (GOLD analysis project Ga0194125, IMG submission 148626) | Freshwater microbial communities from Lake Tanganyika, Tanzania - TA2015034 Kigoma Deep Cast 250m | ecosystem: Environmental > Aquatic > Freshwater > Lake | place: Tanzania: Lake...
CCTGCCTGCAGCCCGCCTTCCTGGAACTGACGGTAGAAGTCGGCGGAGGTCATGCCATACCGCCGTTCCAGGCGACGCAGGATGCGCACTGTCTCGGTGAAATATTCGGCCGGCGTCCTGGCCGGACGGGTCGGCAGCGTCTTCCGGGCCTGGATAGCCGAGAGCACGAAATCGTAATCTTCGCTCGGCAGAAGCAGCATGACACCATCCAGGCTAGAAATCTCGAAGCCGACTGGTCGGCCCTGATATTGATCCACCAGCCTGGCCAGGGGAACATCAGCGTTCTGTAACTTGAAAAGTGGAATACTGCTCTGGTTCATGTCTCACCTCGATTTTGAGTATAGCAGCGCGTCGGGGAACGGTCAAATCGGCAAATCATCGAAAGGACAAAGGAGGAGTCGCCCATGTTCAAGCGTTTCTTTGCAGCTCTGTGTGTGGCCTTGCTCGGTAGCTTCGTGTGCGGCGACGTGACATCGGCCGTGGAGCCGATGCCGCTGTACGTCATCGGTACGGCCCAGCTCGACGGCGGCTACGTGCCCGATGGGACGACGATCCAGGCGTTTTGCGCCGGCTACCTGGCGGGCCAGACCACGACCTTCACCTACAACGGCGCGGCCTGCTTCGCCTTCGACGTGGAGGGGGATGACCCCGACACCGAGACGCGGGACGGGTGTCGGCCGGGCGAGGAGGTGTCGTTCACGGTCGGCGACCGGACGGCCGCCGAGCACGCGACCTGGCAGGGCGGAAGCTCGCTGGGCAGTTGGGCGGCGCCTTTTCAGTTGACGACGTCCTCCTCGACGCCGACGCCGACAGCGACGCCTACCGCAACGTCCACCAGTACGCCCACAGCAACCAACACGCCGACCGAGACCCCGACCGCAACCCCAACGGAAACACCCACCAGTACGCCGACCGAGACGCCGACGGCGACTCCCACCGCCACGCCGACTGCGACGCCTACGGAGACACCGACCAGTACGCCGACGCTGACAGGCACGCCAACTGAGACGCCGACAAACACACCGACGGCAACCAGTACGCCGACCGAGACGCCGACCGCAACCCCAACGGAAACAGCCACCAGCACGCCGACGCCGACAAGCACGCCTACACCCACCCACACCTATACTCCCACACCCACCCACACCCCCACCCCCACCCCTACCATCACCCCCACCCCCACGCCCGCCGTCCGGCAAGTCTTTGGCTGGGTTTTCCTGGACGCCAACGGCGACGGCTGGCGGCAGGCGGGCGAGCAGGCCGGACTGGCGGGGGTGTGGTTGACGTTGGAACAAGAGGGCCGGCAGGTGGCTTCGCTTCGTTCCGTGGGTACGGATGGTTGGTATCAGTTCGCGAGCGTGCCGCCGGGTGAGTACGTGCTCAGCGCGGCCATCCCGACCGGCTATGTCCCCACGACCGCTACACGAGTTGTATTCCAGGTGACCGGTGCAGACAGGCTCTTCAACTTCGGTGTACGGCCAACGACGCCGACCCCGACTGTGACCGCAACGGCGACGCCCACGCCGATGCCCACTGCGACCCCTACGGCCACACCGTCACCGATGCCGACAGTCACGCCGACGCCGACAAACACACCGACGGCAACCAGTACGCCGACGCCCACCTTCACCCACACTCCCACACCCACCTTCACCCACACTCCCACACCCACCCTCACCCATACCCCCACACCCACCTTCACCCATACGCCGACGCCGACGATCACACTGACCCCGACCGCGACGCCGCCGACCGGCGCGATCGCCGGCCACGTGTGGGTTGATAGCAACGCTGACGGTCAACAGGGTGAGGGAGAGGAAAACCTGTCTGGGCTTCAGGTATGGCTCTACTCCGTTCAAGGCCCCGGCTTGAGCGTCGAAAGACGGTGGGAGACGGCAACCGACTCCGCGGGCGACTATCGCTTCGATGACCTGCTGCCCGGCGTCTACCTGCTGGAGATCGCCGATCCGCCCCTCTACTTCCCCACGACCTCATTGCGGTATGCGGTGAGAGTGCAGGCCAATGCGATCGCTGCTGTCCCCGCGGCCGGCTTCTATCGGTTGCCGTGGGTCATCTATCTGCCGGTGGCGCTGCGCGAATGAACGTGCCGTAGGGAGGAGGGCGGGAGAGGGGCTGGATCACGAACGCGCGAAGGCGACGAAGGTCACGAAGCACGAAGATCGTGAAGCGCGGGGCGGTTTGGCTGCGGGGAGGCAAGCAACTCAAGGGAGTTGGCAATTGGAGCGATGATGACCTGCCGGACGTTTCACGGGCGGCGGCTGGGGGTGGTCGGTGGGGAACGTTCGTTCGGTCGCGGCGGCAGGGGCAATTATTCGACTGCGATCTGCTCCGGCCGGAGCACTTGAGGCAATCTGGCGTGATTGTAGGGCGCGGACAGGTACCGTTGCATGGCCGACAGGCGTGCCTGGATTTCGGACTGCCGGATCGCCCAGTTGTTGGCCATCGCTTGATCGCAGGTGGCTACAATCTCCATGCCGAGGATGGTCGCAGCGCTGTCCGTGCCAAAGGTGGCCAGTGCGAGGACAGCCGCATCCTCTCGGGCGAAGCCGAGATCACGCAGGCGACGGGCCCAGCGCTTGAAGTAGCGAGCAGGCTGGACGATCTCGACACGGGCGAGGAAAAGCTGGACGATCGGGGAATAGTGGGGTTGTTCGGCACACCGGCGAAGTACGCTGGCCGTAGGAGGGACGATGAATAGCCGATGGGGCGACCGTGATGCCCGCAGAAACAGGTCGAGGGCCAGCAGCTCCCCGCGGGTCAGTTCTCGATCTTCGCCCAGCTTCAGCAGTCCCTGGACGGCGAGCCTGGCCGTGACCTTATCCAACAGGCAGCGCATCCGGGCTGACCTCGATCTCGTCCATCTCCATCAGGTCGACCTGGGCCCAGCGATCCCACAGACTGGCCTTCTCGTCATCAGAGAGGGCGTCGTACTGACCCAACGTCAGCCCGTTCAGGAGAGGCTCGTCCGGCGATAGGCGCTGACTGCCCAGGGCAGCCAGCACCTCGTCCCTGAACGCCGCTACGTTGGCGGACGCTTCGGTCACGGTTCTGGCAGAGGGCCGATGCTCCAGTTGGCGTAGATCGGGCGCGATGACTCCGCTCAGGCGTCGTGTGCGCTTCACCCGTCGGTCTGAGGTCGCGTGCTTCCGCCAGTGCCGCAGCCCCAGCTCGACGATCTCCGGCAGGCGCTCCTGGAGCGGGATCACCTGCTGGGCCAGCTCGTCGGGAAGTTGAAGCGGAATCGTGATCATGGCTCACCTCTGGTTCGAGTATAACAGCGCGTCGGAGAACGGTCAAATCGGCAAATCGGATAGTGACCGGAGGGTGCTCACCGGTGTCATAACACTACGTGCTGGACGACCTCGGGCGAGGGTAGATCGTAGATGCGAGGTTCGGCCCTGACTTCCTGTCGGAGGCCGGTCAAGTGGGCAAAGCCGATGGGCGTGGCCGGCGCTCTGGGAACCGCCGGCCGCGCCTGGGTCGCTACTGCAGCCCAAACATCTGCTCCTTCAAGTCCAGATAGTACAGGTAGTCCTCCGGCTTGACGTTGGGCGGACAGCGGTGGTCGCAGAAGGGGATGTAGCCCCCGCGCTCGACAAGCGGCACAAGGGTCGCCAGGTAGGCCTTGATCGCCTCTGGGCCGCGGCCCAGCGCCATCTTGTCCACGCCGCCCATGATGCGCAAGTCCTTGCCGTATTCGTTCAGCAGCTCAGCCGGATGCGCGCAACTGTTGACCTCGTAGGGGAAGAGACAGTTGATGCCCCCCTCCAGAAAGTAGGGCATGAGCGGCCGCACGTCCCCGTCGCAGTCGGTGTACCAGAGGTCAATGCCCGCGGCCTGCAGCTTTTTGTGGATGCGCTTGTAGCGCGGCATGACCACGTTCTTGAAGAACTTGACCGAGACGATCGGGCCCCCTTTGTAGCAGATGTCCTCCCAACCGGACGCGTAGTCGAAATCCAACTGCCCCAACACCTGGTCGAGGAAATCTTCCACCATGACGCACGCGGTCTCCACCATGTCCTCGACCACGTCAGGGTAGTCGTAGATGGCATAGGCCAGCCCCTCGAAGGTCAGCATATCGCGGATTTTGCCGATCATCGAGCCGCAATGGACGCCGAGCGGATAGTCGCGGGTGGGGGGATGCACCTGCTTGAGCCCCTCGACGTCCACCTTGCGCGCTGGATCGTCACGGCGAAACCGCTCGGCCTTCACGCGACGCCAATCGTCAGGCGTCTGCACCGAGGATTTCAGATAGTGCGGGATGGTATCATGGCCGTCTTTGGGAACCTCGGCCAACAGACCGTCGGCGTTCATGAGAACGCGCGTGGTCCCCCGTTCCTCCACCACCACGTTGTCGAAGGGCGGATTCAGCCAGATCCGGCCGCCGACGCCGCGGATGATGTCGAAGTTGAAGAAGATGTCGGCCTCGGCGTTGTTGTTGATGCCGTTTTCGTAGAAGAGCGGCCACTGCGTGAAATTCTCGTTCCAGTAGCCGAACTCCATGTTGAAGCAGCGATCTACCGGCTGATAGTGCATCTGCCGGACGAACCGCTCGCGGTCGGTCATCGCGCCGCGCCATCTAGGCCGGATGGGTGTGATGGACATGAGGTTCCTTCCTTTCACGTTTGACGTTTGACGCCTCACTCGTAGTTGCCTTCCCTTCTCCACACATCCAACATCAGCTCATAGCGCGCCAACCGCATCCCTGTGTAGATGCAATTGCTGGTGGAGAAGACGAAGCCGCCGCCAGACATGCCGTGGCGCAGGGCATAGCGGGCCGACTCGACCACCTCCTCATCGGTTCCGGTGTCGAGCATCCCGCAGTTGACGTTGCCGATCAGACACACCCGATCGCCATAACGCCGTTTGACCTCCGCGATGTCCACGCCGCCCTGCGGGTCGAGCGAGTGCAGCGCGTGCGGATTGGTCTCGATCAGTTGGTCAATGATCGGCATGATGTTGCCGTCGGTGTGCTTAAGGACGTAAAAGCCGAGATCGCGATAGCCCTTGGTCAGCCGGGTCAGGTAGGGCGTGACGAACTCGGCGAATTGGCTCGGCCGGAGGAAGGGTCCTGTGTTGAAGCAGTAGTCCGCGCAGAGCGCAAAGCCGTCCAGGCCCAGGCCGCCGAGCGGCTCCGCGTGCCTGCGCAGCCTCTCGGCGCGTTCGAGCGCGGCATTCACCCTCGCCTCGGCCTCAGCCTTGACCTTCTCGGGCTCATCCACCAGCCGATAGGCGAACTCGGCCATGTGGTCGCCGCCTGGCACGCTGAAAGTGGCGTCGCCATGACGCATGATGCAATAGCGATCGGCGGTCTTCTCGCGAATCAGCTCGACCAGCCGCATCGTCTCCGCCTCGTTCTCAGGGTTGGGATGGATGAAGATCGCGCTGTGCTCATACCGCTCGGCCGTGGCGATGTAGATGTCGGCCATGTCGTTGCGGTGCAGCGCACGCTCCTTCTCTTCCATCTGATCCCACTGCCGATAACTGCGATGCGAAGGGTGGACGCGGCCAAACGCCTCCATGGTCAGGTAGAAGACCAACTCGAAGTGGGGCACGCGGCCTGGCGTCGGCGGCCGGCGCTCCAATGCGGCGATGAAACGATCACGTGGGGTCAAGTTGCCTCCTTGAGAATGCCCTTTCCGTCCAGATGGCGCGCAGGTTGATGTTCAGACATCGGTTATCTTACCAGGAAAGCAGCGGTTTTCCAAAGAGAACGGGGGGTATCTTCTCGATAATCCGGGGCCTGTGTCGCAGACCTGTCAGATTTCGGCGATACGCGGCCTGTTAGCGCAGCCAGCGCCAGAAACCTGACAGGTCTTCCCCGACTCGGTGATCCTCAGTTGTAGCGGCCGTGCTCTTCCACCAGCTCGCGCACGCGGCCAATGCGCTCCCAGCGCGTCAGCGGCGGCGCCTGGTCGGCCACGCCCAACACGTAGCGCGGCTCGGTCTTGAACACGTCCAAGACCCGGATGACGAAGGCGTCGAACTCGGCGTCGCTCACCAGGTCGCTGAACATGATGCCCGGCAGCCCACCCCAGATGATCGTTTCCGGCTCGGCCCAGCGCCACAGCTCCTCGACCGCGATGTCGCCGGACGGCTGAGGGGTCACGGCCTCCAGCACATGGAAACCCGCCTGCGAAACCTCGCGCATCAGTCCGCGCAGGGTGCCGTCAATGTGGATGAACGAGTATTTGCCGGCCTCTCGGATGCGCCGCGTCCAATAGGCCTCGTGCGGCCGCACGAACTGGTTGTACATCCGCTTGCCGACCGATTCCGAAGACAGGTTTTCTGGAATCATCAGGCATTCGGCCGGCGACTTGAGCGCGATCTCCGACGCCTCGTTGTGTTTGCGCGTCATGACGTCCAGCGTTTCCGCGAACTCCTCCGGCGCGTCAGCCTGCGCATAGGTCACCGCTTCGATGCCCGCTTTTAGCGCCACCAGCTCCATGAAGGGGCTTTTCGGGAGATAGCACAGCACCAGCCCGTTGTCGCCCACCAGGTCATACCGCCGCGCGGCCAGATCGTAGTTGGGCTCGTAGAAGGTATGTTCGTACAGATAGCGCAGGGGCGCCAGATCACGCCAGGTCTTGATGAAGTGCGCGGTGCGGGCGCTGGTGTAGGAGTCGGGAAGATACTCGTGAATCTCCTGGATCTCTCCATACGGTGTGCGCACGCGCGTCGCCCGGCGACCGTTGGCGCGCTCCTCGCTCACCTCCACGCCATCATGCACCTCGCGAAACGGGAAGTAACCCTGCAAGTAGAAGCCGACCCCCAGGTCGCGATGGAGCTGGTAGAGGCCATCCCCGCGGTAGCGTTCCGGCATCAGGTCGGCCGTGTTGAGCCAGGTGACCCAATAGGCCAGATCGCCCAGCCACGGGACGACATCGGGTTTGCGATGGTCGAGAACGGAAAGCACGCGTTGGCGGATAGACATCATGGAACGGTCGCCTCTTTTCGATGGTTTGACCTCACCCCCAACCCCTCCCCCTTCGACAGGCGAGGGGCGACACTCCCTCCCCTCGCAGGGCTGCTTGCATCCCGCGCAGCTGGAAGGGGCAGGGGGTAGGTTGCCGCCCTTGTCATCCAGGTAGCGGCGGCTGGCAGATCTTCTCCAGCGTCCGGCAGATCACCTCGATGTTTTCCAGCGAGACATCGGGCTCGCACTCGGCGTGCAACATCAGGCCGCCTTCGGGCAGATAGAGCGCCTCGAAAACCTCGCCGATGTGATCTTCGATCTCCGACGGCGTGGCGAACGGGAAAAGCTGACGATCCAGGTCTTGGTGCAGCGCGACCTTGCTCTTCGCCATCTTCACCAGACCGTCGAGCCCATTGGCGCGGATTTGAGGGTTCAGCAGCCGCACGCCAACCTCGATCAGGTCGGGGATGATCTCGACCACATGGCCATCAGTGTGCAGACGGATCGGTATATCGTCCGCCCGGCAGGCCGCGAACATGCGGGCATAGGATGGCTTGATGTATCTGCGCCAGAGCGCCGGCCCCATGGGCAGAATGCGCTGCAGGCCCAGGTCATCGCCAAAGCTCATCATCTCGGGCCCCAATTCCAGGGTCTTGCGAATCACTGCACTGTTGTAGTTTTCCACCATCCGGATCACGGTTTGCAGGCGAGGGTCGTCGGTGGCCATGTCCAACATCAAGTTCTCGAAGCGTCGCAGGTAGAAGAGCCGCATGTACATGAAGCCGTGCTGAAGGCCGCCGCCGACCGCGATGTCGCCGCGGCCGCGAGCTTCCTCCAGGCTGCACCTGACCTGATCCCAGTCGCGCGGGCCGAACGAATCCTCCTTAAGAGGATCTGGCGGGACGTACCCCTCGAGGGCGCTCCAATCCGCCAGCGGAAAGCCGAGCGGGTGGCTGTCGAGGCCGCGTTCGATGTTCTCCCACACGGTCCCCCAACAGTCCACGAAATTCCCCAGCTCATACAAAGGATTAGGGAGCGTAGGGAAGTCGAAGTCCACATCGCCGCGGCGATAGCCTGGGAAGATACGCGGGTGGGCCAGAACGATCTCTTCCAGGCGTTGGCGATACTTCATCCAGGTCGCCGGCATCAGCCCAACCGTGCAGGGCGTCCATTCAGGCCGGTCGAAGTAGAGCGTCTTGAGGTAGTTGACCGCGCGACGGTTTTTGCCGATGTAACTGATCATGATCTTCGCCTCGCAGGTGTGTGATGCCCAGTCATGGGGGCAGGGTATGGAGCAGGCGGGCTATGCCTTCATCCCCGTCAGTGCGATCCCCTGGATGAAGTGCTTCTGCGCCAGGAAAAAGACCACCATGATGGGTGTAATCATCAAGGTCGAGGCGGCCATCAACGGCCCCCACAGCGTGCGCCGCTCGAACATGAACGCCTGGAGACCCAGGGAGAGGGTGAACTTCGTGCGGCTGTTGAGAAAGATCAGCGGCCCGGTGAAATCGTTCCAGGCGAACATGAAGCTGAAGATGGCGACCGTCGCGATGGCCGGCTTGGAAAGGGGCATGATGATCGTCCACCACACCCGCAGGCGGCTGGCCCCGTCAATCAGGGCCGCCTCCTCGAGCTCCATCGGCAGGGTCAGGAAGAACTGGCGCAACATGAAAATATAGAATGGCGAGCCCAACATCGCCGGAATGGTCAGAGGCAGAAAGGTATTGATCCAGTCGAGCTTGGCGAAGAGGATGTAGAGGGGCACCAGGGTCACAACGCCAGGGATCATCATCTGGCTGATCATGATCGTGAAGATGACATCGCGGCCCGGCGCGCGGACGCGAGAGAAGGCATACGCCGCCAGGGAACAGGTGATGATGGCGCCGAAAACCTGCGCGGTCGCGATGACCATGGTGTTTAGGAAGTATCTGTGCAGCGGCGCATAGTCGAAGACCGCAGGATAGTTGCCCCAGACGATGGGATTCGGGACCCAGACCGGCGGCCAGGCGAAAATCTGGCGATCGGTCTTCAGAGAGGTGCTGACCATCCACACAAAAGGAATGGCGAAGACCGCCGCGCCCGCGAGCAGCACGATGTGGCTGGCGGCCCGGCCGAAGATGCGCGAGACTCGCGTGCGCAGACTGGAACGGTAGACCCGGCGTGCGCCCCCGACCCGCATGGTTGTCTCTTGAATCATTGCCTACCTCTGCTCGGCCTCATAATACACCCAGCGATTGGCCAAGCGAAATTGGACCAGGGTGAGAGTCAGAACGACGACGAAGAGGATCCAGGCCATAGCCGCGGCGTAACCCATGTCCAGAAAGACAAAAGCCCGGCGGTAAAGATAGAGCATATAGAAGAGCGTGGATTCTGCAGGTCCGCCGCCCGTCATCACATAGGCGGTCGTGAAGACCTGAAACGATCCGATGACGCCCAGGACGAGCATGAAAAAGAGGGTCGGGCTCAGCATCGGCAAGGTCACATGGCGAAAACGGTCCCAGCGGTCTGCGCCGTCAATCTCGGCGGCCTCGTAGAGATGCTGGGGCACGCCCTGCAGACCAGCCAGACAGATGATCATGGCGCTGCCCGAACCCCATAGCGCCATGAGGATCAAGGAGGGCTTTGACCAAGTGAGCGATGCCAGCCACAGGGGACCCTTGATGCCGACCAATCCCAAGAGGGAGTTGATCAGGCCCCATTCCGGTTGGAGGATCCACACCCACAGGATGGAGGCTGCGACGATGGGAACGATGGATGGAATATAGAAGAGGGTCCGATAGACCGGCATTCCTCGCACTTTCTGGTTCAACAGCAACGCCAGGCCCAGCGCCACCAACAGGTGCAGCGGCACGTAGAGCAGAACGTAGTAAGCCGTGTTGCCCATGGACATCATAAAGCGTTTGTCGGTGACAAACATGTCGCGGAAGTTGCTGATGCCGATGAGCCGAGGCGCCGTTACCACATCGTAGCGCATGAAACTGAGGACCAGAGAGGCCAGGATGGGCCCCAGGACAAAAGCGAGGAAACCAATGGCCCACGGGAGAAGAAACAGATAACAAGTCAAGGCTTCTCGCGTGGCGAGGCGCAGACGGCGCCGCGGGTGTTTGACAGTCATGGCGCTCCTCTCATGGCTGACAGGCTGTGATAGAAAACAAGCTGACGGAACCTCCTCACGAACTGGCTGGAGGTTCCGTCAGCCTGATGCAACCGTCAAGTGCAGGCGACGGAGACAGGATGGACTCGGCGACGGAACCTGGTTGCTGTCAGGCTACCCGCGTTCTTTCCAGGCAGCATCCAACGCCGTCTGCACGTCGTTCTTAGCGGCTACCAGCGCTTCCTTCGGCGCACTCTTCTTGGTCAGCGCCGCCTCCCAGGCGTTCTTGAATCCGGTCCACATCTCGGCCGCGGCCAGTCCTGCGATCTTGCCGCACCCGACCGCGAACGTCTCGGACTCAAGATACCGCGCCATCATCTTCTTCTGGCGATCGGGGAGCTGCGAGTAGTATTCCTTTTCCATCACTTCCATGGCCGGCCGATAGACCGGCGGCGTCGGCGCGAAGACGGGTTTGCCCGGCAGCTTCTGGCGCTCCCACTCCTTGGTCTCCAGCTCCAGACCCACCGTGCCGGCCGCCTTGACGTACTCTGGGCCTTCGAGCCACTTGATGAGCTTCCAGCCCTCCTCTACCAGTTTGGTGTTGGGGTCAATGACGAAGGTCCAGCCGCAGGACCAGTTGATCTTCTTGCCCTTGAACCTGGCCGGCACCGGCATCGCTCCGGTCCCGTCATAATCCAGGTCCGGGAACCGGGCATAGGTGCCGATCATCCAGTTGCCATAGGAGCACATAGCAACCTTGTTCTGGGCGAAGGGATCCACCGGCTGCCCAGAGAAGCCTTCCATGAAGGACGCGGCCGAGGCGTAGCCGCCAGCGTGCCGATCTATGACGCCGACGCACCAGGTCAGAGCCTCGACCCAGGGGTCGGTGTCAATCAGGACCTTGCGGCCATCGGCATCCAGGCTGGAACCGCCTGCCTCCATGGCATAGATGAGAAGCTGATCGGCGAGGCCGGGCGGGAAGTTGGGGAGGAACCCGTAGCGGTCGAACCTGTCTCCCGTCTTCTTGTTGAGCTTGGAGGCGACCGCCTCGATTTCATCCCAGGTCTCTGGTCCTTTGTCCGGGTCCAGACCGGCTTCCTGGAAATGCTTACGGTTCCAAAACCAGTAGCGGGTGCCGGCCGTGTGGGGCAGACCATAAAGAGTGCCCTGCCAGGTCAAATCCTGGATGGGGCCAGCCATGAAGTCCTCTTTCTTGATGTTATCCCGCTTCATGAGGTCTTCGATGGGCCGATACAGCTTGCGTGATGCGAACTGCCCAAAGGTGTGGCGGTTCTGGTAGGCCACATCCGGGCCTTTGCCGGCTGCCACCGCGGTGACGTACTTGGGCGTTCCGTAGACAGCCTCACCGAGGTCGCCGAGCTCGATTTTGATGTCGGGGTTTTCCTTCTGGAAGACGCTGAGAGATCCTTCGACGGTCGGGTTGATCCGCCACCAGACCTTGAGGCTCACCGGCTCTTTGGCAGGCGCTTGAGGCTTCGGCGCCGCTGTCGGTTCCGTTTTGCTGGGCTGTTGCGCGGCAGGCGGCGCGGGCGCACAAGCCGCCATCGCCAACGCCAGCCCCGTGGAGCCAGCTACCGCCTTCAGAAACTGACGGCGGTTGATGGGCTGGCTATCAAATGCTCGCCTGTGGAGTGTCTCTTGTGCAGACATGGTTTCGTTCCTCCAGTAGAATGTAGGCCAGAACTGGGATGACAACAACCGCAAGGAAAAAGGCAGGGGGCTTGACTCGGAGTTCATCCTCCTTTCTGCTCTACCGCACAGAGGCTCTTGACTCGGATACAGCAGTGTGCTACGATGACACGCGGTGAGACTGTATTGAGCATACTGCTTCGCAGTCTGGCCCACAAGGTCGAATTCAGGACATACTTAGGACGCGCGCCGGACATGATTCTCGAAAGCCTGGAAGCAGATCTGCGCAGGGCGCTTTCGTGTTTCCACGACCCAGACTACGCACCGTCGGAGTTGTTGCGCACCATCACCGGATGCGATGACGCTCTCGACGCCAAATGCGTGCGCACTGCGATCCTTCAGACACTGGAGCTGCTTAAACCCGCGGCCGATGTGCCGGCCACGGCGCGCGCCTGGCGCATCTATGAACTGCTATCGTATCGCTATCTCCAGGATCTGACCCAGGAGGCGTCCGCGGAGCGGCTGGGCATCACGGCCCGCCATCTCCGCCGCGAACAACGAGAGGCCATCCTCGTGCTTGCCAGACGCCTCTTGGAGCGACAAGAACAGCGCGCGCCGGGCAAGATCGAGGCGCCACCCGCAGCCAGGCCGGCCGAAGCATCGGAATGGCGCGCCCAGGTGCACCAGGAATTGGCAGCCTTGCGACGGAGCGCCCCCGACAGCGTGGCGGATATCAGCGAAGCCGTGCGCGGCGCCATCGCCTTGGGGCAAGCGCGCGCAGGCAGGTGGGATGTGACCTTGCGGTTCGTCGCGCCGCAGCAGAGCTTGGTTGCAGCCATTCACCCTTCGGTATTGCGCCAGGTGATGGTGATGACCATTTCCCAGTTGGCCGGACGCGCCGCCGGCGGCGAAGTTTGCATTGCAGCCCGGTGCAGCGACAATCAGATCACCATCACTGTCACGGGACGGCCAGTTCACGACGTTGCGGGCCTGGATACCTTCCTGATAAGTGAGATTCTGAATGCGCAAGATGGCGACTTGGAACTAGAAGCCACTCCCGATACTCTTTGCTACAAGATCACCCTCCCCTCAGCCGATGAGATAACCGTCCTGGTTGTAGATGACAATCAAGATCTGGTGCACTTCTATCGCCGCTTTACAGCCGACTCTCGTTTCCGGATCGTCCATGCGCCGCTGGGCAAAGACGTCTTGTCAGTCGTCGAGGCGCAGGCTCCTGGCATTATTGTTCTGGATGTGATGCTGCCCGATGTGGATGGTTGGGAGCTGCTCACCCACCTACACGAGCATCCCACCACGCGGGCCGTGCCAGTCATAGTCTGCTCGGTGATCCGAGAGCCAGAATTGGCGCTGGAACTCGGCGCGGTGCTCTATCTGCCAAAGCCTGTGCGGCGGACCGAGTTCCTGGAGGCGTTGAATCGGGCGATCGCGCTGGCATGATGCCCGCCCGGCGAGCAATGACTTTCTTTCTGTATCGGCACGCTCAACCAAGATGGCCCCCTGGCAGCTTTACGCCAGGATGCATCTCAGATGGTTGGCTCCTATGGCGGACTCCGCAGCACTGCCGATAGCCCCAGGGTGCATCGCAACAACTGGCTGCTCGACAACCCACCGCCCAACATCGCTGCGATCGCCTCGCAGACCATCGGCTGCTCGGCGCGATCTTGCGCCGACACCATAATGACGGGGATGTCGCGCAGCGCGGCGTCCTGCTGTTTCTGCGCCAGCACCTGCCAGCCATCCATGCCCGGCAGCACCACGTCCAGCAGCACCAGATCGGGCGAGTCGCGATGGAGCGCATCCAGCGCCTCTGCGCCGTCGGCTGCGGCAGCTATCTCCAACGGCGTCCGCTGGCCGTTTTCTGCGGGCATGATTGCCAACATGCGACTCAAGAGCTGCCGAACGTCGGCATCATCATCCACGAGGAGCACCCGGCGCACCGGCCGACCCACACCTCGGATCGCCTCCCAGAGCTTCTCGCGAGTCACCGGTCGCACGAGATAGTCGCTCGCGCCGGCGGCTCGCGCACGATCCAGTCGCGGCGACACAGAACACGCGACGACCAGCGTGTCAGCGACTGCGCTTCTCGCTTCCGCTGCCAGATGCCACAGCCTGTCCGGCAGACCGACATTCAGCAGCAAGGCATGAGCCGGACAATGTCGAATATCCGCGATCGCTTGCGACAGGCTGCTGGTCCCGATGATCTCCGCCTGTTCGGAATACCTGGTCAATGCAGAGGCTAACTCGCCTGTTTCATCGCACACAACCACACGCGGTTTGAGGGGCGCCCGAGGGAGCATCGGCTGAGATGTACGCTCCACCCACTTCCAGTCCTCGCTCATCCACCGACCTGGATGAGCGAGAGGATCCAACGGCGGCGAGATGGGCAGATCAAAGGCGAACATCGCGCCCTGCCCCGGCTGGCTCTCCAGCCAAATCCGGCCGCCATGCAGCTCAATGAATTGCTTGCTGATGGCCAGCCCCAGCCCGCTCCCACCTCGATCGCGCCACGGACCGCGCGTGCCCTGGCAAAAAGGCTCAAAGATGCGTGCGGCATCCTCGGGAGCGATTCCCGGACCGGTATCAGCCACACTGACCGTGACCCACTCGTCCCGCTGCGCAGCGCGAACCGTGATGCCGCCGCGCTCGGTAAACCGGGCTGCATTGCTGATCAGGTTCAAGACCACCTGCCGGATGCGCGTCGGGTCGCAGTAGATCGAGGGCAGATCGGAAGGGATCTCCAGCGTCAGCGCCAGGTGCTTTCGCTCCAGGAATGAGCTCACGACGCTCACCGCGGCGCCGACCAGCTCAGTCAAGTCTACTCGCTCCTGGCGCAGCGTCACACGCCCCGCTTCAGCTTGGCTGAGATCCAGGACGTCGTTCACCATACCCGATAGGTGCTCGCAGTTGCGATGGACGATCTTCAGATCCTCGAACAGGGCAGGAGGCAGTGTCTCGCCATACACCTCTGGCGTCTCCATCAAGAGATCAATCAGACCGATGATCATGTTGAGGGGTGTGCGAAACTCGTGGCTGACCTTGGCGACGAACGCGGCCTTGCTCTTCTGCACCTCTTCCGCGACCGCCCGCAGCGCGGCCATGCGGTCATTGGCGAGAGCAAGCTGCCGATTGGCATGTTCCAGCTCGGTCAAAACCTGCGCCACCTCAGCGCGCCGGGCCTGCACCTCTTCTACAGCCCGTTGGGCGCGCAGGTAGTAATCGCGCACCCACTCGCTCAACCTGTGAATCGGTTGATAGAGGCCGTAGGCTGCCCCGGTGATCCCCCAGACCGCGAACAGCGCGATAGCAACATCTACCGGCGTCGCATACGAACGGAGAACACCCAGGACGCTTGCGAGCAGCAGCAACGCTGTTGCGAAGCTGGCGAGCACGAGCGCAGCCCGAAAACTGACCACTGCCGAGGCCGCAGCAACCAGGAGCGCCAGCAATATGAGTGTCCCTGGCGCCGCCAGCCAGACCTGCAACGCCAGGACGAGCAACGCCACGGCAGCTACGACCGACCAGCGCGCAGCCTGGAGCCAACGGGCGCCCACCAGCCAGATGATCAGCCCCATCGCGATCAGCGCCAATCCTACTACTGCTCCGGCTGGCTGCCGGGGCAGGAACTCGCTGGCATTCGTCAGCACAAGGCCCAACACCCCGAACAGGATGGCAATCGGCTGCGGTGAGATGTGTAACTCTGGTTCAAGGCGAAGTGCACCCAAACGGTCCACGTCGAGTTCACCCCCTTCCCCCTGCAGACAGTGCTCGAATTGCCGAACCGCGTCTTTCACGGTATGATACTGTAGAGATCCAGGATGTCATGAACCCTATCAAGCCTATGTTCTTCGATGCCACCCGCTCAGCGTGGATCGTCCTCCGCGGCGGTCTGGGCCGCAGCCGCCGCGACCTCGACGATTTCATGGCTGGCCCCGTCACCGGGCCGGACGAGAGATCCCTCACCACGCGCCAGGGCCGGCGGCTGCTCTGGCTGGATGGGTTGATCTCCAGCGTCTCAGAAGCGTTCGTCACCAGCTTCGTGCATCCGTTCGCCATCAGTCTCGGCGCTACCAACGGTCAGATCGGTATGCTCAGCTCACTCACGAGCATGGCAGCCGCGCTCGGCCTGCTCCCCGGCGCGCGCCTGGGCGACCAGGTGAAGACCCGCAAACGGGTGGTGATGCTGGCAGGCGGCGGCGCCGGCCGGTTGATACTGTTCGCGGTTGCCGCTGCTCCGCTCCTCTTGCCGCCGCCGATCGCCGTTTATGTCTACATCATGCTCATCGCGGGTCGCGGCTTCATCGGCCAACTCGGCTATCCGGCCTGGCTGGGGTTGATGGCCGACCTGGCGCCCGCCGCGATCCGCGGACGCTACTTCAGCGGCCGCAACATCGCCATAGCGCTGGCCGGCCTTCTCTTCGCGCCGCTGGCGGGCCGTCTCATTGATCTGATCGGCCCCCCAGCCGGCTACCAGGTCAGTTTCCTGCTGGCAGGGATCATCGGCCTGATCGCCACTGCGATCTTCTCCCGCATTCCAGAACCGCCGCCGCTCATCGAAGAGGCGGCTGAACCGGCCGGACACGGTCTGTTCGGCTTTTTGCGTCAGCACCCGCGCTTCACGGCTTTCGCGGCCGTGGCCTTCATCTGGAACCTGGCGATCAATGTCGCTGGCCCCTTCTTCACCGTGCACCTGGTCCGCAACCTGGGCGCCACGCCCACCGAGATCGGCATTCTGGCCACCATCCAGAGCCTTTCGACGATCGTCGGGCAACGCGTCTGGGGCCGGCTGCATGATCGCAAAGGCGCGCTCTGGATCGTGCGGTTTTCGGGGTTCATGATTCCGTGCCTGCCGCTCCTCTGGGCCATCGCGCCTGCGCCCTGGTTCGTCGGGCTGATCTACACGGTCGGCGGGTTTGCCTGGGCGGGGCACGGTCTGGCCAACTTCAACCTGCTGTTGAGCCTGACGCCAGCCGCGCAGCGTGGCCGCTACGTCGCGGCCTATCAGATGGCTGCCTTCGCAGGCGCGGCGTTGGGGCCGCTGATCGGAGGCGCGCTCCTCGATCTCTTTGCCATTCGCACGCTATTCCTCGTCTCGGCCTGCGGCCGCCTGACTGCAACCGTGCTCTTCCTGCTTACGGTGCGCGGGGAGACAGAAAAGTAGCCCCGGTCAGGGCTACGCGTACGAATCGCGCAACGACCGCACGCGCAGCGCATCCAGCGCCCGCGCGAGGGTCCAGCCGACCGGCAGTGTACAGGTGATGGCGGCCGTGCGGCCCGCGGGCAGGTCGAAGTAGTTGTCGCTGAAGACGACATCTTCGCCCTCCAGGGCCAGTTCCACAAAGCGCGCCAGCGATTTCGCCGTCACATCGAACCGGAGCTGTCCATCCTGGATACTGATCGCCCACGACAGACCGGGCTCAGCCAGCGCCAGATGCTTGTTGGGCGCAAAAGTCGCGATGTTGCGGGCGATGAGCTTCTCCCCTTGCCACAGCTCGCAGACGAAGATCAGGTCGCGGCGAGCGCCGCTGAGCAGGGGCGTCAGCTTGTGCGCCGCCACCCGGTCGCCGAAGTCGAGCGTGCGAACGTGCGTGGCCGCGGCCGGTCCGGCAGCCACTACCTCCTCGCCCGCCTCCCAAACCTCGCCGCTCACCGTTTCCAGTGACCAGCGCGCCACCCCCTCCCACGGCGCCGGCAGATCGTTGGTGACGTAGATGCCCATACTCGCGCCCGCGTCCAGGATCGAGAGCAACACCGGCGCAAAGAAGCGCCGCGCCGCGTAGTGCAGCGCCTTCCAGCGGCCGAAATAGTCCACGCTGGCCCACGAGGCGACCGGCCAGCAGTCGTTGAACTGCCAGTAGAGCGCGCCCGCGACGCGCTCGGGATGCCGGCGCCAGTGCTCCACGCCGTAGCGAATCCCCTCGGCTTGCAGCATCAGGCTCAGGTAGACCAGCGATGAGAAATCCTTCGGCATCCGGAAGGTCTCGGTCATCTGGCCGATCATCAGGCCGTTGCCGGCCGCGTTCTTCTGATGGTGCTCCATGACGTAGGAGGTCATGTTCCAGTCGGCCGGTTCCGCATAGGTCGCGATGGTCTTCAACGGCGGCAGCGCCTGGAACCCGAACTCGCTCTGGAAGCGCGGGAAGGTGGTGCGATAGGCCGTGAACGGCTTGCGGCCGTGCCAGACCTCCCAGTAGTGGCTGTCGCCCTGCACCTCACCGTTGACATCCTGGAAGGGCGTGTCAGAAGAAGGCGAGCTGGGCCAATAGGCGTGATCGGGGTCTTCGGCCGCCACCCAGGCCGGCAGGTCATGATGGAAGAAACGATCGTAGGCATCGCGCAACTGTCGCCAGTCGGCGAGAAGCAGCCGGCTATCGGCCAGGCGCACAAGCTGGCGCAGAGCCGGAACCCGCTCGACATAGGGCCGCAGCGCATCCTCCCAATCCTGTTTGGCCCATCCCCAACTCTCCCATCCCCATTCCATCTCGTTGTTGCCGCACCAGAGCGCCAGGCTGGCGCGATGCCGCAGCCGGCGGATGTTCTCCACCGCCTCGATGCGGCAGTTTTCGACGAATACCGGATCGTCCAGGGGGTAGATGCTGCACGAGAAGACGAACTCTTGCCACACCAGGATGCCGTAGCGATCGCACAGGTCGTAGAAGCGCTCCTCTTCGTAGAAGCCGCCGCCCCAGACCCGCAGCATGTTGAAGTGTGCGTCGGCCGCCCAGCGGATCAGTCCCTCCAAAAAGGCATCGGTCAGCCGGGTAGGGAAGGAATCGGCCGGAATCCAGTTGCCGCCTTTCGCAAAGATCGGCACACCGTTGACGACGAACTGCCACGATCGGCCCCATTGGTCGGGCTGCTGGCGTAACTCGATCGTCCGTAGCCCGATAGTGTACGAGGCGGAGGCTACGGCTGAGGTTAAGGTTGAGGATAAGGTTGAGGGCTTCTCCCCAGCCTCAGCCTTAACCTCAACCTCAACCTCGTACAACGGTTGATCGCCGTAGCCGTTGGGCCACCAGAGTTGGGGGGTAGCGATAGAGATAGAGAGGGCGAGGGGGGCGTCAGGGAGCGCGCGGGTGGTTTCGGTGGACGAACCATCAGGCGCGGTCACGCGGAGGGTCGCCTCCAGCGCTGCGTCGCTCCATTGCTCGACCTTGACCTCAGCCTGAACCTCAACCTGCCCATGGGCGTGATGCTGACGCAGGTGCACGTCGGTCAGCCGGGCAATGCTGTAGCCTTCCAGCCGGATGTCCTTCCAGATGCCGATCGGGGGCAGTTGCGGGCCCCAGTCCCAGCCGAACTGGCACGGCGCTTTGCGCAGGTGCGGCCCGCCCACGATCGCCTGCGTGACCCCGCGCAACGGCCGCTCGGCCTGCTTTGCGGTGACATAGCGTACCGGCGAGGCGAAAGCGATGAGCAGCTCATTGGCGGTCGGTCGCAACAGCGACTTGACCTCCCACTCATAACGCCGGAACATGTTGTCGGTCTGACCCAGCAGATGGCCGTTCAGCCGCACTTCGGCCAGCGTGTCCAGCCCATCGCCAACCAAGTAGACGCGCTCCTCGGCCAGGAGCTCGGCGCTGGCGTCGAACGTGCGCCGATACTCCCAGTCGCTCTCGGCCACCCACTGAACCGCCTTCTCGTTATCCGCCACGAACGGATCGGGGATGCGGCCCAACGCCAGCAGGTCGGTGTGTACGCCGCCAGGCGCTTGCGCCGGCAACCAGTCATTGGCGCCGAGCTGGCGGAAATGCCAGGGGCCGCTCAAAGATTGGGTGTACAAGGTTCCCTCCTAGTCAATGCGCTCCACCGTCGCCTCGGTGATCTGGCCCAGACGCCGGCCGTCGATGGTCACATCTGCGGCGATGGCGACGCGCGGATACGGGAAGATGTAAGATGCCGGGATGTGGACGCGCACCGGCGCTGTGGTTCGTCCTTGCCCCGCGAGCTCCAGACGGACGGTCGGCGGCGTCGCGGTCCAGCCGTGCGGCAACGCCAGGGTGACTTCGGCGATGGCACGGCGTCCCAGGTAGTTCGTCATGCGGATTTGGAGCGCGAGATCATCGCCCGGATGGGCCGCGGACTGATACGGATAGATCTGCGTCCAACTGGGCTCCAGCCCGTAGTTCGCCTCGCCGGGCAACAGCGTCTCGAAGAGCTGCGTCAACTGCAGCGCCTTGGCCGCAAATGCGTTGTAGACGCGCGGCTTGACCTCGCGCTGCAAGTCGTGACCGCCGCAGAGGATTTCCGGCATGTACTCCTGATAGAGCCGTGCGGTCTGCTGGTGGCTCGTCTTGTGGACGTGGTTGCGGTAGATCAAGCTGGGCGTGCTCGCGCTGAGCGGAAAGAGATTGTCGCCCGAAAACGCGACCGCGTGGCCGTCAATCTGGCCGAACATGCCCATGTGGTAGTCGGCGTGGCCGGGCGTGTAGTGGATGGTAAACTCGAAACCTTCCCACCCCAGGCGCTCGCCGTCGCCGAAGGTGCGCTGCACCGCGATCGGAGTGGGTAGCACGCAGCCGATCAGCTCTCCGCGCGGGTTTTCCAGGATTTCCCGCATGTTCTCGAAGGCCCAACACTCCACGCCGAGCTGCCGCTGCAGATAGGGAATGCCGTTGACGTGGTCGTCGTGATAGTGGCTGGGGAGCACCGCCTGGATCTGCCGCACCCCGTATTGCCTTTGCAGCCGGTCGAGCGAGTGCTCCATGAAGCGCACGCGCTCGCCGTCTTCGAAGTGCTTGTTGCCCGGCTGGAACAGCGCGAAGTTCGGCGCCCCGAAGTCTACCAGGAGCGCCTTGCCGGAATCGGAGGTGATGACGTAGAAATAGGAGCAGGCGTAGGTGGCGGCCAGCAGATGGGGCAGCACCGGCACGAAGTCAATCTCGTCGGCCGGCGCCATACCGGCGGTCATCAGCCTGAAGAAGCTCGTCAGGTTCTCGCGGGTACGCTGGATCGCCGCCGGCGGATCGGCCATCGGCTCGCCGTGCGAGGGACAAAGGAGTTGCGGCTCACGACGGGCCAGGTTCTTCAACGAGAGGATCGCCATCTCCACGCCATCGGACGCGCCGTAGTTGTACTGCATGTCGTACATCGTCTGGACCTTGCCCGCGGCGTAGAGCAGGTCCCCGGTGAAAGCGACGCGCTGCCCGTCCACCATTGCCAGCAGCGTCAGCGAGCCGGCGGTGTGACCGGGGGTGGGCAGGACGGCAAACTCGATTCCTTCCCACGCCCAGACCCCGAAATCCTCCAGGCTGCCCGCGATCGGCACATCGCGGGTGAGCGAGAAGTAGGTGTTGCGCACGTTGTACATGTCGTACAACTGCTTGCTGGCCCAAAACAGCTCGGCGCGCTCGAAGAGACGGCGCTCATGCTCCGGCGCCCAGATCGGGATGCCATCGGCCGCTGCGCGCGCATCGCCCTGGCATTGGTCGCGATGGTGATGCGTGTGCAAGATGGCTGCCACGCGGCCGACGCCGATCTCGCCCAGGTGATCGAGCGCCGCGCCGCTGCCGAAGTCAACCAGGACAGCTTCGCTTCCATCCACCACCGCGTAGACGTTGCAGATGTCCGCGAAGCAGTAGAAATGATCGGAAAGACGCTGCCAACGTGATGCGTTCATGAAATGACCTCCTTGCCGATGCAAACGATGGGATGAGTCGAATTGGGTGCAGTTGCTCTTGTCCCCCCAAAACGACTATATTCAATTCTCCGCGGCGCTGACGCCCCATTCCCTGCGCCACAGCGGCGCCAGCCGAGAGATGAACTTGCCGACCTCGGGTGGCCTGGCCACCTGGATGTCTACGTTCGCCAGGTTCACAAGCGTCTGGGCGGCCTTGGGGTCGCGAAAGGCGTCCAGGATTCCTTGATGGCGCGCCCAGGTGGCCCGCAGCAGTTCGAAGTCGCCGGTTTGCCAGTAGTCGCCTTCGTCAGTGACCTCCCACTCGGCAGTGTACTTCTCCGCGATCCGCAGCAGCTCGCACACCTGGACGTGCGTCTCGGGCGAGCTGAACTGCGTCTTGCACCACAGGTGATCGAGGATCGGCCCATAGCGGCCCGGTTTCGATTCTGCGAAAGGCAGATCTTCGTAGCGCACGGTTTGGCCCGTGCGGCCGAAGGTCAGAAAGAGAGTCTCGCAGCCCGGCGGGTGGATCACCACCCCGCGCACGTGGTCGTCCACCGGCACTTCGTAGAACTCAAACGTGTCAGTCGGAATGCCGTCGTCGCACTCGACCGGTACGATGTTGTAGCGCTCGGCCGTGCCCAGGATGCGCTCGTCAACCGGATGGCAGGGCCAGCCGAGCCGGACGCAGGCGGCCGGCAATTCGGCGGTCAGTTGGGGCAACTCAGCCAGGTTGCGCAGACGGCTGTGGTAGAAGATGGTGATGCCCATGGGGAGATCTCTTCGTCTACTTCTTGATCGCCTTCTGTTGCCCGGCCAACCACTGCCGGCCCTTGTCGCTGATCTCCCAAACGCTGCGCGGGGTATCGTTGCACAGAAGCCCTTCTTCGCGCAAGGTATTGCGCGCCCACTGGGCCGTGTTGCGCCAACGCGGGGTGATGTCGTCCGCCAGCGGGGCCAGGTCGTGTTCGTTCAGCCGATCCTTGACCAACTCGTAGACACGGTCCAGCACCGGATGGAGGTCGCTGCGGCCACCCAGCTCGACCAGCGCCTGGAGGATGGGCAGGTGGTACGTTGCCTGCGGCGTTTTTAAGCCCTTGCGCAGGCGCTTACCCTCGGCGGTCGTGTCCTCATCGCCGGCCTCGATCAGGCGGTTGAACCGCTTCTCGACTGCGGCCAGATCCTTCTTGAGGTCGGACAGTTCTTGCGCCGTTTTCGCCAGTTGGCCGACCTGCTCGAAGGCCCCGCGTCTTGTCGCTTCGTTGATTTTCGCCTGTAGTTCGGCCAGGCCGGTCTCGATCTCCGCGTGCAAGAGATCAAATGCCTGACTCGATGAAAGGCCCGCGTTGGCTGGCATGGGAAACCTCCTATCCGGTGTCACTCCGTCTTCCACCATCGTTTGGGATACTTATCAGACGGTCCATCAAGGTCGTGGATTATGGCCCCTCCTTGCTCGCCCTTTCCCTTACTGTATCGGCCAACCGCCGTGCTTTTCGATGGTCTCGTCAATCTCCCCCATCAATCGGATCGTCTCGTTGAGCGCGACGACGATCTTTCCGTAATGCGTGGTGTCTTCGGTCGTTAGGACACGGCCGCGACGGTCTTTGAGCCACTTGTGACACACCTGGTAGCCGCCGACCTGGAACTGCCAGACCGCCTCCGGCATGCCCGCGAAGCCGGCGCTCGGGTTGACCCAGACGGTGTCATGGTCGTACCTGGGATAACCTGTGGCAACGAGGTTGGTACTGACGGCTTCAGCCGCCTGGGGACGACTGAAGTCGTCACTACGAGCCGTGAAGCGCGTGATGGGCGTGTCCAGCGCCGGGGATTCGAGCAAATGCAGCGCCGCCAACTCCGCGCCGCGGGCGGCCAGGGCGCGAAAGAGCGCCAGGTTGCGCGTGAGCGGGACGCGCGGGAAGTCAATCTTGAGGAATTCGGCGTAGCGGGCGCGGTAGGTGGGCGAGTGGAGGATGGCGTAGATGTAGTGAAAGACGTCTTCCGGGCCGAAGGTCTCCCCTGGCAGTAAAGAGGAGCCATCCTCCCCATTCCCTGTGAGGGAAGGGGGCCGGGGGGTTAGGGCGAACCGCAACCCCAGCCGCGCCGCCATATCCGCAATGAAGGCGGAAGAGAAGTTAGCACTTCGCAGTTCAGACGGTGTTTGGGCAGTGCTATCCATTAGAGCGGGTTCTATGCTCAGGGGATAGAGGTAGAGTGGAAAGATAGACGTTCGATCATACACAGTGACGATTTTGTGGGTACTGAGCCGACGTGTGGCCAGCACTGCGAACGGCTCTTTGCTCTGACGAGCAGAAAGTAGCGCTAGATTGTGGTACAGCATGTGACCCTGCACCTCATATACAGGTCGACTAGTAAACCCAACCTGATAGTAGATCCAGCGCTCATCGAATGGCCGGTATATGCACTTTCGTATGCTCTCGGTAACAAACCGCTGATTCCTTGCGCGCGCTTCAATGTCATAACTGCTTGACGGATAAATGTCGTATAAATCTCGAAAGGCCTGATCGTAATCTCCGGAGAACAGTTGTCGCATTCGTCGCTCAAGTGGTATGCGGTCGAAATCGATGCACAAGTCATCGCGATCCGTGTTGAGCCCGCTACCGCCGACACGGAAGACATCGCGCAGAGACCAGGACTTGTGGTAGTCAATATCATCATCAGGGCGGGTTGGCACGAAGAAGAAGTATTTGCCCATCGGATTCAGTCTCGACCACTTGACTGTAGTTATAGTAGCGGAATCCAGAAAGCGATACTTATCGGCGCGTGCTCCCCAAAGGTCAGCATGCCATACTTCCGACGGCTGGTTTCTGACACCCCCTGTCTTCACGAATAGCGTGATGGCGACACCTTGCTGGATGTCGAACACATTGTCGTCGCGTTCGCCTGTCGGAGATTTTTCGGCCTTGCGGCTGTTCCCATGCAAGTCGAGGATGAAGATTTTATCAAAACACTCGAGCAAGGATTCTCTCATCCTGCGATGGGTCAAGCCGTCTAAGTAGCCATTATTGGTAATTAGTGCTGCTACGCCTCGCCCTGTCTCGGCGATGCGCCATTGTGCAAAACGCACGAATTTAATGAAGTCATCATCCAAATTGAGTTTTCGTTCATCCAGACCGCACTTATACTGGTCCAAGAGCCCGAGGATCCACTCGTTCCTATTCATCATACCAAAATTGGAGTATGGCGGGTTCCCGATGACGACGGTAATCTGCGCGCTGCGCTTCACCTCGGCGGCCGCATTGGCCTCTTTGGACAGGTAACCGGTGAAACCCAGGGTGTCGCGCAGCGTCACCGACGGCTCCAGGGCGTTGGTCAGGTAGACGCGCAGCCGCTCATCCGAGGCGAAGTCGTAGCCGGTCTGGCGCAGCGCCAGGCCCAGCTTCATGTGCGCCACTGCGTAGGGGGCCATCATCAGCTCGAAGCCGTGGAGCCGCGGGAGCAGCCCGGCCGCCACGTACTCGTTCCACCGCCGGCGCTGCTCAGCCCTGGGGAGCTTCTTGTGCTTCGCCGTGAAGGTCGCGTACACGGTCTCGATGACGTGCTTGAGGAAGGTGCCGGTGCCGGCAGCGGGGTCGAGGATGAGAACGGGGAAACCGCCTTCCCCATCTCCTGGTGCAGGGGTAGAGGTCGCCAATCCGTCGGGACACCCGAATTCGCTCCGCAGCAGGGCATCCACCGAGCGCACGATGAAGGAAACGACCGGATCGGGGGTGTAGAAGACCCCGCGCTGTGCCTTTTTCTTGGGGTCGTATTCCCGCAGAAATGACTCGTAGAAGTGAATGACCGGATCTTCCCCGCGCGTTTGCCGGCCGAAGTCGCGCAGCACGGCCTCGATGTCGGTGTCCTGCAACGTCTGGATCAGCGCGCCGACGCCCAGTTCATCCAGATAGGAGCGCTCCAGCCGGCCATAGCTCACCCGCAGGCATTCCTCCAGCAGCTCGCGCAGGAAGGGGTTGGTGTTCGGGACCAGGCTGGCCACATCATCCAGCGCGAACTGGTCGGCGTGGGCGGCGCGGGCCGAGAAAAGGCCGTAGGTGACGGTCTGCGCGTACATGTCGGCGAAGTCGTCGGCCGTCAGGTCGTGGATCAGGACGGTCTTGAACGACTCGTAGAGCCGGTGCAGCGGGCCAGTTGCTTCTTCGACCGCGTAGACCTCATTGACCAACGCGCGCGTGGCCGCGGCCAACTGCGCCATCTGCGAGGCGAGCTGCTGGGCAGTGGTGATCGTCTGGCGGTGGCGTGTAGGGAATGCAGCATCCCACTGCGATCGCCACGTCACAGTGTCTGTGGGGTCGGCCGGCCAGCGCAGCGCCTCCAGGTTGAGGTGTTCCAGGTAGTAGAAGTGGCGTTCGCGCTGATCCCACGAGAAGGTCCGTAACTCGGATTGGCCGGCGGCCGTCCTGTGAAAATGCGCGAAGGAGATGCCGCGAACGTTCCCTTCGCCGGTCGCGGCGATGAACAGGAGGTCGTCCAGGTGCCAGGCGGCCTGGCGGTCACTGCGACGCCGCGCCCGCGTCCGCTGCTCCAGGCCGGCCAGGATGCGCCGCATCACTACCACCGGCAGTCGTTTCGGCTCGAAGTCGAGCCAAAAGACCACCCACGGCTGCCCATCGGCCAGGGGGCGGAACTGCTTGATCTCCCGCACTTTGACCGCGGCATTCTCATCCAGTCCTAGCTCGGCCGGGGTGTAGTCGAAGGTCAGGTCGTCGGCATCCTCCTCATCCACCGGCCAGTCGAGCCGCGTGCGCAGATAGCGGATCAGGGAAGGAAAGTCACGGATGTCGCGAGCGTCGGCGGCGGGCATGGGATAGGCTCCTGTGGGTATGATACTTTTCGGCTCCAAGGTATCACAACAGCATCGTAATTGTCGTCAAGTACAATAACACGGCGAGTAATTGCACTTTTTGCCCAAAAACGACAACGGCTTGCTTCTTCATCTCGTGGCGATCTCCAAGATTTCGCGTGCAGAAAATAGTCTGCCCGCAGATTGATCAGGTGCCTGGGCCAGGACGCCGGCTTGCAACAGCCGTTCCACGTGACGTTGGGCGCTGTGATAGGTCACACCTAGCAGCTTCGCGACATGCGGAATCGTGACCATCGGCGTTCGGAATAGCTCGTCAATCAGGCCTAGAGTCAACGCTGGCGCTCGCTCATGCACGACACGTGCGCGCCACTCGGCCTGCAGATCCTGCAAGCGTTTCGCCCGTGCGCTGGCATCCCTGGCCTGCTCTGCGACGCCGTGCAGAAAGAACAGCGCCCAAGATCGCCAATCGCCATCGGCATTCACCCGCCACAGCAGATCGTAGTACGTCTGCCGCTCTCGTTCGAAATACGCGCTCAGGTAGAGCAGCGGCAAGGGCAGCAGCTCCCACTCCACCAACAGCAGCGAGATCAGCAGGCGGCCGATCCGGCCGTTGCCATCCAGGAAGGGATGGATCGCTTCGAACTGCTGGTGGATGAACGCCAGCCGCACGAGCCGCGGCTGCCTATCATCGCTGTGCAGGTACTTCTCAAAGGCATCCAATGCCTCCAACATCTCATCCGGCGGCGGTGGCACATACTCCGCCTCGTTCAGGCTGCATCCTGGCCGGCCGATCCAGTTCTGACTGCGCCGAAACTCGCCGGGCGTGGCATGCTCCCCGCGCACCCCGCGCATCAACCGATCGTGCAGCTCGCGGATCAAACGCAGGCTGACGGGAAGCGACTGTAACCGTGTCAGGCCATACTCCAGCGCAGCCACATAGTTCGCCACCTCCCGGACATCATCGGTCAGATGGTCCGCCGCCAGTTGTGGAAATGCCATCTGGCCTGCTTCATAGGCGTACAGATCGGCAATATCCGCCTGCGTGCCTTCGATGCGCGAAGAAAGCACCGCCTCTCGCCGCACAAACGGCCCGATCAGCAAATGCGGATTGGCGATGGTGCGTCCCAGCGCGGCCAACTCGCCCAGGGCATAAGCCGCATCCGCCGACGCCAGCATGAGTTCTGTATCCGGCGGCAAGTCAGGCGGCAGCGGGTGAGGCACGAAAGCCCAGTATGCGGCATCGCCAGGCCCAGCGCGCACCAACCGGCCCGCTGGACTGTTGCGGAAACGCTCGATATCCATTCAGTTCAACTCCATCCACGCTTTCAGCGTTGGCTTGATCCCTGCCGGCGCCTGCACCGAGCGCAAGTAGGTGTTGACTATGTGCCGCTCCACCTTCTTGCGCACACTCACCAGCAACTCCTGATCCAGAGCGCACTGCCGCGGGGTGTCTGGCTCGGAGCGGATGGTACGGTCAATTTGCTCCGCGTCGGTCAGGATCTCCTCGGTCGCCAGATCACAAAGATACCACTGGGCGTAGCCCGCGGCCTCAGTCCATTCGCCCGTGGCCATATCTCTGGCGGGCAGGGAGTAACAGAAGAAGATGCCGCGGGCGTTCGCGACAGGATGCGACCGGCCACTGAAGACGCGTCGCGGCAGCCGGGCCAGCCGCTCTTCCAGGTCGGGATGTTGAGCCAGCAGGTCACGATAGGCCAGCCGCATCGCCTCCTCCGCGGTGGGCGCGCCCTCGTAGACGTGGTTGAAATCCTTCAGGGCCAGGTATTCGTCTTCAGGAGTCAACAGCTTTTGGCCCTCGATGCCGAACACTTTGGAGATGCGCAGCGCCTTGTGCGCCACGCGCGCATAGAGCGATAGCAGTCGGTCGAGCTCGCCGGGCGGCAAGAAGTTCCAGAAACGCACCACCCCGCGCACTTCGGCCGCCTCGGGGTGGTCGGCCAACAGCCGCGCCTCGACGGCCGGATCGAGCCGGCGGTCCACGCGGCCGATGCGTTGCATCAGCCGCACGGGGTTCCAGTGCAGATCGTAGTTGATGAGCAGCGTAGCGTCTTGCAGGTTCAGCCCTTCGGAGAGCACGTCGGTGGAGATCAACACACGGATTTCAGGCTGTCCTTCGGCCAGCACAGCGGCGCTGGAGGAGTCGTTGTAGTAAGGCGCGAAGGCAGTGATGATGGCCCCGCGGTCGCGGACCACGCCGCTGTCCACCTCATCCAATGGACCGATGCCGGCATCGCGTAGTTGATCCTCCAGGTAACGTGCAGTCGCCATGTACTCGCTGAAGATGAGCACTTTGTGCCGTTGCAGCGATGGGTTAGTGCGCAGGAGTTGGATCAAGGCGCGCAGCTTATCATCGCGCTCGGGGGAGAAGTCCTTGAGGTCATTCAGAAAGACGGTCAGTTGATCGAGATCCAGATAGGTCTCGTCGAGGATTTCGTCCACCCTGTACTGGGCCCGCGGCAAGACCTCAACCAGCTCCAGCATTTCAGGGGTAATGATATCTTCATCCCTGTCCGGTGGTTCCTCTGCCTGCGGCGCATGATGGGCCCTGACGCGAGCGAGCAGGTCAGCATGTTGGGCCTGCCAGCGATCCAGCCGGCGCTTCTCGGCCGGCGAATCGCCGTGTGCAGTCACGAACGCCAGCAGCTTGAGCAGCAGTTCCTCGCAGGTCGCCTCGAATGCGCGCGCCGAGCTTTCGAACCGTTTCAGCAGTTGGGTGCGGATGAGGCCGACCACCTGCGCCTGGCGTCCCTGCACCAGCGGGTCAATCGTCTGATCCGGGCCGATGTAGTAGGCCAGTGGGTAGTAGAGCGCCAGGGTCAGCAGCGGCTTCTCTTTGCGAAACGCCTTCTCCAGGCGATCGAGAAGCTCGCCGTAAGTCCTCGCTAAAGAGTAGTCCACGACCCGCGGTGGTTCGCGCGTGGGGAAGATCACCCTGGTTCCGCCGGTCCGCCGCTGGCTTTCTTTCGCATAGACGCGGCTGCGCTGCACGACGAGCGCCCGGAAGAGATCGTCGCGGCTCAGGATGCGCTCCGCGTCCGCGGCCGAGATGTCCACGCCGGCCGCTTGCTCGCCGACCAGTTTCTTCAGGGCGTTCTCCATCGTGCGGAAATGGCCGGGCAGGGAGTGGATGCCCAACGGCGCGGCGCGGAAGTAGTCGGGCTGTCGCCGCGAGAAGAGTTCGATCAGGTGTTGAAGGTCGAGCAGGCTGTTGTTGACCGGCGTGGCGGTCAGCAGGAAGACCTGTTTGCTCTCCAACATAGAAGACAGCTTGCGGTACTGCTGCGTGGCCTGGTTGCGGAAATGGTGCGCCTCGTCAATGACTACCGCATCCGCTTCTGCGGCGATTTCGGCCATGCGCTGAGGATAGTCGCCGCCGCGCAGCAGGTCAGTGTGGTTGTATATTGCCAGGTCGCTGAAGCAACCGCCGGCTCTGGGCAGAAATCGGTGGAGTTTGACCTCCCATACGGGCCCACGCGCGGCCTTGGGCACCAACAGCGCCACCCGCTTGCGCTCGAACAGCAGCCGCTCGATGACCATTAGCCCGATGTACGTCTTACCCAGGCCCACGCTGTCACACAACAGCGCGCCTCGATAGCGAGAGGCGATCTTCATGAGCGCATGGTAGCCCTCGCGCTGGTACTCGTCCAGGATCGGATAGATGCGCGACTCGGCGTGCTCCCACTCGCCGGCCGTCAACTCGTGACCCTGGAAGAGCTCATAGAGCGCCTTGGCGTAGACCTCGAACGGTGTATATTCGCGGACGTGCTGCTCGACCGTTTGCAGAATTTCGGGGGTGACGTCTTCGGCGGCTTCCCAGTAGCTCTCGTACCAGGCCCGTAGTTCCTCCACATCGCTGCGTAGACGGATGTTCAACTCGACGTTATCGTGCAGGCCGGGGTAAGTGAAGTTGCTCGATCCGACCAGCGCTGTGGAGCCAACGACCTCGAACCTGGCGTGCGTAATGTAGGCCTTGGCATGAAACTTTCGCTCTCGATAGACACGGCAGGCAATCTTGCCGCTGCGGAGCGCTTCCACGATCGCCGGTACGCCGTGCAGAAAGTCGTTCTTCTCCTTTTCACTCTCCAGGCTCGTATCGAGCATCCCCGCGATGCGTCCCAGCGCTTCGGTGAACGCTTGCCTGGTTCGCTTGCTGACTTCATCTCCCATCAAGATGCGGATTTGGTCCAACTTCTGCCACTGGCCGTCCAGCGCAAGCAGCGCGCCGATCTCGAAGTAGCCGGTGGCGATGTCCAGCGCCTGCGCCAGGTCACACCAGTCGCGCAGATAGCGGCTGGCCTTCCACTGCTCGTCGCTGTTGTCCACGATGAACAGGTCGCCGCCGCGATAGTGGCGTTGGAGATCAGCGCGCAGGTTCGATCCCGCCTCGCGATTGGGACGAAAGGGGCTGGTCATGTTGCTCCAGATAACGCAGGAACCGGCCGGCGCTGCGGCTGCCCTGAGCCATGCGCGTGAAATCGAAGTAGGCGACGCGGAGACCTGTCAGGCCTTGCTCACCCTCCCCACAACGCCCACACATCCATCTTCTGCACGTTCACCCGATCTGCACCGGCCTGCCCTCGGCTGCGCTGCGATAGAGCGCGTCGAGGATCCCCATCACGCGCACGCCTTCTTC
>Ga0194125_10002438_pt1 | contig 30770 bp, 31 predicted proteins | sample TA2KigC250mmetaG_FD_148626 | JGI IMG/M metagenome (GOLD analysis project Ga0194125, IMG submission 148626) | Freshwater microbial communities from Lake Tanganyika, Tanzania - TA2015034 Kigoma Deep Cast 250m | ecosystem: Environmental > Aquatic > Freshwater > Lake | place: Tanzania: Lake...
GTTCGGATTATTTAGCCAGGCCGGCCTTTCTTTCCGCTGCTTCTACCGTGTTCATCAATAGCATGGTTACGGTCATAGGGCCCACACCGCCGGGAACAGGTGTGATGGCTGCTGCCTTTTCCTTAATGGCGTCGAAGTCGACATCGCCTACCAGGCGAAAGCCCTTTTCTTTTGTCTTATCTTCCACGCGGTTGACACCGACATCGATGACTACTGCGCCATCTCTGACCATGTCAGCGGTTATGGCTTTTGGGACACCCATAGCGGCGACCAAGATATCGGCCTGTCTGGCGTAGTAGCCGATGTCTTTGGTGCCAGTATGGCAGATGGTGATGGTAGCGTTGGCGCCCTTTTTCTTTTGCATCAAGATGGCTGTCAGTGGCTTGCCAACGATATTGCTTCTGCCGCAGATGACAACGTGTTTGCCGTCAGGGTCATAGCCACTCCTTACCAGCATCTGCTGTACGCCATGGGGGGTACAGGGAAGGGGACAAGGTTCGCCCCTTAGTGCTCTGCCCACATTTACAGGGTGAAAGCCGTCCACGTCCTTTTCCGGAGAGATGAAGCTGATTACTTTGTCTGTGCTGATATGCTTGGGTAGAGGGAGCTGAACCAGGATGCCATGGAACTTGGGGTCTTTATTTAGCTTGTCAACCGTCTGCAGCACCTTTTCTTCTGCAGCATCGGCTGGCAGGCGGATGGTCTCCTCGTGCATTCCGATTTCCTCGGCGCCTTTGGCCTTGGCGGTGACGTAGGAAACCGAAGCCGGGTCTTCACCCACCAGCACCACTGCCAGTGCCGGAGTTACGCCTTTCTCCTTGAGTTTCACCACCCTTCCCTTCAGCTCCTCGCGGATCTGGGCTGCCACTTCAGTGCCACTTATGATCTTGGCTGTCATAACTCAGTACCTCCTCTGTTGTTACTCCTTGCCATTGCTAGCTTGTGTACGCAAATTAAGGAAGAAGGCCGTAGCTTTCCTTGCCATCGTTTTCAAATGGGACTTTACAAGGCATATCTATCTAACTGGAGCAGTGGCAGTAGCTATGGCAGTTGTTTTCGGATTTGGCTCGTAGTTAACCAGCGTCATCTGCACATGAGGCTCCGAGTCTCGCTTGCTAAGATGTGATTATATCATGTGCGTTTGTACAGGCGCAATAGCCATCGGCAACAATTTTGTTCGGCAGATGCTGTTATGGTAAACTCAGAGAGCTTTTTTAATGAGGATTGTGAGTTGAATATACTTGTAAGCAACGATGATGGCATATATGCCGAAGGGTTGTGGGCACTCGCTGAAGAGCTGAAGGAAATAGGCAAGGTGACTGTGGTGGCTCCGGATAGGGACCAGAGCGGTGTTGGTACCTCGGTCACACTACGCCATCCGCTGAGGATAAGTCGGATACGGTGTCCAGTACCGGGTGTGGAAGCCTATTCCGTCGAGGGCACTCCTGCTGATAGCGTTATCCTGGCCCTTAGATTTGCCATGAAGGAAGGAGCCGACCTGATAGTCTCTGGTATCAATGAGGGGCCTAACCTGGGTGATGATGTGTTTATTTCGGGTACTGTTGGCGCAGCGTTGCAGGGCTATTTCTACGGTATCCCTGCTTTTGCCATTTCCGTGGGCGGCTTCGAGAACTTAGATTTTGGGGTAGCTGCTCGATTGGCTCGGCTCTTGGCCGCCGAGATCAAAGATAAGAACCAGTCTCGGAGGCTGCTGCTCAACGTCAATGTGCCCCATCTTGCGCAGGACAGGATAGAGGGGCTAAATGTCACCAGGCTTGCCCGCCGTGACTACGCAGACAAGATAGAGCCGGGTCACGATGGCAAGAGACATTATTACTGGATAACGCGCGGCAAGTCCGAGTGGTATTTGGAGCAAGATACTGATGCCTGGGCACTGAGGCAGAATCGGATTTCCATTACTTCTCTGCCTAACGATTCTGACGGTGCCAGCTTCCGCTTCATTAAAGAGCAGGCAGCCGGGCTGTTTCAGAGATTGTTGGATTGCTCTGGACGGAGCGAGGTGGATGGCAGGATATCCACCAGGCGCTCGTAGTGCCAGATAGCCCTAAAGGGGTACATAGGCTTTGACCAAACTTTTGATAATCAGACACGGGCGGACGGAGTGGAATAGGGTTGAAAGATTTAGGGGCAGAGCGGATATACCTCTGGATGAGGTGGGAAGGAAGCAGGCTGAGGCTACAGCCAGTAGGATAGCCGAGTGGCAGCTAAACACCGTTTATTCCAGCCCGCTGAGGCGAGCGATGGAAACGGCAGAGGCTCTGGCTCGACCTGCTGGCCTGGAAGTTAAGAAGCTGCCTGACATTATAGACATAGATTATGGCCAGTGGCAGGGACTTTCTCCGGAGGAGGCTGAGGCCAAGGACGCTGAGCTGTATAGAAAATGGCTGAGCAGTCCTCACCAGGTTAAGTTTCCTGGTGGAGAGAGTTTGGCAGAGGTCGGGGATAGGGCTGTTTCTGCTCTGGGGAGATTATTCGCTGAGCATAACAAAGAGGCCATCGCTTTGGTGTCGCATAAGGTGGTGTGTCAGGTCATGGTGTTGAGCTTGCTCGGGCTCGAGTTGTCTAATTTCTGGGATGTAACGCAGGATGTTTGTGCTGTGAACTATTTTGAGGTCAGGGGTGGCATACCAGCGGCCTTGCTGATAAACGATACGTGCCACCTCGAGGGGTTGAGTTAGACATGGCTAAAGTGAAAGTTGGAATAATAAATGTTACCGGATACGCCGGCGTGGAGCTAGCGCGACTTCTTCATGGCCATCCGCAGGTGAAACTGGTGTCGGTCACCGGCAGGAGCGCTGCCGGCCAAAAGTTGGCTAAGGTCTTTCCGCATCTGGTTGACCTTGACCTGAATATTGAAGCCGACCTGGGGGATGTTGACCTGGCTTTTTGTGCTATGCCTCATAAAGCAAGCGCTGAAGCAATTTTGCCTCTGGCGGAGCGCGGAGTTAAGGTGGTGGATATCAGCGCCGATTTCCGCCTTAAGGACGCTGCCAAGTATCCCCAGTGGTATGACTTTCAGCATCCCGGACCACACCTGTTGTCTAAGGCTGTCTATGGATTGCCGGAGATATATCGGGATGAAATAGCTAAGGCCAACCTGGTGGCTAATCCCGGTTGCTATCCTACGGGTGCTTTGCTGGCACTGGCTCCGATTGTCAAGGCAGGCTTGGCCTCGCCAGATATCATCGTGGACAGTAAATCGGGTGTTTCCGGGGCGGGTCGAACGTTGACGTTGTCCACGCATTTTGCCGAGGCGGTAGACAATGTCCGCGCCTATTCACTGGAGGGTCATCGCCACCTACCGGAGATTGTGCAAGAGCTGGAAGGGCTGAAACCAGGTTTTAAGCCAATGGTGACTTTCCTGCCGCATGTGGTGCCGATGGCCAGGGGGATTCTGAGTTCCTGTTACGTGCAGCCTGATGGCGGTAAGCTGGCTGGTGGCAAAGCGAAGCTACAGAGCCTGTACTGTGATTTCTATAAGGGCGAGCCTTTTGTCAGGGTAGTGGACAGCCCACCTGAGACCAAGCATACCTGGGGCAGCAATTTCTGTCTGGTTTATCCTACGGTTGAGCCGCGGACGGGCAAGGTCATTGTTATCAGTTGTATTGACAACATGGTCAAGGGTGCTGCTGGACAAGCCATACAGAATATGAATATAATGCTTGGTTTTCCTGAGACCGCCGGGCTGGAAGCTCTGCCGGTCTATCCCTAAGCCACAGGCCCCCATCGTCTAGGGGACTAGGACGTCAGCCTTTCAAGCTGAAGACAGGGATTCGAATTCCCTTGGGGGCACCAGTTTCCGGGCCCGATGTGCTGGTGCAGGAGGGTATGGCTTTCTGCCTGGCAACTTACTCCTTCATGTGATATCTAACTGTGCCGGTTGAGTGTATAATTGGGCGAATTGTTGATGGAGGGAGATATGCCTGATTCGGATTTGGAGAAGTACTGTACATCGGCTGTTGAAAGAGGTGCCACGCACGCTAAACAGATTCATCCAAGCAGCGTGGTGACAGCAGCTTGGGTGCGATGGAAATGCCAGTTTGGCTGTCCCAGATATGGCCAGGGGTACTGCTGTCCTCCGGATACGCCAACACCGGAGCAGACCCAGAAGCTTATCGACTGTTACCATCGTGCCATATTGTTCCACTTGGAAAGTCCGCCATCAGCAGACAGAGGAAAGCGATTTCGGCACTTCCAGGAGATGCTGGTAGACCTGGAAGGGGAGATGTTCAAAGATGGATACTACAAGGCATTTCTCATTTCGGAGGGGCCATGCATTGTCTGCAAGGAGTGTGCCAAGCTTAAGAACGAGCCCTGCAACTTTGGCCATAGGGCCAGGCCATCTATGGAAGCCTCTGGCATAGATGTGTTTCAGACGGCACGGAACAACGGATTTTTCATCGTTCCGCTGAGGGACAAGACTGAGACCCAGAATGTCTATTGCCTGATGCTGGTTGATTGACTAGCAGAAGTCTAGGTGAGCAAGGTGTCTCAGTTGCCGGGTAGTATGCGTAATCCCGTAGTGTGAGGAGTGAATACAACAACACATCTACTACTGGCGACTAGCCGCTTGCCAGCGCTAGGTAGTTGGTTTGAAGAGAATTGGTCTAGGAGCTACTTCTTCTTTTTAGTGGCTTTCTTGGTGGGTTTGGCCTTCTTAGCGTGAGCAGCACAGGTGTTGCACATTTTCCTTTCCTCCTCTGACGATTGCGTGCATACAATTGTATTTGTAGCAGGTTAGGCAAAGGATGTCAAGGCGTTGTTTTTCAGGGTGTGTTATTTCAGGTGCTGGTCGAAGAAGTCGGCGAGTATTTTAGCGAGCTGAGTAGGGGTGAGGCTGGGGATACCACCAGCGGGGAGAAGACCATGGCCAGCGTTCTTGACTATGACCAAAGTGGCTGTCACGCCGGCAGCTTTAAGTCGGTCATAGAGGATTTGTGACTGGCTCAGAGGCACCAGCTTATCCTTATCCCCGTGCATGATGAGGAAAGGCGGGTCATCTGGGGATACGTAGGTCACCGGACTGGAGCGGACAACAATGTCGCTGTGGCGGTCAGGGTTGCCAAAGACCTGGGTCAGCAAAGTCGGCTTGGCCCCTTCGAAAATTGTGGTGAGGTCAGAGGGTCCGAATTGGTTGGCTACTGCCTGGACTCTGCTGGACTGGTCATACCAGCCACCGCAGTTATCGAATCCTGCGTTCTCATCGGTTAGTCCTAGCAGGGCTACTAGGTGTCCGCCAGCGCTGCCACCGAAGGCTCCGATTCGCTCTGGGTCTATGCCATAATTTGCGGCATGAGCCCTCAAGTAGCGGACTGCGCATTTCACATCCTGTATTTGTGCGGGGAATTTGTATTGTGGTGCCAGGCGATAGTTGATGGAGGCTACCAGGTAACCGCGTTTGATTAGCTGGGGTAGAAACAAGGCCCCTGCGGTCAGGGCTTTGTCTCCCTTTGTCCAGCCACCGCCATGTACGTGGAGCACTGCGGGGACCGGGCCGGTCGCCAAGCGGGGATAGTAGATGTCCATCTTGAGGGCAATGTCATCGACAGTGCCGTAAGTGACGTCTCTTTCTATGGTGCCCAGCTTTTCTGGAGCAGGGCCTTGTGCTGGCGTTTGATTTGCTGGCGCTAGGGTTCGTGGCGCTAAGCAGGATAAGGAGAGTACCAGGGTTAGCGTGAGTGCCACAGAGGCAAGGATTGTGCGCTTCTTTTTCATGTAACTTTTACCGGTGGCTACAATAATTATAGCACCGCAACATTGCCGCGGTTTTATCGTTGTTCAAAGCTCTAGCCCCAGATGGCTTCAAGTATGCGAATGCGCATGGTGCGGTACACGGGAATGTAGGCGGCAATGAGGGCAACGACAAGCAGGATCACGGACATGCGTGCTGTCACGGTGAACTTGGTGGTGAGGTATGCAGCGCCGAAGGGGAAGGTAAATGGGTGGCGCATTTCTAATGGTATGACGACATATTTGAATGCTATTATAGCCAGTGCAAGCCCTGTTAATGCATAGAACAGGGCACGGATAAGGTATGAGATAGCTATTGATTGAGGATTGATGCCGATGGCACGCTGAATGCCAATTTGCCGTCTGCGGTTGACTACATCTACGTAAGTCACGATGAACACAGTGATGCCAGCTATCAGGAAATTGACTGCGCTCAGTATTTGATTTATAAGAAAGAAGCTGTCGGTCATACTTTTCATCAGGCCGGCGGTCTCCTCCCAGGTTTTGAATTCCAGGTCGTCTCTCAGGTTGTCGATTCTCTTAATAACTGTTTGAGGGTCGGTTCCCTGTTCCAGCTTTATGCGGATGCTGGTAGCGCGGTTGCGCGAGGCGGGCATTACGGATTGGAATTCCAAGTCGGTGATGAATGCCTGCAGGTCAGTTTGAATAAAGCGAACCCGGAATATGCCTTTGACTGTGTATTGCTTTTCTGGGCCGTTGGCGTAGGATACAATCACCTTGTTGCCAGCATGTACATGCTGCAGCGAGCTGCTGTATAGCTCCAGGTTCTTGATATCAGCGCCTGCAAGCTGGACACCTAACAATATCTCATTGCGGTCACGGGGTGAGAGATATGCGCCTTCTATGATGTTTTGGGATATTTCGAAGACCTCCTCGTCACGTTTGGGTTCAATGCCAACGACAGTACAGGTGGTTTGCTTGCCTTCGAAGGTAATTTTGGCATTGATGGTATTCCGGGAGGCTACGGCGGCAACTCCATCTATAGATTCTATGGCCTTCATCAGGCTCTCTGCGTTGGTAATGAAAGGGTTCTCTCCTTTAGGCTCGACGATTATATCTGCCGAGTAGGTCTTGATTAGTATGCGGTTGGAGCTGTCTATGGCGCCGTTGATGAGGCCAGGAACGAAGAGGAGATTCATAGCTACCAGCATCAGCATGAATATAGTCATGAGGGTGACACCGAGGTTTCCCCTGGTTATGGCCTTGAAAGCCAGGAAAGTGGCTACTCTGAGCGAGTTAAGCATTGGGGCTGGTCACTCTGTCTACAATTTTGCCGTCGCTCATGATAATTACACTGCGGGCGTATTTCTTATCATCCGGGTCGTGAGAGACGAAGAGAACAGTGACCTTGACATCGCGATTTAGGTTGACCAGTGTCTCCATGACACGCTTGCTAGATATAGTGTCCAGATTGGCGCAGGGCTCATCGGCAAAGATGACCTGCGGATTGTTGATTAGAGCGCGGGCGATGGCTACTCGCTGTTGCTCACCGCCTGATAGCTCACGCGGGTAGTGGTGCATTCGATGTCCTAGGCCTACCAGGTTAAGCAATTCTTTGCCTTTCTTCTTGTAGTCTGTGTCTTTTCCGCCCAGCATCATGCCGGGGAGATAAACATTCTCAAGTGCTGTAAGCTCGGCGAGCAAAGCGTATTCCTGGAAAACATAGCCGAGGTGTTGGAGGCGCAAAGCAGCTCTAGCAGTTTCGGCGAGCTTGGTGACCTCCTGCCCATCGAGGTAGATTTCGCCCGAGGTGGGCTGGTCCAGGAGGCCTAATTGGCGAAGCAGTGTAGACTTGCCCGAGCCGCTCTTGCCCATGATGCAAGCCATATCGCCGGTGTCTATGGTGAAGGATACGTTGTCCAGGGCTTTGACAGGCACGTTGCCCATGTTGTAAACCTTGCTCAGATTGCGGACGTCAAACATAAGCGTAGGTGCGTTTGGGGCTAGGCTGTCTTCAGGATTAGTTCCTTATGTTCGTCTAAGGCTTTTTGGTATTGGGAATCTAGCTGGCTGCTTACTCGTTGCCATTCTTCCTGGAACTGTTGTTGTAACCCTGCTTCCAATGCGGCGGCGTTCTTCATCTGTTGCTGCAGGGCGGGGGCAGCGCGTTTCACCTTATCTTCGAAGCTCTGCTTAAACTGCGTGAATGTCTGCTGGCGAGCCTGCTCATAGTAGTTGAACAGATTCTCGATGCGCTCGAAAACGGCATCGAGCTGGTTCTTGTTCTTCTTCAACAGCTTCAATCCGGACATAGCCTTCTTAGCTACCTGCTTGTCCCTATCGTGATGTGGCAAGTTGATATTTCGCAGGAATGTCTCCTGTGCTCCTTCAATGATATATTTCCTGGCTCCAGTGCCCTTGTGCTTTGTTAGCTCAGAGTCTAATTCGTTATTGGGGCGTTCCAGTTCCAGGTACTTGGCGGCAAGCCTGTTGCCGATTGGCATATATTCTAGCCTTTTGAGCTCATCTTCGGTGAGCCTTCCCAGCTTTTCGGTCTTTTCCATGGCCTTTTCCCAGGCGCTTTTAATTTCGCTCATAGTCTTCCTCCTCGGGGCATTGCAGCAGTAGTATCAGGCGTTGCAGCATAAAGGTCTGTCCACCTTTTGCGGTGGGCTTCCTTCAGCTTTTCGAAGTATGACTTAAAGGTGTCGGAGGTCAAACTATTGGTAGTCATGATAAGGGCGTCTTCGCCGTTATCTGTGTAATAGCGACGGCGTAGCCCTACATGCTTAAAAGCGTATTTCTGGTAGAGTTCCTGGGCTGGCTTGTTAGAGGCACGCACTTCTAGTGTAATCACGTTGGCCTTTAGCTCGAGTGCCATTTCCATGACTGCGATGAGCAGCCATTCCCCAATTCCCTGTCGCCGGTAAGCTTCCCTGGTGGCAATGGTGGTGATATGTGCTTCGTCCACCATAATCCAGAAGCCGGCCATGCCTATGACGTATTCGCTGGCGGGCCGTGGTTGCTCAGGGCCAAAAAAGCGGTCGTGGTCGAAGAGGTGCTTGATATAGGAAAAGGCTTGCTGGAGGCTATTGTTATTGTTGTTTTTGATAGCTGAAGGTTGGAGTTCCGCTTGCTTGACGGCGACGATGTAACGAGCCAGGCGGTTGTATAGTTCATGTTTGATGCCGCTGTAGGTCGGTCGCGGCCATTGGGTGGGATAGGCCTCGCGGTCAAGCTGTAGTACCTGGGGTATGTCTTTATCCTCCATGCGGCGGATGCAATAAGCCATCTGTGATTCCTTCATTCCCGAATTGAATTTTAACATATTTTGGCAGCAATGGGGCTATCATTAGGCCTTTGGCTTGGTTATACTATAGGAGAGAAAAGGTGCTAGACCTCAGCGTGCAACTGGCTCCCAGGAATCCACGGGGGTTGCTGTTGTCCAATCCGGTGATGACGGCCTCGGGCACTTTCGGCTATGGCACTGAGTACGAAGGTCTGGTGGATATTCAGAAGCTGGGAGGGATAGTCTGCAAGGGAACAACACTCAAGCCCAGAGATGGCAATCCCCAGCCGCGCCTATTTGAAACAGCCTATGGGCTGCTCAACTCGGTAGGTTTGCAGAATATCGGAGTTGAAGCTGTGGTCAAAGAGAAAACCCCATTCTGGGCTAAGTGTCGGGTGCCGGTTATTGTAAACATTGCTGGCGAGACCAAGGATGAATATGCCCAGGTGGCTGCCAGATTGGAAGGAGTGGCGGGGGTCAGTGGTATCGAGGTGAATATCAGTTGTCCCAACGTAGCCGGTGGCGGAATTGAGTTTGGCACTGATCCCAAAGCGGCAGCCGAAGTTACAGCAGTGGTGAAAAAGGCCACGCGCTTGCCAGTCATTGTGAAACTCAGCCCTAATGTGGCTGATATCGGAATGATAGCCAAGGCAGTGGCCGATGCTGGGGCTGATGCCTTGTGTTTGGTCAATACTGTCCGTGGGATGGCGATAGATATAAATAATCGCCGACCTGCCCTGGGCAATATTATAGGCGGGTTGTCAGGGCCAGCCATTAAGCCAATTGCGCTTTACCTGGTTTACAAAGTGGCAGGCGCGGTGGATATTCCTGTTATTGGCTGTGGGGGCATAACATGTGGGGGGGATGCGGTGGAGTTCCTTATGGCTGGAGCCAGCGCAGTGCAGGTGGGCACAGCCAATCTGGCAGACCCACAGGCTGCGCTGAAGGTTCTGCATGACGTTGAGCAGTTTCTGAAAGGGAAGGGTTACAGGAACCTTAGCGAGATTATCGGCGCAGCCAGAAGTTAGGCGCCGTCTCTAGTTGTTGCTGGTTTCCTTTCTGATAAACTCGGCGATGTCCTTTGTTGGTGTGCCCGGGCCAAAGACAGCCTTGACGCCAAGTTTTTTCAGTGCAGATATATCTTCATCGGGTATGATGCCTCCGGCTACCACCAGCACTTCGGACAGGCCCTTCTTTTTTAATCCGTCTACGATGGGTGGGAACAGCTCCATGTGGGCTCCGGAGAGTATGCTCAACCCGACAACGTTCACATCTTCCTGAACTGCTGCTTCTACAATCATTTCTGGTGTCTGGCGGATTCCAGTATAGATGACCTCCATTCCGGCGTCGCGCAAAGCCCTGGCGACAACCTTGGCACCTCGGTCATGGCCGTCGAGGCCCGGTTTTGCTACAAGTACTCTAATTGTCCGTTCTTTTGCCATGGACTCACTCCTTGCCTATAGTATCCGCTATACCTTTTGCGCCAACTCGAAGAGCACGCCCTTGGTTGACTTGGGGTGTATGAAGCCAACCTTGCCGGCGAGGCCTGGTCGGCCTTGCTTGTCTATTAAATTGACGCCTTTCTTGCCTAGCTTGGATAGCTCTTTATCTACATCCTCTACCTCCAGGCAAATGTGGTGTATGCCTTCGCCCTTGCTTTCCAGGAACTTGGCTACGCCGCTCTGCGGGTCAATTGGTTCCAAAAGCTCGATTTCTCCACCTTCCTTCATGGGCAGGAGGGCTGCCTTGACGCCTTGATGGGGTATGGTTTCAATCTTGGCTGGTTTGGCGCCGAAGAGGTCGTCGTAGAGCTTTAGCGCTTCCTCCAGGTTCTTGACTACTATGGCGATATGGTCAACTTTCTTAATCATCTTGTCCTCCTGATTTAGAATACCAGAAATTCTTTTTGGGTGCCGAATACTTTGCGCAGCACATCACAGATTTCACCAATGCTGGCATAAGCCTCGGCGCACTCTACAAATACGGGCATGGTATTATCCGTGCTTCTGGCCACATCCTCCAGGTTCTTGAGGGCTTTGGCGACCCGGGTATTGTCTCTTTTCTTCTTCACTTCGGCTAACCGTTCGATTTGCTTTTTCTCCAGCTCGGGGTCAACACGTAGCAGGTTGGGTATCTTGGGTGATGGCGAGATGAACTTGTTTACTCCGACCACCGTGCTCTTGCCTTCTTCGATATTCTTCTGATATTGGTAAGAACTCTCTTGGATTTCCTTTTGCTGGAAGCCCTGCTCGATGGCAGCTACAGCTCCGCCAAGCTTATCTATCCTCTCGATATATTCGGTCGCCTTTTTTTCCAGCGAATTGGTGAGGGATTCGATGTAGTAGGAACCGCCCAGTGCGTCAACTACATCGCCGATGCCGTTTTCGTAAGCTAGCACCTGCTGGGTGCGCAGGGCGATAGTGACCGCTTCCTGTGTTGGTGTGGCGAAGGCTTCATCAAAGGAGTTGGTATGGAGGGATTGTGTCCCGCCCAGTGTAGCTGCCAGTGCCTGTATGGTTACCCTGATGATGTTGTTGTAGGGTTGCAAGGCGGTGAGAGTGCAGCCGGCGGTCTGAGTATGGAAGCGCAACATCATGGAGCGCGGGTCTTTAGCTTTGAAGCGCTGACTCATAATCCTGGCCCAGAGTCGGCGTGACGCTCGGAACTTGGCTACTTCCTCGAACAGGTTGTTATGGGCGTTGAAGAAGAAAGAAAGCCTGCCTGCGAACTTGTCGACGTCGAGCCCAGCATCGAGAGCTGCCTGAACATAAGCGATTCCGTCAGCCAGGGTGAAGGCGATTTCCTGGGCAGCCGTGGAGCCGGCTTCGCGGATGTGGTAACCGCTTATGCTGATGGTATTCCAGCGAGGCACATGCTGGCTGCAGTAAGCGAAGATGTCTGTGGTCAGGCGCATTGAGGGGCGTGGTGGGAAGATATGCGTACCACGTGCAATGTATTCCTTGAGGACATCATTCTGGATAGTGCCATCTAGCTTGTCGGCGCTGACGCCTTGCTTCTTGGCTAATGCGATATACATGCTGAGCAGGATGGGGGCTGTGGAGTTGATGGTCATGGAGGTGCTGACTTTGTCTAGCGGGATGCCATTGAACAAGACCTCCATGTCTTCCAGGGTATCTATGGCTACGCCTACCTTGCCTACTTCCCCTTTGGCCAGAGGATGGCTGGACTCATAGCCGATCTGGGTGGGTAACTGGAATGCTATGCTCAGGCCAGTCTGACCCTGTTCCAGCAGGTAGCGGTAGCGCTTGTTTGATTCCTCTGCTGTGCCGAAGCCGGCATACTGGCGCATAGTCCAAAGCCTGCCGCGATACATGTTAGGCTGGATGCCGCGAGTGAAGGGGTACTCGCCGGGATAGCCCAGGGAAGCGGCGTAGTCGAAATCATTCAAGTCATCGGGGCAGTAGGTTGGCAGGAGTTCAATCCCCGAGCTGGTTTCGAATTTCTCCTGCCTTTCAGGGAAACGCTTTACGGCGGGGTCGAGCACATTTTCTTGCCATTCAGACTTGCTTAGACTGGGCATGTGTGGTCTCCTTTACTGATCAGTGGGCAGTGCTATGTCAAAAACTGAGACATTGTAGCATAATCGCAGAGGGGCAATAAAGGGTTTTAGTGAAGTTTCCCTTTGAGCCGATGACATCTGTGGGATATACCTTTTGGGTGTGGGTTTGAAAACCAGCCTGTTTCGGGCGCACCTAAAGGTACGCCCCTACAGTTGAGTGTCATCAATCAGTTTTTGGCCCAGGCGGATGGCATCCTGGAGGGCGGTGGGGTGATGGGTGATGGCACCTTTTTCATCGACACCGGGGAAGGTCAATTCGCCGGCGAAATCGACTTCGAGCGTGCTGAACCAGGCTTTGACTGTGGCCAAGGACGGTTCGAAGAGATTTTTCAGCTTAGTACCGCCTACGGAGAGGAAAAAACCCTTTCGTTTCTTGTCCGGCGGGATGGATACTGGCAATTTGAGCACGTATTTGATGACCCAGAGTGCCTGGCAGCGGTCTATCATGGTCTTGGTCTGGGCGGTTACCCCCATGAAGAAGATAGGGGAAGCCAGGATGATACGGTCGGTCTCCCGCAAGTCCGTATGTAGCCATTGCATGTCATCGTTCTGGACGCATTTGCCGGTCTTGAGGCAGCCATCACAGTGACGGCAGGGGGCTATGCTCAGCTCACGCAGGATGATTGTCTTTGTCTGAGTTTGCTTATTTGAAGCGCCAGCCATCACCTGACGGAGCAATAGGTCGGTGTTGCCGTCTTTTCGCGGGCTGCCGGCTATCCCCAGGATTTTCAATTTTGGCGATTGTGGCATGGCTTTTCTCTATATGATAGCATGTTGAGGCAGTCAATACTTCACAACGGGGTAGTGAATTGGTTACAATAGACGGCGTTTATGCGTTTGATATTCGTAAGGGGGCAATTTAGATGAGCAAAGACAAGATATTCAGCCAGGCTAGGAAAGAGAAGAGAACACTGCTGACGGAAATTGAATCCAAGGAACTCCTGAAAGAAGCTGGTATTCCTGTGGTCGAGGCCAAGCTGGCTAAGACCAAAGCGGAAGCCATGGCACTGAGCAAGAAAATCGGTTTTCCCGTGGCGCTGAAGATTGTGTCGCCCGATGTTGCCCATAAGAGTGACATCGGGGGTGTGAAGCTGGGGTTGAAAAATGCCACGCAAGTGGGCAAAGCCTACAGCGAGATACTGGCGGCGGTGAAAAAACACCAGCGCAAGGCGAAGATACTCGGTGTTTCGGTGCAGAAGATGGTTCGGCCTGGCGTGGAGGTCATTATCGGCATGACCAAAGACCCGCAATTTGGCCCGGTGCTGATGTTTGGCCTGGGCGGCATACTGGTTGAAGTGCTCAAAGATGTCTCCTTCAAGATAGTTCCACTGGCCAAGAGGGATGCCAGGGAGATGATAAGGGAGATAAAAGGCTATCCTCTGCTGGAAGGCTACCGTGGGCAGGAGCCAGCGGATATTCCGTATCTGGAAGGGCTGATTTTGAAAGTCTCCGAGTTTGTGGAGAAGACACCTGAGATAAAAGAGCTTGACCTTAATCCTGTATTTGCCTATAAAGATGGAGCGGTGGCAGTGGATGCGCGGGTGATTCTAGAGCCTGCTTCTTAGCTGCGAGTATTCATATATTCTAGCCAGGGCGCGAATAGCGCGCTCTGGGGTGGGGTAAGCAGCAATTTTGCCAGCCTCTTGTAGCCCCTTTATGGCGTCGTCGCCATTTGGTCCATAGATGCAGCAGGCGAAAGGCTTGTCTGGATGGCGGACTGCGAGGTCGGTCAGGAATTGTGGTAGCCCTGTAGCCCATTTCTCATCGAAGGCAGCACCGATGAATATCACTGCACCAAGTTGTGGGTCGGACAGCAGTGTGTTTAGGCTATCAATCAGCGGTGTGAATACGTTTGGCGATGACATCATCACTGGCCAGATGTCTATGGGATTGCCGATTTTGAGCCAGGGTGGCGAGATAGATTCAATACCCTTTTGGGTTCGCGGCGATAGCTTGCCTAGCTTGAGTGCGGTGTTCGTGCAGGCGTCCAGCGTCATGATGCCGAGTGCGCCGCTGAGGCTGGCTACAGCCACATTCGGGTTTTCCAGAGGAGGCAAAACAGTAAAAGCACGGGTGATATCTACCAATTCTTGCAAATCGCTAACGCGAATGACTCCTGCCTGGTTTAAAGCTGTGTCCCAGATTTCGTCTCTTCCGGTGAGTGAGCCTGTATGAGACTCTGCTGCTCTGGCTGCCTGCTCGTTTCTGCCGGTTTTTAAGGCGACAAGCGGCTTCTTCCTGGCTACTTTTCTGGCTATCCTGGTGAAGTTGGCAGGGTCTTTCATACCCTCGATGTGTAAGGCTATGACCCTAGTTTGGGGGTCGTCCTCAAAGTATTGCAGACCTTCGACGAAGCCGATATCGCAGGCGTTGCCCAGGTCAATGCCTTTGCCGGTCATTGTCAGCTCGGGGAAACCTATGTAAAACATGCCGCTCTGGCAGATGACGCCGATGGGCCATTTCTTAAGTTTTTGTCTAAAGAAAGATGAGCTAAAGTTGATGAAGGCGTTGGCGGTGCCGAAAGTATTGGGGCCGACAATCCTGATGCCATTGTTCTCGATGACATTCAGCATTTGGTGGTGTAGTTGTTTGCCCTCGTCGTCTATGGCGTCAGCAAATCCCTGAGCAAAGACTACCGCTGACCGGATGCCCTTCTGGCTGCACTCATGTAATAGGTGGGGCACCAGGTTACGGGGCGTGGCGATAATGGCCAGGTCAACTGGTTCTGGAATCTCGGTGACTCTGGGGTAGGTCTTGATGCCCAGGATTTCGGAGGTGGAGGGGTTAATGGGGAACATCTTGCCCTGGTAGCCATAGCTAAGCAGGTTCTCCATGACATTGAAAGAATCTTCGCCAGTGCGGCGGGTTAGGCCAACGAGAGCTACGGACTGTGGCTCCAGGAACTGCTTCATTTGCTGCAGGATGTCCATGGTGATGTAACGAATAGCGGTGGTCGTTAGCCCACAAGTCTAGTCGGAGTCATAAGGCGATGTCAACTGTCGCTCGTTGACGCAAGGTGTTATAGAGTAGTAGCATTGGCTGGTGATTCTGGTGCGTAAATTTGACATAATGTGCTGGCATAAAGGAGATTTTTTCAATGGCTAGAGTACGTGTTGTTGTCATTGGCCTGTTCGTCTGCTTTTCCCTGCTGTTGTCTGCCGGGTGTTGGGCGCAAGTAGGCATAAGCATCGCCACATCTTCCGGTGATAAGGAATATATCGCCGTTTTTAATCGGGTAGATGAACTGCTGATTGGAGACCTTGGCGATAGTGTCTCACTGAAGGAGCTGGAGAGCAAATATGCGGGCAAGGAAATCATAGGACTGGGTACCACCGCTCGGGAGCACTGTGGGGAGCTTATCTTCTCGTCAGAGAATTGCTACTGGGCGGACCCCACAAATCAGGGACGGATAGTGGAGCTTGATTGGTCAGAGGAGAAGCTGCCCTTCTGTGCCATAGTTAGAGTAGATAGGGTAGTCGGCAGTACTTTTAACGGTGTGAATGGTGATTTGCACGCATATTTAGAAGGCAAGGCAAAGGAACTAGGGATGCCGTTGGCGGCGGTCAGGGCAAAGGGCAGGTTTAATGGTGTTAAATTAAGTATAGCTGATAGATTGCCCGCCAATGCTGATGAGAAGGTGCAGTGGATAGTTGTGACGGTTGATGATGGGCGCGAGTGGGAGTTCGTGGGCTTCTATGCTTTGACGAAGGATGGGCAGGAGATGATATCAATCGAGGAGCATCCAGTCCATCTACATGGTATGACAGGCGATGGTAGTCATGGTGGACATTTGGTGCATGCGAATACTGTAGATGCAGAAGTGACCATATATCCGGTAGGGCAGTATATCCTCAGGAACAGGGTGCCGCGGTAAGGAATGCTGTTTCTGCTAGTGCAGACTGAGATTAGCGTCTCAAAATGTCATTGTGAGTCCTTCCGTTGAAGGACGAAGCAAGCCCCCTTATCAAATTCTAAATCCGAATGTCTAAACACTAAACAAATTCAAAGCACCAAAAACAAATGTCTAAAACGCTGTACGTCTCGGCAGTTTGGAACTTGGAGCATTTGAATTTTGGTATTGTTTAGGATTTGGTGCTTAGAATTTAGGATTTCCTGTTGGTTATCTCTACTGCGAAGATGGTCAGAACGAGGGAATCATGGCAGGCCAGATGCGTTGGCACGATGTAGTATGGGTAAGCGGTTGCTTGACAGGTTTTCAAAGCCTTTGTTAGTATTGCGGTGCTACGGGGATATAGCTCAATTGGGAGAGCGCCGCGTTCGCATCGCGGAGGTCGGGGGTTCGAATCCCCCTATCTCCATTTAGTTTCAAGGAACCGCACCCAGGTTATCAATAGGTAGAACCCATATTTCTCCCAGCTTAGCTCGAGCAACTATTACTTATTTCATTAGGTAGTACATAAGCAGATTGAAATTCAAGCTAGTATTCCTTCGTGGAAACTACCCATTGGCTAAGCAAGCTCGTCGTTGATAGCAATTTCGAATCGGGATAAAATGGAAATATGAAAAACATAGATGGCTGGCTTGCCTATAGTGACCTTGCCTGGGTCGAGCCAATAATTGCTCCACCCGAGGAATATTTAGAGGAAACAGAACAATATTGCAAGGTTATTAAGGAGCATTCAAAAATCGGAGTAAAAACGTTGCTTCATCTTGGCTGCGGTGCTGGCGGTAATGATTATACATTTAAGAGGCATTATAAGGTAACGGGCGTGGACATCAGCAAAAACATGCTTGAAATTGCCAGACGTCTTAACCCAGAATTGGTTTATTACCACGGTGATATGCGAACAATAGAATTAGACGAATGCTTTGATGCCGTGGTCGTGCCAGACTCTATTGACTACATGAAGACAGAAAATGAACTTCATAGTGCGATGATGACGGCGCGAAAACACCTGAAACCCGGCGGGCTACTTCTTAATTGTGGCAAATATCGCGGAAAGATTCAGTCAGAACAATTTTGTCTATACCGGTTCCCTAGAAGATATCGAAGTTACAGTTTTTGAGAACAATTATATCCCTGAACCTTCGGGGAAAACTTACGAGGCGGTGCTTGTCTACCTAATTCGCCGCAAAGGCAGACTGGAGATTTATACCGATTGTCATGTTCTAGGACTTTTCAACCTGCAGACATGGCTCGACCTTTTCAAAAAGGCCGGATTTGATGCTATCAATCAAATCAAGATTGATCACGCCTATGATCGTTTCATAATCGGAGAGGGCAAGTATCCTCGGTTACTGTTTGTTTGCAGCAAGCACGACTCTAATTAATATCTTGCGCCTAAGTGTTAAGGCTAAAACACAAGTCAAAGGTCTGTAAAGTTCGCCCTATTGATACCCCAGCTCCACCACAGGCGATTTGAACTCAGGAGATAGGATCATGGGGAAGGTAACTACATGGCATATGGATAATCCTGTTCCCTTTTGAGGGCGTTTTACGGGGCATCGCAAAACTCGGGTTAGAATTTGGTGGTATCCCCAGGTTGCTCAATTGCTTTCAGTACGCGTAAGGCACGCAACGTCACCCATTTGTTGGGCTGCTTCTTGGGGCCAAAGTCTATCCAGGTCTTGCCGGTGTAGTCGTATTCCATCAGCCAGCGGCCTCGGTTGTCTTGCTTCTGGCGGATTATGGTCATGGCATTTGCCAGACGGGGATCGTTGCCGTAGCCTAAGCCGACCAGCGTTTCAACGTTTTGCAGCAAGTCGGTGACATAGAATACGGGGAAGCCGAATTTCCACCAATTTCCGCTGGGCTTACTGCTGTATCCGCAGGGGTAGTCTGCCTTGGCTGGGTCTGTGCTAAACAGGAAATCTACTCCGGCCTTGATGGCATTGTCTATCAGCGTTGTCCTTTTCCCCTTGGGAAGTTTGCTGAAAGCCAGTATTACCTTCACCGCTCCCCAGGCACAGGGCAATTTGTTGTTGCTGCCACAGGCGAAGTTTGGCCCACATTTTCCGGCGTAGTAACGCACCGGGGCCGTCTTATCTTGCATCGGAGCTATGCCTTCCCCGGTGACGGTTCGTGCCATCCATTCAAATGCCTTATCCAGTCGCGGGTCTTCATATCCGAGGTCTAATAGCGACTCACAGAGATTTCCCTGCAGGCAGTCCGCGGTTCCCGAGGGAAGCCCATTTATGGTGAACTGGCCTCGTTCGGTCAACGTATGCTCCAGTAAGTAGGAGCAAGCGGTTGCTATGCACTCATCCGCGTCAATAGAAGCGCCAAGCTGTGCTAATAGGATAATGGACCATACCGTTCCTGTGTATTTCGGGTTATAGCCAGCTCCTGGTTGCTCCCAGTATCCTTCCTTATGCATCTTTGCCAGCACCTGGGCGATAGGCCCTTCGCTGTGTGCCTTTTTCTTTGCTTCTGCCAATTCCTCTGGGTTTGCTTTGATTAGGTAGCGCATGGCAAGGTATTGCACGCCGATGTCACTCGGTTCCAGCAGCCAGTCTAGCGGGTTTTTCTCTGTTGTATTTTTCATGCCAGCATATTAGCCCTTTGCGCTATGGTATTCAATAGTATGGGGTCAGGGCAGTTGGTCATTGCGGGCTGTTTTTGCAAATACAATTGATGCGCTGTATAATTGGGATAACGGTTTTAGTTTAGGTTATCGTACACATTCTTCTTGGATCCACATAAGATCTACCAGGTATTGGATGACCCGAACTCTAGCTGGAATCTAGAAGAAGGAGGTTGTCCAATGGGATTTCAGGACAAGTCCATCCAGTGTGTTGATTGTGGAGCTACCTTCACTTTCAGCGCCGACGAGCAGGAGCTTTTCCAATCAAGGGGCTATACCAATGAGCCCAAGCGCTGCCCCACCTGTCGGCAGGCGAAGAAAGCCGGACGTTATGGTGGTGGTTCTGGCTACAGGTCAGAGCGGCAGATGTTCCCGGCGACATGCGCTCAGTGTGGCAAGGATACCCAGGTACCTTTTGAGCCGCGCGGTGACAAACCGGTTTACTGCAGCGACTGTTACCGTACCAGGTCCAGCCGATAGCACTAACCTGTTTTAGAGGGTGTTTGTAGGCTGGGCATTCCCAGCCTACATATGTTTTTGGGGTGTTTGAGGGTGTTGAAGTGGCGATGGGTGGCAAGTGAAGATAACGCAATCTAGCGAAGGAGGTATCTAGTGAATATCTATGTTGGCAATCTCTCTCCAGATGTGACTGAGGAGGAATTAAAGGAGCTGTTTGCGCAGTTTGGACAGGTGACATCGGCAAGCATTATCAAGGATAGGTATAGCGGGCATTCCAGGGGATTTGCTTTTGTTGAGATGCCAGCCAAGTCTGAAGGCATTGCCGCCCTTATGGGTCTTAAGGGAAAGACTCTGAGGGAGCGCACGCTTGATGTCAGCGAGGCTCGTCCTCGTACCGACAGCAGGGGTGGGGGCAGGCCTTATGGTGGTGGTGGTGGAAGGAGTGGTGGGCGAGGTGGTGGAAGAGGTGGTGGCAGGGGTGGGGGATATGGGGGAGGGTATGGTGGTGGGAAAGGACGGAGATACTAACTGGCGGCTGACATTCATTTTTCCTTCTAGGTTGTGGTGTTGAACCTACTATTTCCCGGTTTCTGTATGTGAAAATGGCAGGCACAGGCGAAAGGTTTGGGTGATTGGTTTGTGGTGTCTGCAATGTGCGACTGGTGGGTTTAAAAACCTGCCCTGCACTAAGTAGCGCGGGGCTTCAGCCCCGCCGTCAGCGACTCTGAAGAGTCGCGCTACAAATTGCTATTATCGCTACCTGAAGTTATGCCTCTTAGCTGTTGCCAATCTTTGCTGAACCTTTTCAGACTGTAGTTCGCTTAGCACATCGCGGGCGACCCAGCACGCTGAATTTGAGTCCTGCTTCTGAATCCTTTGCGCTGTTTCTACAGCCAGCTTGTTGAGAGACTGGTCGCGCGCTCCTATCTTTCGCAGCGCCCAGCTTATGGCTTTTTTGAAGAAGTTTCTGCCATCGCCACAGGCGTTTTCAATTACGGGGAGGAAAGGAAGGTATTTTTCTGCCGGTGCCTTCTTATCGTGCCAGGCGAGGCAAGCCACGAGGGCAAAGCCGGCGCGCTTCTGGAACTCACCTTCCCGGCTGGCCCACTCGATAGCCTTGTTCCAGGCGAATGGTGTCTTGTCAAACAGGTTCATGCAGACTTGGTCGGTGATGTCCCAGGAGTCGAAGCCACTAACCCACTCCTCCATTTGATTTTCGGTGACCTGGGTGGGGTCATCGATTATGGAAGCTAAGATGCGTGCCTCGTGGATGCCAGTTGCCCAGAGGTCTGCGGCTGTCTGGTGATTTCGGACTATTTCCCTGGCTAGGCGGCGGAGCGTGTTTACTGAGATGCCCAGCGTGTGTTTGCCGCCGACGGCAAAACGCTTCATGCCAGCCACATTCTCAGGATTGGCCAGCGATTGCAGGCGAGAGACGATTTCCGCCGTTGTCAATGTTTTTTTCCTGGTTTTCATTTTCGCGGAGCCATATATATATCGGCTTCCAGCATCTTGCCGTCTTTGAAGTAGTGGTGGGTGAAGTACAGGTTGCCGGAGTTGTCCAGCGATGGTTCAGCGGCAAACTGGGAGACGATAAGCTCCGGCTCACTCCAATTACCACCCAGTTTCTTTGACCTGAAGATAGCGGGTGACCCTTTGTAGTTTCTGAGGAACCATAGCTCGTTGCCGTCCTGGGTGATGAAGGGCCAGCCTTCCGCGTCTGGAGTATTGACGGCGGTCACGTTCTCCGGAGGCTGCCATTCTCCGTTGACTTTTCTGGTTACCCAGATATCGTAGCCCCCCTTGCCACCGGCCTTTGGCGAATGGAAATACATCTCGTTGCCATCGGCGGTGATGTGCATCTCTCCCACTTCGTAGTCCACATTCAGCTTCTTGCCGGCATGTTTCCAGTCTGTCCAGCGACCGTTGCTAAATCGCGCAGTCCAGAGGTCAACTCCACGTGAGTTTCCCTTGCGGGCGGAGCAGAACCACATCTCGTTGCCCTGGACAAAGACACAGCCATCCAGCGCAACCTCGTCTTTCTCTATTAGCATGACTCGCTGGGCGTTGCTCCACTGGCCGCCTTGCTTCTGAGAAACGTAGATGCCGGTAACGCCATCAAATAGCTGCTTCTCCGCCGGGATGCCGGGGTCAGGGGTGAAGAAGAAGTACAGCGTGTTGCCATCGGGCATGACAAAGGCAGAATCCTCAGCGCCGGCGGTATTGACGCCGTTGCCCAGCGGCACAGGTTTGGCGAATTCGCTGGAGTGCATGATTGGCGGCAGTGCGTCTGTTTCGGGAGTTATCTTGACGGCGCTGGCCGGTATGGATTGGGCGCGCGTTTTCTGTGGTGTTGGCGGTGGTGTGGGCTGAGGAGTTGTTGTTGGTTTAGGCGGACTGGCTTTGGGTGGTGGTGGGCTGGAGCAACTCCATGCGGTGGCTGCCAGCATAATAGCGACCGGGACCAAAATGATTCCTGCCTTGCTCCGGGTCTTCTTCATTTACGCTCCTTTTTGATGTTTGTAGCCTGCAAGGTCATAATATTGTTTGTGTTATGTCAGTTATTGTAACATGGACTTGGACGTAATGGTCTAAATTTTCAGTTTTAAGAGGCTTTGGCAGGTCAATTGTCAGGAGGTGAAAGATGTTAAGCAGGATTGCGTTTATGGAGAGGCTGCAATTCCCGCTGGTTCTGAAATATGAAGATGTCCGCAGCTATGTCTTCACAATCGGCTTTGTGGCCCTGGGGGTGCTTGCGCCTTGGGCGTGTCACCAGTTTCACCTGGCGGGGCCGGCTTTTCTGCCAATGCAGTATTTTGTGCTGCTGGCTGGATTGCTGTTTGGCTGGAGGGCTGGCTTGGTGGTGGGGTTGCTGACGCCGCTGACCAGCTACGTGATATCCGGCATGCCTGCGGTCAGGGTTCTGCCGCAGGTGGCGGTGGAGATTTCGGCTTACGGCGTAATTGCCGGTTTACTGAGAGAGAAGTTGAATCTGCGGTCTATGTGGTCGCTCATGGTCGCTATGGTTGGGGGGCGATTGGCATTGCTGGTGGCAATAGGTGTCGTGATGCTGCTGTCAGGCGAAAGCTATTCGGCTCTGGGTGTAGCGTCAAGCCCGTTGCTGGCAGCATGGGCGGTGGTGAAACAGGGATGGCCTGGAATTGTCATTCAGTTGGCCTCAATCCCTGTGGTGGTTTTCCTGATAGAGCGACTGGTAATGCAGCGAGCTACTTTCCGTGATGGGTGATTCTGTCTATGCCGAGTTCCTGGAGAGCGGCGACACCCTGCGTGTGTACGCTGGCGATGCGCTGGTGTTTTCGTCGCGGAGTGATAGGCTAGTGCCATTGCTGGACTATCTGGAGCAATTTGGCGAGAGCCAAGCGGTGGTGATGATGGATAAGGTGGTAGGGAATGCGGCAGCGCTGCTGATGGTTCAGGCGGACTGCAGGAAGGTGTATAGCCCGCTGGGGAGCAAGGTGGCGATGAAGACGCTGGGCAAGTGGGGTGTTGGCTTTCATTTTGACAAGGTTGTGCCTTATATCAGCAGGGTTGGTGGGGTGGGCATGTGTCCTATGGAGGAGATGTCAGTGGGGAAAAGCCCGGAGGAGTTTTTGGCGGTTTTAAGGGCGAGGTTCAAGAAGCAAGAAGCGGGATGAAAAAAGAGGAGATGCCACGAGGCTGTCTGAAGACTCCAAAAACAATGTGATTTGTGTAGGGGCGGGTTTTCAAACCCGCCCGTCCTTCAACGAAAGGACCCGCCGTCCCGCGGGCGCACCTAAAGGTACGCCCCTACATGTTGTTTTTAGACAGCCTGTCGCAATGGCGCTTCCTATATATGTTCACCTCGCCAGCAGTTCGGCAGGGTGCATTGCTTTGATTCTGCTGTGGCGTTTGTCCAGCCCGCCGCGTAGCTGCAACAAACAGGCGGCGCAGTTAGTGACCACGATTTGAGCGCCGGTAGCTTCGATGTTGTCCAGCTTTCTGTTTAGCACGGAGCCGGATAATTCGGGGTAAGCTAGCACAACGTGACCACCAAAGCCACAGCAGGCATCAGAATCGTTCATCTCCACCAGCTCAAAGCCCTCTCGCTGCAGCAGTTGCCTGGGTTCATTGCAGATGCCGCGACCGCGTTTCAAATGGCAGGGGTCGTGGTAGGTGACCTTCACATTGCGCTCGGGCTTTTTCTCGACCATGGGGAATAGCTCCAGGATGAGCTGTGAGAAGTCGCGTATTTTTGTGGCCAATATCTTAGCCTTTTTGTTCCAATTATGCTCATTTAAGGTGAGGCTGGGGTACTCGTTCTGCAGCATGTTGGCGCAGCCGGGGCAGACGGTGACGATATAGTCGGGCTTCGTTTTCTCCAGCGCTTCGATGTTTTTCTTAGCTAGGCTCATGGCTGTCTCGATGTCGCCGGAGAAAAACGCTGGAGCACCGCAGCAGACTTGCTCTATGGGGTAATAGGTGTCGGTGTTGTATTGTTTTAGAGCCTTGATAGCAGCCTCGCTCAGTTCGGGGTAGGCATAGTTGGCAACGCAGCCGGCGTAGAAGGCTACTCTGGGTTTGCCTGTTTTCCGTGGTGCAGCGTGTTTCATCCTCTGGTATAGGGGTTGGCTGGAGAGGGCAGGCAGGCTGATGGTCTTTGCCAATGCGTTGAATGGGTAGGGAAGATGTCGAATCATCAAGTCGCGGTCAACGAAGGGTCGTTGCAGGCCGGAGGCGAGCTTGACTGTTTTGTTCAATCGCCCAGGGTGTTTCAATATGCTTTGAAAGGCGAGCTTATCTGTCCAGGGCAGTCCCATTTCCTCTGCCAGCTTGATTTTGAGGTTCAGCACCAGTCGAGGGATGTCTATGCCGGCGGGGCAGACATCTTTGCAGGCTATACAGCCCATACAGAGGCTGACTGGCCCCTGTGCCTTGTCCCAACCGTGGTGAAAAGCGGTGAGCACGGTGCCGATGCCGCCCTGGTATATGTGGCCATAGGTCTGGCCGGCCAGAGAGGCAAAGACGGGGCAGACGTTGAGGCAGGCGCCGCAGCGGACGCAGTACAGTGCTTCCCTAAACTCGGCCGATTTCCACATTTGGCTGCGGCCATTGTCCACCAGCACTATATGGAGTTCGCGGGGACCTTGCGTTGAGAAGCTGGTCGTCCTCAGGCTGGTAGCAGCAGCGCTGGGGCCGGTGATGTAGGAGACGTAGACTGGCATTTTGGAGCCGACAGTGCTTCTGCTGAGCAGCCTGAGCAGAGCGTTGACGCCTTCAAGGCTGGAGAGCAGCTTCTCATAGCCGACGAGGGCAACGTGTATTGGTGGCAGGGTGGTGGACATCACGCCGTTGCCCTCGTTGGTTACAATGACCAGCGTCCCGGTTTCGGCAATGGCTGCATTGGCGCCGGAGATGCCCATCTGGGCGTTTATATAGTATTGTCGTAGCGTTTCCCTGGCTGTGTCCAACAATAGCTGTGGGTCAGTGCTGAGCTGTTTTCCGGTTGCTTTGGCGAATAGCTCTGCTACCTGTTCGATGGTCTTGTGTATGGCCGGGCCGGAGATGTGCGCAGGAGTTTCTTTTGCCAACTGCACGATCCATTCGCCGATATCGGTCTCGGTTGTCTCGATTCCGGCGTGTTCTAGGTATTCCCTGATGCCTATTTCCTCGCCCAGCATGGATTTGGATTTGACAATGTGTTCCACCCGGTGGGTTCGGGCAACCTGGAGCACGTATTCGTTGGCGGTCTTGGCATCTCTGGCATCGAAGACGGTGGCACCGGCCTTGGCTGCGTTCTCTTTGAACTGGGCGATTAACTGCGGCATGTTGGCAATGGCTTTTTCTTTAACCTGGTGCAGTTCCTGCTGCAATGCCTTGAAGTCGATGCCGGTCATACCCAACTGACGGCCTAGTTTGAGGAGAGGCATCAGCCGAGCCATAGCCGTTTGCAGGTGCTGGTCTGCTAACGCCTTGCGGACTCGCGTCCTCGTGGTGCGGCTCATGGAGCACCTCGTTGGCTGGATGGTTTGTGTAGCAGCACGATGTGTTCTTCGGCGGGCCCCTGAGCCCTGGCGAATATGGCGCCGGGTATGTCGGCGGTGGTATTCCTGCCAGTTATGTAGGTGACATAGGCTGGCATTTTGCAATTTGTGTTTCCTGGGGACAGCGATTTGATTATGGCTGAGGCATCATCCAGCGTTTCTACCAGGTTTTGGCTGTTTACCAGGGTGAGATGAAACCTGGGCAGCACAGCGACCAACCGGACATCTCTCTGGTTGCCTATTAGCACCAAGGTGCCGGTTTCGGCTATTGCAAAATCGGCTTCGGATATGCCCAGGTCTGCGTTTATGCAATCCTGGCGCAGGTTATCCGCTACTGTATTTATCATGGAATCGGGGTCAGTCTCAGTTGTGTTGATGCCGGCCTTTTCCAAGTGTCTTATCAGTTGAATGCCGTTGGCTGTGGCCGATTTAGATTTGACCATGTTTTTCACGTTGCGTTCCTGTGCTAGTTTCAGGATGTATTCCCTGGCATCCTGAGCATCTTTGGCCTGGTGGAGGATAGCGCCGGTGAGGCTAACCGATGCCTTGAATTGCTCTATAAGCTGTGCCGTTTTTGTGGTCATTTTTAAATGCCTCGTCTCAGAAATATGGTGCTTTAATTATCCTCTCTCCCCAGCGTGGGGGAGAGTTAGAGTGAGGGGGCGTCCTTCTGGTTTTCACCCTCACCTGACCTCTCCCTCAAGGGAGAGGAAATATTCAAGGAACTTCTCGGACATTATACTAGCCTCCCATGTCTGATAGGTACTGGATAGTGCCATCTGGTACAATGGCGGCTCTGGCGCCATTGGGATAGTCATGCTTGAGGACGCCTAAGGCTTCTGGCCAGGTCTTGACCCAGATTGTTTCTGGGATGGCTAGCCAATCGGTCATGGACTTCTCAAACTGGGGTGACAGCACAATCATCCTCTTTATCCAGGGAAGCTGAAAGTCTACGGGGCTGAACAGACGTCCTCTGGCGATTTGGCCGAAACTGGACAGGAGATAATGTACTACTTGGCCGGTGGGGCAGTCCATGATGAGCACCAGGTCGCCGCCTTTCTCAGCTAGCATCATGATGCCCATGATTAGGCCGATGATGGCTTCATTTCCCTTGCTGTAGGTGTTGACCACGGCAACATCAGTGCCCGGGACTGGCCTGGTGGCATAGTGGGGAACTGCAAACTCGACCGCCTTGTAATATTCAGCCTGTGGCTCGCCGGCGAATAGGGCACAGGCTTGCCCCTTGCCGTTGAAGATGGCATCGAATTTGAAGTCCAAGCCTGCCATCTTGGCGGCTTCGTTGAAGTCTTTGACCAGTGGGTTTTCGGCGTAGTTGCCCGGGCCTATAGTATTTCCTTTGCCGGATTCCCTGGCTTGTATTTCCAGTCGGTGATAGGCCTCGATGGAGTCCATGGAGGATATGCCGGGGAGGACGATTTTGCCGCCGCCGCTGAAGCCACTCTGGGGGTGCGGTGCCATGGAGCCGATGCCGATTCTGAGGTCGCAGCTCATCACTTCGGAGTTGACATAAAGTTTAGTGCCCTGGGATGTCTGCCCTACGTAGCTGCAGTTCTCGTAGGGGTTGTGGTTATAGACAGGGAATTTGTGCATTACCTCTGCGCCCAGTTTTTTGTGGAAATCAAGGTAGCTGAGCGCTCCGTGGGCTCCTGAAGCGCAGATGAAGCTGATGGCCAAATCAGGAATATCCGCCGCCTTCAGCTCCTCCAGGACATGGGGTATGAATTGTGAGGTTCTGGTGGAGCGGGAGATGTCATCGAAGAGTATAGCCACCTTGTTTTTGCCTTTGGCCAACTCTCTGAGTTTGGGGCTGCCGATGGGTTGATTCAATGTGGCTTCTACTTGGTCAGATGTCAGCGATGGGGCATCGTGTCCCTTCATCAGGCAGGGCACTATTTCCCATGATTCTGGGAACTCCAGCAGTAGCTCATCCTCGGCGTACCACATTTGCCGGGGAACGGCGAAAATCTTATTGCTCATGGTGTGTATTGTCTAGGGCCACAGGTCTCTGGCTACATCGTGCAGGCCCAGCTCGATGAGCCTATCCTTGGTTGGTTTGCCTGTGTTCCAATCCCACTTCATGGCGTTATAGTAACCCTTTAGCATAGTATCCATGTCAGGGGCGACGCCCATGCTGCTGCCCTCGGCGAGTGCCCTGGCTGCGATACCGGGCATCTTGTCGTCCTTTCTGGTGACTCCCAGCTTGTTGTTGATAGCTCTCTTGATGTTCAGCGACCTTTCGCCGCAGGTATATAGGTCTATTGGAGAGAAACTCCAGCCGGTGATGGCGTTAAGAGCCTCGGCCATCTGGGTCAGCGTGGCAGGGGACATCTTGCACAACAGCAAGGTATCGAACAGGTCCTTGAGGGCCTGGTATTTGGCTGCCGGGTCACCCTTGCCGATAGATTGCGCTCTCTCGCCAGCCATGATGCCTATTTCGGGTATGAAGCCTCCTAGCTCGAGGATATAATAGTCGCCTCTCTGGTGGCAGGCACCGCGCGGGCCGGTGGCGTAGGATATCGACTGGCCGACGAAGGCACGGCCGTCGTGCAGGGGGATTTCCAGTCCCTTTACCTGAGCGGCTTCTTCTGGGTCGATGCCTAGTTCCTCAGCCATTTTCTTGGTGCCCTGTCCCAGCAATACTCCGACGCCTTTCTGGTCAATTATCATCTGCACCAGTTTGACCAGCGTCTTGCCATCGCCCCACTCCAGCTTCATGCCGGCCTTCTTCTCGGTCAGCGCCCCTTTCTCAAAAAGGTACATGGCGAAGGCGATGGATACACCGGCCGAGATAGTGTCGATGCCGTGCATGTTACACAGGTGGTTTGCCATGATGATAGAGTCGAAATCGAAGTTCCAGCACAGCGGTCCAAAGGCGGCTGTGGTTTCGAACTCCGGGCCGTCCACTTCAGCGATGTTTTTCTTAAATCCCTTGACCAGTCGTCCGCAGCCGATGGGGCAACCGTGGCAGGCGTAGTTCTTGACGTTGTATTGCTGTTTCAATGCCTGGCCGCTGAGCTTCTCGGCGGGGAAGACGCTGCGTGTGAAATACTTTGCAGGCACGTCTGCCAGGAACATGCCCATGTCAACATAGAGCATGGTGCCGTACTCGCGGTATGCCAGGGACATGAAGTTGCCGGCAATAAACTCCCTGACCTGCTTGGTTACATCAGCGAGCTTATCCTTGTCAGCAACTGCTGTGGCCTTATCTCCAGCCACTACCACGGCCTTGAGCTTCTTGGAGCCCATCAATGCGCCCAGCCCGCACCTGCCGGCGGCTCTTCCTTTATCGTTTATGACACAGGCGTAGGGCACCAGCTTCTCGCCTGCCTTACCGATGCAGGATACGTAATGGCGGATGTCCTTGAGTTCATCTTTCAGTATCTGCTGTGTTACATAGGTATCTTTGCCCCAGAGGTGGGAGGCATCCTTTATCTCTGCCTTTCCGTTGTTTACCAGGAGGTAAACCGGCTTCTTTGCTTTGCCGGTTATGTAGATGCCTTCATAACCTGCGTTCTTCAGCCCGAAGGGGAAGGTGCCGCCGGTGGTGGCTTCGCCCCAGATGCCGGTGTAGGGAGAGATGCCGCATACGGCAGAGCGGCTGACCATGGGAAACGAAGTGCCGGTATAAGGGCCTACGGCAAATACCAGAGGGCTGCCTGGCGACAGGGGGGCCATTCCTGGTTTTACCTTGTCATAGAGTAGCCTCGCAGCCAGAGATGCGCCACCCGGGAAATCCTTGAGCGTATCCTCGCTGAGTGGCATGTCTTTCGTTTCGCCGCTGCTGAGATCAACCTGCAGATATCTTCCGTTATATCCGTACATGTCTGCCTCCTAGAAATCGACGTCTTTGCCTTCGTAGGCATACCAGAACATCTTCTGGTATTGTTCTGTGGTCATGGACCTGGGGCTTTGGAAATTGGAGGGGTCTTCAAAGGCATACTGCACCAGCATGTTCATGTTATTCTTCATGTCCTCTTGTGTTATGCCCAGCCCCTTCAGGTCGGTGGCTACATCTAGCTCTCGCATAAGGCCTTTGACTTTAGTTACCAGGTTGTTTAGCTTCTCTGCCTTTGTCCTGCCCCTGATATTGAGGGCAGCGCAGATATCCAGGTACTTTTCGGTGACCGGTGCATGGAACTGCTGCACGTAGGGTATGAATACGCCTACGGCAACACCGTGGTGTACGTTGAAAATCTTGCCCAGTGAATGTCCCAGACTATGGGTGTGGGAGACGCCGCCGTGGCCGAAGGCTATGCCAGCGAGAGCAGAGGCAATTTGCATGCGCATCCTGGCTTCGTGGTTAGAACCGTCGTGATAGGTTGTGGGCAGCCACCTGAATATAAGCTGTATAGCCCTGAGTGCTAGCGGGTCGCAGAAGTCGTTAGTACCGGGAGAGGTGACGCAGTCCATGGCGTGTGCCAGGGCGTCGAGGCCGGTACCGGCAGTGAGCTTTGGAGGCATACCGAATGTGAACGATGGTATGAGCAGGGCAATGTCTGGTATTACTTCTGGGTGGCTGACCGGGATTTTGCGCCTGGTTTTTTCATCAGATACTACGAAAACCGCTGTCATCTCGGCGCCGGTGCCGCTGGTGGTGGGCACGGCGACGAGTGTCGCCTTTTTGCGCAGGTTGAGTGGTGCCAGCATGGACACTGTGCCCAAATCGGTTATATCAGGTCGCTCGTACAGTATGAATATGGCTTTGGATGAGTCTATTACGGAGCCGCCGCCAACGGATATTATCAGGTCTGGCTCGAACCTTTTTGCCTCCTCTGCTCCGGCAAAAACTGTTTCCAGTGGCACTTCGGGCTTTGCCTTATCCCATATTTTTGTGGCGAATCCCCTGCTCTGAGCGGCCCCAGCTACCCTCTGGGCATAACGGCTGGCGACCTCATCAGTGACGATGAAGGCTCGCCTGGTGGGGCGGCTGGCTGCCAGGTTGTCCCAAATTCCCGGTGCTATTCCTGGAAGTTCGGACAGGTTGTAGTCTCCTATCAGGATTTTAGGGGGCATGAAGGTGGTGATAAGCCCCCTGATTGCTGAGGAATAGAATATGGGCGCCAGGTTTTTGACGAGAGGGTCGTTGAACCAGTATGTCATAGAACCATCCCTCCTCCTTCTATTGAGAGTTTCTCAAAGCC
>Ga0194125_10002442_pt1 | contig 30748 bp, 14 predicted proteins | sample TA2KigC250mmetaG_FD_148626 | JGI IMG/M metagenome (GOLD analysis project Ga0194125, IMG submission 148626) | Freshwater microbial communities from Lake Tanganyika, Tanzania - TA2015034 Kigoma Deep Cast 250m | ecosystem: Environmental > Aquatic > Freshwater > Lake | place: Tanzania: Lake...
GATCATTGCGTGGACCGGTGTGGATGAAATCCACGTGAGAAGCGCCGTGACGCGCGTCGCAGGCAACGCGCCCCGGAACGGTTCGCTCTTCGCTCTTCCTCGCGCGGTCGTTGATCCTCAAGCGGTTAAGAGCTATCTGAATGTCGTCCAACGCGGCTGATCGGAGGTGGGAAAATCCAGGCGCTCGACTTCTTGATGTACCACGACCGAGATGAGCCAAGCATTGGTGCCTAAGCAGGGACTTCTCACCGATTTCTCAGAACCCGGAAAAGACGGTCGCGAGAAAAGGGCGATTCCCCCTCAGACGACTGTGCGTTGCCTCCCCTGGTTTCTGCAGGTCGCATATCTTGCCAGGCGTTCCATCCCAGTCGGCCCCTCTGCATCAGAAAGGACTTGACTTTCATCCTGCGGAATTGTAACATTGCCATGTGCTGTTATCGATAACATCGTCCCAGAATCAAGCATCCCACCGTCGACTTTCCGTTCCGGCCTGTTAGCGATAACATCGCGCATTCTGTGTCGTGGAGGCATTTCTCCCAGTAGGAGCGAGGCGATCTCAACGAGTAACGCGGTGAGACGAGTTGCCGCGTTCGCGTGATCTCCAATCTTCCTGTTCCCATATCCAAAGCGCCCGCGCTGAGTCTCTCACGAAGTGTGCGCGTCATGTTCTCTCACAACACTTCCACCGCTCATGCAATCAATCGAACTGGCGTTCTCTGATTGGCTCATCATCGCTCTGTATTTCGCCTTCGTGCTGGGCATCGGTCTCTACCTCAGACGGTACACGAAGAGCGAGACCGACTTCTTCCTGGCCGGCAGAAAGAACAGCTCATGGGTGGCCGGTCTTGCGTTTCTTTCCGCGAACCTCGGCGCGCTCGAGTTGCTTGGGATGACCGGCAACACGTTCAAGTACGGAATGTACGTCGCCCACTTTTATTGGATCGGCGCGATTCCCGCGATGCTCTTCCTCGGTATCTATATGATGCCTTTCTACTACAGCGGCAGGATCAAATCGGTCCCAGGATATCTTAAGCTCCGTTTCGATGAGAAGACACGCGTGCTCAATGGCGTTGCTTTCGCGATCATGACACTGCTCGTGTCGGGGATCAACCTCTACGCGATGGCGCTGGTTCTCCATACGTTTCTTGGCTGGAACTGGGACATCAGCATGTGGGTGTCCGCCGCGACCGTTGCCGCGTACGTGACACTGAGCGGTCTGCTATCTGCTATCTTTACAGAGATCATCCAGTTCTTCCTCATCTGGTTTGGACTTTTTCTGGTCTCCATCCTGGGCATCATCGAGATTGGTGGCATCGACCAAATCTTCCGGCGTGTTGACGAGCTCTACCAAACGGTCTCTTACACAACCTTGTGGTCGACCAGCGGTGATCCGATGCAGAACGGAATGGTAATCACATGGGGTGGCATCGTTCTCGGCCTCGGATTCGTCCTTTCGTTCGGATACTGGACGACGGACTTCCTTGTGGTGCAGCGGGCGTTCTCCGCCAAAGACCTACGCGCAGCCCGGATGACCCCCATTCTTGCCTCGTTCTTCAAGATGGCTGTTCCGTTCATCGTTATCCTCACCGGTCTCATCGCCATCGTGCTGGCAAACGACAAACATGCAGGATATGCGCTGCTTCAGGATGGGGGACATCTGAACTATGATTCCGCTCTGCCGCTCCTCATTGCGCGGTACTATCCGGAAGGACTTGTCGGCCTTGGCGTCACTGCACTGCTGGCGGGGTTCATGGCAGGACAGGCTGGCAACATCAGTGCGTTCAACACGGTGTGGACCTACGACATCTACCAGTCTGTTCTCAAGAAGGATGCTTCAGAGGAGCACCTCGTCTGGATGGGTCGGGCTGCGACGGTCGTAGGCATCCTGATTAGCATCGTCACGGCGTACTGGGCGAAGAGTTTTCCCAGCATTATGGACTACATGCAAGCGATTTTTTCCTGGGTGAATGCACCGCTCTTTGCCACAATGCTGCTCGGCATGTTCCTGAAATGGATTACCCCGAACGGCGCGTTCTGGGGGCTCTTGGCCGGGATGGGATCATCGTTCACCCTTTTTCTTGCAGTGAAATTCGAGTGGATCGAGGCACACCTCATCACCCTGTCTGGTGTAGCAAGCGACATGGCGGCCAACTTCTGGCGCGCGTGGTGGGCATGGCTCATCTGTTTTGTCGTCACCATCATCATCAGTCTCTTCACGAAGCGCAAGCCAGACGAGGAACTCGTCGGTTTGGTGAAAGGTCTGACTCCGCCGACCTCCGACCAGGGTGTGCCGTGGTATCGAAGGCCAGCGTTCTATGCTGTCCTCTCGCTGATCGTGCTGATCATTCTCAATATCTACTTCTGGTAGGAGCAGATCCGTGGAACATGAACAACCCAAAATGCGGCCCATTTGGTACTTCGTTGGGCTGATGTTGGTGGCGATGGGCGGAGTTGTGACGATTTCCGGAATCTCGCGGTTCTTCGTGCCGGCGGAGACAAGAACGGTTCTAGCCGATCTTCACCCGGACTTCTGGTGGGGGCTGGTCATGGTGATCGGGGGGGTACTCTTTCTTTTGACGAATCGAAAGACGACGGCAAGTTGACGAGCAGGAATTTGACGAGATGATTCGGCGGATTCAACAACTGTTTGCTGAACGCGTGCATGGGACGGAGCGACCACTGATGGTTCGATCTCCCGGCAGGGTCAATCTGATCGGTGAGCATACAGATTACAATGAGGGCTTCGTCCTGCCGGCGGCGATCGACAAGAACATAATTATGGCGGTCACGCCGCTGAATGATTCGCGGTTCCACTTCATTGCTGCGGACCTCAATCAGGAATATGTCGGTGACCTAGCTTCGGTGAAGAAATCACCGAACGGGTGGCCGAACTATCTGCTCGGCGTCATCGACCAGATGCAGAAGGTGGGGTATCCGATTCGAGGCTGTGCGGTGGTGTTCGGCGGCAACATCCCGATCGGTGCCGGGATCTCGTCGTCTGCTGCGCTGGAGTGCGGATTTGCGTATGCGCTCAATGAGCTCTTCGATCTCGGCATTGACAACCTTGAGCTTGTGCAGCTCTCGCAGAGGGCAGAGAACCAATTCGTCGGTGTGCACTGCGGCATCATGGACCAGTTCGTGAACATCTTCGGCCGCGACCGCAACGTCCTCAAGCTCGACTGCCGTTCGCTGGAGTACGAACTTGTTCCTTTCTCCCGCGACGACATTGAGATTGTCCTGTGCGAGACAGAGGTCCGCCGGGCGCTAGCGTCGTCGGAGTACAATGTGCGTCGGCAGCAGTGTGAGGTCGGCGTGAAGGCGTTGCAGCGCGTGAAACCGGGCGTCCGAAGTTTGCGCGATGTGAATCTGGATATGCTGCGGGAGCACAGGACTATGCTCGATCCGATCATTTACAAGCGTTGTGAGTATGTGGTTCGCGAAAACGCCCGAGTGCTTCAGGGTTGTGAGGATCTGCAGCGAGGCGATTTCCGGTCGTTCGGCCAGCGGATGGTGGAATCCCATGAAGGCCTTCGCGATGACTATCAGGTGAGCAGTACAGAGCTCGATGCGCTCGTTGAGCTCGCCACATCGGTCAGTGGGGTTCTTGGCGCGCGCATGATGGGGGCTGGATTTGGAGGTTGTACAATCAACCTTGTTGAAGAGCCAAGGGTACGTGAATTCGTTGACGTGGTGCGAGATCGCTATCATCAACCTACTGGAAAGAGCATAAACGTCTATGTGACGAGGATACAATCAGGAACATCGAAGCTCATCGACGAACGAATCCATGTTTAACCTATTGAGATGAAAGGAGGTGTGAAAAACCGGGGGGAGTGCCTACGGTTTGACAAATGGTTGTGAGGGTGATTGCGTGCTGGGAACGGTTTTGGTAGTAATGGGTAGAAGTTTGTTCGTATCAACTCACAAATCAAGAGGAGGCATGAAATGAGACCTCTGCATTCCTTAATCATGATCGCCTGTCTGGTGATCTTCTGTGCAACCGCTCTTTTCGCACAGGGGATTGAGACGATTGGCGGTCCCTACACAGCGGACGCATACACTGTGCTGCTGCTCCACTTCGACGGGAACTACAGCAACGCAGCAGCGGCCTTAGGGAAGACTGCGGCGAATGCCGTGCCGCACAGCACGAATCCGGCAAAGATCTACTTCCTTCCCAACACCGGTGTTGCCGGAATGGGTCAATGCGTCCGGATTGACAACTCGTCGATCAACGACTCAAGCTATATCACCGTCGACGACACTGCAGCCTTTGATATGACTGGCAGCTGGACGATCGAAGCGTGGGTGAACATCTTTACGTTCGGGGCCACCTCTGCTGACTACCGGTGGGTGCCGCGCGCGGTGATGAAGCCGGGTGACGATGTGTTCTATTTGCCGAATTACTGGCTCGAGATGTGGGGTGACAACCGGCTGTTCCACGCGGGCTTCTACACTACCGGAGGTCAATGGATCAGCCTTTCATCACCTAATAACATGTTTGTTCCTGGTGAATGGGTTCACCTCACCTTCATCCGGGATACGGCGCGCGCATTCATCGCCTGCATGGTGCACGATAAGGACAAGAACCTCAAAGGGTTCATCACAAAAGGATTCGACAAGACCAAAGACATTCCGCTGACAAACAGGCAGAAAGTGCACATTGGCTGGGCAGGTGCTGTCGGCATTGCGACCGCGAGCACCGATTCGTGGCTCGACGGCTTTGTGGACGAAGTGCGAATCAGTAACGTTGTGCGCAATTTCGCAGGACCTCCAGTCATTTCGAATGTGACGGTGTTACCGAATCAGCCGTCGACGTTGCCATCGTACCCGATCACGCTTACTGTGTTCCCGTTGAATGCTGGGGGAAGAATCACCAGCGCGATCCTGTACTTCAGAACAGAGAGTGTTGGATCATTCACGGGTTACGGCATGACCCCGTCAGGCACCAACCAGTTCACCGCGTCGATTCCGGGCCAAGCATTTGGGAAGAAGATCCAATACTATGTGAAGTGCACGGACGACAACGGGCTCTCATCCCTTTCGCCGACGGATGCTGAAGCTGCCACAAATCCAACGTACTATTCGTTCCTGATCTACCAGCCGAATGCCAAGACCCTCGACCTGACGTTTGAGGAAGGACCGGGGAAGACGCCCGTTGATCAATCCCCGAACAAAGCCAAGATCAAGACGCACAAGTACGTCGAGTACTCGACGGATAGACCAACGGGAGGTGGACAATACTCGTGGCTCCTGCAATCACATCCGGGTGTGGTAGTTGACTCGAACTGGGTCGAAGCGGAATCCCCGTTCCTGGCGGCTGAAGAATTCACCTTGGACGTTTGGGTCAAGGCTGACTCAGCGGACCTTCATGCCACGCGCATCATTATCAATCCGTCAAGCGAGCAAGACTGGAACAACGCCAACTTCGAGCTCAGTTTCCGAAACGGGCCACCGACCAACAAGCCAGTTTTTACTGCACGCTATTGGTGGGAAGGAGGAGGCCCGGCGACCCTGCAGGATAGCTTGCGGGCTTCAGTAGTGCACGGCGGGAAATGGCGACACGTTGTTCTCGAACGGAACAAGGCGAACGGCGCTTTTGCGATGTCGATTCGTGACGAAAATGATAACCTGATGTTCAAGAAGTCCATAACAGAGAGCAGAGCGCCAAGAATGGCCGGTGCTCCGCTTCGGATCGGTCGGTCGTGGTTCCTTGCTGACAATAACTGGTACGTGGCGCCGTTTAGAGGGAAGATCGACAACGTCAAACTCTACAACTATCCCGCTGCGGGTCTGACGACAGGTATTTCGGATGAGGATGGGAGCGAGATCCCATGGGCGTTCGACTTAGAGCAGAACTATCCGAACCCCTTCAACCCGACAACCCAAATCCGGTTTACCATTCCGAAGTTCCAGCAGGTCTCTTTGATCATCTATGACCTGCTCGGCAGGCAGGTGAAAACGCTCGTCAATGAGGAACGTCATGCAGGTCAGCACAAAGTCACCTGGGACGCGACAAATGACAAGGGTGTTCCCGTGGCCACAGGGGTCTACTTCTACCAGCTGAGAGCGGGTGATTTGACGAAGACTCAAAAGTTGCTGCTGATACGCTGATCTAGGATCTTTGGCGGAGGCTGGCACAGAACCAGCCTCCGCCGAAACAAAAAGCACACCAAGAGGATTGCTTATGATCAAGCGGTCAATTCTTGTTGCAGCATCTTGCCTTGTGTTTGGTCTGTGTGTGAACAGCTGTCGGACCGGGGTTGAGCCCTCGCCGAGCCCCGGTATCGTGCGGGTAACGCTGAAATCGATCGAAACGGATACGACCATCATCATCCAAAATGATACCTCGCGATTCTCAAGGTGGGATGAATTCTATCTGTATATCTCGCAAGGAAAGATCTATCGAGGTCACAACCATGCACTGCTGTACGCGGAACCCAGCATCGCGCGTGTTCCTGGAGATACGGTCAACATTATTAGACGCGAGTGGCTGAGTGGTGTTCCGATCAAGCCGACCGACTTTACTGAAATCAACACCAGAAACAGCCGGTACATCAAGTATGTGATCCTCGAATCATATGTTCCCCCAGGGGAATACGACTCGCTCGCATTTGCCCTCACGGCAAACGAAATCCTGATTTTTCTCCCCAAGGTTTACATGAACCCGGTTCAGCTTCCGCCGGGGACTCATCCTCAAATGCAATTCCCGGCCAAGATCACTGTCAATGAAGGGCGTGTTACGCAAGTGGACCTGGAAATCTTCCCCTTCAGTTCGCTCTATCGGTACCGGGATTCGTATTTGTTTGGGCGGAAGATCCGAGTCGCCAGTGTTGAGAATCTGTAGAAGAAAGACAATCAAAACACGGCGTGCGTGTGTTACCTCAATGCTTCATTATGACTCCAACACCGTGGTGCTGCTATGATTCAACAGATACGCTATGTTGTCCCATTCCTCGTCGTGAGCTTGGTGCTCTTGTGGCTCTCATGCGAACGGCCCACCTCGCCGCCTCATCCCAATAGTCCTCCCGACACGAGACTCGCGAACATTCCGAAGGACACCGATACTGTTTTTGCTCTGGTGACGCTGAACTGGAGCGGCGGGGATGATGACGGATTTATCGCGAGGTATCAATATCGTTGCTTCACCTATCATCTCGTGCCCGGCACGAACAACAACTGGGCATTATTCGATTCAACGAGCTGGACCGATACGACTGCATCGAGTGTCACAATTGCATTCAATTCAACTGAGCCATTGAATCGCCAGCGATTCCTCGTCCGCGCGATTGACAACGATGGTGATGCGGATCCATCGCCTGCCGAAAAGATACTCTATACGACCAGAACTGCTCCACCCATCACACGAATTGCCACCCCTATACAGAATGCCGTCGTTCTCGTCGTTGATCATGTGACAGACTGGTGGTCTGGAGTACCGTTGGTTTTCAGCGCTGTGGACCCTACCAAAGGCGGGAAGGTGGTGGACTATGCGTGGTCAGCAGACGGGGGGCCATGGAATTGGCTAACGGACACTTCACTCTACATTCCTCCCAACAAGTTCAAACCTCCGTTGGACGGGATGCACACCATCAAGGTGACGTCCCGCAACAACACCAACCTCGTGGATCCGATCGGGGATTCCGTTAGCGTTCGGTTAATGATACCGCCGTTCGACAAGAAGGTCTTGATTATTGATGAGACAGACGAGTTCAATAATCCGTTTATCACATTCGGCATCCAAGACTCGACGGTGGATCAATTTTATGCCGACGTGTTTCCAGGCTCGGTTTCGTGGGATTTCAAAAAGAATGGGATGCCACCGCGGGAAGTGCTCGGGCAATACAAGATCCTGGTTTGGCACGCTGATGATGTACCGGCAGTCGTGCCGCACAAGATTTCCGACCCCAGGAACATTGCCGTCTTCACGGACTATCTGAAGGTAGGCGGAAAGTTCCTGATGAGTGGGTGGAGAATCCTGAAGTCGTTTGCGTATTACAGCAACTTCCCCTTTACGTTTCCCCGCGGGACATTCGTTTACGATTACTTGCACATCTATACTGTCGATGAGACTCAGATCATGGGTGACTGTCTAGGTGGGGTAGGCAAGCCAGGGTCGTTCAGTGATTTCAGCGTTGATTCGGCGAGGCTTGCTTTCTTCCCGTATGACGGGAAGTTGGCGCAGGTGAACCTCATCACCAAGATGGCCGGGTTTACGGAGATTCTCTATTCCTACAAGAATGCGGACAACAGTCCGTTCGTGACGTACCGCGGAAGGCCCATCGCACTTCGGTACTACGGAACGGTGTTCGACGCGGTCGTGCTGGGATTCCCGATGTATTTCATCAGGAAAGATGATGCGAAAGTAATGGCGCGGGAGATTCTTCAAAGTCTTCATGTCAATTGAGGATGTGATATGGTTAGAAGTGCTTTCAGCCTGAAAGGAGCGGCGGCGGTCGTCCTAGGATTGCTGTTCTGGTGCTGGGATGTGACGCCGCTTGTGGCACAGAGCACGGGCAAGATCGCCGGAACAGTTCGCGATAAGCAGACCGGTGAGGCCCTCGTCGGCGCGAACATCATCGTCAAGGGAACAACGCTTGGCGCAGCGTCTGACGAAAATGGTTTCTACTATATCCTCCGTGTCCCCCCTGGAACGTTTGAGCTGCAGTTTTCCATGGTTGGGTACCGAATCACGACTGTCCGAGGAGTTCGTGTGCAGATCGACCTAACATCGGAAATCAACGTTCAGTTGGAGCAGAAGTCCGTCGAGATGGGAGAGGTGGTCGTTGTGGCCGAGCAGAAGATGGTTCAAAAGGATGTGACGTCCACGCGGCGGCTGGTTTCGAGGGAAAACATTCGCGAGACTCCGGGCCTTGAATATACGACGGATATCTTCAAGCTGCAGGCGGGCACGATTCTCTCAAGCGTGCCGCAAACACTGAAGCTGGCTGACGGGACTCAGCTTCAGGTCCGTGACGAGAGTCTGAAAGACATTCACATTCGCGGTGGGCGCGGCGGTGAGATCCTCTATATGGTCGACGGCATGCCTGTGACCCATCCCATTTACGGCGGACGCAGCGTTGTGGACTTGAACGTGGTGGACGTCGAGAGCGTTGAGCTGCTGACGGGAGCATTCAACGCTGAGTACGGTCAGGCACAGTCGGGAGTTGTGAATATCACCACGCGCACCGGAGGAGACATTCTCAGGGGGGGGCTAGAATACAAGACAGATGAGCTCAGAGTTTTGGGAGAATCGTACAACACGCACTACGGCTCGTTTTACCTTGGGGGTCCAGAACCGATCACTCGACAGCTACTCCCCGCATTGGGAATGACAATACCGGGCGGCGTCACCTTTTTCATTTCTGGAAATGGGACGTTGACGAACACTCCCTATGATAATCACCGGAAGCGAGAAAAGTTTGCTTTGTTCGGTCTGCAGGTGGAAGAAAAGCAGGAGAATACTCAGAATCTGAACGCCAAGATAAACTATGATATCTCGCCGGAACATCGATTGACGTTGAGCTACCACGGCTCGTGGAATCAGTGGAGCAGGTTTGATTGGCTCTGGAGGGACTATCCTGACAGAACCATTGGCTTCAAACGCGCAAACCACGCCGTCAATCTTCAGATCAATCACGTGCTATCAAAGTCCACATACTACAATGTGAACCTCGGCTACCTCGGCGTGGCATACAAAAGCTCGTGGAACGGGAAGAGACCAGTTGATTTTTGGGTCCAGGACGGCACCGGGAGGTTGTTTTCCACTATTGCTGCTCCGCAGGTCGATCCGCGCACCGGCTTCTTTGACGAGCGTGGAAACGAGAACATCTGGCGAGACGACCTCACAAAAACGTTCGCATTCAAGGGTGACTTGACCTCGCAAGTCCATCCGGCACACCTCATCAAGACCGGAATGGAGATACGCTACAATGACATCAGCTACATCGACATTCAGGACGGCGGGGTCAAGCTTTCGAGATATGGTCAGGGTATAGATTCCATTCCTCCGCCCGGGCCATTCCCTGAGTTCGGTCAGAACCGATGGGTATTTCAGGTGAAACCTACGGTGGCGGCCGCGTACCTTCAGGACAAGTTTGAGTTGGAGTACCTCATTGTTAATGCCGGTCTGAGGTTAGATGGGTTCGCGTTAGGCTCGACGGTGATGCAACGTGATTGGCAAAGAACCTGGGAGAGAGCAACCGGGCTCAAAGCCGGCTGGAAGCCTGTCATTTACAAATTTAGTCCGCGGTTTGGGATCTCTTTCCCGATATCAGAATACACGGTTGTTTTCTTCTCGTACGGTCATTTCAATCAGCTTCCCGAATTGCAGTTCTACTATCGAGATCCGTACAGTGGCGGATTCACGGGGAATCCGAGCCTTGATTATGAACAGACCATCCTATATGAGTTCGGTTTCACACATCAATTGTCCGATTTCTGGGCAATCGACATCAAAAGCTACGCGAAAGACATCTCGAAACAGGTTGGGACCACGCTCGTGTTTGGCAAAGAAGGCATACCAGTAGAGTTATATGATAACAGAGGTTACGCGCGTGCTCGAGGTCTGGAATTTGAGTTGAACAAGAGATATTCAGATTTTGTCTCGGGGAGAGCAACCTACACCATCCAGTGGACCAGCGGCTATTCCTCATCTGCATTCGATGACTATATCCGGTCTCAGACGAACTTTCCGTACCCCATACGAGAACGTCCTCTCGGATGGGATGTCCGACATCAAGTAATCTTCCAAGGCACCCTGGCCGCGGGCGAGAGTCAGAATCCGTCGCTGTTTGGGCTTGAGCTTCCGGGCAACTGGAATTTGACCGTGCTGTACAGGTTCTCTACGGGTCAACCGTATACACCGGGTGAGGCGACGATTAATCCCGTGGAGGCACAGAAACGGGAAAACACCGCGACAGGTCCATCATTTTCATCCACAGACCTGAAATTCGAAAAAGGACTTTCGATCTTCGGAGCTCGTGTTGCGTTCACGCTCGATATTTTCAACCTTTTCGACCAGAAGAACATCCAGATGAGCTATGGATTCAATACGTGGACCGGCAAACCGTTCAGGTACGGGGATGTGGAGCGTCCACAACCGAATTTCTATGATTACTATAGAATGATCAGCATCATGGATCCTCGCCAATTCTCCACTGGCCGGACAACGAAACTCGGAATACGAATGGATTTCTAGTTTGGATGCGATTGATGGAAAGGGGAAGAGATAGCCACATGCTTACTCGGTACAGGAGCCGGACGGTTTTGTTCTTGGTCACTGTGTTCAGTGCGGCGCCACTTTTTGCCCAGTTTGTGAAACTCGATTGGAAAATGCATAACGTTGGCAAGGTGCGCCAGGTGATCACAAATATGGGGACCTTGGACAAAGGCAGAACGAATTTCCCCGGTTTGATTTACTCTGAGTTTCCGCCGGGAAGCGACGAGGAACATCTCTATCAAGGAGGACTGTGGATTGGAGCTGTCACTCAAACGGGGGATACTTTAGTTTCGACGACTGAAACGCATTACACGCCGCACGAGTTCTACCCCACTTCCGCTTCGTGGGACACTATTTGGGTCGCATCGAAGGGCGACACGCTGCCTATCCCTTACTGGCCGAACTACGTGGGCCTATCCGATCAGGACTTCATTTGCCGCTACAGTGATTACAATGTATTGAACATCGATAATCACGCGCCGCTCTATCTGGATGTGACTCAGACGAGCCATGCCTGGAGCTCACCTCCAGTTGATGAGTTCATCATCTTCAAGTATTTCATCGTTCCCAAGAAGTTTCCATTGAAGAATGTGTACATAGGTTTCTGGATGCACAGCTCGATCGGAAACATCAATGCAAGCTACAATTTTATCGACGAGTATACCTATTATTTCCCCGATCATCACATGGCAGTCGCCGAAGACGTACCGTACGGAGACGACGGCACGGCTATCAGCCCAATTGGGTTCAAGGTGCTGAGCCCTGCCCACGGAGGTCTGAAGTGGAGCTTCAAATACTATGAGCACGAAGAACTCCCGAGCAGAGATCCTGAGCTGTACAGAGAGATGTCAAGCGGAACGATCATGCCTAATCGCCTCGATCCTGCTCGTGCACACATCATTTTCGGTTTCGGTCCTTTTGAGTTAGATGTGAATGACACGATAAAGGTCGAGATGGCCGAGGTCTTCGGTTACGGCATGAAAGGCCTTTTGAAGAACGCGGATTATCTGAACTTTTTGAAAAGCAAAGGTTTTAGGGTCCCGTCAGCCCCACCTAGGCCAATTTTCAGAGTCGCAACAGGGAACAAAGAGGTCCGTTTCGACTGGCGCCCATTAGACGATCGCACGAACCCCGAACTCTACGAAGATCCTTCGCGAGGTGATACCATCCGAAAACCGTTTGAGGGATATCGGCTGTACAAGAGCACGAAGGGGCCGAATGGCCCATGGACTCTATTGGCCGAGCACGATGTCATTGATGACATCGGTTTCAACACTGGGTTGCAGTATGAGTACAGAGATGTCGGGCTTCTGAACAACGTAGAGTACTATTACACGCTGACCGCCTACTCGAAGCCGGATGCCGTAATCAATTTCCCTTCCCAGGAAACAAGCTTATCGTCGAATGCAAAGACCGTTGTTCCTGGTGTGGCGCCACCACAGACGGTCGGCGAAGTCGCGGTCGTGCCGAACCCATATCGTGGGGACATCGCTTACAGCTCCTACAACCCGCCGTGGGAGCGTCCGCAGGGAACTCGGCCCTGGTGGATGGAACAGGATCGCCGAATTCAGTTCATCAATTTGCCCGAACAATGTGAGATCAAGATCTACACACTGGCAGGCGATCTGGTCAACACCCTTCGGCACAACGATCCGAACAGAGGGTTTGAGGATTGGAATCTTACGTCATCCGTCGGACAGGCCATTGCCAGCGGCATCTATTTGTTTTCTGTTGAAGATTTGAAGAACGGAAACGTGCAAGTGGGGAAGTTCGTAGTCTTGAAGTAAGAACAAGCTCTACGTACTCAACCTATGCACGGACGGATTTTCACGCACGAAGTCGGAAAGACACCATAAGATGACTGCACGCGCTCTTAAAAGGCTTGTTCTTCTGAGTATCGGCGTCATGCTGGCCGGGACAATGTTTGCACAGAAGGCCAAACTTGATTGGAAGGTGCACAACGTGGGGAAGGTGCGGCAGCTTGTGACAAATATGGGAGCGTTGTGGAGAGCGGTCACTAACTATCCTGGGCTCATTTATTGTGAATTCCCTCCTAGCAGTTACGAGGAGCACATCGGCGAAGCTGGTATCTGGATTGGAGCAATTTCTGGAAATGATACACTGGTTTCGGTTACAACAAGCTGGCATTCATCGTTTGAGTTCTATCCGGGCTCGGAGTCATCGGATACCATTTGGGTTGTTGAGAAAGGGGATACTGCAAGAATCCCATACCGTCTGAACCACGTTGGTGTATCGGATCAGGATTTTGTGTGCCAATACAATGACTACAATCCAGTTAGCCAGAGAATCAGTGAGCACACACCGTTGTATTTGGACGTTGTTCAAGAGAGCTATGCATGGAGCTCGCCACCGTTCGACGAGATCATCGCTTTTCGTTTTCACATCATACCAAGGCGAACCTCTCTCAAGGATGTCTACATTGCGTACTGGCTTGACGGCAATGTTGGCACTCGCGTAGAAGGATGGGGTTTTGCTCTCGACGATCGTTCAATCTATGACTCCACTCAACATCTGGGGATAGCTGTCGATCGACCGGGGGGCGTAGATGGTTCGGCATACAGTCCGATAGGCGTCAAAATCTATCCCCCGAAAAACGTGGGCTCGCACTCGCTACGGTGGACATTCAACTGGATTCAGGATCCCAACTTCGGTCCTCCAAGCAGAGATCCGCTGAGATACTTGGATATGTCAGCCGGCATGATTATGCGCGATCAAGAGGACTATGATGGTTCACAGTTTTTCATCGCTTTCGGGCCTTTTCAGTTGCTGAAAGGGGATACGGTTTGTTTCATGGCTGGTCTTGTTTTTGGTAAGGGCCTGGAAGGCATATACAAAAATGTCGCCTTGCTAGACTGGCTTGAGGAGAGAAACTTCAGGGTACCTTCGCCGCCGCCTAAACCGCCGCTCCGAGTGTCAACGGCAAATAAAAGCGTGACACTCACTTGGGAACCCCGTCCTGGAGATGTCAATCCGGAGTTGTATGAGGATCCCTACCGGGCTGATACCGTGAAGAAACCGTTTGAGGGATATCGGCTGTATAGAAGCACCAGGAGTCTTGACGGTCCTTGGACGCTCTTGGCGGAGTACGACATTGTGAATAACGAGGGTTATAACACAGGTCTGCAATATGCGTACAAGGACGAGGGTTTGTTGAACAACGTGGAATACTACTACACGGTGACGGCATTCTCGATGCCTGATCGTGTTATCAACTTTCCATCTCGGGAAAGCAGCTTAGGCGCCAATGCCCGAAGCGCCGTGCCTGGAGCGGCGTCGATGGAAAACGTTGGCGATGTTGCCGTTGTGCCGAATCCATACCGCGGTGATATTCCTTACAATTCCTACAACCCACCATGGGAAAAACCACAGAGCACCCGACCTTGGTGGATGGAGCAAGACCGGCGCCTTCAGTTTATCAATTTGCCGGAGCGGTGTGAGATCAAAATCTTCACGTTGGCTGGCGACCTTGTGAGCACCATTCGGCACGACAACCCGAACAAAGGATTTGAAGATTGGAATCTTACGTCGTCGGTCGGACAGGCAATTGCGAGCGGGATCTATCTCTTCTCGGTTGAAGATCTCAAGAATGGTCAGATGCAAATAGGGAAGTTCGTGGTCATCAAATGATGACGGCAACGATTAGAATCATGTGAGTGTGAGGATTACTATGATTCGTAGGATCTTTGGTTTTGTGGTGCTTCTTCCTGCCCTACTCTATTCCCAATACAATCGCCCCGGGAGCACCGACGCACAGTTCCTGAAAATTGGCGTGAGCCCACGAGGGACGGCGATGAGCGATGCCTATATCGCCGCAGTGAACGGTGCCGAAGCAACGTACTATAACTCGGCCGCCCTGCCTTGGATGCAGGGAACGGACGTTGTGTTCAACCATACGATGTGGTTTGCGGGAATCAACCATGAGTTTCTTGCCGTCGCCCGCAATTTCGGTGATCTTGGAGCGCTCGGCTTGTCGTTCACCGGACTGTATACCGACGAGATGAAGGTGCGGACACCACTTCAACCTGAGGGCACCGGAGAAACATTCTACGCGGGCAACTACCGGTTCGGTCTCAGCTACGCACGAAACCTGACGGACCGGGTATCGTTCGGCGCGACGATCAGTTACATCACGATGTCCCTCTACTCCGGTTTTTCTGCGAACGCGTTTTCCCTTGACATTGCTACGCTCTATGTCTCGAATTTCCGCGGGTTCCGATTCGGCATGCAGATCGGTAATTTTGGTTCGAGCATCCAATACGTCAACGAGTCGTATCCACTGCCGACAAATTTCACGTTTGGACTTGGCATCAATGCCATTGACGGGGAGACTCAGAAACTCTGGATCAGTGGTTCTGGCGTGAAACCGAATGAGGGCCAGCCGATGGCACAAGTGGGCACTGAGTGGAACTATCTGAATATGTTCTTCCTGCGTGCTGGCTACCGACTGAACCACAGCGTTGCCACGTATTCGTTCGGGGGCGGTGTGCAGTTCGATGTGAGCGGTTATCGGATGCGAGCAGACTACTCGTACAGCAACTTTCTCTTATTGGGTGCCGCTCATCGGTTTGGCGTCGGATTTGCATTTTGAGCTGAGTCGGTACCGAGCTGACCTGATCTATGTGCGGCGCGGGCTTGGCGATGTTGCTTGAGAATAGGCATCGACGATGTTGGCGCGTCGGCAGACGTGGCAAGGAGTTGAAATGAGAAAGCAGTTGCCGCCGCTGGATCGAAGTTCGTGGTTGATGTTCTTCAGACCTCTCCCCCCATTCGCTCTCGCCCATTGACTTGACAACAGTGTTCAACTAGGAGGTATTCACTCAACGGTCTTATTCCATCAACAATAAGCGTCTTGAGAAGGAAGAACTGCTTGAGGATCGCATCATTTGTTTTCTGGCTCGCGGTGCTGGGAGCTTGGTCGTGCCTCAGTCCCGCGCAGGGTCTATCCATCTCAGCTCCCGACCGGCCGATCGCTCTGCCGTCAGCATTCCCAGCGAATACGTACACCCCACACGGCTACATCGACAACCCCTATCACAGCATGGTCTTTAATCGCAGCGGTGTCGTTCGGTCATTTCCGCCGCTTGGATTTGGATGGTGGCGTGCTGAATTCAGGGGGAACTATGGTGGTGGGGTCCGAGATCACGTAAACTATCTTTCGCTGCTGCAGGTAAGCGTCACTTATGGCGGGAAAACCTTCCTGCACCCGGAGGATTTCGGGAAGCATCAGAGTGAACTCTACTCTGCCTATCATACCAAGCACATGATGAGCTACGACTGGAAATGTGATTCGATTGTCGCCAGTCTGAAGTATTTCTTGCCACGCGAGAATACGCTTGCCTGTCTCGTCGAGCTGCGGAACGTCAGCACGCGAACTCAGGAGATAACGCTGCACACAACGAATATCTACGAAATAGGAGATCTCAGGTGGTGGGGGAGCGATGGGCTCACAGCCAAGCATTCACCGGAGCTTGACGCAGGAATCACCAAAGTATGGGCGTATGGGGATGTCTTTGTCCTGGGTTCAAGTCTCAAATGCGTCGCCTACACGGCGACCGACAGCGAAAAGGAGTGGGAGCGATGGATCCAGAGTGGTGATCACACAACAATTCCAACGGCGTTCACACGCGGACGCGGTCCGTTGTGGATGGCGCAGAGATACCTGGTGACAATACCGGCCGGCTCTGGTCGGTCGGTTCTCGTTTGTTTGAGCCGCGGCAAGAATGAACAATGGGCCGCCGATGAACTCAAAACTGGGTTCAAGCTCGCACTGGAGAACCTCCGAAAGCAACTCAAAGAGGATCAAGAATTCTGGTCTCGCTGCCCCATATTGGTCGGCGACTGGCCAGAGACCTGGAAGCGCGGATGGGTATACGATTTCGAAACGCTGCGAATGAACGTGCGGCCACCAAGCGGGATCTTTAGGCACCCCTGGGATGCAATGCAGATTCACTCTCCACGCGTTGTCCTAGGTGAGACGAGTCTCGACATGATGACCCTTAGCTATGCCAATCCAGGGCTTGCACAAGAAGTCATCTACGGAACGTTTGCCGATGCTTTAGCGCCGAACGTTCCCTGTGCACGGGAGGATGGCAGCGTCAACATGATTTCATCCGATGGTTCCGAATGCGGCACGGCGCCGATGTGGGGATATCCGTTTCATGTCATCCAATCGATCTACCTTGCGACGTTGGATAGCGCGTGGATCAGAAATCTCTATCCCCACCTCAAAGCCTACATCGAATGGTGGCTCGAGCATCGCACGGATGAGGATGGCTGGCTGCACTGCAACAATAGCTGGGAGTCCGGTCAGGATGGGTCGAAGCGCTTTCTCGTTGCTGAGAGCAACGCGGGCGCCGTGGCAGATTTCGTGCGCACGGTGGATGTTGAGGCGAGCATGGCCGAGGCTATGCAAACGATGGAATTGTTCGCCGCCGTGGCGGGCAAATCGATGGATCTCCCTTGGTGGCGGACGCTTGCAGATCGCCGGATCAAGAACACGCGCCAGATGTTTTTCGACGGATGGTTTCGAGATGTCCATGCACGAACGAAGCAACCGATCATCCTTCAAAACTACTTCGACGTGATGATGCTTACGCCTGTCACGTGCGGCATTGCGACGGCCGAGCAAATCAAGGCGGTGAAGCCGATGTTCCAATACTTCCGGGCAAACCCTGGACATTGGCTCGAATGGCCTCCGCATCTCATCACGTTCACCGAGGCAGCATGGAACGCTAGTGAGTCGTTGGTTGCATCCGAGATCGTCGCCGAGACGGCTGATCGGGTCTACGCAAGGACCGATGCGCGCGAAGTTCGATTCAAAGATGAGGCTGACCGCTTCTCCTACCGAGTGGCCGGTGTAGCCAATGAATTCTGGCCTGTGAAAGACCGTCCGGCAGGAGGGGAAAATTACGGATGGGGAGCGACACTGCCGATGCACATCATACGAACCATCGTTGGCTTTCGAGAGAAAGAAAATGAGTCGGCAACAGAATTCTTCCTCGCACCGTTCCTTCCGAAGACTTTCGTCGAGGCCGGGAAGCGATACGTTGTCAGGAATCTTCACTACAGAGGGGTCGCTTTTGAAGTAACCTACGAATTTGAAGAACTGGAGCGAATGAAAATCACGTTTGAATATCGCTCCCCCCGTCCTACAGCGGTGACTGTGCGCAGCAAAAGTGGCAATGAGGTATACAAACAAAAGGATAAGAAGAAAACTAATGTTCTTTCTTTCCAAGGCTTAAACGGAAATGCTTACGTTCTGAGACTAGATTAGTTCTGTTGATGGCATCATGAATCGAAAGAGGATCACTTCCGTCATTGTCTTACTTCCTTTCACGTTGTCACTTCGGCTCAACGCGCAAACGCGTGATTCGGTCTTCTATGTAAACTTTGTTTATCACTCTGATGGTTCACTGTGCACTCATAAGGCTCCTGCGGCCACGTTCGTCTGCTACCTGAATGGAGACCAAAGCAAAGTGCTGACCGAGAATGCGCCGCGTTGGAGTCTATCAACTGATCCCAACATCGATGGCAAGGGCACATTCGGAGTCGAACTTGGCAACTTCGCCAATCCGGGTCTGAAGGTTGGAGACAGCGTCTTCATCCGCTTCACCTGCAGTGCACGAGGGGAGCAAGCGGTGCTTTCTGACTTGATGAGCAACATTCCGTTGCAGCGATTTCCCCTTTTTCTGAATCTTGTCCAGAAGAACATTCCAACGCAACCCCAAAATGTCAGATTATCGCTCAACTCTGAAAAACGTCGGGTGATCCAGTGGGATTCGGTTGCCGGTGTATCGTACGCCCTGTACCGCCGCGATTTTTCAGATACGTTATCGAACGGAAAGCCACGTAGTCTCTACCAGCGGCTCGCGTCAAATCTCACGACTGCTACTTACGTTGATTCCACTACGCATGGAAGTTACTATCACGGCTATATCGTTTTCGCCATATCGAGTGGTGGAGATTACAGTATGCCATCGAGAGAAGTGACCGAGCCTGATACGATCTCATTTTCACTCAGCGTTCTTCCTCGCGCCACCACAGTTATCCTCTCGTGGAATCCCTTACCCGACTTGGGTCATCTCATCAAAGGCTACAACATTTACCGGCGTTCCGAGAGCGGTTCATACGATCAGCCCGTCGGTTACTGTGGCTTGGATACGACGTTCATCGATTCTCGTTTGCCGCTCGGCACAAGACTTTATTACAGAGTCAAAGGAAGAGTAGACGCCAAGAAGGAATTGGGTGAGTCGAGCGAAATCTTCGTGACGACCCTAAATTCCAGAGAAGGACTTTACGCATATGCCAATCTCAAGGTTGCCGTTGTGATTTACAGGAACACCAATCGCGGTTCTATCTCGGATGTGGACGTTGCTAAGATTCGCACAATGCTTGAAGCTGGCAGACTCTTCTATTGGCGGAATTCCGGGATGAAACTCAACACGCCGTTCGCTTACTATCTCATTGATGCCTTCCAGGATTTTCCCAATCCAGGTGATTATGCGGTGAATCGGACAGCGAGCGATCTTCAAGCGCTGGGCGTTATGAACACACAGTATGATATTGTTTTTCGCATTTCGCCTGCAACAAGCGGGTATTGGTCTTTCGGTGTGTTGAATTTGAATTTACCCGGACCGATACGCAGCACAGGCTTTTCCCATTCAGTGTGGCCTGTCGGGACGGGCGTTCGATTTCCCGCCTACCAAACTGGCATCAATTTCGGACTGACGTGGATATTCATCCACGAAGTGCAGCACGCTCTCGACGCGCTCTATGACGTGAACGGTGAGCCCGATATGTACCACGGTGACCGACCATCGGATTTTCCTGTTGCCTCGGGCGAGCATCTGGATTTCCAAGCAAAGATGTTTCGTGCTTTCAATTCATACGAGAGGTTGCTACCTGAATGGGGAGGAATCTACGAAGCGGTTGATGCAGATAAGGATGGTTTTCCGGACAACGATTCCCTTCTGCCGTTGGACGAAGCGCGCTTCCGCAGCAGTACTTCAAACGCCGATACGGACGGAGATGGGTACTCTGACCGGCAAGAAGCTTTGGATGGTATCTATAGCGGAAGCGATCCTAATAATCCTGACACGGACGGCGATGGAATTCTCGACGGGAATGATCCCTACCCGCGTTATCGTGTGAACACTGTTATTCCAGTTTTTACTCCGACGCTGGACGGTGTCATCGAGAACGGCTGGCATCTGGCGAGTGACACTGTGAGTTTTTCCCCTGCTGGGTATGATCCGAAACTTTACCTTAATCACGATGACAATTATCTGTACGTCGCCATTAGCCTGAGCAATATTGGACTTCCCCAGCTCCAGTTTGATTTTCAGGGGGACGGATGGTGGTGGGGGAGCGCGAATACGATTCTGTCGATCAACCCATCACAAGGACGATTCACCGAGTTTCGATCGTGGGACGCAAGCCCCGAGGTTCAAGCCTATGCTGGGACACTGAACCAATTTGGTGGGATGTGGGATGACGAAACGGCCTATCAACAACGATTTGATCGACGGGTGATCGATCCCGCCTCAGTGATTCTGAAAGTCAATTTCAGTTTCCCTACGACTCAAGTTGAACTGGCGATTCCAAAAAGCGATCATGCCGGCTTGACCTTGGCGGCCGGAAGCAAGATCGGATTGAATATCACGTATTCCAGCGTGAAGAATGTTGCGGAGTTTTGGGCATCTACATTCGACCGCTACGGCCTTCTCAATTTTGTTGTTGGCACACTCGTGAGCGCGGATCAACCGAAACCGGCAGAAAGATCCGTCTCGACGTTTTCACTTGGGCAGAACTATCCCAATCCCTTCTCCGCCAAAGGCGGATCCGCCTCTGGCGGAAACTCCGAGACAAGTTTTGAGTTTCGAGTTCCAAGTTCTGGGTTCGTCAGTCTCAAGATATTCGATATCCTTGGCCGGGAAGTGGCGGTTCTCGTGAGCGAGGAGAAATCCGCAGGCCAGTATCGGGTGACGTGGGATGCATCAAACTTCGCGAGTGGTGTGTACCTGTACAGACTACAGGCAGGAAGCTTCGTTGAAACGAAAAGGATGATGCTCTTGAGATAGGGGAACTCTGCATCAGACAGGCAAGAACTCTAATGAAATATTCCTGCTTGATCTTTCTACAGATTGCATTCTTCTTCTCCCTGCGAGCACAGGGAGAGAAACCGTTTCTCTCCAAGCTTACAGCAACCAAAGATAATCCGCTGTACACAACCTACGCGGCTGCGCTGAGCCGGTCAGGATTCATCGTCGATGAGGGTTACCAATTCGTCTGGTACGATGATGTCAAGGGGTTGAATTTTGAGACCGACACGGGAGGTGACCTTTGCCTCGGATTCAAGCTGAACGGGAGTTTTCGCTTCCTGCTGAATCAGTTTCATAGCGCACCGGTGATTACAACGTCGTACAGTGACCTGGTGAAGTACCGCTTCTATCCCTTTGAAAATATCAGCGTTGAGATTTTCTTTCTGGTGTACAGTTCACGCATTGCCATTGAGGCTATCACCATAACGAATGACGGCACGAGCGGTGTTCAGATAAGCGTCTATCCATTCCTCCACCACAGGAACGACGTCATTAGCGATGTTGGTCTCATATCTGAGTATGATGGATTGATCTTCCGGCATAAAGAGCGGCCGGACGGTTGGACCATTGATCACGGCGTTCCATATCAGGAAGATCTCTTGAACGTCTATATCATCGATTCCCCGGTCGATGCCTATGGCGTTTATTCAGAGTTGGGCACGCCAACCCAAAGTGAATCCCACTCCTCACTACGAAAAACCGCAGCCGATTATTGCGTCGAGCGGGGAAAGGTTTACCACGCAGATAGCTCCCTCTGTATTCATGTGCCACCTCGAGCACAGCAATTTGTGCTGCATAATGGAACCGATGCTGAAATCCTCACAGAAGAAGCTCCCAAATGGGGGGTCCCCAGTCCCAATATTCCTGGTGACGGTTGGCAGAGTTGTGAATTGGGCAACTTCAGGTATCCATCCATCGCCCAGGGAGATTCGTTCGTTGTCTTTTTCACGTGTGCCGCCACGGAACAGCAGGGCATAGGAAGCGGATCAATACCCACCTTGCCTGCCGCTGGAGGCGTGCAGACGGATATTCATGTAACCGGGAAAACGTTGCCACCGACCCCACGCAACTTTGGTATTCATTTTTCCCAAAATAATGCTAGCGCAGTAATTCGGTGGGATTTCGTATCGGGCTGTTTCTACAGTGTATATCGACGGACTGACGCAACCCCGGGGCGATATGATCGTATCGCTGACTCTCTCACCAGCACCGGCTATTTAGATATTGGACTGAATCCCGACAGTACATATGGATATGTTGTTGTCGCCCGTGATTCTTCCGGAAGGCTTAGCAGCCACTCCGCCGAGGTTGGAAATATTCGACACCGATCGGCGAAGTTTCTTTCAGATGTGTTGAATGCCTCGCTGTACAGTACGATTCCATCCGGGGGTATGAAAGTAGCAGCGCTCCAGAAGAACTTTTCACTGCAGGCAGGAGAAAGTGCATATCTAAGAATCATCCGCGGCGTCTCAGAAGCTAGCAGCAATGTGAACGATCTCATTGCAGCATGCCGGGACTTGCGCACGACCGACATACAGCAATTTGTTGATGCGGACGAGCAAGCGTACAGCCGAATTCCGCGTGTGACCCTCTCCAATTCTGATTATGAAATGGTCTATTGGAGCGCATTTTCGCTGCTTCAACAATGCATGCTGCCGCCCGAAGGCAAGTGCGGCTACAACTACTATGTTTTTTCTCGCGAGCCTCAGTGGGGATGGGGACACGGCGGTCAGGTGTTTCATGAGAGTCTCTCAATGCTCGCGTACGCGTATATGGACGCGGCAAGCGCGATGAATTCCCAGCGAATCTATCTCGAACGACAGCGTCAAGACGGATACGTCAATTACCGGACTGGACCGTATCTTGATGAGACAATTCCCTACAACGATCAACTGACAACCTCTGCTCCCTGGTATGCTTGGGAGAACTGGGAGATCTACAGGATTACGAAGGACTTGGATTTCCTGCGTGAGATGTATCCATCGAGTACATCGTTCTACGACTATTTGGTGAAGCACCGGGACAGCGACGCAGACGGCTTGTGCGAATGGGGCGCCCACGCTGTGCTGGAATCTGTGCGCGACGGTCACGTTGCGGTCTGGGATCAAGTCGGATGGCCGAGCAATTTCGAATGCCTAGATCTGAATGTTATGTTGGTGAATGAATCTCGTTCACTAGCAGAAATGGCGGAGGCACTTGGAGATTCCTCCGGTTATGTCCATTGGATGCAGGAGACGAAGGCTCGAACTGAGATGATCAACAGATATATGTGGGATCCCCTCACCGAGTTCTACTATCACGTTGACAAGAGCAATCACGATTTCAGTTTCCGCACGAGCAATGACTTAAAACGAATGGAAATTATCGGCTTCTTGCCGCTCTGGGCAGGTGTTGCGAGCAACGAGCAGGCAAACAGGGTGCTCCAGAAATTGTCAGATCCGGCGAAATTCTGGCGCAGGTTCGGCGTGCCGACCTTGTCTGCATCGGATAGTTACTACAATCCAATGGGGTACTGGAATGGACCTATATGGGTCCAATGGCAATACCTTATCTTCAGAGGCCTGCTGCGCTACGGCTACGTGAACGAGGCTCGACAGTTGGTTGAGAAGGTTCTTGACACAGTCATCCACCAATTGAAAGCGGGTCACTGTTTCTGGGAACTGTATAGTCCTGATGATTACCGGGCGGGGTGGAACAAAACCTACATCTGGACCGGAATTGTTGCTCGAATGCTGATTGATCTGCAGAACCTCCCCACCGCGGTTATCGGGGAACACAAACAGGGCTTTCCATCAGACTATCAGTTGAAACAAAACTATCCAAATCCCTTCTCCCCCAAAGCCGGATCAACCTCTGGCGCAAAACCAGTGACAAGTCTTGAGTTTCGAGTTCCAAGTTCTGGATTCGTCAGCCTGAAGGTATTTGATGTCCTTGGCCGGGAAGTGGCGGTTCTGGTGAGCGAGGAGAAATCCGCAGGCGAGCATCGAGTGACGTGGGATGCATCAGACCTCTCGAGTGGTGTGTACCTGTACAGATTACAGGCAGGCGGCTTCGTTGAAACGAAAAGGATGATGCTTTTGAGATAGTGCCGTTCGTCACCGCATGCTGGGGGCCCTTGAATTCTGTCATTATCAACTACGGAGGAGAAAAACGTTGAAGCGTGCTCCTTTTTGTATGTTTCTTCTGTTTCTTACACCACTTTTCATGTCACGTGCGCAAGAAGCAAAACCCTATCTGTCAAATCTCTGGGCGGGTAAGAATTCTCCCCTCTACACTACCTATGCTGCAGCGATGGAGCGATCTGAATTCACATTGGACGAGGGGTATCATTTCGTGTTCTACGACTCGACAAGGGGAGCCGATTTTGTGACAGACAACGCGGGCCAATGGGGTCTTGCATTTCGCAAAGGACCGGGCTATGTGCATAGGCTGAGCGAAATGTTCAGGGAACCGGTGATAACTACCTCGTATTCCGATATCGCGAAGTACTTCTACTTTCCGTTTGAGAATATCAGAGTTGATGTCACATTCCTTGTCCACAGCTCGCGCGCTGCGATTCAGGACGTAGTAATTACCAACCTGGGTTCGGAGAGTGCCACGCTCGATGTGGTGTCGTTCCTGCAAAACGATAAGAATCCATTTCACCGAGTCGAATATCGCAAAGACGATTGTGCGATCGCCTTCTCTCACAGGGAACCGCCTGATAATTGGGTGAAGAGCCACGCTATCCCGTACGTGGATCCCGTCTTTGATCTATTTGTGTTTTCACAGGGGACCGCCGATTCCAGTGTCAAGGTAGAGTTTGATGGTCAAGTGAGTGCGGGCTCAATAGATAGCGTACAAACGATTACCGTGACGAAGAAGTTTGATGTTAAGCCGGGTGCCGCTGGCCGACTTAGCGTTATCAGGGCAGTTCATCGGCCGGAGGAAGATCAAGCGAAGTTCCTTGCAGAGGCACACGCGCTCATGGGCGAAGACCTCGATGGATATGTAAAGCAGAACGAGAAGCTGTACAGCACGATCCCCGTTCCCCGCTTCGATGATCCCGACAAAGATATGATGTACTGGAGTGCATTCACGCTGATGAGACAGGTGATGTTGCCGCCAGAAGGAAAATGCAGCTACAACTACTATGTCTTTTCCCGCGAGCCGCAATGGGGATGGGGGCACGGCGGTCAGGTTTTTCACGAGAGTCTCACGATGCTGGCATATGCATATATGGATGCGACGGGGGCAATGAACTCTCAACGCGTCTATCGGGAGCGACAGCACAGAGACGGCTACATCAACTACCGCACCGGATCCTACCTCGACGAAACGATTCCACACAACGGTCAACTTACAACCTCTGCCCCGTGGTATGCGTGGCAGAACTGGGAGATTTACAAGATTACGAAAGACAAGGATTTTCTTCGCGAGATGTATCAATCCAGCAAGTCCTTCTACAATTACTACGTGAAAAACCGTGACAGCGACGCTGACGGCCTGTGTGAATGGGGAGCGCACGCAGTGCTCGAATCGGTGCGCGATGGTCTTGTGGCGGTGTGGGACAAGGTGGGATGGCCGAGCAACTTTGAGGCTCTCGATCTGAATTGCATGCTCGTCCAGGAAGCGAAAGCGCTTCGTGGGATGGCTTTGGAGCTTGGTTTGACATATGAAGCAGGGGGGTGGCAGAAAGAGGAAAATGAACGGATTCACAAGATCAACGACTCGATGTGGGATGAAGAAACGGGCTTCTATTATCACATCGATAAGCGGACTCATACCTTTACTCACAAAAAAAAGAACGACTTGAAACGGGAGGAAATCATTGGCTTTCTGCCGATGTGGGCTGGAGTCGCCGATGAACACCGTGCGAAAAGACTGGTCGAAAAACTTACCGATCCGAAAAAATTCTGGCGACCCTACGGTGTGCCGTCGCTCTCAGCCGATGATCCGTACTACAATCCGAAGGGCTACTGGAACGGTCCGCTTTGGGTAGAGTGGAATTACTTGATTCAGCGTGGCCTCCTCGACTATGGTTACACAAAAGTGGCAAATGAGCTGGTGAACAAAGTTGCAGCGAATATGATCGCTCAGTTAAAAAAGGATCACAACTTCTGGGAGTTCTACAGTCCCGACGAACAGTGGGCGGGATACCACAAAACATACATCTGGGCGGGACTCATCGCTCGGATGATGATGGACGTTGCCAAGCAGGAATAGAACGCAATTTGCTCAGGACTCGGGAGCAGAGCTCCCTTGCGACGAAGAGCCCATTGCTTTGGAACTTGGAAAGTTTGGCAGGCTTAGCAGGATGGAGAATAGATCAGAAAGGGATTCATCGATGCAGAGAAAGGTGACAGTGATTGGAGTCTCGATTCTCTTGGATTTCTTGATCTTTTCGGGAACAAACGCTCAGATGATCAAGACTTTGACGTTGGTTGCGCACAAGGGCATCAGTGTGGTGGGATATCAGACGAATGATGGGACCGGGGTTATGCTCAAGCAACACTGTCCGCTTTTCACATTTGAGCTCAACGATTCCGTCGTGAGCTCGATTGCCGCGCATGCTCAAGCATTGCCCGATAGCATCGTGTGGTCCGTCAGTTCGGGCATTGGTGGTACCGTCAAGATCGATCGAGAGTTTCGCCGAGGGAAGAAGGTGGTGGTGACGTTCTCCAACGGCTCCCAGGAGAAGCAGCAGATCTCGAATGTCGTTCCTTTCGGCGTCAGCAAAGATCATGTATACATCATTTCTGCGGGCCCGCAGACATTCATCCATCGTCTCAGCAGATCGCAGCTCTTCCGTCCGGGCGTCGGGCCGATTGGTGTCGTCCTTCCTGATAATGCGTGGGAGCTTGGATTCTGTGATGTTCGCGTCGATGAATCGCGGTCCCTTGTCGCGATTGCGCGACGACTCCAGGCCGTCAAAGCTGATGTCCGTCGCTTCCGGACCGTTCTGGAACCCGGTGGCTCCGTTCAGTACGTCTTCTATGTCGATGAACACCGGGGTGACTGGCGCGACGGTATGCGGTTGATGTTCCAGGAGCGTTGGCTCTATGATTTGGAATCATTCGACAATACTTTGTTCGAGCGCGAGGATCTGAAATGGATTCGGCACAGCTACCTCCTTCTTCTTCAATTCGGCTGGGATCAGAAGTACCATGAGCGATTCGAAGGGAAATACACGTTCGATCAATTCATCGCGGAACAGGACAAGGTGCTCGGCGGGTATGAAGCCTACATGATCTGGCCGACCTGGCCTCGGCTGGGAGTCGATCAACGGAACCAGTGGGACATGTATCGGGATCTGCCGGGCGGATTGGCCGAACTCCGCCGTCAGGCAGAGTTTATGCACAAACGGGGTGGGCGCTACTTCATTTCGTACAACCCGTGGGATGAGAGCACACGCCGGGAGGATCATCTCAAGGGAATGGAATCTCTTCTGCGTGACATCAATGCCGATGGTGTCGTGCTCGACACGTGGGGCGAATCGAGCAAGGAGTTCCAGGCTGCGGCCGATCGCGTGAAGCCAGGAATCATCCTGTACAGCGAAGGAATGGCAGTCCCGAAAGACATGCCGGGCATCGTCGCCGGCCGTGTCCACGATGCGATCTATATGCCTCCGCCGCTTAACCTGAACAAGCTCATCAAACCGGAGTTCGCAATCTTCCGCGTCGTCCAACTCGCTGAAGGACGAATTCATCGGGAGACCGCAGTCTCGTTCTTCAACGGATACGGGGTCGAGATGAACATCATGCGCCCTGGCAGGCCCGACTGGATCGATGAGGAGTTCCGCTATCTCGGTCGAACAACCAAGATCCTGCGCGAGAACTCCTCCGCCTTCCTTGCAAAGGATTGGGTTCCGTTGATCCCCACGACCGTCGACAGCATCTGGGTGAACAAATGGCCCGCCGGCGGAAAGACAATCTATACCGTCTACAGCCTGAGGCCGGAAGGATTCAGTGGCCCGTTGTTCAAAGCATCGGCTCCAGAGGGAACACATTACGTCAGCCTGTGGAGCCATGAGGAGCTGGCTCCTGCAGTCGTTGGAGGTGAGACATTTGTGCCGGCAACCGTCGATGGATTCAGCCGGTCGTGGCTAGGCACGCGCCGCGAGGGAAATGTCGACTGCATCGCTCTCTTCCATCGTTTGCTCAATGTCAGCGTCGAACAGGATTCTCTCCATGTCGAGGCGCGTGCAGGCACGAAGGTTGTCGTCTGGGCCGGGATGCCATCCTATGGTTGCCCATCGGTGGAATTCCCGATAGGCAGCCGAACGATCTCGCTCCGTGAACATCTGGCGCGGCACGAAGAGAAGTTTGTCATTCAGCTCTTCGACGAGCACGAACTCATCGACGAGCGCGTGGTGAACGTTGCGTTGGCAACACCGCGATTGATCTTCCGCGTTACGCGAACGGCTCCGGCTTCAGTAGCTCCTGCCGGAATGGTGGAGATCCCCGCGGGCGTATTCAAGTTCAGCACCGCTCGGAGCTTCCTGAGTCCGAATGAAGCAATTCCATACCCTGACTACTCCGCAGGTAAGACTGTAGGCGTAAGCCGGTTTTATATGGATCGATATCCGGTGACCAATCAACAGTACAAGGAGTTCCTTGGGGCGACCCGTTACGTTCCCAAGGACACCGGTAACTACCTCAAGCACTGGATTAGCGGAAGTCCTCCGAAGGGCATGGAGAGACACCCGGTTGTCAACGTGAGCCTGGAGGACGCACAGGCCTACGCCCGATGGGCGGGCAAACGGCTGCCGACAGAAATCGAATGGCAGTATGCTGCTCAGGGAACGGATGGACGCAAGTATCCGTGGGGGAGCAAGTTCGATTCAACGCGATGCAACAACGGATTGGGGAGAACCACGCCCGTGGACGCCTTCCCGAACGGCAGGAGTCCGTTTGGCGTTGAGGACATGATTGGCAACGTCTGGCAGCTTACGGGCGACATCTATGATAACGGAAGCTACTATTTCGGGATCATCCGCGGCGGTTCGTTCTACAATCCAACATCCAGCGTCTGGTACGTCAAGGGTGGACCTCAGCCTGCCGATAATCCGCAAATTCTGCTGATGGTTTCTCCCGGATTCGACCGCAACGCAACCGTGGGGTTCCGTTGCGTGAAGGACGCGAAGCCGTAGCTGGATGGGGTTCCATTCACATTTCGTCAGAGGTGTGACATGAGATCAAGATGGTTGTTTCTTTCCGCAGTGATGCTCGGAACGACGTCCGCGCTCACTGCGCAATCGGTGCTCGACAAGCTCCTTTCGCCGTCTCACCTTCCGTACCTGAAGAAGAGCAAGCTCGTACAGATTTCCAGCCATGACCGGAGCGGGGGAAACAATGACTTCATTTCTGTCCCGAGCGGGGCAACTGCAGTCCTCGCCGAGATGCCGGGACCCGGTGTGATTACGCGTATCTGGGTCACTATTGCCTCGCGGGACAAGCACTTCCTGCGACGCATCCTGCTTCGTATGTACTGGGACGGCGAAGAACAGCCGTCGGTGGAAGTGCCGGTTGGTGACTTCTTCGGCACTGGATTTCAATACAAGCAGTATATCACACCTCTCGTCGGGATGTCAAGCGGCGGGTACTACAGCTACTTCCCGATGCCGTTTCATAAGTCGGCACGCGTAGAGGTGGTGAACCAGACAGGTCAGGAGATCAATTCCTTCTACTATCAGATCGACTACCAGAAACTGAGCGATCCGCTGGAATCCGACATCGCATGCTTCCATGCCAACTGGAGGCGGGATGTGCGGACAACAGCCAAAGAGAACTACCTCGTCCTCGATGCCGCTGGAGAGGGTCATTTCGTGGGGCTGAATATGAGCATGCAGAGCTATCACGGCGGCCTGCAGTTTCTCGAGGGAGATGAGATGGTGTACGTGGATGGTGAGAATTACCCCTCCATCTATGGGACTGGAACGGAAGACTACTTCACCAGCGGGTGGTACTTCAACCGCGGAGAGTTCGCGGCTCCTTACCATGGATTGATCCTGAAAGATGATTCGCTCGGCCGCATCGCCGCGTATCGCTTTCACATCCTCGACGTGATTCCGTTCAAGCAGTCCCTGCGCTTCACCATCGAGCACGGGCACGGGAACGAAGAGGTTGCCGACTACAGCAGCACGGCGTACTGGTATCAACGCGAGCCTCACAAACGCTTCCCGGAGATGCCGCCTGCCGGAATGCGTATCCCGCTTCGTGTCGTGGTTCCCAACGGAGCGATCGAGGCCGAATCGCTCACACCGACCGGCACCGGTGTGCGGGCCCGGATCGATGACATGTCTGCATTTGGCGCCGAATGGAGTGGAGCGAAGCAACTGACCGTAGCCGCTGAGAAGCCTGGAGACTCATTCATCCTCGAACTTCCCGCCGTGGAGGATCGTTACGATGTCTCGGTCTACTTTGCGCAG